>Ga0265293_10001332_pt1 | contig 54035 bp, 39 predicted proteins | sample Munlanlewell138R_FD_192505 | JGI IMG/M metagenome (GOLD analysis project Ga0265293, IMG submission 192505) | Leachate microbial communities from a municipal landfill in Southern Ontario, Canada - Leachate well 138R | ecosystem: Engineered > Solid waste > Landfill > Unclassified | place: Canada... | reverse complement strand
AAACAAAGCAGCGATAATGCCGAGTATAATCCCGAAACTGCTGCTTAGCTCGCAACGTACAGATTTACAGATTTATAAAAATTATGCACTGATTTATGCCTCACTCACGAAAGCCGATTTAGTAGGCCCTGCGGAAGTGGGAAACTTTAGTTAGTAGTAAACAATTATAATAAGAAATCAGAAATCTCAAACACAATAATCGATGTGGAGGTAGACATTCTTAATAGCGATAGTATGCGTTTTGTTGTTACGCAAAATTTTGACTATGTATGTTTTCTGGCAAAGCGCCCCACTTGTTACTTTTTAAATGAAGACTATATGATTTGTATTTATTACCAAGATGAAGTAGCTCATAATGATACAACATGGCTAAAACAATTAATTGCAAAAAGTAAAGTGTTTCTAAAAAACACGAATACAAAAATTTTATCTTGGGAAAAAAGGACTTACACAATAATAGAACCGGTTGTAATAGTATATGATCCGCCAATTGTCGAGTATATCATTAAAAACGATAAAATTATTGGAGTTAAGAATCGCATGACTCCCTTATTTGAAAATGCCTTTTTAAGCGAATATTTGAAGTGTGAAAGCCATGAGAAATTTTAATTTCGTTTACCTACAAATGCCAGATTACTCGCAGAACTTAAACCGGTATTCGTATGCGTTGAACAACCCGTTGGTTTTTACAGATCCTACAGGAGAATTTCCAATTGTTTTTGCAATCGGGTTTATCGTTGGGGCATACCTAGGTGGTTTGTCTTCCAATGATTGGAAACTAAATCCACGGGAATGGGAAATGAATACAAACACCTTTTTAGCAATGGGATTTGGTGGACTTGCAGGTGGGTTTGGAGGGCAATACTTATTGGGGGCAGGAGGAGTGCTATCCGGCGGAACACCATTGAATGTTGCTATTGGATCAAATATAGGTAATACTTTTAATGCGGGAGCAAATTTTGTTGTAAGCAATGGTAGCGTAATGTTACAAGGCCTTGGATATACCACCGCTGCAGGCGGGGGCGCATATTATTTAATCAATCAGAATCAAGGTCAAAACTATCAGCAGATGGTTGATCAGGAGATTTATAATGTACAGGAAAAGTATAGCAATGCATGGTTTCAAAATGAACCTGGTTATAAGCCTGCTGATTTAGGAGCTATTGATTATCTGGATCAAATGTCATATTCATTATCCTATGCAAAAAGATTTGGTTATGGAATGGAAATTCAAGAAATATTTGACTTTAGCAATGCAAGCGTTAATTTTCAAAACACTCCTTCCTGGGGTGCCTCAAGGTGGTCAGTAGAAAATCCAGCATATTCAATTAACTTGTTTGATGGCGGTGATAAAGTTAGTCATACATTTTCAGGTTTAAGGTTTTTGGCTGAAGGGGGCAGCAATTTAAACTCCAATTATCTTAGCTATGGTTCTGCTAATTTGTCAATAGACAAATTCCCAAAATATAACATATATGGAGATAGGTTGCCTTATCCATATGGTATCCAAATAATGGGTTTTGTTGGTGATTCTAGAAAAACAATAGGGACTTTTCGTTTTAATAATTGGAATGATTTCCGAAATTTCAATATGAAGATTTTCAATGGACCTCCTAAAGGATACTGGTTTAAATAAAAAAAACTTATAATGAAAAAGATTATTTCAAAAATTGGATTTTGTATGATAATATTGTTCTCTAGTTGTTCAATAAAAAATAATAATTCTATAGACGGTGTATGGCAAACTATTGACTCAAATAATACATATTATGAATTACACATTTTAGATAATCATTTTACAGAATTCAATGATGCAATTTTGGGGAATACTCCTGTGTTAACTATTGATATTGTTGAAGATACTTTACATGTTTATTATGAATGTGAGAAAGTGGATTTTGCAACTTATTACATAAACTGTTCATCTTTAGTGTTGCAACATAAGGGGATTGTTAATAAATATTCTAAGTTGCCGGATTCAATAAACTTTTTTAACTTACCGTTTATAAATTCAAGAACCTACGATTCAATTTTGCTAAATTTCTCAAAAAGAGCTATGAAAAAAAAGCATGATAGAAATACTATACACTAACAAATACTTAACTATCTTGGATTTGTAAATCTGGTACATAGCACCAAATAATTTAAAATTTCTACCTTAGCCAACTCAAAACACAAAACAACAAAATGATCCGGGATGACAACAGCTACAATGCCCGCAGGCAAGTAATTTTCTCTACTTTTCAGGGAGTTGTATTGTATAAAAACGAGCCAACAAAGAACCGGCTCCTGTGCGCCAGAACAAAAGATTGGCGGGCAGAGCGAGCCAGTGCGGTGGGAGCATCAATCTTTCTTGATTTTTTCGTTCTTTTTTATTACGAAAAAAGGACAAAGAAAGATTACCTCAACACCCAGTATGCCAACAACGGCAACATCCTTACCCGCACCGACATGGGCACCTACGGCTACAGCCTCACCAATGCCGGCCCGCACTCCGTTACGGGCATCACCGATGCCACCGGCACCCTGCTTTCGGAGCAAAACCAAAGCGTAAGCTACACTGCTTTCAACAAGCTTTCACATATCGGGCAGCGGGGCTACGACTACTTTATCACTTACGGCCCCGACCGCCTGCGGCGCCAGACCAGCCTGCACACCGGAATAGCCGACGGTGTGCTGCTTACCAAATACTACGCTTTTGGCGATTTCGAAAAAGAAACAGATGCCTCAGGCACACGCCACCTGCACTACATCCAGGGCGGCGACGGCCTGGCTGCTGTGTATGTAAAAAACGAAAAAGACAATTTCCATTTGAAATTTCTGATCCATTCTAATGAAAACTAAAATCTATTATTGTCATGAAAAATTTTATTGTATTTACTTTCGGTCTTTTTTTAAGCCTCCCCCTCTTCTCCCAATCCCTCTCCCACGTGGAGTTTGACTACGATGCTGCCGGCAATCGCTACCAACGGGAAGTGATTTACCTGAAATCAACAGCGGCAGACACTACGCAGCAGCTTAAAGAAAGCTACCTGGGGCAGGCTGCGGATTCGGTGGAATACAAAAGCAGCATTGGCAGCCGGCAGATTACGATCTTTCCCAATCCCACGCGTGGCCTGCTTACTATTGCTATGGAAATTGCGGACGATGACAGCCCGGTAAAGCTGGAGCTCTTTTCGCTGGCTGGCGAAAGCATCCTGCAACGAACCATCCGTCAGCCCAAAACCACTGTGGATTTATCCGGGCAGCCGGCGGGCAGTTACATCCTTTCCATCTCCCTGGCCGGCAGCCACCGGTCGTGGAAGGTGATAAAAGAGTAGGTGGGATTGGCAATGTTTGTTTTGAAAAAATCGTTACCGCAAACCAAAATCCTCCTTCCGATAATTGAAACGCGAAATTTTAAATTGAACGTTCCAGGGTTTGGGGACTCTGTAGGGCAGAAATGCACGAACAAGAACTATTCCCGAATCACCTTTTTGGTGTAGCTGTTTTTTCCATCCACGAACCGGACAAAATAGATACCGGGGTTTAATTTGCTAAAATCAACAACCTTTTCTGATTTGGGATTTAGCCTGCCATGCATCAACTGTTTCCCAAGAATATCAAAAACCACAAAATCTACTGTTGTGCCGGCCGGAAATTGTGAAACATCAATAAACAAATTGCTTGTGCAAGGATTGGGATAGAGGTTTACAGTTCTTATTGTTGACGCTGGCTTTTCAATACCAAGCGCATTTTGATAAAAAGTGTGAACCTGCTGAATCCTGTTTTTTAAAAGGGCGAGGCTCGAAAGGTTATCACCTTCAAAATCGCGTGCAAACACCAGGGCATATTCCAGATGCAGGGTGTCGCCGGGATTTAAATTGTGAGGTCCCGAAACCACCAGCCCCTGTCGGTTTCCGGGCAAACTGCCAATATTTTCTTCGGTCCAGCCTTCGCCACTTACCGGGTCGCCCGAAAAAACATGCTTTACAGCTTGTTCGCCACCATAGCCATAGCCTCCATAAGTAAAAGGAGTGGAGTCTTTCCACAAGGCCTGCATATACGAATGGTACTCTGTGTCGAATTGAGGGTTAGTCATGGGTGCCGGGGCACCGTAATTAAAAAAATAGACAAAAGCATCCATTGGGTAATTAAGGCAGGTAAACGATTGCGCCGGTGGATGTGCACCATATTCACCCGTGCCTCCGCTGCCATCTTCGTCGGTGCCATTATAAACGATAGCCGAATGGAGCAGGGTATCACAACAAAGGTAATCATCACCATAATATCCCAATTTGAAATCCATGAAGTTGGCGGCATACACATCATGATAGGTGGTTTGCGAGCGGTTGATGATGCGCTGATCGGCAAAAGTGGTGTATTTTAATGCTGAATCGTTGGGCATGTCGTAGGCATAATATGCGGTTTGTATTTCGATACCCATTTTCTTGCCACCGGAGTTGAAGTGCAGATCACGGGCATCGTTCACAATGGTAAATACCGTTTGGTCGCCTTTGATAAGCGGATAATCGCCGGCCAGGGGATCGTAAATGCCGTTGCCGTTCCAATCGTAATAGGGCGCCAGTTGTGCCGCCTGGCCGAAGTCTGTATTTCCGTTGCCCGGCCATCGGCTTATGTTTCTGATGGCCTGGTAGCCTTCGTCCTGCCAATGTTGGCGGTGGTAGGCAATTTCATCCGCCGATATTTTCCATACCTTTTTCCATACAATATTAGGAACTGAAGCGTAACCCAGACTGTCCATGACAGGGCCGGGGAAAAAGTCAACAAAATACCTATGCATATCGGCGGCGAGACAAAGGGTGTCATTTTCATCGAGACCTCCAATCCAAAACGATCCGGAAAAAATTGTTGATTGATGCGATCCTGCCGGGACTTCATAGCCAACATTATTTGCATAAGTGAAATCATAGTACTGCAGGCCGGAGGAATTGATCTTGCATCTTACTTCGTTGATATCCAAATGATCAAAACTATCATTTTTAATCGTTATGTAAACTGTGGCAAACTCCGAAACCATATTATTCTCCAGATCTTTGATGCTGTATATCAATGAATCGATGACCCCGATTGAGGTGCCGGAAGTGTAAATAATGGAAGTGTCGGTTTTAACGAATTCGCCATAATTGCCACCAAAAGCATGGAGAATTTTAAACGGATGATTATCGTAAGCATAATCGTTTTCAAGAACCATAATCTCGATGGTTTCGAGTGCCGAAACTACGACGTAATCATCCACAGCAATCGGTTCCTTATCATCCTGCGAGTAGCCATGCATCATATTCAAAAAAATAAAGCTGAAAAGCAATAATGTGAAATTTGTTTTCATAAGCTTTGGTTTTTTAAGTTTTAATATCTATTCCCGAATCACCTTTTTGGTGTAGCTGTTTTTGCCATCCACAAACCGGACAAAATAAATTCCGGGGTCTAATTTGCTAAAATCAACAACATTTTCTGATTTGGGATTTAGTTTACCATGCATCAACTGTTTCCCAAGGATATCAAAAACAGCGAAATCTACTGTTGTGCCGGCCGGAAATTGTGAAACATCAATAAATAAATCGTTTGTGCAAGGATTGGGATAGAGGTTTACAGTTTTTATTGTTGGATCAGGCTTCTCAATACCCAGCGCATTTTGATAAAAAGTGTGAACTTGCTGAATCCTGTTTTTCAAAAGGGCGAGGCTCGAAAGATTGTCGCCTTCAAAATCGCGTGCAAACACCAGGGCATATTCCAGATGCAGGGTGTCGCCGGGATTTAAATTGTGAGGCCCCGAAACCACCAGCCCCCGCCGGTCGCCGGGTACATTTTCAGCATTCGCCTCGGTCCATCCTTCACCCGTCACCGGGTCGCCCGGAAAAACAAATTTTACAGCTTGTTCGCCACCATAGCCATTGCCTCCGTAAGTAAAAGGCGTGGAATCTTTCCATAAAGCCTGTAAACAGGAATAATACTCCGTGTCGGAGTAGGGATCGGTCATGGGCTGCGGAACACCATAATTTAGTGAATAGACAAAAGCATCCATTGTGTAATTAAGGCAGGTAAACGATTGTGCCGGTGGATGTGCACCATATTCACCCGTGCCCCCATTACCATCTTCTTCGGTGCCATTATATACGATAGCCGAATGAAGCAAGGTATCGCAACAAAGATAATCGTTACCATAATATCCCAAATCAAAATCCACGAAATTGGCGGCATATACATCGTGGTAGGTGTGCGGCGAGCGGTTGATGATACGCTGATCGGCAAAGGTGGTGTATTTAAGTAACGAATCGTTTGGTTCATCGTAGGCATAATAGGCGGTTTGTATTTCGACACCCAACTTTCTACCACCGGTTTCGGTGTGCAAGTACCGGGCATCGTTCACGATGGTAAACACCGTTTGGTCGCCTCTGATAAGCGGGAAATCGCCGGCAAGCGGATCGTAAATGCCGTTGCCGTTCCAATCGTAATAGGGTGCCAGTTGCGCCGCCTGGCCAAGATTTACATCTCCGTTGCCAGGCCATTGGATTATATTTTTTATGGCCTGGTAGCCTTCATCCTGCCAATGTTGACGATGGAAGGCGATTTCATCCGATGATAATTTCCATACTTTGTTCCATACAGAGTCAAGAACAGGATTATAGGCCAGACTATCCATAACGGGTCCGGGGAAAAAGTCAGTCCCAGACTGCCGGTACCTTTCGGCGGCCAGGCAAAGCGCATCGTTTTCGTCAAGCCCGCCAACCCATAGCGCTTCCGAAAAAATGGTGTATTTTCCTGATCCTGCCGGAACTTCATAATTAACATCAGTGCCATTACCCAAATCCCAGAACTGCAGGCCAAAGGAATTAACACGGCATCTTACCTGGTTGACATCCAAAAAATCAAAACCTTCACCAATAACGAAACTCCCACTATTAACCGTTATGTAAACTCTGGCCAAATCTGAAACAAGATTATTCTCCAAATCTCTGATCCTGTAAAATACCGAATCCAGGCCCTGAAATCCTAAGCTGGCACTATAAAAAATGGAAGTGTCGGTTTTAACGATGGTGCCATGCGTGCCACCGGTAGCAAAGGAAACTACAATAGGATGATTTTCGTAGGAATAATCATTTTCCAAAACCTTGATCTCGATGGTGTCGAAGGTCATAACTTCTACGTAATCATTTACGGCAACCGGGGCTTTGTCTTCCTGCGAATAGCCATACATTACAGCCAAAAAAATAAGGAGGAGGAGGAGCGTAAAATTTGTTTTCATAAGTTATGTTTTTAAAGTTTCAATATTTTTTTGGTAACAATAGTTTGGTCAAGTACGATAAAAAGGTAATAAATACCCGGAGCGAAAGTACTAAGGTCGATGTGTGAGCCCGCCTGCCCCGAATCCATTATGTTTCCATTGGGGTGATAAATCCTGTAATAAATATTGGAGCTGTTTTGATTTGGATAGTCGATAAACAAATAATATGAAACCGGATTGGGATAAACGGTAAGTCCGCTTCCGATCTCAGGAATTGCCGAAGGGGAAGCCTGATACACCAGTTGCCATCCCCGGAAATTGTCGCGGGAATCGCTGTGAAAATGAAGCAACAACTGGTTGCCCGGATAGGTTTTGGCCTGGGGTAGTGTGAATCCCGAAAACTTATCGAGCGGCTGGTTTACATTAGAAGGATGGAAAATTTTGAGATAATCATAATCGGGTTCCACTTCAAAATACGTAAAGGTGATGGTGATGTCGTCGGCACCGGCTACTTCGATTAAAAAATAACAATCCGTGTTTTCGGTATAATTTTTTTCGCCACTGCTATCAGAAAGGGTATCTATAGTGGCAGAATAATGGAGCGTATCGTTGCAATATTCGGGCAGGATATAATCCCAGCCCAACCTCCAGCCCTGGCCGGTAGCGGCACTGTCGGTAATAAAATTCAAAAACAACTTGTTGCCTGATGTAATCAGATCGTTGGGATGGGTGCCTCCTGTAAATTTACCCAACAGCGCCGCCTGAGCGCTTTCGCCGTCATACATAAAGAGTGTGTCGCCATCGGCCAGATCGAACTGGTAAAAATGAAGTGCAAGCTGAGCGATGGAATCCACCGGAGATAATTCAGGGGCGACCAGCCATTCACAATTGGTATTGTTGGTGTAATGATGGTAACGGCTTCCGTCTTCCAGAACGCCGGCAGGATCAGTCAGCACCGGAAATGATTCGCAAAAGGGAAGTCGATATCCATAATAATTGGCATGAAAGCCCTGAAATTGGTTTTGATGATCAGAATCGAAAGTTATGAATAATGCAGTCCCCGAGCTGCAGAACGAAACCGGAAAATTATTGCCACTCACAACGGCCAATAGCGGCGCCTCAGCCGACGTGCCATCATAGATTCTGATCTCATCAACATCGGTTTCTGTGTCGAGAAAAGTAAACTCCAGCAAAATGTTGGTCACTTCGCTACTATCGGGCTGTATCAGCCACCTTTTTTGGGACGCGGGCAGGTAATTTAAATTAGCACTCCCATCTTCAAAACTGCCAACATTATTGGTGAGCACTTCATCTATGGTGTTAAAATCAGGAAATTCAAACTTTGTTGTATCGGGATAAATGTTAAAAATGGCGCCCTGCCCGCCATTTATATTAATGCCACCCGGGGTAAGGTTGTCGATGTAGTAATATCCGTTGTATGCACCTCCCCATCCCCAATTGAAATGAAAATGTGTGGAATCCTGATAGCCATCGCATACATAAACATGCCCTCCCCAGCCCATCGAGCTCCGGTAAATCACAGGCTGCCCCTTATCGAGATTTTCGATAAGCATTGCAGTCCAGGCGGCAGTGCCGGAAACATCTACTCTTGGCAGATAATCATCGGCCTGGTAGTTGAAATGCTCGCTAAGCGCAGCGCTGACGCTGTTGATATTGGCTCCTGAAGATTCGGGCATATAGCCGGTTTTCACAGATACGCCGGTGTGATAACAAAGCTGGGCTATGGCATCGTTGGTTTCGCGGCATAAGTCGGTGGTGGCTGGCCAGTTGTAAAAAGCCTCTGCAAAATTTACATATTGTGGCCCATAAATCCCAAGTTTGTAAGGTGGGGTGTAAAGCACAGTGCCCGCACCCGACGCCGGGAAACGGTAATAATACATAAGTTGCGCCATGGCCAAAGCCACGCAGCCAACGGGCGTGTGCCCATCGTAGCCACTGGGGTCGGCAGGGCACATTTGGTTGTGTGGCTCCGTCTGCGACCACCGGCAGGTAGTCAGCGGCGCAACGCCTTTGGCGCCTTTTACGGCTTGTCCTTCAGTGGTTAAATTTTCCCATGCTTTGGATTGATCTGTTAATAAAACATTTTCGTTTTCGAGTGTATATAAAATCTCACTCTCCCAGGCCGCAAGCCAGGTATTGCAATTCTCGGGAATGTTATCCAATTCGAAATTGCCATCGTAGGCATAAGCCAAAACTGGATAAAACCTTTTGTCGGCCGACAGGATCACAAATCCGCCCTCATCAAAATTTATGATGTAATAAAGATTTTTTTCATTGGCAGATTTAAGTTCGCATTGGGCGATTCCGGCTAAAGTTCGCGAGTTGCCCGTTTGGTTTAATTTGGATTGTAAAAACGATGTGGCCAGGCTTATGGCTTCATTTTGCCCCAGGTTTTGTGAAACAAGCGTGAGGCTTTGAAAACATAAAGCGCACAAAATCAACAGAAGTAAAAAATATCGTTTCATATCCCGGGAATTTTAAAGATCAAATATCGCAAGCAAATTGCAATAAACTATTTCCCGAAAAGTAAACGGCGAACTTATTTAAGATTAAGGTATTTTTCGGAATGCCTGACCCGATTTTCGGGAGAGCCGTAGGATGAGGTCTTTGCCATTAAAAACCTTATCTTATTTCCTACAACCTTAGTAGAGCATGTGATCCAGTAATAATTATCCAACCTTATTACCTTATCCGTACCCTCTAACTTCTATCTTCTATCCTCACGGCGCCATCACCTTGCCGGCAAACATTAACGTGTTGGTGGTTTGTTCGCGAATAAAAAACAAAAATGGTCTGTCAACAATAAATTGCGGCGGAAGGTCTCCTGCGGAGGTGAGTTCTATACCTATGGTGGTAACTGCAGCGGCTTCGGTACCATCTTCGTTCACATCCACGAAAGTGTTTTGTTTTACAAAACTTACATGCAGCGCAGCATCGGCAATACCCGTCAGGTTAGCAATTCCGGGGAAGAATGCATCCATCATCCCCAAAGCCATAAGCGCATCATTGAGATTTTTTTCGTAGTCAAACGAAAATTGAGGCATCGACAAATCTACATCCCGCTCGTAGCCCGCGTCAAGCTGCTGGGTAAGATCATTCCATAATGCTGGTGTGAGCGATTCCGTCAGCGCATCAATATCAGCATCGGGCACCAGGATGATCATCGAGAAGTTTTTGCGGCCATAGTATATTTCGATGGCCTGATAAGCGGGCGAGGCAACAAGGCGTGCCGGCACCTGGCCGTGCATGGTGGGAATGTAGCCGGTGCTCCCGTCGTGGTAGTGAAAAGCTGCCTCGTTGGTTTGATTTTTATCAAATTTCTGCGACCACGATCCTTTAAAATAAAGCGCGTTCATTAGAAACATTACCGCATCGGAGCTAATCTCATTAAGCACCTTATCGATTTTGCCGTTGGTATTATCGGAAGCCCACCCGTTTATCGTTGTCAAAGCCGCCGGAGAGCCAAAGTCGAGTCCCTGCACCTGTGCGTCAAAATCCTCCTGCATGGTTTGCAGAAATGCAGCCTTGGCCACAAATGAGTTGCGATACCACACTGCGTTGGCCAGGCTGAGTTGCACGGAAGCATCGGCGGCAAGCAGTTGCGTCACCAGCGATCGGTACGCCTCGTTCACTTCGGCGGCCGTCATTCCATCATAGCCAAGCATGGTATTTATCTGGTTGTAGGTTTCCTCTTCGGCGCCATTCATCAGCATGGTGAGCGCTACCGATGCCGAAAGCGGGGAGAGCATCAGGTTGTCAGGTTCCGCCACGGCCACTTTTTGAAAAAGTTGGATACCAAAGTCGTTGCTCTTGCCTATTACGGCAGCGCCTTTTTCGGTGAGATGGATGATGGTGGCTGGATCCGGCTGTGGTTTTGGTTTGTCTTTAGCGCAACCGCTCATCAGCATCAAAAACGTAACAAACAGAAGGATTTGGAAGGCTTTCATAGTTTTTATTATTAAAAATGAAAAAATTGTAAAGCGGAAATTGTTACAATAGTAATGCCATGAAAATCTAAAGAAGTTTCCCTCTGTGGTTAAAAAAAACCGTCCGCTAATTAACACGAATTAAACTAATTAACACGAAAGCACGATTACCTCCAAATGAATTAGATTTTCCTCTGTGCCCTCTGTGTCTTCTCCGTGCCCTCTGTGGTTAAAAATAATTAGCGACAATTCGCTTCATTGGCGGCAATTCGCGGACAGTCTGACGCTTCTATGTCAGCCTGCTGGCTGACGATAGAAGGTCGCAGCGAGGGTACAGCGTTGCATCCTGCATCTTTAGACAGCAGGAAAACATTACAGCACTATGAAAATCTTCGGAAACTTTTCCTCCGTGTCCTCTGTGTCTTCTCCGCGTCCTCTGTGGTTAAAAAAAACCGTCCGCTAATTAACACGAATTAAACTAATTAACACGAAAGCACGATTACCTCCAAATGAATTAGATTTTTCTCTGTGTCCTCTGTGTCTTCTCCGTGCCTTCTGTGGTTAAAAAAATTAGCGGTAATTCGCGGACAGTCGGTTTACCAAGAATTCACACGAATTTTATATTAAAAACAAGAAAAACCACAAGTTTTACAAAGATTTTTCTCTGTGCCCTCTGTGTCTTCTCCGCGTCCTCTGTGGTTAAAAAAAACCGTCCGCTAATTAACACGAATTAAACTAATTAACACGAAAGCACGATTACCTCCAAATGAATTAGATTTTTCTCTGTGTCCTCCGTGTCTTCTCCGTGCCTTCTGTGGTTAAAAAAATTAGCGGCAATTCGCTTCATTGGCGATAATTCGCGGACAGTCAGTTTATCCGCTAACTCACACGAATTTTATATTAAAAACAAGAAAAACCACAAGTTTTACAAAGATTTTTCTCTGTGCCCTCTGTGTCTTCTCCGCGTCCTCTGCGGTAAAAAATAATTAGCGGCAATTCGCTTCATTGGCGACAATTCGCGGACAAATAAACCATCCACCAATATCTAAATTCAAGACTTGATAGCAGTACCAAAAGGCCGGCGAACAAGCTGATATCCCGAACGGAAAAAGTAGGCCAGCGGAAGCACCAGCATGTGCATGAGCTTGGTGTACGGAAAGATCATAAAAATGAGCAGTCCCACCACGATATGAATCTTGTATTGGATGGTATGGTTGGCCAGGAGGGCGCCGGCATCGGGTTGAAACGTGATGATAGCCTGCGCCCATTCGCCCAACGCTGCATATTGCTCCAGCGAAGTAGTGGCAGTACCGGCAATGGCGCTAAGGCCCAGCGAAGCTTCTATAACCAGCAGAAACAGGATGAAGTAGTCGTGAAAGCTGCTGTTGAACTTCACGCGTGGCGACGTGTAGCGCCGCACCAAAAGGATAACCATACCCGCCACCGTGATGAGGCCAAAGACGCTTCCCGCAATGAGCGCGATGGTGCGCTTGGTCTCGGTGGTCATCACCAGATGGTACCAGCTTTCGGGCAGAAACAATGTGAGATGCCCGAAGAACACCAGGATGATTCCGTAATGAAAAAGGTTGCTGCCAAGCCGCACGTATTTATCGCTGAAAATCTGGGTTGATTTGGCCTGGATGCCTTTGTTGGCAAGCACGATGCGGGTGATGAGTCCAAACCAGAACACCGCAAAGGCGATGTGTGGAAAGTAGGTGAATAAGAAATTGTTGATGTAATTTTCCATGGCAATTATTATTTACAATTGATACATGAATTGCTAAAATCTACAGGTGGTTCGTCGTATTCGGCGTCCCGGTGTTTGGGTTTTTGGTTTCTTACGGTTTCTCTCGCTTTCGCTAAATCAGGTTGTACAGCCGATAAACTGATGATCGCCGAAAAGATCTGATGATACGGATTGTCCTTTTCGGCCAAAGCCGCCCCGATGCGCGCAATGATGTCGATGGGCGAGGCCAGCAGCTCTGCGGCACGGTCGGCGGGCTGTGTGGAGAGAAACTCCAAAAAAACCGGCAGGTAGTCGGGCAACTCGTTTACCGACATCTGCAGGCCATTTTGGTTGTATAGTTCCAGCAAATCCACCATGGCCTGCCCACGGTCTTTCGACACGCCCATTACATGCTCGAAGAGATGCAACGAGGTGCTGCGACCGAAATCGAAAAGCTGCACATAATGCGCCTGCCATTCCAAAAGCGCTTCGCGAGCAAAATGATCTATAAAAGCAGCCACTTTTTGCACTTCATCGGTGGGCAGTAGCTTTTCGCTGATAAGTATATCAGTGGCTTCCGCCAAAAATTGCTGCAACTCTTCCTGTGGATAGGAGAGCAAGAGCGCCAGCGTTTTATAAGTCTTTAGCATCATTAAAACCCTCCAAATAAATTGCGCAGCTTATCGGCGTCACAGCCCGGATCGGTGGAAAAGCCGCAGGATGATTTTATATCAAAAACGTTTTTGGCCTCTTCGCGATGCGAGGTGGGAATCACAAAACGATCGTCGAAATTGGCGATAGCCAGCAGTTGGTACATCTTTTCGGTGTCGGCAACTGTAAGGCCGGTGCCATTAAGAACTTCACTATTTTCAACTCCGTCCACCGTTTTGCTGCGCATATAGGCGCGCATTGCCAGCATACGTCGCAGGGCAGTTTTGATGGGCACCTGGTCGCCGGCGGTAAAGATGTTGGCCAGGTATTGATTGGGAATACTCAATGCGTCCAGGTCGGGGAGTATGCCGTTAACGCCGAGCTTGCCGCTGTCGGTAGCCTGCATGATAGGCGACAATGGCGGAATATACCACACCATGGGCAGGGTACGGTATTCGGGGTGTAGCGGGAATGCCAGCTTCCAGCGAATGGCCAGCTCATAGATCGGAGAGCGGCGGGCGGCTTCCAGAACGTTATGGGGAATGCCCTGCTGCTTAGCCTGTGCTATCACCTCCGGATCGTTGGGATCCAGAAAAAGCCCTAAGTGCTCCTGATATAAATCCTGCTCCTCTTCGGCAGAAGCTGCCTCGAGAATTTTATCAGCATCATACAACAACATGCCGATATAACGAATCCTGCCCACGCATGACTCGCTGCAGATGGTCGGCTCGCCGACTTCAATTTTTGGATAACAAAAAGTGCATTTTTCCGACTTGCGCGTCTCCCAGTTGAAATAAACTTTCTTGTACGGACACCCCGTAACACATTGGCGCCAGCCACGACACCGGTTTTGGTCGATGAGCACGATGCCGTCTTCCTCGCGTTTGTAGATAGCCCCCGAAGGACACACCGCCACACAAGAAGGGTTGAGGCAGTGTTCGCACAGGCGTGGCAGATACATCATAAAACTATTCTCGAAGGCGCCATATATTTCCTTCTGGATATTATCGAAGTTTTTGTCGGCACTGCGTCTCTCAAAAGTGCCGCCCAGGTTATCGTCCCAGTTGGCCGACTTGCGTATCTTGTCCATCGGCTGGCCGGTCATCACCGAATAAGGACGCGCCGAAGGTGGCGTTTTGAAGCGGGAGCCGCTGTGCAGGATTTTGTAGTTGAAGGTAAAAGGCTCATAATAATCGCCGATGCGTGGCATGTCAGGATTGGCAAAGATATTTTTCATGATGCCGGCTTTGGTGCCCATGCGGGGGCTAAGCTTCTTGCCGGCAAGCTTCCAGCCCCCCTTGTAGCGTTCCTGGTTTTCCCAGTGATCAGGATAACCGATTCCCGGCTTTGTTTCTACATTGTTAAACCACACGTACTCCATCCCTTTGCGCGACGTCCACACGTTTTTGCAGGTTACCGAGCAGGTATGGCATCCGAGACATTTATCGAGATTCATGATCATCGTTATTTGTGCACGTATTTTCATAGCTATCTGTTATTAGTGGTTTCCTTGATGGGTTCATCATTCCATTCTACCTTTTTTAATTTGCGAACGATTACAAACTCGTCGCGGTTGGAGCCGATGGTGCCGTAGTAGTTGAATCCCCAGGCCAACTGTGCGTATCCGCCGATCATGTGCGTTGGTTTGAGGCTGAGGCGTTCTACTGAATTGTGTACACCACCGCGGTTTCCGTTTATCTGATTTGTGGGCATGTTCACCGTGCGCTCCTGGTTGTGGTACATCACCAGGGCGCCCTCGGGTATGCGCTGCGATACGATAAGCCGCGCCACCGACGCCCCGTTAAGGTTAAAAACCTCCACCCAGTCGTTGTCTTTGAGATGGATTTTCTCAGCGTCGATCTCGCTCATCCATACCACCGGGCCGCCGCGTCCCAGCGTGAGCATGATTAGATTATCCGACCACGACGAGTGTATCGTCCATTTGTTGTGTGGTGTCATCATGTTGATGATCAAATACTCGTCATTGCCGGTAAGGGTAAGCAACTTTTCGTCGATGGATTTGGTGTTGAGAGGTGGCTTGTAGCACACCAGGTTTTCGCCAAAGGCGAGCATCCACGGATGGTCCTGATAGGAAGTTTGTCGGCCGGTGAGGGTGCGCCACGGGATAAGCTCATGCACGTTGGTATAGCCGGCATTGTACGACACTTCTTCCGAGTCGACACCGCTCCAGATGGGCGAGGTGATGATTTTACGCGGCTGACGCAGCAAATCTTTGAAGCGTATCTTCTCGTCTTCGCGGCTTCGTGCCAGATGCGCATGCTCGCGGCCGGTAATTTTCCCGAGCGCCTGCCAGGCTTTCACCGCCACATGGCCATTGGTTTCAGGCGCCAGGGTAAGAATCACCTCGGCAGCCTGCACATCACTTTCGATGCGCACCAGGCCGTTGGTCTCACCCTTATGTTCAGAGGTTTTGTTGAGCTTTTTCAAAAATTCTACTTCATCATCTGTATTCCAGTTGATGCCTTTGGCGCCGTTGCCGGCTTTTACCATCAGCGGGCCGAGGGTGGTAAAGCGATGATATGTTTCGGGATAATCGCGCTCCAGCGCAATAATTTTCGACATATTCTTGCCGGGCATCAGCGCTTTGCCCGATGTCTTCCAGTCGATGGCATCGGCAGTTTCCGAAATCTCCATCGGGCTGTCGTGCAGCAGTGGCAACAGCACAATATCTTTTTCTTTGGCAAGATGGCCTTTGGTGAGTTCAGAAAAACGTTTGGAGGCGCCTTTAAAAATCTCCCAGTCAGAGCGGGCTTCCCACACCGGATCCACAGCTTTGCTAAAGGGATGGATAAAGGGGTGCATGTCGGTGGTGCTAAGGTCGTTTTTCTCGTACCAGGTAGCCGCCGGCAGAATGATGTCGGAGTGCAGCGTGGTGGTCGACATGCGGAAGTCGAGCGTGACGAGCAGATCGAGTTTTCCTTCGGGCGCCTCGTCGTGCCATACCACCTCGCGGGGCAGTGCGCCACCGGTTTTTTTCAAATCATCACCCAGCACATTATTTTGTGTTCCCAGCAGGTGCCGGGTAAAATATTCCATGCCTTTGCTGCTGGAGCCAATAAGGTTGGAGCGCCACACAAAGAGGTTGCGCGGGAAGTTTTTAGGATTGTCGGGATCTTCGGAAGCAATGGTCAAAGCGCCACTTTTGAGTTGCTGTGTAATATAGGTTTCCGCGCTGACGCCAGCCTTTTCGGCTTGTTTTGCCAGCCTTAGCGGATTATCGGAAAGCTGCGGACTGGAGGGCAGCCAGCCCATGCGTTCGGCTTTTACATTACAATCTATCATCGACTGCCTGCCCCATTCGTCCTGATCGGCCAAAGGCGACACCAGCTCGGTGAGGCCTACCTTTTCGTACCGCCACTGATCGGTGTGCATGTAGAAAAAGGAGGTCGTGTTCATCTGTCGGGGCGGACGGTTCCAGTCGAGGCCAAAGGCCAGCGGCAGCCATCCGGTTTGTGGCCGCAGCTTTTCCTGCCCTACATAGTGTGCCCATCCCCCACCCGACTTGCCTACGCAGCCGCAAAACATCAGCATGTTGATGGCGCTGCGGTAAATCATATCGGTGTGAAACCAATGGTTGACGCCGGCACCAATGATGATCATGGACTTACCTTTGGTTTTGGCTGCATTCTCGGCAAACTGCCGCGCCGTGCTGATGATGTGCGCCGCCGGCACACCGGTAATGGTCTCCTGCCAGGCTGGCGTGTAGGGCAAATCCTGATGATAATCCGTAGCAACCTGATCGTCGTCGTAGCCGCGCGAAATACCGTAATGAGCTATCATCAAATCAAACACGGTGCAATACAGATATTTGCCGTCGGCTGATTTTTTAACCGGCACCTTGCGCGTGATGATATCGCTGTGGGTGCTTGCCGCAAAATGTTCGTGCTTGTAGGTGCTGCCGCCAAAATAGGGGAACGAAACCTCCACCAGTTGGTCTTTGTCGTCGGCTATGGTGAGGATAGGATTTATCACTCGTCCGGTTTCTACATCTTTCAGCTCGAGATTCCAGCGCTGGCTTTTGTCCCAGCGTGAACCGATGGTGCCATTGGGAACCACCATTTCGCTGGTTTGTGCATCGAGAAGCACCGGCTTCCACTGCGCATTTTCAACCTTGCTCAAGTTACTCTCCATATCGCTGGCCCGCACCAGGCTTCCTGCAACATACCGGTCGGCTTTCTTTTCTATTTTTACCAAAAAAGGCAAGTCGGTGTATTGGCGGGCATATTCTTCAAAATAGGGTGTTTTTTTATCTAAATAAAACTCTTTTAAAATCACATGCCCCATGGCCATCCCCAGCGCGGCATCGGTGCCTTGCTTGGGTTTCATCCACAGGTCGGCAAACTTGGCCGCGTCGTTGAAGTCGGGCGAGATGTTGATGATCTTGGTGCCTTTGTAGCGCACCTGTGTATAGAAAGGCGCGTCGGGCGTGCGGGTAAGCGGCACGTTGCTGCCCCACAACATCAGGAAAGAGGAGTTGTACCAATCGGCGCTTTCGGGCACGTCGGTTTGCTCGCCCCAGGTTTGTGGCGAGGAGGGCGGCAAGTCACAATAAAAATCGTAAAAGCTAAGCACGGTGCCGCCTATCAAGCTCAGGTAGCGCGTGCCCGACGCATACGAAACCATCGACATGGCCGGGATGGGCGTAAAGCCCACAATGCGGTCGGGGCCGTATGTTTTGATGGTGTAAATGTTGGCAGCAGCGATGATTTCGTTCATCTCATCCCAATCGGCACGCACCATTCCGCCCAGGCCACGTTCGGCTTTATATTTTTTGGAGATGACTTTGTCTTCTACCACGCTTGCCCACGCCTTTACGGGATCGCCGGTTTTGGCTTTGGCATTGCGATAAGCCTGCAGCAACGTAGCGCGAATGGCCGGATGCTTTACGCGATTGGCGCTGTAGAGATACCACGAATAGCTGGCTCCCCGCGGACAGCCACGCGGCTCGTGATTGGGCAAATCAGGCCTGGTTTCAGGATAATCGGTCTGCTGCACCTCCCAGGTCACCAGACCGCTCTTCACATAGATCTTCCACGAACATGAGCCGGTGCAGTTGACGCCATGCGTGGAACGAACCACTTTATCAAATTGCCAGCGGTTGCGGTAAAAACTTTCCCAGTTGCGATTTTCATCGGTGGTAACGATGTGCTTATCACGACTTTTTTGTTTGTTTTTACTAAAATAGATAAGTCGGTTGATCAGGCTCATAGCTTTCTTTTTTATTAATAAATGCTTTCTATAATGATTCCGTCAGAAGTTCTTTTTTGTTTTTGTTGTTAATCAAAACCCAAATAATGATCACGTTGATGAGAGCAAGCGCCACAAAGGGGATGAAGCCACGGGCATAACCAATATGGCCATATTTCCCGGCGATGGCACCCATAATTGGCGGCAAGGCAAAGCCACCAAAGGCGCCCAGTCCGCCGACCCATCCGGCAGCTCCGCCCACAGCTTTGGATACATATACCGGCACCAGCTTAAACACTGCGGCATTGGCCACACCCATACCGGCGGCCAGCAGCACCACAGCTACCATGCTCAGCGGCACAGTTTCGGCAAACGAAAGCACCGCAGCAGCCATCAGAATTACGCCCATCGAGAGCAACACAATACGTTCGCCGCCAAAGCGGTCGGCAATGCTTCCGCCAGGCACACGGATGGCCGAAGCCAGAATAGAAAAGATAGCTGTAAACAAACCTGCCTTTACCGGCTCAAAACCCTGAAACTCGTTCCAATAAGTAGGAAACCACGCCGTAAGCGCAATGAATCCGCCAAATGTCGTAAAATACAAAACCACCAGCGCCCACGTATTTTTTACCTTAGCTGAATTGATCAGGCTGTCTTTTATGCCACCTGTCGGGAAAAGCTCCTGCCCCTTTTCGCTGGCTTTTTGTTTGGCTTCAGCCTTGCTTAGGCCGGCACGAACATATTGAAAATAGTATGCATCCTGACCGATAAAGCCATACAAAATAGTGCCCAGCAACAGGAACAGGAACCAGGCAAAATAAGCCGAAATAAAACCGTAGTAGGTGAGGAATATAGGCAGTACCAGTGAGAAAATACCGGGAGCCAGATTGCCCAGCCCGGCATACGTACCGAGTGCCATGCCTTGTTTGCTGCGCGGAAACCAATAGGAGGTTTGCCCGATGCCCACCGAGAAAGTGGCGATACCGCAGCCACTCAGCATACCAAAAAACAACACCAGGCCGTACATGCCCTGCATATCTTCGGGGTAGGACGTAAACAACAACAACGTAACGCCACCCAGACCCACAACGCTAAGCATCATCAAAATCAAAAAGGGAATCTTGCCCCCGGTGGTGTCGACCCAGGCGCCAAAGGGTATGCGCAGCAGCGAGCCGGTGAGCGTGGGCACAGCGATAAGCAATCCAAGCTCTGCCGGCGTCAACGACATGGCTTCCTTAAAAATAATGGCGGTTGGCCCATAGAGCGCTACCGCCGCAAATCCGAAAAAAAATCCCAGCGTGGTGCCGGCAAGTCCTTTTGAGCTGTTTCCTCTCAGTTTTATCATCACAAAATCGTTTTTAAATTTCCGTCGATGAAGTGGTTAGTAATATTTTCAAGGTGTTGATAAGTTCTTTACCCAGTGCAACGATGTCGGTGGCATATTCCATAGTTTGCCATTGCTTTACCTGCAGGCGGACAGAGCCTAAAATAATTGTCGCCAGAAGTGCGGCCTTTAGATCTTGCCTTATTTCGCCATTGGCTTGACCCTCAATCAGGAAATTGGTGAGCTGTCGCAGATTTTCGTTCATCACGCCCGAAACTTTTTGGTACAGGATGTCTTCGTTACGAAAGAACTCCTCCGAAAAAATCACCGAAACCAGCGAAGGTGTGGCCTTAAATATCCCGAAAAGCTTCATAAAAAGCGCTTCGAGTTTTTCAGGAACTGGTTTATCAGATTGGCGGACAGTAGCAAAAAGCTGCGCGAAGTTTTGGTCGAAGTAGTCGAGGATGGCCAGCAGGATGCTGACTTTGTTTTCGTAATGGCGGTACACGGCTGACTCGGAGAAGCCAATTCTGCCGGCCAGGTTTTTTATGGTCATTCCCTGTATGCCGCTTTCGGCAATAAGTTCCAGGGCTGCGTGGATGATCTCTGTTTGGCGTGCGGTAAAGTCTGAAGCCATAAAGTGACAAAGTAAAATGAGTTAATCAATATTCACCCACAAAAATAAAAAGTTCTTTTGATTCGGGCAGATCAAATTGCAATATAGAACGGTTCTACTTTATCCCACCTTTTTCTAATAGTTATTTCATAAAAATAAAACCCGTCCGCTAATTCGCACGAATTAAACCAATTCACGCGAAAAGTTATTCCTGTTTTTTGAAAATCAAAAGAGATTCTTCTCTGTGTCCTTTGTGTCTTCTTTGTGTTCTTTGTGGTTAAAAAAACAATTAGCGGCAATTCGCATAATTCGCGGCAATTCGTGGATAAATTACGTGTTGCCCATTAGCATGAACGTGTAAGTACAGAAATAAACCTCGACAGCTAACGGCGATAAGAGAGGTGGCTTCCCAAAAAACATTTACATTTGCTGCCCATCAGTAAAACACAACTAATCGTACTATGAACACTTTCAGATTTTTGATTACAGCCACATTGCTTTTCGCAACACCTTTATTCACTTCAGCCCAGGATAAACCTGATTGGGAAGGCGGCTTCCCCGACGGCTGCACCTCCATCACCTGCGGGCGCCAGGCCACCGCCGACGGCTCTGTCATCACTTCTCACACCGACGACAGCCACCGCACCCGTTCCTGGATCGACATTACACCGCCGCGCACCTTTCCCCAAGACGCTACCCAGGATATGTACAAGCGCGTACCCTGCGACACGCTGGCCATGCCCACTTATTCCAACATCAAAATCGGCGAAATTCCACAGATAGCCTCCACCTATGGATTTATCAACTCGGCGTATCCATGCCTGAACGATCACCAACTGGCCATTGGCGAATCTACTTTCGGCGGACACGAAGTGCTGCAAAGCGATAACGGGCTTATCGACTGCCAGCGCCTGTGCCAGCTCATGCTCGAACGCTGCACCACCGCACGTCAGGCCATCACCATGAGCGGTGAGCTGCTGGAAAAATATGGCTGGAACGACTACGGCGAATGCCTCACCATTGCCGACAAAACCGAAGTGTGGCATCTGGAGATTGTAGGCCCCGGAAAAGGAAACCGCGGCGCCATCTGGGCAGCACAACGCGTTCCCGACGACCATATAGGTGTTAATGCCAACGCCAGCACCATCAAGGAAATCGATCTTGACAACAAAGATTATTTTATGGCTTCCGTCAATATTTACACCATGGCCATCGACAGCGGCTGGTGGAAACAGGACGAAGAGCCTTTCCGCTTTTGCTATGCCTACGCGCCCGAAAGCCGTACCTCGCTGGCTTCACGCCGCCGCGAATGGCGCGTTTTCGATCTGCTGGCACCATCTTTAAAACTCGATCCCAACCAGGAGAACTATCCTTTTTCGGTAAAACCTGATCGCCCTGTTGAGCTGAGCGACCTGGTGACGGTTTTCAAAGATTATTACGAAGGCACTCCTTTTAATTTTGTAAAAGACCTCACCGTTGCCGACGATTCCGGCCGTGTGATCATTTCGCCGCTGGCCAATCCGCAAATGCCTTACGACATGAACAAGCTCTTCAAAATCAACGGCGGCTGGGGCTGGCGCGGCGAGCGTCCCATCGCACGCTGGTACACCATGTACGCTACCATCATTCAATGCCGCAGTTGGCTTCCCGACGAGATCGGCGGCGTGGCCTGGCTTGCTATGGACAACGTGGCTACTTCCATCTACATCCCCGTGTATGGCTCGGTTACGGATTTGCCTCTGCCCTACAAAACTCCCGGACGCCCCAACGGATATACCACACAATCGGCGTGGTGGGCTTTTAACCGGCTGGGCACACTGGCATCACAGCGCTGGGGCGACATGCGCCACGACGTAGATGCTGTGTGGAATCCCTGGCAGCAACAGCTTTTCGACAACCAGAAAAATATCGAACAAAAAGCCCTCGACGCCTACAACGCCAAAAATCCCGCACAGACACGCCAATTGCTCACCGATTACACCAACGAGTGGGGCACACGCGTGGTGGATCAGGCCTGGAAACTCGGCGACCTGCTCTGGACCAAGTACGACGAACAATTTTAAAGCGCAACTGTTCCTCTCGCCAAAACTATTGGCAAACCTATGAACCGAAAGCAACTCGCGGTATTCCTTACCATTGTCTTTGTAATTTATTTTGGGATCAGTTATTACATTTTTCAAAATGGACTGGTAGCGCTGCTTTCTTTCGCGCCGGCAACTGCCGTAGCAATTTATATCATCATTTTTGTAATGGTGGTAATGATGTATCCCTTTGCGCGCATTGTCGGCAAAAGGCTTCCGGTAAAGCTTTCGGATGCGCTGGCATTGACAGGCGGGATGTGGTTTGCCGCCATGCTTTATTTTACGCTGCTACTGCTGGCGCTGGATTTGATTTACCTGGTGCTGCAATGGACTAAGCCAGTTGCTCATTTTCTCAGCGCTCATTTATCACAGATCAATGCCTTGACATTTGCCGGTGTGTTAGTGGTGGTGATTTCGCTGCTAATTTATGGTTATCAAAATGCGCTTCGTATGCGGATGCAGCGCCTCACCCTTACCCTTGATAAATCCATTCCCGGTTTACAAAAGTTGAAGCTCGTATTTGCCTCCGACATTCATCTGGGACACATCATCGGGCGGCGCACGCTGCAACGAATAGTCGATGCCATCAATGCCGAAAATCCTGACCTGGTGCTTTTTCCCGGCGATTTGGTAGATGAAGAACTGCAGCCGGTAATCGATAAAGACCTGGGCGTAATCTTCGAGAAGTTAAAGCCCCGATACGGCATATTTGCCGTTACCGGAAATCACGAATACATCGGTGGCGCCGACAAAGCTGTGGAATATTTAACCAAACACAGCATCCGTTTTTTGCGCGACGAAGCTTTGGAGATCGACGGCGCTTTTGTATTGGCAGGACGCGAAGATGCCAGCAGCAGCAATTTCATCGGCAAGAAAAGAAAGCTGTTAAAAAATATCCTTTCGGGGATAAATCCACAGCTTCCGATTATCCTCATGGATCACCAGCCCATAGCCCTGCAGGAGGCAGCCGACAGCGGCGCCGACCTTCAGATTTCGGGTCACACCCATCACGGACAAATATGGCCGCTGCAAGCCATCACCCGGCGCGTTTTTAAGCTTAGCCGCGGCTACATGAAAATTGGCGATACCCATTTTTACGTTTCAACCGGCGCCGGCTCCTGGGGGCCGCGCGTACGCATCGGAAACCACCCCGAAATTGTCAGCATCACGCTTCTCAGTGGGCAGTAGGCAGCTGTTGCTTAAAAATTCCAAATCCATAACTCGCATGCAATCCCAGGAGGAGGTTTTTAGGTGCAGCCCAGAAGGACTGGACAGGCGCATCGATAACTTTTGAGGTAGCGCCATAGGCGCGAAACGATGGTAGAATGAAGCATCAATCGACAAACAAAAGCGCTTTAGGCGCGACACCCCGGATGATTTGTTGATGTAAAGATGTGGGGATGGATAGTTTTAAAATTGGCTTTAATACTGCTCAAAATTTATTCAAATCTTATCTTTTGCTAATAGTAAATTAACGGTGTCGCTCAAGGCGACGCCGTTAATGGCCGTTTGGGGTTCATTTGTTATTTGAGGTTTGGAATTTGAAATTTTCACAACAAAGGTTTGAAATTTTAATTCAACAGGGTAGCGCCATAGGCGCGAAACTATGGTAGAATGAAGCATCAATCGACAAACAAAAGCGCTGTAGGCGCGACACCCCGGATTATTTGTTGATGTAAAGATGTGGGAATGGATAGTTTTAAAATTGGCTTTAATACTGCTCAAAATTTATTCAAATCTTATCTTTTGGTAATAGTAAATTAACGGTGTCGCTCAAAGCGACGCCGTTAATGGCCGTTTGGGGTTCATTTGTTATTTGAGGTTTGGAATTTGAAATTTCACAACAAAGGTTTGAAATTTTAATTCAACAGGGTAGCGCCATAGGCGCGAAACTATGGTAGAATGAAGCATCAATCGACAAACAAAAGCGCTTTAGGCGCGAAACCCAGGATGATTTGTTGATGTAAAGATGTGGTGATGGATAATTTTAGAGATGGCTTTTATGGTAGCGCCATAGGCGCAAAACTATGGTAGAATAAAACATCAATCACAATAGGCGCGACACCCAGGATGATTTGTTGATGTGAGGACGTGGTGATGGATAATTTTAGAGATGGCTTTTATGGTAGCGCCATAGGCGCGAAACGATGGTAGAATGAAGCATCAATCGACAAACAAAAGCGCTTTAGACGCGACACCCCGGATGATTTGTTGATGTGAGGACGTGGTGATGGATAATTTTAGAGATGGCTTTTATGGTAGCGCCATAGGCGCGAAACTATGGTAGAATGAAGCATCAATCGACAAACAAAAGCGCTGTAGGCGCGACACCCCGGATGATTTGTTGATGTAAAGATGTGGGGATGGATAGTTTTAAAATTGGCTTTAATACTGCTCAAAATTTATTCAAATCTTATCTTTTGGTAATAGTAAATTAACAGTGTCGCTCAAAGCGACGCTGTTAATGGCCGTTTGGGGTTCATTTGTTATTTGAGGTTTGGAATTTGAAATTTCACAACAAAGGTTTGAAATTTTAATTCAACAGGGTAGCGCCATAGGCGCGAAACTATGGTAGAATAAAACATCAATCACAAACAAAAGCGCTGTAGGCGCGACACCCCGGATTATTTGTTGATGTAAAGATGTGGTGATGGATAGTTTTAAAATTGGCTTTAATACTGCTCAAAATTTATTCTTGGTAATAGTAAATTAACAGTGTCGCTCAAAGCGACGCCGTTAATGGCCGTTTGGGGTTCATTTGTTATTTGAGGTTTGGAATTTGAAATTTCACAACAAAGGTTTGAAATTTTAATTCAACAGGGTAGCGCCATAGGCGCGAAACTATGGTAGAATAAAACATCAATCACAAACAAAAGCGCTGTAGGCGCGACACTCCGGATTATTTGTTGATGTAAAGATGTGGTGATGGATAGTTTTAAAATTGGCTTTAATACTGCTCAAAATTTATTCAAATCTTATCTTTTGGTAATAGTAAATTAACAGTGTCGCTCAAAGCGACGCCGTTAATGGCCGTTTGGAATTTATTTAGGATTTGGAATTTAAATTTAATCACCCGTCAGCCGCCCAAATTAAAATTATTGGACATCCCAAAATCTTTTATAGTTTTACTGCACCCTTTCAGACTGACCGAAGACCATTTTTGTTTCGATTTTATTGATACCTGATCGTTTATTAATCATTTAAAATTTAGAAAATTATGAGAAACATTTATCTGACGTTTTTATTTGGTTTGCTGTTTAGCGTGGCTGCGCTGGCACAACAGACGCCAACTACCGATCTCAATGGCGACATCATCCCCGGCGAGGCAATCGTTGCCCGCGACCTGAAGCCGCAGACCATGGAAGCTTTTGCAGCGGTGCCCGAAGAGCTGCGCGGCGAATGGACAGCGCATGGCCCGTGGGGTGGCAACATCCGTGGTTTTGCTACCGATGCCACCAACGGCATGCAAGTAACGGTGGCTTGTGGAAGCTCTACCGCCGGCAACGGAGGAATGTGGTATTCGCAGGATGGCGGCGTTACCTGGAATTCTTCCAACATCAACAACAAGATTATGTATGGCGTAGCCGCTCATCCCACGCACGCGGGGAAATTTTATGCCGGCGGCAAGTATGGCATCTACCAATCGGTGGATGGCGGTGCCAGCTGGAACCAGATTGCTTATCCTTCCACCACGATCATTGGCATCGGGGTGCAAGCGGTCAATCCGCAACTTATGGTTGCCGGCATAGCATCCAACCAGGGCGTCCGCTATTCGACTGACGGAGGCACCACCTGGAACAACACCAACCTGGCGACAGGCTTTATGAAAGACTTTGCCGTTTCGGCGGCCAACCCATCTAAGATGTTTTTGGCGGTGTCGGGCACAGCAGGATTCGGATTATTCACTTCGGTGGATGGCGCCACCTGGACGGCCATCAACCCCGCAAACTCCGGCCAATGCTACGGCGTATATGTAGATCCTGCCAATGCTGACTTTCTGCTACTGGGCGCTGAATTTGGGATTTATAAATCTGTGGATGGTGGCGTCAATTGGACGCAGACATTATCAACCAGCAATTTCGCCCGCGGCATTGTGAAATACAACAACGTTTTCAGAACCGTGGTGTATGGTGGTGATATCTACGAAAGTGCCAACAACGGTGATACATGGACAGCGGCAGCCAACACGTTCCCGGAGAAAACCTGGCAGGCGGTGGGTGTTTCCGCTGCCGGACCACTTTTTGGCAACTGGGGCTCCATCATCCGCGGACAGGGGCAGCAATATGTGATGAGCGTGGAAGGGCTTAACAATGTGTATGTGCATTGCATTGCCTACTATGCCGACCGCAACGAGCTGTGGGCAGGCTCCGAAGGCAGCGGCATCTGGCGCTCGACCGACATGGGGCTTACCTGGGAAAACAAATCCACAGGCTTGCAGGGCTGGTGGAGTTACGGATTTGCACCTACCAACGATACCGACTGGCAAAACGGACGCATGCTGGTGGGCACCAACAATGGGGTGTTTTATAGCGATAACTTTGGCGACAGCTGGCAGGTGCTACACCAAACCACCACCTACTACACCGGAGTGATGATTGATCCCGACAATGCCGACATGATGTGGGTAGGCGGCTCTACCGGCCCGGTGGAATACACCACCAACGGCGGCACCACCTGGAATACTTCGGCAGGTTTACCTTTTGCTTTTTATCCGCGATTTAATATGTGCAAAAACAGCAGTGGCGGATTGCGTGTGCTGATCAGCTACGAACAGTTGGCCACCGAAACATACTACTCGGATGATTTGGGCGCCAACTATACTGCTGCCACAGGATTTACAGGCGTGAGCTATTTCACCGATCTCTCCGTAAGGCCTGCGGGAGCACTGGCACAAATGGTTTATCAGTCGACGGACAAAGGGATTTATAAATCTGCCGACGGCGCCGTTTACACGCAATGCCCTAACCTGAGTGGCATGGCCTGGAGCGTGCTGGGAACCACAGGCACCGACGTCTATGCAGGCGCCGGCAACGGCGTGTTCCACAGCCCCGACGAGGGACAAACCTGGCAGCCTTTCAACACCGGCATCCAATACATGGCAATATGGGATTTGGCTTATGGCAATACTACCGATGTGATTTTTGCCGGCACACGCGGCTACAGTGTTTATGCCTATGGCCTGAATATTATTCCAGCCGTTTCATTGCCTTTCAACGAAAGTTTTGATGATCAGGAGTTGCCGGAAGGCTGGCAGAATGTGGACAATGCTGCTGCCGGGGAGATATGGCAGTTCGACAATCCCGGCTACCGCACATTTACCGGCGCAGGTTTCGACGACAACTTTGCCATCCTCGACAGCGATTTTTATGGCAGCGGCTCCGGCCAGGATGCCGATCTGATTACGCCCCCCATCAATTGCGGTAACGCCGATTTCGTACTTTTAAAATTTGACCAATCGTTCCGTCAATATCAAAGTTCGGTAGGTACCGTTTCGGTGAGCAACAACGGCACTGCCTGGACGACTGTATATGAGGTGTCGTCCAACAGTGGCTATCCCGATCCGGCAGTAACGATAGAACTTAATATTTCGGCAGTAGCTGCAAATGAACCAACTGTATGGGTTAAGTGGAATTACGTGGGCGACTACGACTACTGGTGGGCGATAGACAACGTGCTGATAACCGATGAGCCTGTTGCCGGGGTTAATCCGCCTCAAAACCTCACGGCCACAGTAATCAACAATGATGTGGCGCTCACATGGGTGGCTCCTGCCAGAGTTGAGTTGCAGGGTTATAATGCTTATCGCGATGGGCAAAAAGTAAATACAAATCTGATTACCGGACTTGCTTACGCTGATGCAAATGTACCAGCCGGAACGCATGTATATACGGTCACTGCGGTTTATGATATGGGCGAGTCGGTACCTTCTGCGCCTGTTCAGGTAACGATTGACGGCGAAACCGGCAAAATCCAGGGCTTTGTGCGCGATGCCGTCACCAATCTTTCCATAGCTGATGCGCAAGTGACTGCTACCAATAACGACAACGGCGCTTTAGCCATTGCCACTCCTTTTGGTTCGCACTACTCGATGCTACTGCCGGCAGGGACTTACAATGTTACCTGTTCGGCAGAGGGTTACCAGACTTCCGAAGCTGTCCAGATAGTTGTGGAGGTTGGCCAAAATGCCGAGCACACTTTTTATCTGCAACCCGGGGAGGATGAAACGCTCACCGGCTTGCGTGCTGATGAAGCAGACGCCATCAGGATTTCCCCCAATCCGGCTGCCGGGAGTTTCTTGCTCACCAGTTTTGGAGAAGGAAACATCCGCATCACCAACCAAAGCGGACTTTTGATGATGGAAACAGAAATTAGCAGCAATAAGCAAACTATCGACATCAGCCGGTTGCCGGCAGGATTGTATTTTGTTTTTATTAAAACTGAAACCGGAATGGACATCCAAAAGCTGGTAATAAAATAAAATCACAGCCTTATTATATTTGCACTTGTCAACTAACTTTATTCACACCAAAAACAAGTATTATGAAAAAATTTACTGCTATTTCATTTTTATTGGGCTTGCTGCTGTTGCAATGGGCAGTTTTATTGCAGGCTCAGGACGAGCGATTCTCCAAAGTTTTCTACAATTCCGCATCAGGGATGCATGTATTGGCGAGCGCCGAAGCGGGTCAGGATAGCCTTATGATGATCAGCCGACAAGAATGGGACAATAGCGGGGGTGTGCATTTGATGGATGCCGCGGGGGTAATGCACTGGTCGAAAAGCCTGGTAAGGGAAGGAAGTTGGGTAATGCCAATTGATATTGTGCACACACCTGAGCAGGATTTCCTCATCTGTGCCTCCGAAACCATGGATGACACTTACAAAAAATCCATTTTACTGATTAAGCTAAATGTAGCAGGTGAAATACTTTGGGTAAAAAAGTTTGAACATGATATTGATGTCGTTCCTTCAGGAATTACCCTTTCTGCCGGCGGCGATATTTTGGTAACCGGCAACAGCGACCCCCCGGGAGGATTCACAACGCAACTGCTTTTACTGCGCTTTACAGCCGATGGCGCACTTTTATGGGCTAAGTCCTATGAAAGCGCTTCATTATATGATGGTGGGCTGGCGGTAGCTGAGTTGTCGAACGAAAACCTGATGGTGGGCGGATACACCAAAGGCACAGAGCCTTATAGTGCCGAAATGAGCCTCACCCAAACCGATGCCTCCGGAGATGTACTGTGGGCAAAACGGAAGGTAACTCCCGGAGCTTATCCTCCTCTAAGTCAAATCGGTGATCTTATTGCCGCGCCATCGGGATTTTACCTGCGCGGATACGCCTATGATGCCGAAGGGATGATAATGGCTATGGATGCCGACGGCGGAACCATTTGGAGTAAATCTCTTAACATTTATGCAGGCAGTTGGTATGAATCAGCTTACAGAGGAAGAATTAATACAACGGCCAATGGCGATTTGCTGATGGCCTTTGGCAGCAATGAAATAGATGGAGTGATATGCCAATTGACTTCTGATGGAAATGCCAGTTGGTCGCAGACCGTTTTTATGCAACCAATCGAAGCCAAAACTATCTCCGATGGCGGATATTTGTTTTTGGGACTCGGCCCTTTGATGGGTGTAAAAGAAGACCCGTCGCAGCCCCAAACGGGTATTGTGAGAACCGATGCTTCTGGCGAAGGTGTGAGTTGCACGGATGGATACACCGCCAACCTCGAAGCGTATGTTCCTGTTTTTGAAAATCTGACTTATACCGCCGTTACAGAGGTGGGAAGTGCCGCTGATTATTCATTACAATGGGAGGAATTCCCACTGGATTCTTTTGGCGGATGTGTAACTTTTATTGGTGCGGTGGAAGAGATTCCTGATGCTGCGAATGTGCTGAAAGTGTATCCTAATCCGGGCAACGAACCTTTCAGATTGCTGATCGAAGACATGCAGCCGGAGAGCCTGGTTCAGCTTACTGTTTTTAACAGCAAAGGCCAGCGTATTTTTAGCCGGGAAGGAGCCTGGAGCCGCGTACAACTCATCGACAGAAAACTGCCGGCGGGGGTCTATCTAATCCGTTTGAAAACTAAAAATAGCATGTTTACCACACGGTTGATTGTAAGCAGATAACCGGCTGTAATGTAAATGCAAAAAAATCCATCTCCATAGTGGATTTAAGCGCCTTATTTTTGAAACGGCGTGAGGTACGTGTACTTATTTCATCAAACAATCTTACTTACAAATATCGGTTTATCGGATTCTTTTAGGATGTCGTCGGTGGCGCTGCCGTAGAAGAAGCGGGTGAGTTTTCCTTTGCCTTGTGTGAGCACGGCGATCATGTCGGGGTTGTACTTTTGGATAAAGCTGTGCAGGCCGTGTTCCAGCGTGCTGCTGTTGACAACATGCAAGGCATGATTTGTAAAGTGATAATGCTGCGCCAATTCACGCATTTTTTCGATGGCATCGTCGGCGTTGGTATTCTCGTCGGTGATTACGTGCACCAGGTGCATGGTGGCTCCTAGTCCGGCGGCAAAGTCGCGGATGCTCTCAAGACCGCCGTGCCGCTCTTCGCTGACATCGATGGCTACTGCAATTTTCCGCACATCGCTAATTTCAGAATCCTCTTTGATGATGATCATCGGATAGTCGGTTTGTGCAATCATACGCTCGGTATCGTTTCCGAAAAGGTTTTCGATAAATCCGCGCTCTTCGCGGCCTTCGGCGATTACAAGGTCGGTTCCGTATTTTTTCATGTAGCTGTTCAGGTGGGTTCTGTTGTCGCCGAAATCGACTTTTGGCGTTATGCGCAATTGTGGGGTAGAAAATCGTTCTGCTTCAGCCTGCAGCTTTTTACGCTGTGTTTCGAGCCGTTCCTGATCGATTTGTGCGGCCTGTACGCCCGGCGCCATATAAACCTCACCGGTGGTCATGTAAGCTTGTGAGGGTGTAGGTGTTAATACGTGCAGGAGTACTATTTCATCGATATGTAGTTTGGTGGCAATATGAATAGCAAAACCCATCACTTTGGTGGACATTGACGCGGTTTCGGAGGTGACCAAAATTTTTGTTATTGACATAATTCATGAGGTTTAAAAATTACTTCTATTTTTACCCATTCTAAAAACATACCATTAAGGCTATTTACATGATTAGTTTTCAGGCCACTACTAACCAACGATTTAGCTTTTTAGAACAAATAAAATTTTCTTCTGTTCTTGTAGAATATTTTCAACAGTTGTGCATCAGGCGGGATAATGAATAATCTGTTGAAAAATTGATCTCTTTTAGAAAATAATTTGCGGAAGAGATTTTTAATTATTAATAAAAAAATAACATGAAAGAGACGATACTGGAGGCATTGCCCAACCCTGTAATAATCTACGACGCAGGCTGGAACGTACGGTGGATGAACAGGTCGGCATTGGAGTTTACGGGCTATTCATCATTGGGCGATCTTCTGGGGGTTCATATCACACGTCTCTTCATGGAGAGCAGCCTGCCGGAGATCATTGAGATTCAACAAATCACCAACGAAAACGAGAGCCACGATGTGAAGCGCGAGCTGCACCATCTGCACCGCAAAGGTCATGGAGTAAAAATCCTCGCCCGGTTTGGTAAATTTTTGTTTCCGCGCCCCGACGGACAGGTGATGTACATCGAATCGGGCATTCCTTCTGATGAAATCCTGCACTGGCACAACGAGCAATACGACCGCCTGTATCACTACAAAGTACTGGCTGAAAATGTGCCCGGCATCGACATGATGCTGGTGGACAATGATTATAGGATTTTGTGCAACGTGGGCAGCGAAATCCTCAAACAAGGCTGGGCAAGCCCTGTCACCACCGAAAAAACCATAGAGGAATATTTCCCTATGGAGATTCTCCGCATCCTGAAACCTTTGTTGAAGATAGCTTTCGAATCCACGCCGGTAAGTCGTGAGCTTTCAGCGGGCAAAAAACAGTATTACGTGCGCCTTACCCCGCTGATGGATAACTTTGGCAAAATGACGTGTGTGATTATTTTACAAAACATCACCGAAACCAAACTGGCGGAGAAGAAACTAAAACTCTCAAAAAAAGAAGCCGACGAAGCCAACAATGCCAAGAGCAACTTCATCGCTAAGATGTCGCACGAGATACGCACGCCACTCAATGCGGTGATTGGTTTCTCAGAACAATTGCACAAAACAAACCTCAACAAGAAGCAGGCGGGTTACCTTGACATCATACTCAGCTCTTCGCAGCATCTGCTTACCATCATCGACGAGATACTGGTGCTGAGCAAGATTGAATCGGGGGAGATACATCTGGAAGAAATTCCTTTCAAAATTAGCAATGTGTTGCAAGCCGTACACGATGTGGTTGAGTTGCGGTACAAAGAGAAAAATCTCGACTATTTTACAAATATCGATCCCGCCCTCGACGCCGTGCTCCTGGGCGACGAAGCCAAGTTGCGCCAGATATTGATAAACCTGGTGAGCAACGCCATAAAATTTACCAAACGCGGATCAGTTACCGTAGAGGGGCGCGTCATTAAATCGACACGAAAAGTCTTGACGGTGCGATTTATCATCACTGATACCGGCATTGGCGTTGCCGAAGAAAATCTCAAAACCATCTTCCGGCCTTTTCACCAGGTGGATAACTCGATAGGTCGCACCTATTCGGGCACCGGCCTGGGACTTACCATCAGCAAAGACCTGATAGAGACTATGGGCGGCAGCCTCACCGCCGAAAGCCGCCTGGGCAAAGGATCGAAATTTTCTTTCGATTTAAAATTTCAAAAACACAGCGACCCCGATTACAAATTGTATGATAACAGGCATGCATTTTCGATGCTGCCCCTGCGCCATGTTACCGTGCTTTTTGTTGACGATGACCCGGTAAACCGAATGCTTGGAAAAGAAATTCTGAAACAGCTAAAGATAAAAACTGTCTTTGCCTCTTCCGGCAAAACAGCGCTGCGGCACTTCAAGCCAGGCAAATTCCATGTGGTGCTGCTCGACATCAACATGCCCGGCATCAACGGCATAGAGGTGGCCAAAGCCATGCGCAGCGAGGAAGCCAACGCCCCCGACCAACGCAAATCGCGCATCATTGCCATGACTGCCAACGTACTGAAAAAGCATATAGATCAATATCTTTTGGCTGGCATGAACGACGTAATCCTGAAGCCTTTCAAGGAGGAATACATCTACGAAAAGATTGTTTTACACTCATCCGATGTTCCTATTATCGAAACAGAAACTCCAAAACCCATCGATAAGCTTTCGAAAAAAACGTCGCCAACTTCTCCATCTTTCGACCTAAGCGAACTGATTCAGATAACCCGTGGCGACAAAGACTTTTTGTTGCTAATGCTGGAGGCCTTTATTAAAAATACCAGCGAACTACACGAATCCATGCACCAAAACCTGCTGGAGGATAATTACCCGCAAATTGCCGAAGCAGCCCATCGGCTCCTGCCTTCGGCACAACAACTGGGGCTTACCAAAGTAACTCCTTTGCTTTTGAAAATAGAGAATCGCTATCTGCGCAAAGAAAACTACCGTCGTGATGCTGCATTGATCAAAAATTGTATGCGTGAAATAAAATCCGGACTGCAACAAATTAAGGATGCTGAAGCAAAAATCCGTGAAAACAATTTTTAAGATTTTTATCAGAGAATCTTGTTGTACTTTTGACGCATTAACGCAAGGAGCCACATGAAAAAAAGTATCCTCATCATCGACGACGATCATTACATCATCAACCTGCTTGAAAACTATCTCGAGCGCGAGGGCTACAAGATTTTCACGCTGGGAAAGGGCAAGCCCGCTCTTCAGTTGATGCGCGAAGAAACCATCGACCTGGTGCTGTGCGACATCCGTCTGCCCGACATCGACGGCACCGAGCTGCTTACGCTGATAAAACATGCAAGCCCCGACATCCCGGTGATTATGATGACGGCTTATGCCGAAATTCGCACTGCCGTCGAAACCATCAAGTCGGGCGCTTACGACTACGTTACCAAGCCTATTTTTCCGGAAGAAATAAGTGCTATCATCAAAAAAGCTTTGCGCAAAAAAAAAGCACTCGAAACCGCCAGCGATCAGGATTTTATTACCGGCAACAGCCCACTGATGCTCCAACTGATCGAACAAAGCAGCCTGGTAGCGCCCACGGATATGTCGGTGCTGATACAGGGCGAAACCGGTTCGGGCAAAGAGTACGTGGCGCGGCTTATCCACAACCACAGCCGGCGCAAAGGAAAAGGTTTTGTGGCCATCGACTGCGGCGCCATCCCAAAAGAATTGGCTGCCAGCGAGCTCTTCGGCCATATCAAAGGCTCTTTTACCGGTGCCGTAAACAACAAGACGGGATACTTCGAGCAAGCCAACGGAGGCACCATTTTCCTCGACGAAATAGGAAACCTTTCTTACGAAACACAAGTAAAGCTGCTGCGCGCCATCCAGCAAAAAGTTATCTCACGCGTCGGCGACACCAAAATTATCCCCATAGATGTGCGCCTCATCTCAGCCTCCAACCGCAACCTGATGGATGCTGTTGCCGAAGGGCAGTTTCGCGAAGACCTCTACCACCGCCTCAACGAGTTCAAAGTAGAGCTGCCACCGTTGCGTAAGCGTGGCGACGACATCCTGATTTTTACACAACACTTTCTCGACGAGGCCAACCGCGAGCTAAACAAAGAGGTGAAAGGTCTGAATGACGAAGTAGTTCAGATTTTTAAAAATTATGCCTGGTTTGGTAATCTGCGTGAGTTGCGCAACGTGGTGAAACGCAGCGTGCTTATCGCTCGTGGCGATTACATTACCCGCGAATGTTTACCCGGTGAGCTGATGGAACAGCAGAAACCTGCAGCCATCAGCGAAGTCATCAACAGCGACTCCTTCGATTTGAAAGATGCCACCCAGGAGGCCGAGAAACTCGTGGTAGAACGTGCCCTGCGCGAAGCCAATTTCAACAAATCGCAGGCAGCCAAAATTCTGAAGATCGATCGCAAGACGCTCTACAACAAGATAAACCAGCTTGGCATCGAGCTGTGACAGACAAAAGACAAATTCCAACCCTCGGTAGCCGGTGTAAACAATCACAAATAAATTGTAACTGTTCAGCTAATGATGAATATTTGATTGATTGCGGTGCGAAGTTTTTCCTTTTAAGCGTCATACCCGCCCGGTATTCAATTGGAGCTAAAGTTTTACACATTTGCGCAGCACGTCTCCGGCTTTCAAGATTTCATCGGTTTTATGGGAAGGGCATAAATGCCCTCAATTTGCCCTTACTATTCCATAATCCCAGGCGTGAACGCCTGGGCTACCGAAGTGAACGCCTGGGCTACAGAAGAGTGTTCTCTTCCTCCGCGCCAGAGAAAAGCCGCGGATGGGGCATTGGAGGCAGAAAGAGTGAAGCAATTTAGCAAGCAATTGGCACCTAAACAATCACAATAAATTTCAAACCCGCCGTGGTGGGTAGTAGGTTGGGCTTGTCGAAATCTGTCGAAACCTGTCGAAATCTGATTATTGAGTTTTATTTAAAAATGTTTGCCCCGGCCATCTGCGTCTGCCATATTGCAACTTGGGATTTATTCGACACTGTTGCGGCAGCAGCACCCTAAACATTCCACAAGTACACTTTTCTTTATCGCCACCATCCTCTTCATTATCTGCTTGTTAGTTATCTGAAAAATGATTTGGCCAAATTTTTGATTTCGGGCTATCGAATTTCAAAACCCTCATTCATTTTTCATTTTTAAAACACTAAAAAGTATGAAAATCTTTGATGAACTGGTAAAAGACCACGAAACACAGCGTACAATCGCTGACCAAATTCTCGAAACCCAAGGCGACAGCACCGAGCGTAAGCAACTTTGGGTGAACCTCAAAAAAGAACTGACTGCGCATGAGGAAAGCGAAGAACGACATTTCTACATCCCACTGATGCAGGTGGATAAATCGCAGGAGCAAGCACGACACAGCGTGGCTGAACATAACGAAATGGACGAACTCGTTGATAAGCTCGACGAGACCGATATGAGCACTTCGGCATGGCTCATCTATTTCCGTGACCTGCACGAAAAGATAAACCACCATTTGGACGAGGAGGAAGAAGTTGTATTTGATCTGGCAAAAAAAGTACTCAACGATCAGGAAATTGAGCGACTTGGGCGCGAATATCGGCAAATGATGCAGGAGAAGAAAAAATCGTAATTGGGTTTTAGAATCAATGCAAGGACTTATTTACGTACACGATTCGAACCCTGGCTACCGACGAAGGCGTCATGGCCGCGGCTTCGTTTATCTCGACACACAGGGTCGTAGTGTGCGCGACCAGGAGCTGATTACCCGCATCAAGGCATTGAAAATACCGCCGGCCTGGCAAGAGGTGTGGATTTGCCCCAAGCCAAACGGATACTTGCAGGCTACCGGCAAAGACGGCCGCCACCGCAAGCAATACATTTATCATCCGCAATGGCTGGAGTTTAGCCAGCAGGAGAAATATAATGCCTTGCGCCGCTTTGGCCGGGCGTTACCTTTGCTGCGCGAAACCACCGCCGCTCATCTGCGCAAGCGCGGATGGCCCTACGAAAAAGTACTTGCACTGATAGTTACTTTTATGGATAAAAAGTTTTTGCGGGTAGGAAATCTTAGTTATCGCAACAACAACGATACCTATGGCATCACCACACTGCGGCGCAAACACCTCAAAGAAGAAGATGGCAAGCTTATGCTCGAATACAAAGCCAAAAGTGGAAAGATGCGCCGCATCAGCATCGAAAACCGGCAGCTCATCCGGCTTGTAAAACAAAGCTCCGAGCTGCCGGGTTACGAATTATTTAAATACATCGACGATGACGGAACCAAACGCACCATCGATTCGAACGACGTAAACGAATATTTGCGCGAAATTACCGGCGAAACCTTTACCAGCAAAACCTTCCGCACCTGGGGCGGCACCACCATAGCGATGCAGCAGTGGCATTTTGCCAAAGAAGAAAAGGCCGAAAACCCACGTAAAAATCTTAAAACAACCATTGTAAAAAAGGTGGCCGAAGAGCTGGGAAATACCCGGGCTGTCGCCGAAAAGTACTACATCCACCCCGCAATATTAAAACTGATAAGTGATGAGAAATTTGCTCCCGAGCAGATCAACATGAAGGAGTTTTCGGACATGGAGAAAAAACATCTCGATACCCATGAAATGGAAGTGTTGAGCCTGCTTGAAGAACCGCAGCAAGATTTTAATAATTAAAAACCATAAAAACTATGAGACCCGTATGGACAGGAGGAATTCGCTTTGGATTGGTGTTTATCCCCGTAAAACTCTACACCGGCGCCAGCACCCACAACATCGACCTCGACATGGTACGCAAAGGCGATGCATGCCCGATAAAATACACGCGTGTGTGTAAAAACGATGGCAAGGAGGTTCCCTGGAACGACATCGTAAAAGGGTATAAAGAAGACGACTACTACATCATACTCACCGACGAAGACTTCGACAAGGTGAAGGCCGAGCGTTCCGACAGCATCGACATCACCGATTTTGTAAAGATCGATCAGATAAGTCCGCGCTATTTCGAAAAGCCCTACCTGATAGAACCCGGCAAAGGTGCTGCCACCACCTACAACCTGCTGCGCGAAGCCATCGTGAAGTCGAAGATGGGCGGGTTGGCCAAATTTGTGATGCGCAACCGCGAACATCTGGCGCTGCTCATGGCCGATGATGAGGTTATCTTTTTGATACAGATGCGCTTTGATGCCGATATGCGCCTGCCCAAAGACCTGAAGTTACCTGCCAAAAAAAATCCTCCCAAAAAGGAGCTTGAAATGGCCATGCAGCTCATCGACCAAATGAAAACCAACTTTGATCCCAAAAAATACAAAGACACGTACCAGCAAAAACTCAAAAAAATTATCAAAGCAAAAGCCGAACATAAAGATTACAAACCTGCCATCCCAGAGCAGGAAAAGCCTACTGCCGTTAAAGATTTGATGAGCCAGCTCAAAGAAAGTCTGAAACTAAACAATTGATGTGGCACCATTAGAAAAATATAAGAGCAAGAGGCATTTCGACAAAACGCCGGAGCCTGCAGGCGATCAACCTGCCGGCGATGAGCGCCGCTTTGTAGTACAAAAGCACGATGCCAGCCGGCTGCACTTCGATTTTCGATTGCAGGTGGGCGACAAGCTGGTGAGCTGGGCGGTACCCAAAGGCATCTCTGCCAATCCCGCCCACAAGCACCTGGCTGTGAAAGTAGAAGACCACCCGGTAGATTATCAGCATTTTGAGGGTATTATTCCAAAAGGAAATTATGGCGCCGGCACAGTGCTGCTTTGGGATAGCGGAACCTATCGTCCCGAAGATATTGTGGAAAATACGGTGGAAGCCATTGATGAAAAAATTAGAAAAGGCTCCCTGAAATTTTTTCTCGAAGGACAAAAACTCAAAGGGTTTTATTCGCTTTATCGCATCGACGACAAAGGCGACCAGGAGCAATGGATCATCGCCAAGAGCAAAGATAACTATGCAAACGCAAGCCGGCGGTTTAGTCAGCGGTCGGTTATCAGTGGGCTAACGCTGGATGAAATTGCCCGTGGAGAGAAAAGCACAGAGAAGGCTTTGTCGGTGGACAAAATTGCGGAAGCCCGGCCCGCTGCCATGCCCCATATCAGCCCCATGCTTGCCACCCTGGCCGCTGCGCCTTTTGATGATCCCGATTGGATTTTTGAAATAAAATGGGATGGTTATCGCATTATTGCTACACGAAAAGGTGACGAAAGGAAATTGCTTTCGCGCAACGGAAATCCATACGACGAGAAGTTCAGGACGATTCATGAAGAGTTACAGAAAATAGGACACGACTTTGTGATGGATGGCGAAGTGGTGGTGCTCGACCAGGAAGGAAAATCCGATTTCCAGGCACTTCAACATCTTGATGCGCAGTCGATGGGGCGGCTCTATTACTATGTCTTCGACCTGCTGTGGCTCAACGGTTATCTGCTGCAGGACGTTCCGCTTGTGCAACGCAAAGAGATGCTGCTACAAATACTTCCCAAAAACCTGCAGCGCATACGCTACTGCGATCATATCCCCGAAAAGGGCAAAATATTTTTTAAACAAATGCAGCAACTCCAACTCGAAGGCATGATAGCCAAACGGGCAGAGAGTAAATACTACCCAGGCAAACGCTCTGATGCGTGGCTCAAGATAAAAACAGCCCGACACCAGGAGGCGGTAATAGTTGGCTATACCGCTCCCAAAGGGTCGCGAACAGCTTTTGGCGCGTTGCTGCTGGCCATTAACGAACAGGGCAACTTGCGCTATGCCGGCAAAGTGGGCACAGGTTTCGACGAGGCTACTTTGCAGGATATTTATAAAAAATTACAGCCATTAAAAACCAAAGAGCCGCCGGTAAAAGTTCCGGCCAAGGAGCGTCAGGCGCAATGGGTGAAGCCCCGACTTGCTGCTGAAGTACAGTTTACCGGCTGGACGCGCGATGGCGCCATGCGACATCCTACTTTTCGTGGCCTGCGCACCGATAAAAAACCTGACGAAATAACGCGAGAAACAGCCATCCCCGTTCACCAGGCGCTTAGCGAAAATACACAACCTGCTGAACGCGCTGCCACAAAGCAAACGCGGCGCCGCAAGGCTACACACAACCCAAAACTATCCAATCCTGATAAAGTATTCTGGCCCGACGAAAATATTCTGAAAAAGAACGTGTACCATTATTATGATCAGATGGCCGAAGTGTTGCTGCCATATCTGATCGACCGTCCGCAGTCGCTGCTGCGCTCGCCCCATGGTGTGGCGGGAGAATCGTTTTTTCAGAAAGATGTAAAAGGTTTGGTTCCTAAATGGATAGAAACCGTAACGGTAGAAAGTTCGTCGGGCACCACCGAATATTTGCTTTGTCAGGATAAGGCCACGCTGCTTTTTATGGCCAATTGGGGCAGCGTAGAGCTAAATCCGTGGAATGCTTCGGTGCCCAATTTGGATCAGCCCGATTATGTGGTGTTCGATCTCGATCCGGTGGAAATAAGTTTTGAGGAGGTTATGCGTGTGGCGGTAGGATTTCATCAACTCTTCGAAGAGCTAAAGCTGCCCTTTTATTGCAAGACCAGCGGCTCGCGCGGGCTGCACATTTATCTGCCGGTAAAGCCCCAATATACCCACGAACAGGGGCAGCAGTTTGCACGGCTGCTCGAAACCATTATCCACGACCGCTTTCGCGAAATCACCAGCTTCGAGCGAAGCCCCTCTAAACGCAAAGGAAAAATATATCTGGACTATTTGCAAAATGGGCGTGGCAAAACCATGGCATCAGTTTATAGCCTGCGTCTCAAGCCTGGCGCAACCGTCTCGACACCCGTAACAGCCGACGAATTGAAAAAGGGAATTGATCCTTCCGGATTTAATATCCACAGCATGCAGCAACGTCTGAAGGAGGTGGGCGATTTGTGGAGAGATATGTTTAATACCCGCGTGGATATTGGTGAAACACTGAAAAAATTGTAGCAGGGCGCGTGACGCAGGCGGAAGGGCGCGTGGCGCGGGAGAAACTCCAACCGTCGGTAGCCGGTGTAAACAATTCCAAATTTCAAACCCCGGAGCAGTTTGGTTATTGAGATTTAATTATTGGGATTTATTTGGAACTTGATTTATTGGTTTTTGGAGCTTTTATAATTTCATCCGGCAATTTCATCTACGCCTACATCTACGTATGGGCGCACGGTGGTTTTCACGATACTGATAACGGCACCGGTGGCCAGCGTCCAGAGCAGCGCTTTGCCCCAGCTTACACCGGAGGTGTTGGCATTTTTGGGCGCTTCTTTTCCTCTGATGGCTTTATAAGTGCATTCGATAGCTTGCTGAGCCAAAAAGCCACTCAACATAATGGCGCCGGTGGCAAGCGCCTTTTTGAGGATGTCTTTGTTTTTTGTTTTCATAATTCGAAATTTGTTTTTGGGTGTATTACTTTTTGATAAATCTAACTAAAGCACAAGCAACGCATGGATCACTCCCGGGATGTAGCCCAGCAGGGTGAGTAAAACGTTGACCCAAAATTTTCCGCCGATGCCATATTCAAGGGCAACCGCAAGAGGCGGCAGGATAAAAGCGAGTATAATTTTTAGCAGAGATGACATTAGTTTTTTTATAAGGTGAATAATTCCTTCCGCCTGATGCGGGCTTCTTGCTGATTAAAAGTTGCCGTTGATGAAAGCTACTACTGGTTCTTTTCTATTTCAAAAGAAATCTTCGCATTCACGGCATACGACACAATCTTGTTGTCGGTTACATTGGCATGCATGTGCTTGATGTAAATCGACTTGATGTTTTTGAGTGTTTTGGTTGCTTCTTTCACTGCATTTTCGGTGGCCTCGGTAAATCCACGATCAGAGGTTCCGATTACTTCGATAATTTTTACCATAGTGTATGTTCCTTTCTTTTTTAATTAAAAACTATTTTGCTTCTTCCTGCGGCAAAATCGTGCCATGAGTAACAAATCAAAATAGAATGGCGGGGCGCATGGCGCTCTTTATTGAAGATCAATTTAGCGAAAGCGAAAATCAAAAAACTTTACCGACAAAAATATGTTGCCATTCTGCATAGTGGCTTCAACACCTTGTAGAATATGTTCCACATGGCTACACCCGTACAATACAGAATTGAAAGGGTGGAATGATAGTATGACTTGCAGCTACCAGCAACTTTTTTGCTGATTGAAAAGTGCTACCCGCCTGGCACCTGGCTTTGCTGAAAGTATTTGGCATGGTATTCACGTATTAATTTTTTACAACAAAACTTACAAAGCTATGAATACACCACAAGATGACAAGCTGAATTTGAGCGGACGCTGGGAATACATCCGCGGCAAGCTTAAAGAGAAATATCCCCACCTGGACGACGAAGACCTGCGCTACGACGAAGGCCAGGAAGAGATGTTTATTGGCCGGTTACAAAGACGGCTGGGTGGCGAAAAACGAGAAAGTATTATTCGTACCATCAAAACCCTTTAACATAACCCTGTAAGAAACAACCCTAATCTGGTGTAATTGTAAAAGCTCCGGGAGCAGCATCTGTTTATCAGATAATTTTTCATAAACAATCATTGCCTCCAACAACCCTCGTGCTGCACCATCCCGCCCCGGGCTTTTACTTTTTTTATTTTTAATTCCCCCATCTCCCATCAAAACATACGGGCAAAAGTGGCAGCATTTTTTGGTGCAAATCCCTGGTAGTCGTTGTTGAAATAGCCATAGATGCGTGTGGTTCCGGTAGCTATGAGCTGCTGCTTCCACCACCCGAGGTCTTCATCAGTAAACCAGTCGCTGTACCAGTTGTATTTTCCGTGAAAACGGATATAAATTTCATCGGCGGTGCGAATGGGTGGGGTGGTGAGATAATTGGGTGCGGCCAGAATACAAAAAGTAATGCCCTGCCGCCGCAGCAAATCATACACTTGATCGGTAAACCAGGAGCGGTGCCGGAACTCGATGACATTGCAACAAAACCGGGGCAAAAGCTGGCAGAAATAGGCCAGGCGTGGCACGTCGAGATGAAGGCTTGGCGGAAGCTGCCACAGCACACAGGCCAGCTTATCCTGGAGCAAAGCGGCCAGATCGTAAAAGCGTTTAATGCCTTCTTCCGCCTGATACAACTTTTTGAGGTGCGTTATGTAGCGGCTGCCTTTGAGCGTAAAGCGGAAATGCTCCGGCACCCGGCTATGCCAGCGCCGTAGTGTGCCGGCACGTGGCAGATTGTAAAAACTACTATTTATTTCTACGGTGTTGTAGCGCGCTGCGTAATATTCGAGCCACTGCTGCTGTGGCAGCTCCGGCGGATAAAAATTGCCAATCCAATGTTTGTACATAAAACCCGAGCAGCCGATAAATTGATCCATGGCTTTTAAAGTTTTAGTCCGTCAAGGCGTTTGGCGGCAACGCTAAGATTGCAGGGTGCTGCTCCGAAGTCGGCCATTGGGTCGCGGGTTGCAGCCAGGCGGCGGAAAATGTTGCGCAAATGATAGCGGCGTGCGTGCATATCGCTACGCAAAGCTTCGTGCCAGTGGAGTGGTGTAGCAACTGGAGCTTCGGGCAGGGCGCGCAAAGCATAAGGCGTTACGGCTGTTTGGCCGTATGCATTGCGCAGGTAGTCCACAAAGAGGCGGCCATGTCGTTTGTTTTTGCGCATTTCGGTGGTAAACTTTTCGGGATATTTTTTAGCCAACATGCCGGCAACTTTTTTAGCGAAAGCGCGTGATTGCTCAAAGTCGGCGCTGCCATCCAGCGGCAGCAGCAGGTGCATCCCGCTGGAGCCGGTAGCCATCACAAAAAGAGATAGATCAAGCCGGTGGAAGAGCTGCTTTAGTTCACGGGCGGCCTGCTGCACCAGGCGGAAGTTGCTGCGGGGCGGGTCCAGGTCGAAGATGAGCCGGTCAGGGTTTTCGGGACGAGCGGCAGTGCTCAGCCAGCCGTGCATGGTGATGCTGCCCTGATTGGCAAGATACAGCAAAGTGGCGCGGTTGCATCCGTTTATCATCGTCCGCTCGCCCTGCTGCCGCAGCTTTACGCGGATGGTCTCTATCCAATCGGGGAAGTATTCCGGCGCTTCTTTTTGATAAAAATCATGGCCTTGTATTCCGGCAGGGAAGCGATGCATGGTAAGCGGACGATCCTGCAAATGAGGCAGAAGATACGCGCTGATCCTGTCGTAGTAGTTCACCACATCCATTTTCGTAAAACCTGCTTTGGGAAAAAGTACCTTTTCAGGATGCGTGATTTCGATGGTGTGCCCATTGGCTGTAATAGTTTTCATAATAATTGATACCTTGAATTATTCAAGTAACAATACAGCTTATCAAAAACGCTTCCATTTGCTAATGAGGCGAATTAAAACAAAAAGAGAATCGTCATAATGGCGATTCTCTTTTTGCTTTGTTTTAGCACTATTCAACAGCTATTTTTGGGTGAGCATATACTCGGCTGTACGCAGCATCTGGTTGCTGTAGCCCCATTCGTTGTCGTACCAGCTCATAATTTTTATCAGGTCGCCATCGATGGACATGGTCATATCCAGATCGACGATAGAAGCACGCGGGTCCTGTACGATATCTGACGAAACGAGCGGCTCGTCAGTTACGCCCAATATTCCGCGGTAGCGGTCGGTGTCGGCTTCTTTTCTAAAAATCTCATTTACCTGCTCCTTGTTTGCTTTTTTGCGGGTTACAAAGTTGATGTCGCTGATGGAGCCTGCGGGGATAGGTGCACGGATAGCCGATCCTTCGAATTTGCCCTGGAATTGTGTAAGCACACGTGCGGTGGCTTTGGTAGCGCCGGTGGTGGTAGGCACAAAATTTTGCGCTGCCGCCCGTCCGCGGCGCAGTTTCTTGTTGGGCGAATCCACGAGCGCCTGGGTGGAGGTATAAGCATGAATGGTGGTCATGGTAGCTTTTACAACCCCAAGGTGGCGGTCCATGATTTCGCTCACGGGCGCTATACAATTGGTAGTACAACTGGCACACGACACGATGCGGTCGTCTTTGTCGGGTTTATTCACACCAAATACAATAGTAGGTACTTCCTCGTCTTTGGCCGGCGCCGATAATATTACGCGTTTTGCTCCTGCATTCAGATGGTTTTGCAGGGTGTGCATAGTATTAAAAACGCCTGTACATTCAAATACCAGGTCGATTTCGTGTTCTTTCCAGGGAAGCAACGAAGGGTCTTTCTCGTTAGAAAGTGCCACTTTGTGTGGCCCGATCATAAGATAACCTTCGTGCACCGACACTTTGTGTTCGCAGCGGCCGTAAACCGTGTCGTATTGTAACAGATAGGCCAGTGTTTTAGCATCTATCAGATCGTTGGCGGCAACTATTTTCAGTTGCGGGTTGTTTACCAGCATCTTAAGTATTGCCCGGCCTATTCTTCCTAATCCGTTAATAGCGATGTTGTAACTCATAATGATTTTGATTTAATTTAATTACTGTAACTTTTGGAAAAAAATAATTCGGTAAAATAACTATTTCTTTTTAGATGTGCGTTTAATTGCATGTGTGGCCTGGCCATCAAACATTTCGGCAGCTTCCATGATGGTTTCGGAAAGGGTAGGATGCGGATGGATGGTAAGCTCCAGGTCCTTGGCCACGGCGCCCATCTCGATAGCCAGTGTAGCCTCGGCAATAAGTTGTTCGGCCATTTCGCCGGCAAAACCGGCTCCCAGCAGGCGCTGACTTTTTTTGTCGAAGATAAGTTTGGTGATGCCATGCGTTAATCCCATGGCCACGGCCCGACCGGAGGCACTCCAGGGGAAGCGGGTGATGGTAACGTCGGCCTGCTGCTCCTCGGCTTCGGCTTGTGTAAGACCCACCCAGGCAAGGCCGATGTAAACTACCGCTGGTACTACTTTTGGCTCATAAGCACTCTTTTGTCCGGCGATGTGTTGGGCAGCTATGCGGCCTTCGTGGGTTGCTTTATGTGCCAGCATAGGCTCACCGGCTACATCGCCGATGGCATAAATGTGTGCTTTATTGGTCTGGCGAAATTCGTTAACCACAACAAATCCTTTGTCGTCGGTTTTTATGCCGGCCTTCTCGAGGCTTGTGCGCCGGCTGTCGGGTTTCATTCCGATGGCTACCAGCATTTTATCAAATATCTGTTCTTCATGGTTTCCGTTATTATCTTCCAGCGTAACGCGCAGCTTGTCGCCTTCTTTTTCCGCTTTTATTACCTTAGTTTCAAAACGTGAATCCTTAAGTAGTTCCTGGTGCATCGAAGCTACTATTTTGGTCAAATCCTTATCGGCACCGGGGAGTATTGATGGCGTCATTTCAACAATGGTTACGCGTGTACCCAGCGCCTTGTATATCTTGCCCATCTCCATACCAATGTAGCCGGCGCCTACTATGAGCATTGTTTCGGGTACATCATTAAGTTTCAGGGCTGTTTCGGCATCGAGTATCATGGAGACGTCGGTTTCGATGCCAGGTAGCATGGCGGCCTGTGCGCCGGTAGCTATAATGGCTTTGTCGAATTTTAGCATACTTTTTTCGCCATCCGCACCGGTAAATTCAATTGTATGATCATCTACAAATTGTGCTCTCCCCTGCCGGTAATCGATGTTACGATGGCGTGTAAGCTGCCCTAACCCGTCGGTGAGTTTTTTCACCACCTGATCTTTGTAGCTGCGTAGCTTTTCTACATTCACGCCAACCGACTGAAAATTCAGTCCTATTTGTGCAGCTTCCTGTGATTGACGTTTTACGTCGGCAAAATGAAGCAGCGTTTTGGTAGGAATGCAGCCGTGGTAGAGGCATACGCCGCCGGGATTTTTTTTTGGGTCGATAAGGGTAACCTGCAGTCCGAGGTCGGCAGCATGAAACGCCGCCGCATAACCGCCCGGCCCGGCACCGATAATCACCAGAGCAATGGTCTCGGATTTATCTTTCATCAGTTTCCTTTTTTAAACATAGTGAGCAATGGATTTTCGAGTGCTTCGCAAAACCAGCGCAGAAAGCGCGCGGCCTCGGCACCATCGATGAGCCGGTGATCGTACGAAAGTATAAGTGGCAACAACAAGCGCGGCTTAAATTCTCCATCTATAAAAACGGGTTCGGCAGTCATGCGCGAAACGCCCAAAATGGCTACATTGGGTCGGTAAACGATAGGTGTGAATGATGTGCCGCCAATACCTCCCAGATTGGAGATGGCAATGTTGCCACCCTGCAGTTCGTCGGGGCTTATTTTTTTTGACCGCGCTTTTTCGGCCAGTTCGGCAACTTCCTCCGAAAGCTGCACGATCGATTTTTGATCGACATTGCGTACTACCGGAACCAGCAAGCCACGCTCGGTATCGACTGCCACGCCGATGTTGTAATATTTTTTGTAAATCACCTCACCGTTATCCGTGTCAAGGCTGGCATTAAACTTCGGGAAAGCCTCCAATGCTTTGCCCATAATCTTGAGTAGCAGCGTTGTCATGGTTATTTTCACACCTTCTTTTTCTACTTTTTTACCATATTTTTTACGAAACTCTTCGAGATGGGTAACGTCGGCTTTATCGAAGTGAAATACATGGGGTATCTGTTGCCATGAAGCCACCATGTTGGCAGCGGTGCGCTGTCTGATGCGGCTGAGTGGCTGCCGCTCGATGTTGCCGTACTTGCTAAAGTCGGGCAGTTTGTAGCTGTCGGGGGCAGCGGCAGCTTTGTGGGCGGAGCGCCCGATAATGGCTTTGGCGTAAGCTTTTACATCGTCGGGCGTGATGCGGCTGTAAGGGCCGGTGCCTTCTACCTGCTGCACCTCAATGCCCAGCTCACGCGCCAAACGGCGCACCGAAGGTGAGGCGGCAACGTCAGTGGACTTTTTAGTGTCACTGTCTGTAGTTTCGTTAGCTTCGGCTTGCTTTCTTTCGGATGCTTCCTCTTTGCCTTCTTCATCATCAGAAGCGTCATCTTTTGGTTTCTCATCGCCAGCAGCCTCCGCTTCCGCTTCGCTATCATCGTCAGCAGCCTCTTTCTTTTCATCCTCCTCTTTAGCAGCGTCAGCTTCCTTTTGGGTTTCAGCGTCAGTGTCAGCTTCCTTTTCAACTTCATCATCAGCCTCAGCGCTTTTGGCAGTTTGTTGCTCTTTATTCTCATTCGCTTCCTTTTTTGCTTCCGCAGATTTCTTTTTGATTTCGGATTCGTCGCTATCCGGCTGCTCAGGTTTACTGTCCTTGTCGGATGCATCATCTTCAGCTTCTTTCTGGTCAGATTCGTTTTCCTGAACTTCTTTGTTGGCAGACTTTTCTTTGCCCTCGCCGGCCGCTTCATTATTACCTTCGTCGCTGGTTTCGATGGTTATCACCACCTGACCAACTTTTACGTCGTCACCTTCGGCCACTTTTATCTCTTTTACCACACCGGCAACATCGGCCGGCAGATCGAAAGTAGCTTTGTCGCTTTCCATTTCGGCAATGTTGTCGTCGATTTCTATCCGGTCGCCTTTTTTTACAGAGATTTTAATTACAGTTGCGGTTTCGACGTTATCGGCAATTTCCGGTAGTTTAATTTCTTTTATCATAATGTTTTCAATTTTTGATCGCTGGTGGGATTCAGCTTGTTGTTGTCGATTTTTAGTGACTTAGCCGCTTTTTGCAGCAGCTCCATTTTAATTTTTTTATTAATAAATAAACTATGCAAAGCGGCAAAAGCGATGTGTCGGTCGTCCACTTCAAAATGGTTGCGTAAAGCACGGCGGTTGTCGCTGCGGCCAAAGCCATCGGTACCGAGCACGGTAAGAATGCCCGGAAACCAGCGGCACACTGTCATAGGTATCGCTTTAAGATAGTCATGGGCGGCAATACATAATCCTTCGTCGCCATGGAAGCACGTTTCGATGTAGGTTTTTTGCGGATTTTTTTCCAGATTCAGCCTGTTTTGCCGTTCCGTTTCGCGGGCATCGTCGTATAACGCTTTGTAGCTGGTGACACTCCAAACATCAGCAGCGATATTATAATCGTTTTCGAGGATTTCGGCAGCACGCAAAGCTTCGTTGAGTATGGCACCACTGCCGAGCAAATGCACCTTATGATCAGCTTTGGCGGAACTCTTGCGATATTTGTACATACCTTTGAGAATTTGCTCCTCCTTTACATGATCGGGCATGGGCGGCATCACATATTTTTCGTTGAGTACAGTGATGTAGTACATCAAATCCTGCTGCTCGACAAACATATGGCGTATGCCTTCTTTCACGATTACTGCAAGTTCGTAGGCAAAGGCAGGGTCGTAAGCTTTGAGCGATGGTATGGATAGAGCCGTAAGGTGGCTGTGCCCGTCCTGATGCTGCAAACCTTCGCCTGCCAGCGTAGTGCGGCCCGAGGTGCCGCCAATCAAAAAGCCGCGCGCCCGGGCATCGGCGGCGACCCATATAAAATCGCCTACCCGCTGAAATCCAAACATGGAGTAAAAGACGAAAAACGGAATCATGTTTAAGTTGTAATTGGAATAAGCGGTGCCGGCGGCAATAAATGATGCCATGCAACCTGCTTCGGTAATACCTTCTTCGAGTATGGCGCCGTCGCGCGCCTCTTTGTAGTAAAGCAGGCTTTCGCGATCCACAGGCTCGTATTTTTGCCCTGCATGCGAATAAATGCCAGCCTGGCGGAAGAGCGCATCCATACCAAAGGTGCGTGATTCGTCGGGGACAATGGGTACGATGTTTTTACCAATATTTTTGTCGCGCATCAACTTGCCCATAAGCTGCACCAGCGCCATGGTGGTAGCATATTCGCGATTGCCGGAGCCTTGTAGAAGCTCGTCGAAATCTTTATCGTCGGGCATTTCGAGGGGAGGTGCCTGGTTGTTGCGTGCCGGCTGAAATCCGCCCAGCTCCTCACGGCGTTTTTTAAGATATTTCATCTCACGGCTATCGTCGGCAGGTTTATAAAAAGGAGCTTCCACGGCATCTTCGTCGGAAAGCGGAATGCCAAAGCGTGTGCGAAAATCGAGTAGCTCGCTATGGTTTAGTTTTTTTTGCTGGTGGGTAATGTTGCGGCCTTCGCCGGCCTCACCCAGCCCATAGCCTTTAATGGTTTGTGCAAGAATAACTACAGGACCTTGCTGATGATTGACAGCAGCGCGATAGGCGTTGTAAACTTTCACAGGGTCGTGGCCGCCACGGCGCAGCTTCTGGAGTTGCTCGTCAGAATAATTTTTGACCAGCTCAAGAAGCGCTTGGTTTTTACCAAAAAAATCTTTGCGGATGTATTGCCCCGAAGAAACTACATATTTTTGAAACTGGCCATCGGGAGTTTCCTCCATGGCTCGTATCAGCTCACCATTTGTATCGCTGGCCAACAGGGGGTCCCAGTCTTTACCCCAGATTACTTTTATCACTTTCCAGCCGGCGCCGGCAAATGCCGCTTCGAGTTCCTGAATAATTTTGCCGTTGCCGCGTACCGGCCCGTCGAGGCGCTGCAGGTTGCAATTAACAACGAAAATGAGATTGTTGAGCTGCTCGCGGCTGGCTACGGTGAGCGCGCCCATCGATTCGGGTTCATCCATTTCGCCGTCGCCCATAAATGCCCACACTTTTCGGTTGGAAGGTTTTTTTAACTTCCGGTCTTCGAGGTACTTGTTGAAGCGCGCCTGGTAAATGGCCAGCAGAGGCCCCAGGCCCATCGACACGGTTGGGAATTGCCAGTAGTCGGGCATCAGCCGTGGATGTGGGTAGGAAGGCAGGCCCCCTTTGGGGCGCAGCTCCTGCCTGAAGTTGTGCAAGTCGGTATCGGTTAGACGTCCTTCGAGGTATGAACGGGCATAAACGCCCGGCGAAGCATGGCCCTGAAAATAGATCATGTCGGGTTCCTGCTCTTCGGTAGCTCCACGAAAGAAATGGTTGAAACCCACTTCGAACAAGGTAGCTGCCGAGGCATAGGTAGAGATGTGGCCGCCAATGCCTTCCGATTCCAGATTGGCGCGCACTACCATGGCCATGGCGTTCCACCGAACCAGGCTTTTTATCTTTCGTTCTATCTCCTGGCTGCCTGGAAAAGGTTTCTCCTCATTTGGCGCTATAGTGTTGATGTAAGGGGTATTTCCGGGGCGCGAAAAAACTATTCCGTGTTTTAGTGCTCTGGCTTGCAGGCGCTGCAGCAATTCTTTTACACGATCGGTATTTTCAGTTTTTATAATATGATCAAGCGATTCGAGCCATTCGTGGTTTTCGATTTCGTAGTAAGATTGTTTATTATTATCCATGTTGCAACAAATTTTACAAATAGGTCACTCAAAAGCATGCCATTAACCATCCTGTTCAAAAAATTGCATCGGGAAACACTAAACATAGAGTATCCATAATACACTGTGGCCAGAAAATATAACCCATGAGTGGAAAAAATAATACAACCATCTGACGCGATAATATAGTCAACACCACGTGGTACAACTTCCACACTATTCCCGAATTATGCCCTGCAAGGGCTGGCATCTGCTATGGCATGAAATTGACAGGCAGGTTTCTTATTGGTTATTTTATTAAAATTAAAAATTAAAAAATGCACGAAGAGGTAAGAGCCTATTACAACGAACACGTAAACGACGAAGACCATCGGCTGGATGAACATCCATTTGAGATTCCGGTGCTGATGTACTACGCTGCAAAATATCTCAGTCCGGGCGACAACATTTTCGACGTAGCCTGCGGCACAGGCCGTATTGCGCAGCAATTGATGAGGAAAGGATATTTTGTCGGATTAAACGACCTTTCGGACGAAAATATACGGCTTGTCAAAGAGCGACTGGGGACCAACCGCAATCTGCTTTTTACCGAACGCAACGATGCACTGGAAAGTGAAGGCTGGAAAAAGAAGCAGTGGGATGCAATCCTTATCCTCGGCCCCATGTACCACATCATTAGCGAAAGCGAAAAGGTGAAAATGCTTAAGATGGCATACGACAATCTGAAGGCAGGCGGACACGTGTTTGCCTCTTTTATGACGCGTACCGGCGCGATGATTTACGGGTTGAAAAACAATCCCAAAGGCATACTTTACCCCGACGGCGCTACCCTGCAATGGGAAACCGGCACCGACAACCGTTTTGTTGAAGGCACCGAATATTTTACTCATGCTCACTTTGTCCATCCGCAGGAGGTCGATGCGCTGATAACAAAAGCCGGCCTCACGCCGCTGCATCTGGCCGGCGTAGAAGGTATTTTTGGTGAACGTTTCGAGCTGTACCACCGCCTTGACGATGATTTGAAAAAGGCATGGATGGATTTTGTGATAAAACACACCGAAGATCCACACCTGCTCGAACACTCCAAGCACCTGCTCAGCATTTCGCAAAAGCCGGATGATTAATCTGTTTTGCACTCACCAGATCACACGGGCTGGCTTCTGGTAAAGCTGCCCTGACACTAAAATCCTGTTGTAATATAATCCGGTAAGAAAATGAAAAATGAAGAAATTGTTGCTATCAACTTTTGTATTAGTGTATGCACTGGCCGGTGCAGGACAGAACGGAGATAATCCAACCGAAAAAAATCTGCGTCTTACTACCATTGCACAGGTTTATCAGGGCAGCAGCTACATTACCGTGCCCACACTTTTGGGCACGATAGAGCCGCTGTGGTTTGAGGCGCGTCTGGTACCGGCTTTTTACATCCGCAGCAACAAAAAGTCGCGGTGGCTGGGCGTGGTCAATCCACAGATTATTATCCGTATGTATCAGGAGCATTCGTTTCCGGTGCGCACGCCCAGCTACATGCCACAACTCACGCTTTACTATTTGCTCAACCGGCCCGAAGCAGGCAGCAGCCTTACGCTCTTTGGCCGTCTGGCGCATCACTCCAACGGGCAGCAGGGCGATTTTTATCTCGACAATGGCGACATCAATTTTACCAATGGAAATTTCTCTACCAACTATGCTGAGGCAGGTATCCTAAAAACTTATCCCACTCAGCGTTTCGATGCGGTGAATCTTTTTGGCGTCTCCTTAGAGGCACATCCTGCCGGCCTCACCATCAGCGAGCTTTGGGATATCTATAGCCGTTACCGCATTAATGCAATGTTTGCTGTTTTTGTGCCGCCCGACCACCGCGAAGATGAAAGAGGTTATTTTTCGGCACAAGCCGAAGCCTCCTGGATGATGGGCAATCTAAACGGCTGGAATGCGCTGTCGCTTGAACGGCTCACCTTCTCGCTTACCTTTCAGCAAAGTTTAAAGCTATTTAGAATCAAAATAAATTTCGTTTCGTAAGGCTTTTGTTTTGAGCGCCATACACAATTTAATTTAAAACAACATTGTTAATAAATGTTAAGGTGGGGGGGGTAAGAAAATGTTACCTACATTTGCTCAATGTAAAATTGGTACTAACAACAAAAACAATTGGCTATGAAAAATCTAAACTTCCCACAAAACATTGTGCTGAGCATGATTGTAGCAGTGGTGGCTGGGGCCCTGATGCTGCACGCCTGCACCAAAGAAAACCCTTCGCCTGCCGACAACCAACAGGCAGAACTAACTGCTGAGGATTTAAAAATCAGCCAGGCCATCCAGGCTTTTAAAGTAAAGATGGATTATCTAAAAGACAATCCTGGCTACAAAAGCGGGGAAACCGTGAGTGTTGATTCTGCCATCTGGTACATCGATGCTACATTGAATTATACTTACGCTGATGCAAGTTATCCCTATGCTGAAATGCACTGGGATACGGCTTTCTTTGTTTTGGATTTGATAGATGCACAGCGGGCA
>Ga0265293_10001331_pt1 | contig 54042 bp, 50 predicted proteins | sample Munlanlewell138R_FD_192505 | JGI IMG/M metagenome (GOLD analysis project Ga0265293, IMG submission 192505) | Leachate microbial communities from a municipal landfill in Southern Ontario, Canada - Leachate well 138R | ecosystem: Engineered > Solid waste > Landfill > Unclassified | place: Canada... | reverse complement strand
ACACCCATAGCGGTAGTAGAGAGTTCATGAGATATGGAAGCATTCTCACTTGATGACTGCTTTGAGGTCTCTATGAGGTCTTTAAGGGTGCTTATGAGAGAGTTAAAGCCGTTAGCCATTTGCGATAACTCAAGCGGAGCGTTTTCGTCTGCTTTTATTGTCAAATCGTTATTTTTTGTAATATCTAGCAGAGTCGTCTTAAAGCTCTCTAGCGGATTTGAGATAGACATCTTTATAAAATATAGTATAAAAAAGGTAAAGATAACTATGCCGATAATTACGGTTGATATTAGTTTTACTATATCAGAAGCAGCCTCCTCAAGTCTCTCCTCTACGGTAGAATTTGTAACTTTAAAAAGTTCGAGCTCTACATCTCTAAGAAGGTTTATTGAAGCGGTAACGTTTGAGAACCATACAGAAGCATCAACACCAAAACCTCCCTCCATGCCTCTCTCTTTTGCTATATCTATCATATGATTTGTCTTCTTTACTGCCTCACCTTTATAGCTATCTTCGTAGAATTTTTTCAACTCTTTAGATGTAAGGTGGGTAAATTTTCGTATATTGACCTCGTAGGTACTTATGCGTCCTAAAAATGCAAAGTAATTCTTTTCTGTAAAAGAGTCTCGGCTAAAAGCAACATTGAGATTTGCTCTAATTTGTCCCATGGACTCCTTTGAAGATGCCATGTGTGTATAAGCTTGAAGTGTATTTCTTATATCTTTGCTCTCGATGAGTGAGGGTGCAGATGTAGTGGCATCTACAAGAGTTATCACTATGTTTGTAAAGTATGCTCCAACTTCTGTCTCGTGTATAGAGTGTGAGTCGATAGCTGCTCGTTTTTGACCCAAGTTTACAAAAGAGTTTAAGACTGTATCGTCGCCATTTGTTAGCTTATAGACGGCTTTTAGCTCATCTAAAGCAGTATCAACCTTTTTCCTTAATGACGGAATATCATCCCCGTTGTTTTTTCCCTTGCTTGCAACAAACCCCACGCTAAGACCTCTCTCAACCTGCATGCAGTGAATCACTTTTGCAAGAGCTTCTGTCTCTAAAACACGCTTTTTAGTTGTCTCTAAAATGTTCTTCTCATTAATAGTATCTAATACCATAGAGATAGATAGAAGTACTATAGCGATAATTGGGATTATCGCTAAAGATAGTAGCCTTAGTTTAATACTTAACTTCTTCATTAATTTACACCTTATTTTGTTGTTAATGAATAGTAGCTCAAATTAGTTCATATTTTAGATAGATTTATAATATTTTATTATAATTTATCCTCTAGGATAACGTCTCTGTTACCATTTGTAAAATAAAAAGATGTTAAAATACATCAATTTTAAAAGATAGGAATTTTATATGCCTTTACTAGATAGTTTTACAGTTGACCACACGATTATGCCCGCACCTGCCGTTCGCCGTGCAAAAGGGATGAAAACGCCAAAAGGCGATGATATAACGGTATTTGACCTGCGTTTTGTTCGTCCTAACCATGAGATTTTATCATCCGAGGGGATTCATACGCTAGAGCACCTCTTTGCCGGCTTTATGAGAGATCATCTAAACTCCAAAGATGTTGAGATTATTGATATCTCTCCTATGGGTTGTAGAACAGGCTTTTATATGAGTGTAATAGGTACACCGGATGAGAGTGTTGTAAGTGAGGCTTGGCGAGCCTCTATGGAGGATATACTAAATGTAAAAGAGCAAAAAGATATTCCTGAGCTTAATGTCTATCAGTGCGGAACATATAAGATGCACTCGCTCTTAGATGCAAAAGAGATAGCTTCAAAAGTTTTAGAGCGCGGTATAGGCATAATGGATAATGACGCACTCTCTCTTGACTTGGCAAAAGTGCAGTAGCAGATGTATATCTTAATTCCAATGGATGACAGCAACAAGCAAGAGGCACAAATAAGCATTATTAACGATGCAAAAGTGTGGATACAGCTACTTGTAGAAGATGGTAGGGTTGTAGAGATAAATCAAAATGAAGCAAGAGATGCCTTTGATAATCAGAGCCAAGTGTTAGTAGTTAAGAATGATAACGAATATGTCTGGCCCTTTATTGAGCTTGGGATGATGGTTTTAGTCGCACACACGCAAAGAAGTATTGATGATATCGTCGAAGCCTATCTATTTAAAGAGCTTAACGAGATGAGATATTAGAGGCGTTATGAAAAATCTTGAGCTCTTTAGGAAACTTTTCAATCCTCTTCCCGGTAATCACTATCTACAGGTCTCAACGGAGATAGATGAAGTTACGATGCTTTTTTCTCAGATGATGCAGAGTGTTGAGGGGAAGTTAAATCTTGCACTTTATAACGAAGAAACTCTAAAGCAAAAGATAGAGCTCTTATCCACAAATATTCAGCAGATAAAAGATTTAAAACACCCCTTTCGGGCAACTCCAAGGGATCATGATATAGTTCTTTTTAAAGATATATTTCACATTCATGAGAGTAAAGATATGCTCTTAAAGCTTGCTTACCATACGCTAGCAAATGCCGCAAATATAATAATTATGGAGAAAAAAGGGGTAATGGATGTTGAAGCTGTAAAAGAGATGCTCCAAGAGTATGAGTTTAGAGCCCCAAATGAGATAGAGATAGTAGATGGCTATGACTTAGTCATGGCAAAAAAGATGCATATGTGGGGTAACGGTCTTTAGTACCTATTCAAAGTGGATTGTGTTTAATTTGCTTTTGTATAATGCTTAGATGAAATCTCCTTTTAAACACTATCATCCATATGATGTTTTTTTAGACTTAAATACACAAAAAGTAATCGTGGGAACACTTCCGCCGCCTCGATTTTCTATGCAGCAGCTAAAGCCTCAAGATGTGGACTTTTGTTATGGTTCGCAAGATAATCTTTTATGGCAAGCGCTTAATCGCATCTATGACTTAGATCTTTTGTTTGACAACTCCAAAGAGGCAGTAGCTCAAAGAAAAGCATTTTTAATAAAAAAGCGTATAGGGATTTGCGATATTGTAGACTCTTGTGAGAGATATAAAATAGATGCCAGCGATATTGGCATACAAAATGTAGTTTTGCGGGACTTAGTAGGCTTTATAAAAACCTATAAAAATATTCACACTCTCATTTTTACCGGCGGCGGCTCTAAAAATGGACCTGAGTTTTTTTTCAAACAACAACTCAAAACCCACGAACTTAAGCTGCAAAAGTGCGCAGATGAGAATCTGCGTAAGCATACATTTACAATTGATAGCCGAGTTATTACCACCTACTCACTAATCTCTCCCTCCAATGCCGCCAACCGCTCTATAGGAGCAAATCCTACTTTTAAACAAAAAAGAGCTATAAATCCTAACTACAGTACTCTGGATTTTAGAGTAGAGCAGTATGAAAAAATATTTAATATATAATGGACAAAATGAAAAACTTTAATGACGAACTTCACTCAATGGTCTTAAGTGGGGATGGCAGTTATACGGCTTACTCGAAGGAGTATGGTGAACATTACCACTCCACGAAAGATGGTGCACTTTATGAGTCGCTCATAAAGCATGTAGAGCCTGCTTTTAGATTAAAAGCAGGAGCTAGGGAGCTAAATATTTTAGATATCTGCTTTGGGCTTGGGTTTAATACTTTGGCAACTATCTACTACATTAAGAAAAATTCTCTCAACATTAAATTAAATATTTTTTCCCCTGAACTTGACTCCTCGCTTGTAAAATCACTACTAAACTTTACTTACCCGCAGGAGTTTGAAGAGTTTAGGCATATTATTTCAGAGTTGACAAAGAGCGGTCTGTATCAAGATGAAGCTCTACATGTAGAACTCTTTTTTGGAGACGCTAGAGAGTATGTGAGAAATTTCAAGTGCGATAAATTTGACATAGTATATCAAGATGCATTTTCTCCTAGTTCAAATCCTGCTTTGTGGACAAAAGAGTATTTTGGTGACATAAAAAATATAATAAAAAAAGATGGGGTTTTAACAACATACTCAATCTCTCTGGCTACAAGATTGGCACTTTATGCCAATGGCTTTAACATCTATGTAAACGGCGGAGAAGGGTTTAGAGACTCTACGGTGGCATCTATGCAAGAGGTAGAGGGATTTAAGTATGTGGATATGGAGCATAAGATAGGGTGCAATCCAGATGCTAAACCTCTTATGGATTAGGTTTTAAACTTATCTAGCTGTGTTTTTAACGTCTGACTGATGGTGTAGAGCTCATTTGAGCCTGTTGAGATATCAAGAGCACTCTGTCTGTTTTTATTTACTATTTTGTCTATCGATTCTATATTATTTAAAATAAGCTCCGCTTTTTCTTGTACATCTTGCGTGCTTTGCAGAGATGAAGATGCCAAATCCGCAGTTGAGGTTATAATATCTTTCGTATGTTGGAGTTTCTCTCTCATAAGCTCTGAGTTATCACTAAGGGCTCTTGTTTTCTCAACATTTTGATTCATCTGGTTGCTTGCATCTGTTATGGATTGAATAATTATGCTTATGTTTGCATAAATCTCGCCTATTGCTTTTTGAGTGCTCTCAGCGAGTTTTCTTACTTCATCCGCAACAACTGCAAAGCCTCTTCCATGTTCGCCTGCACGTGCTGCTTCTATGGCAGCGTTAAGGGCTAGAAGATTTGTTTTGTCTGCAATATCTTCTATGATTGCTAAAACATCACTAATTTTTTGTGCATCGTTTGTTAGCTGATTAAGGTGAGAGGCGATATCTTCTTCTGTTTGGGCATTTCGTTGAATCTTATCTACTATATCTAAAACATTTGTCTGAAGTTCTTGTAGATTATCCTCTGCTTTTGCCGTAACTTCTTGAGTCTCCTGAACATTAAGGGTGGTTGTGTTGAGCTTCTCTTTCATGTCATCGCTCATATTTTTTGTAGCATTGACTAGCTCAAACTCTTGGTTTGCACCTTCGCTTATTGAGGAGGCGCTGTTTTTCATCTCAAGAGTGTGTCTGCTGTTTGAATCAGATGAGTTTTTTGCCTCATTTAGGGCTTTGCGAACCTCTTGAAGTAACTCTATAAAAGCGGTAGAGACTTCTCCAAGCTCATCGTTTTTTTTATAAAGCGGCTTCTCGTTAGACAAATCAAGTGTCTTTAGAGTAGAGACAATAGTCTCTCTTATTGAGGAGATACCGTTTTTTATGAAGGAGTAGAGTCTAAAATTTAGAAGTGCCGATACTGTTATGAAAAATAGTATTAAAATCAATATATTGTAAAATGTTTTCTCCAAAGATGAGGAGGTCTCGCTGTAGATAGTTTTAATTTTATTGTTGACCTTTTGTTTTATGGCATTGAACTCTTTATTTATTATTGCACTAGTTAATGCCCACTCATTTGAAGCTATCTTTGCTAAAACTTCTCTGTTATCTTTGCTGTAAGCTTGCTCTATATCATCTAAGATTTTAGTTGAAGTTTTATACTCGGTTATTATTTTATTAAATGAGCTTCTTATCTCTTCATCTTTATAAAATGAGCTATTAATTACATTTTGTATTACAAGTTCTAGATTTTCTCTTGTCTGAATGAGTGCAATTCTAGCACCTTCAAAAGCAATCATGCCCGTTAATGCATTGGAGATATTGTTTTGAATTGAGTTAAAATCGTTAATTGCATCAAAAAGTTCATTTTGCGGTTTGAAATTATCTTCATATATTGTCTCAAGCGCGTTCTCTCCGCCACGCGAAGCATTTAAAGAGAAGTAGCCAAGGACTATCATGCTAATAATTACGACAAATATATTGCTAAGGAGTTTTTTTGAGATTAGCAGATTATCTTTGTAAACGAGTATTTTAAATATAAAAAAGAGAGAAATAACAAGGGCTATTGCAACTAAAGAGATTATGGCAATATAACTGGATATATCCTCCTTTGTCTCTTGAATATCTTCTATCTGGAGAACATTGACACCATCAACCTTTAACCCATCATCTTTCCATTGACCTATGCCGCTTTGTAGCCAAAAAACATTTTTATATCCATCTTTTACACTTGCAACAGCCGCCTTGTAGGATCTCCAACACTTTATGCCGTTACAGTAAAAAATCAGCTTTTCATTTTTGTCTTTTGGGAGTCTTGCATTGTTGTAGATGTCGTTGCTATCGTCAAAATCTGCAATTTTATTACTATCCCCTCCCTTTTCGTCATAGTAGGCAGAGATAGCGCCATATATTCTCTCAAGTGCGTATTCAGGAACTTTTCTAGTATCTACAAATATTGCACCGTTTTTTTCTAAAGAGAGGGCTGTGCTTGTATCTACGAGAGTTACACCATGTTTTAAAGCAGTTTGTGCATCAGGAGTGTCTGATTTTGCAAAAGAGTAACTGTAAAAAAGGGCAAGGGTAAGAAAGATTTTTAAAATATTCATGGGATAAACCTCTACAAGATTATATATAAAGTAGTATATCAAAAAGTGATTATATTATTACAAATATTTTATAGAATATTAAATTTGATAACATGCTTATGACATCAACTGTTAAAAACCTCTAAAAATGCCTCCCCAAATTGCTCAAACTTCTTTTGTGCAATGCCGTTGACCATAAGCATACTATCTTTGTCATGTGGTTTGGATGCGGCGATATTTTTAAGTACTTTATCTGAAAAGATTATATACGCAGGTACTTGAAGTTCATTTGCAAGTTCTGTTCGTTTTGTTCGCAACTTCTCAAAGAGTTCTGCATCAAAATCAAGCGTCTCCTCGCTCTTTATTTTTTTCTCTTTTATATTTATCTCAAGGCGTGAAGATTTTATGAAAAGCTCTTTTTTACCTCTTAAGATATCAGCCGCTTCATTTGTGAGTTTTAGAACGCTAAATTCTCCCAAGTGAACAATTTTTAGCTCTATTAGCCTCTCTAAAATAACAAACCACTCTTTTTTAGCAAGATGCATCCCGATGCCGTAAACCGAGAGTTTTTCAGCACCGTTTGCCAAAAGTTTCTGCTCCTTTGAGCCCCTTAGAATGTCTATAATGTAGTTTTTACCAAAATTTTGTTCTGTTTTATAGATGGCACTTAGAAGCATTTGCGCCTCTTTTGTGATGTTTTGCCTCTTTTCATCGCTACTTAAACAGTTATCGCATCTATTTGCGCAATCATCAATCGTATCTTCAAAATAGTCGGCAAGTTGTTTGTGAAAGCAAATCTCTCCTGTTGCATATTTATAAATAGTCTCTATTTTCTGGTTTAGATGCTCTTTGTACTCGCTGTTTTGAATATCTTGCAAAAATCTTTTATGTTGGGCTAGGTCTGCTGCATTAAAGAGGAGTAAAACCTCTGCATCTTCGCCATCCCGCCCCGCACGTCCTATCTCTTGGTAGTAGTTCTCAAGTGATTTTGGAAGCGACATGTGGGCTACAAAACGGATATCGCTCTTATCTATTCCCATTCCAAAAGCGATAGTTGCTACCATGATGTCAACTTTGTCGTTGACAAATATTTTGAAGTTCTGCTCCCTTACATGCTGGGGCAATCCTGCATGATAGGGCAGAGATTTGTAGCCGCTTTTATTAAGAAAGCTACTTAGCTCCTCGCACTTTTTTCGTGAACTTACATAGATGATTCCGCTCTCTTTTTTATGACGATGTAAAAAGGCCTTGAGTTGTTCATGTCCGTTGGAGACCCTTCTTTGTGCGGAGATAAAGATATTTTTACGAAATACTTTACCCTTTAAAAGCAGCGGATTCTCAAGTCGTAACTCCCTTAAAATATCATGAGTTACATGCTCTGTTGAGGTTGCTGTAAAGGCGCAGATTGGGGTGTTTGGGAAGTTTGCTTTTAAGTTTCCAAGCGCTCTGTAGTCATCACGAAACTCATGCCCCCATTGCGAGATACAGTGCGCTTCATCAATAACAAAAAAGTTTATATTTAAACCTCCTAGCATGCTGAGTGTTGTTTGGCTGTTGAGCCTCTCCGGCGAGAGATATAAGAACTTTAACTCCCCCGCATACGCTCTTTTTATAATCTCATCTACTTCATCACGACTCTGCGCAGAGCTTATCATCTGGGCACTCATATTTTGCGCCTGAAGTGAGGCTACTTGGTCTTGCATAAGAGCAATAAGAGGAGAGATAACGATACTTATGCCGTCACTTAACATGGTTGGAAGCTGATAAACTAAAGATTTTCCGCCACCCGTTGGAAGAATCATAAGCAGATCTTGAGCATTTAATATAGCATCAACTCCCTCTTCTTGAAACTCTCGAAAGCTGTTATGCCCAAAGTAATCTTTAAGTGCTTTGTATTTCATTGGTATTTGACCTTGTAGTTCTCGAAAAACAATGTTTTTCCTAAAGAAACTTTGTTTTGTAGCTTTAGGGGGTTGGAAGGGACATTTGTCCCTCCTGCTAAAACGGACGCGTTCGTTTTAGTATGTAACATCAGTTAGTATCTAGCTGATATGGAGTCGATATCATCCCATGAAAGAGTCTCTTTTTTACGAGAGATAATGTGCTCAACATATCTTGCAAACATATCGGTCTCAATATTTACATGAGAGCCTCTGCGATAATTTTTAAAGAGAGTCTCTTTCATAGTGTGCGGTATTATGGTAAGTCTAAAGCTATCGTCAAACACCTCGTTTACAGTTAGGCTTACACCATCAACTGTTATGGAGCCTTTGGGGATAATGTAGGGGATAAATTTTTTCTCAACTTTTATAAAAACATCAAAGGAGTTGCCGCTGTTTTTTATCTCTTTTATCTCGCCAATAGCATCTATATGCCCTTGAACAATGTGCCCTTCAAATCTATCTCCCATCATCATGGCAGGCTCTATATGAACCTCGTTTTTGAAGTTCTCCATCGCCAAAACACTCTGGCTCTCAGGAGAGAGTTCAACACTAAAGCCGTCATGCTCTACTCTTATGACAGTCAAACATGCTCCATTTATGGCGATTGAATCGCCAATCTTAGCTTTATGTTTGGCACGAAGGCTAAGTGTGCTTCCTGCTAAGCTTTTAACATGTGCAATTTCACGTATTAGTCCAGTAAACATATGTTTTCCTTTTATTTCTGCTTCAAAGAGGCTAGCTTTATTGCCATAGCGTTATAAATTTAGAAGACGATCTTGCCCTCTTCTTGAAGCCCTTGAATAATCTCTTTTGCTTTTTTATGCCCCTTGTAGGCTGCTTTTCTACAGTACTCAAGTGCCGTATCATGATTTTGTTCGCATCCAACTCCTTGATCGTAGAGAAGTCCAAGGTTGTAAAGTCCCTCTGCAAGTCCGCCATCAGCCGCCTTTTTAAAGCAGATAAAGCATCTTGTCTCGTTCATCTCAACACCATGTCCATCTTTATATAGGACACCAAGATTATTAAAAGATGCAAGATTTCCGCGTTTTGCTCCCTCTTCGTACCAAAAAGCAGCTTCGGAGTAGTTCTGCAAGCATCCAAGTCCACGCTCTAACATAAGTGCCACCTCATACATTGCCTGTGGAACTTCTCTAATGGCTGCTTCCATGTAGAGTTCATGTGCCTTAAACTGGTCATGTTCAACCCCGCCTAGTCCATTCATGTAGAGTATGGCGAGATTATAAAGTGCATAGGGCTGTTTTAACTCTGCAGCTTTTTGGTAAAGTTTTAGTGCTTTTTCATCATCTCTTTGGCAACCCTGCGCATTTTGGTACATGTAGCCCAAGGAGGTCATAGCATCTGCATTGCCGTTGTCTGAGAGTTGCTCATATAGTTCAAAGGCAGTTTTAAAGTCTTGGCTGTTATATGCGTCGTGTGCTTTTTTTATCATAAGTTTAAACCATTATTTAGAATATATTACGCAAATGATACTCAAAAATGATAAAATTCGCTTTAATAAATTAATTAAGTAAGAAGTGGAATTTTATATATGAATTATGATGTAATAGTTGTCGGCGGTGGGCATGCAGGAGTTGAAGCAGCTCTTAGTTGTGCAAGAATGGGTAGCAAAACTCTACTTATCTCAATGCTTGCCGAAAATGTGGGTGCGACAAGCTGTAATCCGGCAATCGGTGGTTTAGCAAAGGGGCATTTAGTCCGTGAGATAGATGCTCTTGGTGGAGAGATGGCTCTTATAACCGATGAAGCAGGAATTCAGTTTCGCATACTTAACCACACAAAAGGTCCAGCCGTTCGTGGAAGCCGCGCGCAGATAGATATGGACAGATACCGCGTGATTGCTAGAAACAAGATACTGACTACACCAAACCTTGAGCTAGTTCAGGAGATGGTAGAGTCGCTTATCATTGAAGAGGGCGAGGCAAAAGGGGTAAAAACTAATCTTTTAAATGAGTATAGGGCTAAAAAAGTAATTATAACAAGCGGGACTTTTTTACGCGGCATTATACATGTAGGAGAGATACAGCAAGAAGGAGGGCGTTTTGGGGAGCAGACTAGTATAGGACTTAGCCACTCACTTAAGGCATGCGGTTTTGAGATGGAGAGGTTAAAAACCGGAACATGTGCGAGAGTTGATGCCTCAACTATTGACTTTTCGGTTATGGAGAAGCAAGATGGAGATGAAGTTCCAAATCCTTTTAGCTTTAGAACCGACCGTGATGAGTTTAGAAAAACTAAAAAGCAGATTCCATGTTTTATCGCTTATACAAATGAAGATACCCATAACATAATAGAGAGTAACTTCTACCGCGCCCCGCTCTTTACGGGGCAGATTAGTGGAACGGGAGCAAGATATTGCCCAAGTATTGAGGATAAAGTAAACCGTTTTAGAGATAAAGATAGACACCATCTTTTTATAGAGCCTCAAACAAGAGAAAATACAGAGTGCTATATAAACGGCTTAAGCACATCGCTTCCGCCTGATGTTCAACAGCAGATGATTCACTCAGTCAAAGGTATGGAAAATGCAAAGATAGTTCGTTATGGTTATGCCATAGAGTACGATTTTGTAGATCCAAGAGAGCTTAAGCACTCACTAGAGACTAAAAAGATAAAAAGCCTCTATCTTGCAGGGCAGATAAACGGAACAACAGGTTATGAGGAAGCTGCTGCACAAGGTCTTATGGCCGGCATAAACGCAACTCTAAGTCTGCAGGGAAAAGAGCCTCTTGTACTGCGAAGAGATGAAGCATATATAGGTGTTTTGATAGATGATTTAGTTACAAAAGGTACAAAAGAGCCATACCGCATGTTTACATCACGAGCTGAATACAGGCTGCTATTGCGTGAAGAGTCGGCAGATACAAGACTTAGCCGTTATGGACACGCTCTTGGACTTATTGACGATGAGGTTTATGCAAAAGTAAAAGCAAAAGATAAGCAGATTCAAGAGGGTCTAAAGCTTTTAAACGAGACTGTTTTTACTCCAAACAAAGAGTTTCTAGCTGTTTTAGAGAGTATGGGTGAAGAGAAGATAAAAGATAGTATTACCGCACAACAACTAGTAGCAAGAAAGAGTTTTGATATAGAAAAAATGGTAAAAATTGTTCCGGAATTAGAAAAATATGAGTTATACATAAAAGAGGAGATTTTAGTTGAGGGAAAATATGCACGCTATATAGATAAACAAAGCGAGGAGATTCAGAAGATGAAAAAGTATCTCAAAATTGAGATACCGCAAGAGTTTGATTTTAGAAAAATCAGTGGACTAAGCAGAGAGATAGTTGAAAAACTTGAGACTTATAATCCTCCGACACTCCAAGCAGCTTCGCAGATAAGCGGAATTACTCCGGCAGCTATCGAGATTTTACATATATTTATAAAGATTGATGCAAAAAAAGCAAATTTTAAAGGAAGATGATGAATATCTACTACTATGTACACACAGGGCACAGAATAGGGCTTGACAGGTTTAGAAGAGCATGTACAATCATCCGCTCTTTAGGAGATATAGACATTACGCTTCTTTGTTCTGATTTTCGCATTGCGAATGAGGCGAAGCATTTTGGCGTAGATAAAGCAGTCGGTATAGATGTAGTTAGAAATATTCCTCAAATCGCTAAGCATGGCGATAAGCTTATCTTTGATTCAGAGGAAGCAAATCCGATAATGCTAGAAGATATGAGAGAGTACTTCTCTACTTTCATTCGTGTAAGCGATAGCGTGGATGATGTAAAAGCAGACAAAGAACTTTTAATCTCGCCATATCTTAGCGGGGAGGGTATCTGTAACACAGTAGCAGTAGATGATAAATATTTTTTGCAAGAGGAGAAAACAGTTGAACTCTCTCTCTTTTTCGGTGATGATGATTATGAGAAAGATTTGGAGAAAAATTTAACATCTATAGAGGATTTAAATCCTGACCTCTTGTTAGGTTTTTACTACTTCTTAGATTATGAAGATATGCTTAAGAAAAAATTCAGAAACTATCATGAGTTTGAAGAGTATGACACCGTTATAAAAAAATCAAAAATCTTAATTACATCATCCCCTCAAGCCACTCTAGAGAGTCTTGCAGCCGGCTCAAAGCCCATATATGTGCAACGAGAGGATTATACAACAGAGTTTTTAAAACTTTTTGAGACTCTAAATATCCCTGTTATTAGAAGTTATGAAAAAGAACATCTTATTGATACTATAAGCTCATTAAATAATCATACCTACTCAAAAATGAGACAAAATAGTAACAGATTGCAAGAATTTATAAAAGAAAACTTAAATTTATAATTAATTAAAAGTAATTTGGTGTATAATCAGAGCTAAATTTTTTAAGAAAGAGAGCTTAGAGATGCATAACAGTAGCCGTAGAGGTTTTATGGGTAGAGCATTTGGTGCCGTGGCAGGTGTCGGTGTTGTTGGTTCATTGGTTGCAATGAAAAAGTCTTGGGATCCGCTTCCGAGCGTTAAAGCAGCAGGTTTTACTACTCTTGATATGTCAATATATCCAGAAGGTGAGCTAGTAACTGAAAAATGGAGAGGAAAGCCAATCTTTGTTTTGAAAAAAACTGCTGAAATGATTGCTAAGCAAACAGAGAGTCAAAAAGCAAGAGGCGTTATCATAGGTGATTCTGAGTTTATGGTTGCTATCGGTTTATGTACACACTTAGGCTGTATTCCTAGCTATAATGCTGCAGAGGAGTCATTTTTATGTGCTTGTCATGGTGGTATGTTTAACTGGGCAGGTGAAGTAACTAAAGTTCCACCACCACGTGCATTTGATATTCCTCCATTTAAAATTGAAGGTAACAATATAATTCTTGGCGAAGTAGGCCCTGAATACAAAGCTATGAAAGATAGCGGAATAACGCTTTAGGGAGGGGGATTAATTATGGCACAATTTACAAAAGCAACAAGCATTAAAGATTGGTTAAATCAACGTTTAGCAATTGAAAAAGTTGAAAAGGTTATGGCATCTGAGTATTGGATTCCAAAGAACATTAACTTTTTATGGGCAATGGGTATGGTTTTAGCAATAACTTTTGCACTACTACTAGTTTCTGGAATTTTCCTTTTAATGTATTATCAACCGCATGTTGACTTAGCATTTGACAGTGTAAACTACACAATTATGAGAGAAGTTGACTTTGGCTGGCTCTGGAGACATATCCATGGTGTGGCAGCATCTGTAGTCTTTTTAGTTATTTACATTCATATGTTTACAGGTATCTACTACGGCTCATATAAGAAGGGTCGTGAGATGATTTGGATCTCAGGGATGCTACTATTTGTAACTTTTTCTGCAGAGGCTTTCTCTGGCTATATGCTTCCATGGGGTCAAATGAGTTACTGGGCAGGTATGGTTATTACTAATATCTTTAGTCTTGGTGATTTACATCTAGATGGTCTTGTTGAGTGGATTCGTGGTGATTATGTTCCTGCTCAAGCATTTTTGAGTCGTTTCTTTATGCTTCATGTTCTTTTATTACCATTGGTTATCATCGGATTAATCGGGCTTCACTTTGCAGCTCTTCGTATTCCACATGTTAATAATCAAGATGGTGAAGAGATTGATTTTGAAGCTGAGAGTAAAAAATATTTAGCTGGTGATAAAGCCGGTTCTAAAGTTATGCGTTTTGCTAATGACTTTATGAGTAAAGATATGATGATAGTAGGTATCTACTTAATATTTTTCTTTTATCTTGTTTTTTACAACTACAGTTTTGCACTTGATCCTGTAAACTTTGATCCTGCAGATATGCTTAAAACTCCTACGCACATCTACCCAGAGTGGTACTTCTTGTGGTCATATGAGATTTTACGCCCATTCTCTGTAAATATCGGTCTTATAGCTTTTGGTTTTGCGCAAGTAATCTTTGTTCTTCTTCCTTGGTTAGATAGAAGTCCAAATACAGTTCCGGCAAGCCGTCGCGGTCTGTTTCAGATTTGGTTCTGGTTGCTATTGATTGATATGATAGTCTTAACCGCTATGGGTAAACTACCTCCAGAAGGTATATTTAGCACTATTGGTTTAGTTGCTGCATTAATGTTTATAGTTTTATGGATTGCCCTTCCGTTTATAACTATGAATGAAAAAAAAGTATAAGGAGAATAGGATGAAAAATAAAGAACCTTTAATACTGGTTGTTGTTGTTGCTTTTAGTCTCCTAACGTACTGGTTAGTTGAGCCATTTGCGCACTCTGTAATGCACAAACATGTTGAGAGTCAAAATTTTGCTTATGCAGATTTACCGGCAATTACTAAAACCGGTAATGTTGCAAACGGTAAAGAGCTGACAATGGGAGCCGGTGGCTGTACAGGTTGTCACTCAATTACTAAAGAGGGAATACCGGCAAATATGGATGCTGTTACTGCTGCGGGAGTATATGGTGTAAATCCACCGGACTTAAGTGATGCAGGTGCGGTTTATGATGCTAAATTCTTAGCAGACCTTATTAAAAATCCTGCACATGCACTTAAAGTTGAGCATAAATTTGATGCAGCTAAAGGTCAAATGCACCCAATGGTTGCTTTTTACGGCGCTGGCGGAGATATTGATCAAGAAGTTGCAGATATGGTTGCATACATGCAGTCCATAGCAGTTAGTAAAGATGAGCTAACACCAAGAATGGCATATGAAAATGCTTGTGGTAGATGTCATGAGATGAGATATGAAAACTGGACACAACTAGGAACGAAGCCTTCATTTAAGTTTGAAAAAGATGCGTTGGCATACGATATTGAGGTACTAGAGTATCAAGAGGCGTTAACGGCATATATGGGTAAACTTCCTCCGGATTTATCAGCATATATTCGTTCAAGAAGTGAGCACTTCCTAAGCACTTTTATAGAAGATCCTCAAGCACACTTGGCCGGTACTGCAATGCCTAGAGTAGGTGTTACTGCCGATGCTGCCCAAAAAATTATTGAACATATGGCAGATGCAGGTGATACAAAAAGACATGAGAGAGCATCTGTTGGAGCTAACGTGATGTGGTACATTCTTATTTTTGCTATCTTTGCATACTTATGGAAAAGATCAGTTTGGAAAGAACTTCATTAACCCTATAAAGGCTTGACTCTCCTTGGAGTCAAGTCATCTTCTATTTTACTTTTTCTCAATTACAACAATCGTCTTACACACTAAATCATGCAGAGCTTTTTTATCTTTTCTATAAAAAGGAAGAAGAAGACCTAGTATAGTTGTAGCAGTAAATAAAAAAGCGATAAACCTCATAATAGCTTTTAAAAACGATATATTATTGCCATCTGTATCATTGACTACTCTCATCTCATAAGCTTTTTTTCCGGGGGTTTGTCCAAACTTGCTAAGTAAAAAAGCGTAAATTACTCCATATACGCTAACACCGATTAGGGGCGCAAGCTGCGATGATTGAAAATCATCTTTTCCATTCATTGCAACATATGTTATAAGATATAGTATCGGAACATATATCATGAATAGGTCTGTAATAAAAGCTTTGACTCTAGAGCTATAGGGCGCATAAGTCAGTTTTTTTGGCTCTTTTTTATCAGTAGTATTTCTGTTTTTTTTAAGTTTTCTAAATCTCATGGCGAAATTATAACAGATTAAAATAGCAATTAAAATTTTAATTTATATAAAATGTCGCTTAATATGTACAATTAATAACAAATTGTAAATAAATCGGTAATAAAGAGGATGATTTAAACAAAGTTTAAAATTCGGGGGTGTAGAATATGTGACGTCCTAATACATTTCATAATTTGAAGTGATATATAAGTGATAAAATTATCACTTATATATCACTTCAAATCTGTATGTATAAAGAGACAAAACAGGAGAGAATAGATGAGAAAAATGGTAAAAATGTCAATGGCTGCGGTCATGGTTATGGGTATAGGTTCGGTTTCTGCTCAAGCTGAGGGGACTGAAATATTAAGCAATATTAAAGTAGATGGTCAAGCAAGAGCACGCTACGAGATGGTCGATAAAAAGAACGCTACACCAAATGCGAATGCTGTAACTAATCGTCTAAAAATTGGAATTGGTGCTGATTTGTTTGGTACGGATTGGCTCTCTGCATATGCAGAAATGACTGATGTTCGTGCTTTAAACGATAACTACAACAGTACATCAAATGGGGAGAATCATCAAGTTGTAGCAGATCCTGAGCAGACACGTCTTACACAAGCATACTTAGATATAAGTCTTGGAGATCCAAAGTTAAGAATCGGTCGTCAAATGATTAACCTTGATAACCAAAGATTTGTAGGAGCGGTAGGTTGGAGACAGATGTTCCAAACATTTGATGCTTATACACTTACATATAATAGTATTGAAAATCTCAATCTATTTGCATCTTATGTTACTCAAGTAAATACGATAAAGGCTGACTCTGATCTCACGCCTTCAGAGGATACTATTGACACTAGAACTCTTCTTTTAAATGCTTCATATAAAGTAATGGATGAGTTAAAAGTTACTGCATATGGATACTTAATTGGTGAGAACAGTGATAATAATTTAGATGGCGGAAGCGATACTTACGGTATAGCACTTACTGGTAATGTGAATGCTATTGATGGTGTAAAGCTTGATTACCGTGCAGAGTATGCAGCGCAAAAAGATCCTTCAATGGAAGCTTCCGGCTTTAGTACACCCGCTCAAGACAAAGATGCTAACTATTACAATATAGAGCTTAATGCAAATGCTAGCGGTTTCTTAGTGGGTATTCAGTATGAAGTGCTAAGTGGAGCAAATGCAAGCGGAACAGAGACTGCATTTCAAACTCCTTTAGCTACACTACATGCACATAACGGTTATGGAGATATATTTTTAACTACACCGGATGAAGGTCTTGAGGATTTAAACTTTACACTAGGTTATAAATCAAAAGAGTTCGGTACACTAAAAGCAATCTATCATGACTTCTCTAGTGAAGTAGGAAGTATTGATTACGGTAATGAGCTTGATATTATATATACAAGAGCAGTTCCTAATGTAAACAACCTAACTGGTACTTTAAAGTTTGTGAAATATGATGCAGACGACGTAACTGGTTCTTCAAACGTTACAACAAATGTTGACATGACAAAATTCGTTGCAATGCTAGACTACAAATTTTCTACAAAATAGTCAAAATTTTCAAGCCACTCCTTGTGGCTTGATACCCTCTCTTTTTTAAACACATACTTATCATTATATATACTTTAATTTACTTTTTACCTCCAAAAGATATAATACAGACAAACTTATAGATGTTATTATAATTTCAAATAGAGATATTTGAAATGTCAGGAACTATTATGCTAATAGACAGCTACCAAAGAGTAGTTGATTATCTTCGTATCTCCGTAACAGAGAGATGTAACTTCAGATGTCAATACTGTATGCCCGAGAAACCTTTTTCATGGGTACCAAAAGAGAATCTTCTAACATTTGAGGAGCTTTTTTTATTTGTAAAAGTTGCTATAGATGAGGGAATAAAAAAAATCCGCATAACAGGTGGAGAGCCGCTTCTAAGAGAAGATTTGGATAAATTTATAAAAATGATTTATGACTACGCTCCAGATATAGATTTGGCTATGACGACAAATGCCTATTTACTTAAATCTACCGCACAAAAATTAAAAGAGGCCGGATTGAAACGGCTAAATGTCAGTATTGATACACTAAAACCCGAAGTAGCGCAAAAGATAGCCGGCAAAGATGTCTTGGCAAATGTTTTAGAGGGTGTTGAGGAAGCAAGAGCCGTCGGACTTAAAGTAAAAGTAAATATGGTTCCTATGAAAAATATGAATGCCGATGAGATTGTAGATGTTTTGGAGTACTGTAAGACACGCAACATGAGCATAAGATTTATAGAGTATATGGAGAACAGTTTTGCCTCTAAAGAGATAAGCGGATTAAAATCAGAGGAGCTTTTATCACGTCTGCGAGAACATTACAGATTTGAAGATGAAGGGTTTGACGGTGCATCACCGTCGCACTACTATAGAATGAGTGATGGCTATAGATTTGGGATAATAGAGCCGTATGAGGATGATTTCTGCAAGCAGTGCAACCGTATTCGTTTAACTGCAGAGGGGCAGTTAATTCCATGTCTTTATTTTGATGAGGCACTAAGTATTAGCAAAGCTATAAAAGGTGGAGATGTAGTAGGGGCTGCTGAAGTGCTTAGAGAAGTTGTAAAAAATAAACCTGAAAAGAACCGTTGGGGCGGAGAGGACGGCGAAGTCTCATCACGCGCTTTTTATGAAACGGGCGGTTGATGATATATCTGGTAGAACATTTTTACTCCATTCAAGGTGAGGGGCGTTATGTCGGTACTCCTTCTCTCTTTTTTCGTTTTGGCGGCTGCAATATGAAGTGTGAGGGTTTTGGATGTGAGGAGAGTGCCCCAAACGGCAGCAAGGTTTTGGGGTGCGATACTGTATATGCAGTAAACAAGGAGCATTTTTTACAAAACTGGGTTCCTATAAATAGTGCAAAAGAGCTACTTGGCGTTTTAGAGCTTTATGAGTTGCCAAAAAGTGTAGATATTGTTTTAACGGGCGGGGAGCCGCTTATATATGCAAATGAGCCTATTTTTATAGAGTTTTTACAATCTCTTAATGAGGCAGGACATAGAGTTACATTTGAGACAAATGCCTCTTTAAGTGTTAATTTTGAAAAATACCCAATATACAGAGAGTTTGTGTTTGCACTATCGGTAAAACTCTCAAACTCAAATGAGCCATTTAGCAAAAGAGTCAGGGGCGATATAATAAATGCTATTGCCACAAATGCCAAAGATGCCTTTTTTAAATTCTCTATAGACGCAGAGTCGATAGATTTAGGGCTTGAGGAGGAGATAGAAGAGATAGTTATGCACTCCCCAAACACGCAGGTTTACTGTATGCCTCTTGGGGGAACAAAAGAGGAAGTGGAAGCTAATACAGAGCCTTTAATAGAGTTTTGTAAGTCAAAAGGCTACAATTTTAGTGACAGGCTGCATATAAGAATTTGGGATCAAAACAGAGGTGTTTAATTTATGATAATAAGAAAACTTTTTAAATTTGAAAACGCTCATGTAGTAAGAGGGTGTTCTAGTATAAAATGCAGAAGCTCCATTCATGGACACTCATACAGAGTTGAACTTCTTTTTGAGTCAAATTTTTTAGATAACGGTCAGATGGTCTATGATTTTGGACTTATGAAGCAGAATATGAAAGACATTATTGATAGCTTTGACCATGCTATAACTATATGGAGCAGTGACGATGAAGAGTATATAAAAGATATGAAAAAGCACTCTGCAAGGTGGGTTGTTACTCCTCTCTCTCCATCAGCTGAGCAGTTTAGCAGAATATTTTTTGTACTTATTGACAAGCTCTTAAAACTTACAAGCACGGTTAACGGGGAGAGAGAGGTAAAACTCCGCAGCGTAATAATCCATGAGACGGCAACAGGCTACGCAGAGGCATTTAGAGAGGATGCTTACTCTGAGGTAATGGGCAAAATTGACTTAAATGAGATTCTATTTTCTCAAGAGATACAAAAGGGTTGGCAAGACTCCAGACTCTTTGAGAAGATAAAAAACGGCGAAAGCTTTATTAACCCTAAGAGTGTTTAACCACAGGAGAGGCTTTTTTGCTCTTTTGAGTTAAAGCTAAACCTTGTGGATATTATCTTGACTCTACTCTCTTTTTTTATTAGTTGACAATTTTCATCAGCTATGATAAAAGCATTTGAGAGCGCTAGAGGTGTTATCATTCCAGGTGAGAATTTATCATAAGGCATAAACTCCTCTCCGTTAAAGTATCCAGGAATAAGCGTTCTTCTGCCTCCCCTTATAGTGCAGTTATCTCCCATTTTTGTCTCTATTGTAGAGATGTATTTTGCCTCATCTCCGCTAAGAGCCAAGATGATGCTTTGAGCAAATAGCTCAAAATTGAGTGCTGCTGCTAGCGGATTTCCCGGGAGATTTAATACCAGAGTATCTTTAATTCGCCCAAATGTTGTCGGTTTACCGGGTTTTATCTCTACTTTGTCAAAAAATATCTCATAACCGAATTTACCAAATGCCTCTTTTGTAAAGTCGGCATCCCCGACGCTTACGCCGCCGGAAGTTATTATTAAATCGCTCTCTAGAGCGCTTTTTATATGCTCTGCGATATCTTCAAGTGAATCGCATGCAGTACCTATAAAATCAACCTCACAGCCAAGCTCTTTTGCTCTGCTAAAAAAGGTAGGGCTGTTTGTATTGTAGAGCTGATAAGACTCTATGCTCTCATAGTGCATCTTAAGCTCATCTCCCGAAGCGAAGATGGCAACTTTGGGCTTTTTATAAACCTTTATATGGCTAATACCTTGCGACGCTAAAAGCGTAATATGGTGAGCATAGATTCTTTGCCCTTTGTGTAGTAGAGTTGAGTCTCTTTTTATATCTTCGCCGCACAAACGTATATGTCTTGATGCTTTTATATTAATGGGAAGCCTAACACCGCCAGCCGCATCAGTAACATCTTCTATAGGAACGATTGCCTCGCATCCCGAAGGGATTTTAGCCCCAGTCATTATCTTGATGGCAAATCCGCTCTCTAGCTCCTCCTTTGAGTTGTCTCCTGCAAATATAGTGTGATTTACTTTTACCTCTTTGCCTGCATCATTTAGTTTTACGGCAAAACCGTCCATTGCCGAATTATCATATGGCGGAAGATTGTGGCATGCGGTAATCTCCTCTGCCAAAACAGAGCCTAAAGCCTCTTCAAGCGGCACTATTTTCAGTGATTTTGCCGTAGCGTTTTTATAAATATACTCAAGTGCTTTTTCTATAGTAACTGCCATATCTCTTCTTTCATGTGAGCCTCTTTAATTTTAAGAGCCTCTTTTTATTGAATTTATTGTAATATTTCACTATGAATGAAATGTATGATATGAGTATTGTAACACACAACTGGGGTGTTGGGCTAGTTTTAGGCGCTATTTTTGCAAATATTGTTATGCTATATGGTATAAAAAGTTTAACAAAGTACACAAGAGCTATGTTACTTTTTACGCCGATTGTATCAACTACTATAGGTATGGTTATCTTTACCGGGGTTGTTATGATGGCAGCAAAGCATCTGGACTTTACGATAGAGAATATCGCTATGATACTCTTTGCGATTATTTTGATATATCTTGAGATAAAACGCTCAAGAGCACTTAGTCACATTAATAAAAAAGATCCAGACGCATTTAAAAACTTTAAAGCGTATGCAATTAAGATATTTTTATGGGAGATTTTTGTGACTCTTAGTATCTCCTTTTGGATGTGGCTTTGATATATGTGCTCAATGATGAAGCAGGGGAGCAGACTCTACATATAAGAGGTGAGCTTTATAAATATCTAATTAAAGCCCGCCGCCATAAGGAGGGAGATGAGATATCTTTTAGGTCAAGAGAAAAATTGGAAATCTTGCATAGATATAGAGTCGATACGCTTGATTCAAGAAGTGCGGAGCTAGCGCTTATCTCTTCAGAGTTATATGAGGTAAAGAGTAACAAAAGCCTCCATATAGGTTGGTGTGTTATAGATGCAAACTCAATAGAAAAAGTTCTCCCTTCTCTTTGTGAAATAGGTGTTAAGAGAGTCTCGTTTATATCATGCCAAAGAAGTCAAAAAAACATTAAACTTGATTTTAAAAGATTTACGAGAATCATAGAAGCTTCAATGCAGCAAAGCGGAAGAAGCAACTATATAGAGTTTGATACATATAGAAGTGTAGAGGAGTTCATAGCAAAGTTTCCGGATACTAACGTATTTGATTTTTGTGATGATACGCTGCAGGATTATAGTGACGTAAGAACTGTTTTAATAGGGTGCGAGGGTGGTTTTTCTCCTAAAGAGAGAGAGCTTCTTAGCTCTTTAAAAAGATTTAGACTAAACACACCTATGGTACTGCGTTCAGAGAGTGCAGTTGTTGCAATAGCTAGTAAAATACTGTTTTAAGATAAATATTGGTATAATCCCATTCTTAAAAATCCGCCCCCATACGGATTTAAAAAATATATAGATATTCGCACACAAACGAGTGTCAAAAGGCAAAAAAATGAAAAAAGATCTTCACCCTAAATTAGTAGTCTGTACAGTAAGCTGTGCATGCGGAAACAGCTTTGAGACTGAGAGTGTAAAAGAGGAGATGAGAATAGATATCTGTAATGAGTGTCACCCATTTTTTACAGGTTCTGAGAGAATGGTAGATACCGCAGGAAGAATTGAAAAATTCAACCAACGTTACGCAAAAAAATAATCAAGACTCCTCTTGCTTACACTTCTCCCGACTCCAATTGGGAATATAGGCGATATATCGCTTAGAGCTATTGAGGCTCTAAGTAGCGCCGATACACTTCTATGCGAAGATACTCGCGTTACAAAAAAACTAATCCACATACTAAAAGAGCGTTACGACACATCTTTTAAGCCTGAGCAAAATTTTATCTCACTCCATTCACATAATGAAAAAGAGTTTATAGAGTCTCTTGAGAACTCTTTTTTTGAACAGAATGTTGTTTATGTAAGTGATGCGGGGATGCCCGGTATCAGTGACCCGGGTCAAGCACTTGTTAGGTATTGCCAAAAAAATGGTGTTGTTTACGATGTTTTACCGGGAGCAAATGCGCTTTTGACAGCATTTGTTGCAAGTGGATTTGTAGAAACAAAGATGCTTTTTTGGGGATTTTTACCTCATAAGGGTAAAGATAGAGAGGCTTCTCTTTTGGGTGCTCTTGGTAGCGGCTTTACCACGGTTGTTTATGAGTCTCCGCGCAGAGTTGAAAAGCTCTTAACTGAAATTGCTCAAGAGGATCCATCAAGAGAGATATTTTTAGCAAAAGAGCTTACAAAAAAGCATCAAAGCTACTACTTTGGAACTGCTGATGAGATAAAACAAACAATAGGTGCAAATATTCGCGGTGAGTGGGTTGTAGTCATTAGTGCATCTGCTGCACAAAAAAGTAGCGCCGTAACTCAAAATGACATCTTAGAGCTTGATCTGCCAAAGAAAGTTCAAGCAAAGCTTATCTCAAAAATAACAGGAGAAAATACAAAAGCTTGTTATGAGAGACTCTTAAAGCTATAGATATATACTATTTTCAATTTTTTGGATAGAATGTTCAAATGTTAATTTATGCAAAGCAACCAATCAACTATATTATAAATAATCATCCTGCAAAGATAAAGAGGCTTTATCTGGCAAAAGAGATAGAGAAAAAAGAGTATTCACGATTAATGAAAATGGATTTTGAGATAAAGAGAATTCCATCTGATGCGGCAGGAAAAATGTGTAAAAATGCCTCCCATCAAGGAGTACTAGCAGAGGTGGATGACTATCCGCTACATGATTATAAAACCTTTTTAGATTATGAGTATCTGCTTGTTCTCTCAGGTTTGACGGATGTCGGGAATATCGGTGCAATAATTAGAACAGCTTATGCACTTGGCGTAGAGGCTGTAATTGCGTGTGGAGTAAAATCACTTCCTCTTGAAGCAGTAACTAGAACAAGTACCGGAACTCTTTTTGATATGCCTTTTGCGATAGAGACAAATATTCATGATGTTATAAACGACTTAAAGATGTCAGGATTTAGCACATATGGTGCTGATATGCAAGGCGGTGACATTAGAGAAGTAGAAGTAAGAGGCAAAAGAGCCCTCTTTTTAGGAAGTGAAGGTGAAGGGTTAAGTACAAGAGTTAGCTCAAAAATGGATATGATTGTAAGTATAGCAATGGCGCATAAGTTTGACTCTTTAAATGTCGGTGCAGCCGGAGCAATTTTGATGGATAGGATGAGAAGATGAGTGAAGGTCTTGAAAAATTAAAAAGTATTGGCATACAAAAAGTTCATGAAGTAACTCACATTTCAAGAGTGCATGTTCAGGCAATATTTAATGAGAATTTTGAAGGCATGGGTAGTGTTCAGCTGTTGGGCTTTATATCTATTTTAGAGAGAGAGTACTCTGTTGATTTAAGTGAGTTAAAAAGCAAAGCAAAAGAGTATTTTGAGAGTAATGCACCGGTTGAAGAGAACATAGAGAAAGTTAAACTTTTTTCATCATCAAAGAAGGAGAGAAACCCTGCTTTTGTTTATGGAGTAATTGCGCTAATTATTATTCTAACACTGCTCTACTTTGCTTCAAGAGCGCCACAGAGCGACATGTTAGAAGACAATACTACTTCTCAAGCAGCTACTATAGTAATTCAGGATGATGAGAATGTCTCAGAGTTTGATGAAAATATTACTGAGGAGAGTTTGCTAGAGCCGACTCTAGAAAAAGAGCAGGAGATAGAGGTAAAACCGATAACATTAAAAATTATTCCAAAGACAAGAGTATGGTTGGGTTATATTGATTTGTCCAATCATAAAAAATATCAGAAGATTTTCTCCGATGAGTTAGAGTTTGACACTACAAAAGATTGGCTTTTAGCATTTGGGCATGGTCATATAGATATAGATATAAACGGCGAAATAAAAAGCTTTCAAGACCCTAAAAATATAAGATTTTCATATATCGACTCTGAACTAAAAGAGATAAGTTTTGAGGAGTTTAAGAGTTTAAATAGGGGTAGTGGATGGTAAAAATATTTTTACTCTCTGTAGCGCTTATATCTTCTCTTTTAGCTCAGCAGCCAAAAGAGATAAACAGCGATGATCCTTTAATTCAAAAAGTAAAAAGCCTAATAGCTCCTGCTACATTTGCCAAGGATAGAGCCTATATAGATATCATCTTCTCTCCAAGATCGGATTACTACAACAGCCAAGGAAGAGTAGATTCTGTAAAAGTAATCCAAACACTTAAAGATAACGGTATTTTAAACCTCTTTTTTAAAACTCCTCGTGAGATAAAGATAAGCTTTAAGACAGAGGGCGTGCCTCTGTTTTTTGTAAAGATAATGAGTGATTCGCTTAGAAATTTAGGTTACTACAGATATGTAACAAAAGAGTCAAGCTATAATGACTCTAAATTTACATGGAAAATAAGTCTAATTTCTGAATATGCGGCAGATCCTCTGATTCTAAGTCAAGAGCTAAGAAAGAGTAATTGCGAAATTATTGATGTAGTAAGAGAGAATGAGAGTGACTGGCTATATTTGATTGATATGAAAGATGCCAAATTAGATGTAAGCACTCTTGAAGACTCAGAGGAGTTTAGACTCAAGAGATCACTCTACTCATATTGGTTAGACGTATCAAAAGTAGATAAGATTGAGATATCAAGCTCTCATAGGAATGATTGGTATCCCTATATAGCCTATTATGACAAATCCCTAAAGCTACTGCGAGTTATTAAGATAGATAAAAAAAGAAGCAATATAACACTCAACATGAGAGAGAATACACACTATATAAAGATTTCTGATATATACTCTCTTAAAAATATAAAAGATGACTTGGTTTTAAAACCAACCGCAAAAAAAGTACAAGCCCCTCTGTAAGAGTTCTGTTTATATCGCTTTGGAGTTGCTTGTAAACAAATTATAAAATTTTTTCGATAGAATGTCATTAATAATTTAAGCAGGAATATTCATGTTTGACGAAATAGAGTTTGATAGAGTAAAAAGATTACCAAAGTATGTTTTTGCCGAGGTAAATGAGTTGAAAATGGCACAGCGTAGAGCAGGTGCAGATGTAATAGACTTTTCTATGGGAAATCCTGATGGGGATACTCCTGAGCATATTAGAGAGAAGCTTGTTGAGTCTGCACAAAAGACAAAAACACATGGTTACTCAACATCAAAAGGAATACCAAAACTTTTAACGGCAATTGCAGATTGGTACAAAAGAAGATATGACTGCGATTTAGACCCTATGACAGAGTGTGTCGCAACTATGGGCTCAAAAGAGGGGTATGCACATCTTGCATACGCTATAACTAATCTCGGCGATGTTGCCATTGTGCCGGACCCGACATATCCAATTCATGAGTATGCATTTATATTAGCAGGCGCAAGCGTAATCAAATTTGGAATAGAGTTTGATGAAGATTTTAAGATAAATGAAGATAAGTTTTTCCAAGATCTCGTAAAGGTTTTTAAAGAGAGTGCTCCTAGACCAAAGTATGTGTTAGTTAATTTTCCGCACAACCCTACAACAGCAACCGTTACGCAGGATTTTTATGTCAGACTTGTAGCGCTTGCAAAAGAGCTTAGATTTTATGTCATCAGCGATATTGCGTATGGCGATATAACATTTTGTGACTATGTTACACCATCTATCATGAGCGTTGAGGGTGCAAAAGATGTAGCAGTTGAGAGTTTTACTCTCTCAAAGAGTTACAATATGGCTGGATGGCGCGTGGGATTTTTTGTAGGTAACAAAAAGCTTATCGGAGCACTTCAAAAAATTAAGTCTTGGCTTGATTACGGTATGTTTACTCCTATCCAAGTGGCGGCTACCGTAGCATTAAACGGCGACCAGCAGTGTGTTAGAGATATTACTGCAAAGTATGAGCATCGTCAAGATATTCTTTTAGAGGCATTTGAGAGAGCGGGTTGGCATATTAGAAAAAATCAAGCAAGTATGTTTGTATGGGCAAAGCTTCCTGAGTGTGTAGCGCATCTTGGTAGCTTGGAGTTCTCAAAGAGGCTGCTTGTAGAAGCCGGAGTAGCTGTTGCTCCGGGGATTGGTTTTGGCGAGTATGGAGAGGGTTATGTTCGTATAGCTCTGATAGAGAATGACAACAGAATTCGTCAAGCAGCACGAAATATAAAAGAGTTTTTAAAACAGTTTACAGAGCAAGAGAAGTAATAACCTAGTCCTTAGGCAAAGCATTGGTAATTGAATAATAGTTGGGCTTGGTTTAATTAATATTAAAAAAATAGGGAAACGGTATGATAAAGATAGGAATAATAGGCGTTGGGACTGTTGGAACGAGTGTAGCACAAATTTTAAGAGACAATGCTGATGTGATCTCTGCTCGTGCGGGAGTCAATATAGTCGTAAAAAGCGGAGTAGTAAAAGATCTAAACAGAGATAGAGGTTTAGATATTAAACTCACAGACAATGTTGATGAGATCCTAGAAGATGATGAAATTGATATTGTAGTTGAGCTTATGGGCGGTGTTGATGAGGCTTTTGAGATAGTCAAGCGTGCTCTTAGAAACGGCAAAGCAGTTGTAACCGCAAATAAAGCACTTTTGGCTTACCACAGATATGAACTTCAAGAGATAGCGCAAGATATAGCTTTTGAGTATGAGGCTAGTGTTGCAGGCGGTATTCCTATTATCAATGCTCTTCGCGATGGACTCTCGGCTAATCACATAGAGTCTATTAGCGGGATTATGAATGGCACGAGCAACTATATGCTTACTGAGATGATTCAAAACGGCATGAGCTATGCAGATGCCCTTAAAAATGCGCAAGATCTAGGCTACGCAGAGGCAGACCCGACTTTTGATGTAGGCGGCTATGATGCGGCACATAAGCTTCTAATCCTTGCAAGTATCGCTTACGGTATAGATGCAAAACCTGAAGACATTTTGATTGAAGGCATTGAGAATGTCTCAAAAGATGATGTAGAGTTTGCAAACGAATTTGGATATGTTATTAAGCTTCTAGGTATTGCTAAAAAAGATGCAGACATGGTGGAGCTTCGCGTTCACGCAAGCATGATAAACAAAGATGAGATGATTGCAAAGATAGATGGTGTTATGAATGGAATTAGTGTTGTAGGCGACAAGGTAGGTGAAACACTATATTATGGACCCGGTGCAGGCGGAGACGCTACTGCAAGTGCAGTTATAGCAAATATTATTGATATCGCAAGAAGCGGAAAAAGCAGACCTATGCTTGGCTTTGACAGACCGATGGAAGCAGGATTAAAGCTTAAATCTATAGAAGATATTGAGTCAAAATATTATCTTCGTATAAATGTATCTGATAAAAAAGGCGTATTAGCAAAGGTTACCAAGATGTTTGAAGATAGTAATATATCGGTTGAAACTATGCTTCAAAGACCTACATCATCAGACTCTGCAAATTTATTAATCTCTACACATACGGCTTATGAGAGGGATATTCAAAACTTGATAAACTCATTAGAGAGCTTAGAGTTTGTAAACTTTAAGCCTGTCATGATTAGGATAGTGTAGGGCTAGTAACTCCTTACACTTTTAAGATAACGACATCTTTTTCTGAGCCTTCTAGTATATCAAGTGCATAAAAACTTATTTTGCCTGTTGTATGAACTGCTACTATATCAAAAACAATATCCTTAACTTCACTCTCAAATAGTTTCGGATTTAGCGAACTTTTACGTACTCTACCCGATATCTTTACATCTTTTGGTAGTTCTAAAGAGCTTATAAAAATATCTAATTTTTCAGTAGACTCTTGCATTAAAGAGAGTTGATACTCAGCAAGGTCTGAGTCATTAAACCCATAATTGTTCAATCTGTTTTCAAACGGAACTGTATAAAAGTTTAAAAGTTTTATATGCAGATTGGGAAATATATTGACTACTTTTCTTATAGCTTTTCTTGAGTCATTAGAGAAATCTGTAAGCATTAAAAGATTTTTGTATTTTAACTCATGGTCACTTTTTACAACCAAAACAGGAATAAGAGAATTTCTGATTATATCTTTTGTGTGTGAACCCATATAAGAATCGCCCAGAAAATAAGTCTCTCCGCTTTTGCCCATAATAATCAAATCACTATTTAAAATTTGCGCAGCTTTTGCTACCTCGCTTCTTATTTTCCCGCTGACACAGTGGAAGTTTTCATCTTTAATGGCAGGAAATTTTTCATTTAACACTTTAATGCTATGCTCTCTTATGTAAGAGAGATCTTTTTTTTTAGAAAAAAATGAGTTCTCGACGACATGAACAACATGTACGTCTCCATTGAATTTTTTTGTAAAGTCTATAGCTTTTTGTAGTACCGTAAGGCTGTCTTTTGAAAAATCTACAGCTACTAAGGTTTTAAGCTTGTTCATTATGTATCTCCACTGTTTTAACTAACATGTATTTTATCTTTTTATTGTAAAAAATATGATAGAATTTATCAAATTTAAAGGAGCAAAGAGATGAAATTTGTGGTTTTGACTGTAATAACATCAAGTGAATATGAGGATACTCTAAAAACCGTTGCAAAAGATGCCGGTGCTAGTGGCAGCACTACTCTTCAAGGAAGAGGAAGCAGCTCAAAGGAGAAAAAGAGTTTTTTTGCTCTTACTTTTGAAGGAAACCAATCTGTGATTATTTATATCTTAGAAGAGAAGCTATCAAAAACAGTCCTCAAAGCAATAAACATGGAGATACAAAACAATCCGACAGATTGTATCGCTTTTACAATGCCGATTTCACACATGATAGGGCTTGATAGAGAGCTACTTAAAGTATTTGAAGAATCAATTAAACTTGAAGAGAACCTATAGGAGAAGATGATGATAGTAGAGAATGTTATGAAGAAGAGTGTAACTACGATTAAGCCTTACGCAACGTTAAAAGAGGCACTCTCGCTTATGAAAGAGAAGAAGCTAAAATCACTGATTGTTGATAAAAATTCACCTAGCGATGCTTATGGAATAATTACAAATACAGAGATATTAAAAGCAATATTGGCAGAAGATGGCGATATAGAGCTTCTAAATGTTTACGACATATATAACAAGCCCGCTTTTAGCGTCTCTGGAAAAATAGATGTAAAGTATGCTGCAAAAACAATGATAGAGCATAATATCAAAAGAGTTGTAGTAACAGACAATAACGAACTCAAAGGCGTACTCTCAATCACTGATTTAACCGACTATTTGATGAGTTTGGTGGATTAATGCTAGAACTAATAAAAGAGTTTAAAAAAACTTTTATAGAATCATTTTTAAATCTAATTCCGATTCTGCTTATTATCGCAGGATTTCAAATCTTTGTTTTTCAGAGTGTTCCGGATGATTTAGACTCTTTAGTTTTTGGCTTTTTTATAGTTACTATCGGGATAACATTCTTCTTAATGGGGCTTGAGATTGGAGTATTTGGGCTTGGAAATAGTCTCTCAAGTGAATTTTTGGAGAAAAAATCTATATTTTGGTTTGCACTATTTGGTTTTGCTTTGGGCTTTAGCGCCTCTATAGCCGAACCTGCCATAATAGCCGTTGCTTCTCAAATTCAAGCCATTACAAACGGTGCACTTGATGCTTTAGTGCTTCGACTTATAATCGCGACAAGTGTCGGTGCAATTACCGCCTTTGGTATTATTAGAACCATCTATGGATGGTCAATTTCAAAGATTATCATTATAGGGTATGCGATTGTTTTGATTATTACATACTTTACCCCTCGTGAGATTATAGGACTTGCTCATGATTCAGGGGTTATTGCTACTAATGTTGCGACTGTTCCTCTTATTGTAGCTATTGGTATTGGGATAGCTTCAGCGATTAAAGAGAGAAGTGCCTTAAGAGACGGTTTTGGGTTTGTAGCCCTTGCTACTATCACTCCAATGATTGGTATACAACTCTACGGAATTTTTGCTCTTGATGAGGGCTTCTTATCGCAAGTCCAATATATAGCAAATGAAGCAGAAGATAAGGCTCACTATATCGGTGGCTTTAGCATAACAAAGGTTATTGTAGATCTCTTTGATACATTTAAAAACATCTTGCCAATTATTGCAACTATTGTTATTTTTCAATACTTTGTGATTAGAAAGCCACTGCCAAATGTTAGTAGAGTAGTATTTGGATTTATCTTTTTGATTTTAGGACTTTACGGTTTTATCGTTGGAATAAAGCTCGGACTCTTTCCTATAGGAGAGTCAATTGCTCAAAATCTGGTAATTATGAATAATGTTTTTTTTATATATCTGTTTGCATTTTTAATAGGGTTTGGTACAACTATGGCAGAACCTGCTTTGGTTGCAGTTATAAAACAAGCAGACAAAATGTCAGAGAAGCAGATAAACGTTAAAATGATAAGGCTATTGGTCGCTCTTGGTGTCGGTATGGGCATCTTAATCGGCGTATATAAGATAGTAAGCGGAGGCGACATTTGGTTCTATATCGCATTTTTTTATATGCTGGCAATTTTGCTTGCCCTGTTTGCTCCAAAAGATATCGTAGCTTTTGCTTTTGATTTGGGCGGGGTTACAACATCAGCGATTACCGTGCCGATAGTTACGGCATTTGGGCTATATTTGGCAATAAATATAGATGGAAGAGACCCGCTAATGGATGGATTGGGACTTATGGCATTTGCCTCTATATCCCCAATGATAACGGTTATGGGATATGGCATCTTGATAGAAAAATTTAAAACTCCTCTTTGATTAATATAAAAAAGATAAAATTTTATGTAAAAATTAAGATTTGAGAGTTACAGATGGAAAATACCCAGACAATAGATAGTGTTTGTACGTACTGTGGTGTCGGCTGCGATATTGCTGCACATGTAAAAGATAATAAAATTCAAAAGATATTCGCGCATAAAGATGGAGTTGTTTCGCAAGGAAAGCTCTGCATAAAAGGGAAGTATGGATTTGACTTTGTTGACTCAAAAGAGCGTCTTAGAGTCCCAAGAATAAAAAAGAGTTTTTTAGATAAAAACCCATCTATAAAGGAGGCTATTGCATCATCGTTAGTTGATTTTGATGATGTTTGGTATGAGAGTAATCTAGATAGTGCCACAACTGCCGCTGCCATGAAGCTAAAAGAGATTCAAGCCAAATACGGCAGAAAAAGTATAGCATCTATTGGTGGTGCTAGAACCTCATGCGAGAGCGTCTATTTTTTTCAGAAGTTTACACGTCACACGCTTAACTCCCCGCATGTAGATAACTGTGCTAGAGTCTGCCACTCACCTTCTCTTAAAGGGATGCGTACAACTATTGGAGAGGGCGCTGCTACAAATCCTTACAATGATATCTACAACTGTGAGTTTATGATAGTTATCGGCTCAAATACGACAGAAGCTCATCCTATTATTGCAAATCGTATTGTTGATATGGCGCAAAAACATGACAATCTAGCTGTTTTTGATGTTAGAGAGATAAAACTCCACCGCTTTGCAAAATATAAGGCGATAATGCCTTATGAGGCAAATCTGCTTGTTTTAAATATGCTCGCACATGTCATTATTAGCGAAGAGCTTTATGATGAGAGCTTTATAGCGGAGCGTACTAAAGGGTTTGCAGAGTTTAAGGATAAGATTTTAAACGACCCTTACGCCGATCCGAAATATTTTGAAAATATCAAGGGGTATGAGCAGTTAAGCAAGACAATTCCAAAGGTAGCAAGGGAGTATGCACTTAAGAGATCCATGATTTTTTGGGGTCTTGGGATTACTGAACATATTGACGGCTCCTATGCGGTTATGGCTATAACACATCTTGCACTAATGACTGGAAATATAGGAAAAGTAGGGGCAGGGCTTATGCCTTTAAGAGGTCAAAATAATGTTCAGGGCGCATGTGATATGGGGATGCTTCCATATTATGACCCTGATTATCAAGAGCCAAAAGAGGTGGGGCTTATGACTCCACAGCTTGTCGATGAGATGCTCGAAGGACGCTTAAAAGCGGTGCTTAATATCGGAGAGGATTTAACACACATCCATCCAAATATAAATAAAGTTGACAGAGCAATAAGCAACTTAGAGTTTATAATGGTTCAGGAGCTTTTTGTAACGGATATTACGGCAAAAGCAGACATAATTATAGGCGTAAAATCAGCATATGAGAAAACAGGGGTATATGTAAATGCTATGAGAAGACTTCACCTCTCTCAACCGCTTGTAGAGTCTGACTTGCCTGATGATTGGGAGGTTTTACAACTTCTTGATAATAAAATGGGTGGAAAAAGTTCCTATAAAAACTCAAACGAGATTTGGGATGAGGTTCGTGAAGTTGCTTATCGCCGTTTTAGCGGAGCGTCATATAGCAGGCTTCAAAGACATCGTAAGCGTGGGCTTCAGTGGCCTGTTCATACAGAAGATACTCCGATTTTGCATCAGCTAGACTTTAGAACAGATGACGGTTTAGGCGAATTTCACTACCACCAATACAAGTTACGCAATATGCTTCAGGAGATAGTTGAGCAAAAAGATAGAGGCTACTATCTTACAACCGGAAGAACGATAGCCATGTATAATAATGCGGCACAAACAAAGCAGACACTTAGTCTAGTGGATAGATATGATGAGGATATTTTACTTGTAAATAGTGGTGATGCGGATGATTTTAGGAGCAAACGTGTTATCTTAAGAACACAGCATGGGGAGACAAAGCCTCTTAAAGTAAGATTTACGGACAAAGTGGAGCCAAAAACTCTTTTTGTAACGTTTCACTACGCAGACTCAAAGATAAATTCACTCTTTGGAGATGAGAGTGACGAACTTATTTTAACGGCTGCTTTTAAATCTGTAAAAGTTGAAGTAGTAAATACGTAGATGAGCAGAGCCAAAGGGAATACGGCAGAAGATATCGCTTGTCAGTTTCTTGCAGATAACGGGTTTGGCATAATAGAGCGAAACTTTTACTCCCGTTTTGGCGAGATAGATATAATAGCTTCAAAAGAGAGTGTTTTGCATTTTGTAGAGGTTAAGAGCGGATTGGATTATGAGAGTGCCGTTTTAAATATTACAAAAAGCAAGCTCTCTAAAATCATAAAAACAGCACATGTCTATATGAAGAAGAGCTCTTTGGATGTGGATTTTGTTTTTGATGCTTTAATTGTTGTGGATAAGAAGATAGAGTTTATAGAGAACATTACGCTCTAGGGCTCTTTTTTAAGATTTACCTCTTCTATGAGATTTAAAAAACCATCAATCTCTCTGCTTCCTCTATCAGCATGTATTACCTCGCCTTTGCTTGTCAGAAAATAGTGTCTTGGAACGCCCTTAGTCACAAACTGTTTAGGTATTTCGTGTCTATCTCTTGAGAGGTACAGAAGCACATACTCCTCTTGAAGTCTATCGATTGCTTTTTGGTTTGATAGTGTAAGTTTTTTAAATCTTTCACACCATCTACATACATCGGCACCGATAAAAAGGTAAACTCCCTTACTCTCTTTTTGAGCTTGTTTTAGTGCTTTGTCATAGTCGTTAAGCCAGTTAAGTTCGGCACTATAAAGAGTTGTAAAAAGTATAAACAGGAGTGTAAAAAGTTTCATTTATTTTAAATTCCAAAGAGTATTATTTTACACTATAATAACATAATAATAAAAACAATGAGGTAGGAGGGTTTTTATGGTTGCAAATATATTTTTTGGCTCAAAAGAGGTCTCAAGCAAAGAGTTGACGCATAGAGTAAGTCCATACAGTGGCGAGATAGTCTCTTCATCAGCAGTCTGTAGTGCAGATGATGCAAACAGAGCACTCCTTATCGCTAAAGAGGCAGCCAAAGAGGCTAGAAAAAGCACTATTTCGCAGAGGTGCGAGTGGCTTTTAGATGTTGCTAAAAAACTAAAAGAAAATAGAGAAGATATAGCAAAGACAATTACAGATGAAGTGGGAAAACCTATCGCTTTTGCAAGAGTAGAAGTTGACAGATGTATAGAGACTGTAACAATTTCTGCCGAGACTATGCGCACTATGCACGGTGAGACTATCAATACAGACGCTACGATAAGCGGCAAAAAAACGACAGCCTTTTTTATTCGAGAGAGTGCGGGGGTTGTTGTTGCAATTACTCCTTTTAATTTTCCACTCAATTTAGTAGCGCATAAGCTAGCTCCTGCATTAGTAGCAGGCAATAGTGTTGTATTGAAGCCGACTCCTGAAGCCCCGCTTACTGCTTATAAATTTGCAAAACTTTTTATAGAGAGTGAGTATGCGATAAAAGATGCTCTGAGTGTCGTTTACGGTGATGCAGAGGTTGGCAATGCGCTTATAACAAGCGATATTCCTCGTGTTATAAGCTTTACGGGTAGCGTTCCTGTAGGTAACATAATTACAAAAAATGCCGGAATTAAAAAAATATCGCTTGAGCTTGGAGGAAATGCTGCAACCTATATTGATGAGAGTGCAGATTTGGATTTGGCGGCTTCGAGATGTGTTATGGGTGCATTTGTAAACTCCGGACAAGTTTGTATCTCCCTTCAACGTATCTATGTAAATGCAAAAATATATGATGCATTTGCACAAAAGATGGCAGATGAGACAAAGAAACTTGTTGTCGGCTCTCCTTATGAAGAGGATACTTTTATGGGTCCTCTTATTGATGAAGAGGCTTGCAGTAGAGCTATGGAGTGGGTGGAGAGTGCCATAGAAGAGGGTGCAATCGCAATGTTGCCTCCACGAAAAGAAGGAAGGCTTTTTTACCCTTGTGTTATGAGCAATGTTAGAGATGATATGGCGATTGTTTGTGAAGAGGTTTTTGCTCCCATAGTCTCCTTGGTTAGAGTTGAGAGTTTTGATGATGCACTTCCACGTATAAATAACTCTCCCTATGGACTTCAATTTTCAATCTTTACAAATGACTTAAGTATTACAAAAAGAGCAATCTATGAGCTTGATGCGGGAGGAGTTGTAATTAACGACATGCCGACCCTACGTTTTGACATTCAGCCTTATGGCGGAGTAAAACTTAGTGGTGTAGGACGAGAGGGTCCTAGATTTGCTATTGAAGAGATGAGTGAGATAAAAAGTATCGTTATCTGCTAAAAAATAAGAGTAGTAAAGTTACAAAGTTACTAAAAGTAAAAATATTTATTTTGTAATATAAAATCTTAAATCTGTTAAAAAAATCTCATTTTACATAATTTATAATCTATTCTAAAATATGTAAAATGCCTAAAACAAGGGGTATTTTAGAAGAGTTCAGACTCTATAACTGCCCAAGTAAAAGTTAAGAAAAAGCACAAAATAGTAAAAAAAAAAGATGATTAATTCATATTAAAATTAGAAAAAGTTATGATATAATCGGGCACTGTTAAGTTAAAACAAGGGGCTTTAGATGAAAAAAATAATAGTAGGATTATCAGTTTCAACACTTTTTTTGTGTAGTGTTTGGGCTCAAGATATAAGTGCCAAAAGAGGTCAAGAGATATTTGAAGCAAAAGGGTGTGTGGCATGTCACAAGGATAATGTGGATACAATTGGACCATCGTTATCTACAATTGCTAGAGGATATATAGGAAAAGAGAAGGAACTTCTCTCATATCTTAGAGGACAGGCTCCGGCTATTATTGATCCTGCACGTGCGCCGGTTATGGATCCGCAGCTTGTAAAAATAAGGACGCTTTTTGATCCGGATATGCAAGCGCTTACAACATATATGATTTCTGCAAACGATAGACCGTTTTAATATTTAGCTAAAAAAGGGAAAATAGATATGAGATATAGTTGGTTTTTTATATTGAAAATAGCAGTTGCCTTACTCTTTGTATCTGTTAATGTCTTCGCGCAAGAAGCTGTTTTAACAGAGGCTGAAAAGTTTTACGGCACAGAACTTAGGACATCAAAAAAGGTTCAACACCCTCCTTTTGAGTGGGGTGACTGTACTGTTTGTCATACAGACGCAAAGGGAGAAGAGGCTCTTATCATGGATCCTCCTGAATTATGTGCAATGTGTCATGAAGCAAAGGACGACAAAGAGTTTATTCACGGTCCGGTAGCAGCAGGTGCTTGTACGGCTTGTCATGACCCGCATGAATCAGACAATGCAAAGCTATTGGTTGCATCAAGTATAAACGAGCTTTGTAACTCATGTCATCAAGATAAAGATGAGTTTTTACGAAATACCGCAAACATTCATCCACCGGTAAAAGATCAATGTACCAACTGTCATGATCCACATACAGAGAATCATCTCTACCAGTTAAAAGCTGATGGAAAACAAGATTTATGTGTTATGTGTCACGTAGATAAAGAGGTTTGGATTAGCACCGTATCAGATAAGCATGGTGCGCTTGATAGACCAAGAAAGTGTCTGGAGTGTCACGACCCACACGGCTCAACAAATCCTAAATTTTTAGTAAAAGATACAAACAAAGAGTTGTGCCTATCATGCCATAGCGAGTCTCTAACAAGAGATGAAAATGGAGACAAACTTCTAAATATAGGAAAACATCTAGATAATAATCCTGACTGGCATGGTCCTATCTTATGGGGAGATTGTGCAGCGTGCCACAATCCGCATGGTTCAAATAACTTAAGTATGTTAAACAAACCGTTCCCTAGAACTTTCTACGAGAAGTTTGAAGAGGATAATTATATCTGTTTTCAGTGTCATGAGAAAGAGAAGATTATGGATGCCAATACAACAACGGCGACAAACTTTAGAAACGGTGCAGATAATATGCACTTTGTTCATGTAAACAAAGAGAAAGGTCGCTCTTGCCGTGCATGTCATGATTTTCACGGTACAAAAGAGTACCCGCATCACTTAAGAACAAAAACGAAATTTGGTAAGATAAACTTTCCTATTCGTTTCATTGAGACAGAAGATGGCGGTTCATGTGCACCTGCATGCCACGCTCGTCGTCACTATGATAGGGTAACACCAAAAGTTAACCTTAAGTAGGCTGATTTGAAACCCCTATATCTGCTGCTTTTTTTAATTGCCGCACTCTGCGGCAATACACAAGAGAAATCTTCAATACACCTGCCTCAAGATAAAACACGCTATGTTGGAGAGAGTAGTACTTTTGTAATAGATACTACATTCAGTGAGGCAGACTCTATAGTTATAGAGCATAGCAATAAAACTACAACATTAGAAGTAAAACCGCAAAAAGATACATACTGTAAAACAATTAAATTAGATCCTGGACAAAACACCGTTTTTGTCACTCTTTACAAAGGTGGAGAAGTTGTACAAAAGAGCAGCAGAGAGCTATATTTTCTTTCAGAACTCTTTGAAGGGATTGATGAGTATGAGCTTCAAGAGTATGATATAAGATTTTTCCATAAGGATGAAAAAGAGAATAAATGTGCTTCATGTCACAACATGAAATCAAATATTCCAACAAACAATGAAGTTCTTGAAGATGTTACAAAGACAACTTGTTATGAGTGTCATAATGGCATGATAAGTACAAGAAACACACATGCACCCGCTGCAAACTGGCTCTGTACGGATTGTCATAACGGAAAATTCGGTGAGTATAATATGCAGGACAAAGGTGCTTCAAAATATTTAGTAGCAGATCCGGTTGCAAAGACTTGCAGTGAATGTCATGAGGGAGTTGAGGAGTGGGAGAAGAGCAGGTTTAGTCATGGTCCTGTAAATGACGGAAGATGCGAGAGATGCCATAATCCGCATGGCTCAGACAACGAGTTTTTTCTAAGAAAAAGTATCTGGAATTTATGTACTACCTGCCATGCTGAAATGTCAAACGGACAACATGTTATACCCGCTATAGGTTTTGGCGCGCCGACAAAAAGTGGAGGACATCCTACAAAAGGAAGAGACGATCCTGCCCGCCCCGGACGTGAGTTAACTTGTAGTGGGTGCCACAATCCGCACGGATCTAGCGGACTGTTCCTCTTGAGAATGAGAGGCACTATGCCATATGGTGTATGCCAAAGATGTCACAAGAAGTAAACGAATGGTTAGAATCATCACAAAAATATCACAATAACAGATTTTATCTACATTTTGTTACAAAAAGTAACTTGACGCAAGTCAAATAGATATTTGTTTGTCTTTTAATTATATTTTATTTAGAATAAGTTATACTTGTAATAGAAAATAGTATTACAAAAAATTATATACTATTTAGGGAAGGGGACAAAATGATTAGTAATAAAATCAAAGTTATGGTGCTCGCATCAATGTTGGGTATTTCGTCTGCATTTGCCGGTCCAATTAGTGGTAGTCCGCATGATTTATCGGCTAATGCTCTGTTAGATAGTAACACTGCTGATAATGGTGAGATATGTGTATATTGTCATACGCCTCACGCGGCAAATACTGCTTTTACAGGCGCACCTTTATGGAACAAAGCTACTCCTACAGGAACATTTGATATGTACGGAGCAACAATAGCAGGAACAAATACGGCAGCAACTCCGGCAAGTCCGTCTCTAGCATGTCTTAGTTGTCATGATGGTGTAAGTGCTATTGACTCTATCGTAAATGCACCGGGTTCTGGTATGAATGCTGTAGCTGGGTCTAATGACATTAATAGCTTAGCAGTTGATTACGGTGGAAATATAGGTGGTACTCCGGGTACTACAACTGTCGGTAACCCTGACTTAACAAACGACCACCCTGTCTCAATTGTATATACTCCTGGTACAGCTGGACTTAGACCGGTTGCTACGGTACTTACGACACTAGGTGATAATAGTGCTTGGTTAGGTGCTACTACTGTTGAAGATTTGCTTCGTGGAGTTGGAAATGACCAAGTAGAGTGTGGTAGTTGTCATGATCCACATAACGGTGGAAAAACACAAGGAACAGATACTGAGGTTAACTTCCTTCGCCATACAAATCAAAATAGCTACCTTTGTCTAGGTTGCCACGATAAATAATATTCAGTAGAGGAGGCTTTCCCCTCCCTGCTGTCTTCATTTTCCCATTATACTTTCTTTGTTATAATGTAGTATTGTTATATCAAAGTCGGAGTTCTTATCATGAAAATTATCTTTCTTTCAATCCAAGTTGTTGTAATGTTCTTTTTTCAAGCCTGTGCCACTAAAGAGGTTGAAGTAGAAAAAATTATAACGTTTCCTCAATATCCACAAACACCAAAGATACTATATCTTGCGACCTATAGAGGTGGCGCAAAAGAGGATAAAACAAGTGCATTAGATGCTTTTTTGGGTGAAAAAAAGAGCGAAAAAAAGGTCTCAAACATCATTAAACCATACGGTGTCGGTATTCAAGACGGCAAACTGTATGTTGCAGATACTGGTTCGGATGCAGTATTTGTAATAGATGAAGAGACAAGAGAGCTTATGTTTATAGGCAACGGCACAGTGGGCAGACTTGCTTCCCCTGTCGGAATTGCATTTGATAGAGATAAAAATCTATATGTAAGTGATTCACGCGAGAGGAAAATAAACCGCTATGATATAAACGGGCAGTTGAATTTGACTTTTGGAGATAGAATGGAGTTTGCAAATCCTACAGGAATTGCAATAGATAAAAAACAGCATAGACTCTATGTGGTAGATACAAAAGCGCATCAGTTTAAAGCTTATGATATCGCTACAAAAGAGCTTCTGTATAGTGTAGGTCAAAGAGGTACAAAAGATGCAGAGTTTAACTATCCTACAAACATTGCAGTAGATCAAAGAAACGGAAATATTGTAGTCGTAGATACGCAAAACTTTCGAGTACAGATTTTTGATAAAGATGGAAAATTTATAACTAAATTTGGAAATATCGGTAACAAACCGGGAACTTTTGCAAGACCAAAGGGTGTTGGAATTGATAGTGACGGCAACATTTATGTAGCCGATAGTGCATTTAATAATGTTCAGATATTTGATGAGAAGGGAAGTGCACTTCTTATGTTTTTTGGCGGTGGGGGTTACGGTCCAACTCAGTTTCGTCTAATTACCGGAGTATATATAGATGAGAATGATAAGATAATAATTGCTGATGGTTTTAGCGGAAGAGTACAGACATTTCAATATATCAGCGAGAAGTGGAAAGAGAAGAATCCTCAAAGATATAGTGAAATTACCGCTCCTCCGGAGCTAGAGTCGGATAGTCAAGCAGAAAAAAAATAGGGTGGGGTTTTGAATAAATTTTTTTTAATAGTCTTTTTAGGCACGTTTTTATACGCAGATAAGGTTCTTTTACCGGAATCCACAGTTGCAGTTGTAAACGGTACTGCTATTTCAGTAGATGAGAGAGATAAGGAGGTTGGAAAACTGCTTCCAAAGGCTTATTTTCACTCAACTATAAATGATGAAAAGCTTAAAGTTTTACAAGAAAAAGCACTTGATGCTCTGATTGAAAAAACACTTTTATATACTTATGCTGTTTCAAAAAATATAAAAACAAGCAAGAGCGAAGTAGATGAAGTTTTAACAAATCTCGCTGCAACTTACGGTTCTAAAGAAAAGCTAGAAGAAGCAATAAAGCAGCTTGGGTTTACAAAAGAGACCTTTAGAGAGGTTGTCAAAAAAGATGAAACTCTAAAAAAACTCTATAAAAAAGAGATAGAGTATGATATAAGCGAGAGAGAGCTAAAAGATTATTATGAAAAAAATAGCTACAAATTTAAAGAGCCTGAAAAGATAAGAGTTAGGCTGATACATGTGAGAAATAATCCCGAAGATCCAGAAGGTAGAAGCAAAGCAAAAAAGAGAGTCGAAGATGCGATGGCAGAGATAAAGAAGGGAACTCCCTTTGCAGATGTAGCGGCAAAGTACTCTACTGCTATGAGCCGTATTAAAGGGGGAGATATGGGATTTCTTCATAGAGGGAGGTTAGAAGCAGCGGTTGAAGAGGTTGCTTTTACTATGGAAATTGGGCAAATGAGTGAGATTATAGAGCAAGATATAGGTTTTTTCATAGTAAAAGTAGAAGATAAAGCCCTCTCAAATCAACTCTCTTTTGAGGAGATAAAGGATGGACTTAGAAAAGATTTAAAAACTAAAAAAGAGGATAAGAGAAAAGCAGAACTACTTGAGAGGTTAATGCAAAATTCGGTGATTGTGAAACAATAACGTGATGAAAAAAAAAACCCTATGCTGCCTCTGCCTTACTCTTGCAGTAGCCTCGAAGCTCTCAGCAAACGACTATCCGGATAAAGGTCTTTACGGAAGCTTAAATTATCTATATATCCAAGATGATTATACAAATAGTGGAAGAGAGAGTTCAAAAGAGAATTTTACACAAGAGTATAAAATGGGTTACAAAGGCAATATTTACAGTCCCCGCCTACTTGATTATTCACTAGAAGGAGTAATAAGGTTTGAGACAGAAGAACTTCAACGAGACGAAGAGACTTCAAAGCAGAAAACAGAGGGTAGAGATTATAAAGCTTACCTAAATTTTATCAAAGACACAAAGATGCCTTTTACCGTTTATGCAAATAAAACCCAAAGACCGGTAAACACGGTCTATAGTGCTTACTCAACGAACTACGATTATGAGACTAGTAGCGAGGGGATAACCGGTTCTTTGAATTTTGAGCCATATATGGTTACATATGGGGCTACAACAACAAAAACAGTCTCAGAGTTTAGTGATAGGCTGCAAGATTCTCAAACTACAACCTACAACAGCTCATTTCGCTATAACAAAAAAAATCACAACATTCAAGCAAACTACTCACACTCCATACTGAAAAATGATCAAAACTACATTAACGATGAAATAACAAGCATAAATCAGGTAAAAGATACATTTGTATTTTCTCATGACTGGAGAGCTTCTGATGGCTTAAGCATTGCTTCTACTGCATCTTATGAAAATGATGAATATTATGTAAGAGAGACTATGGATGCAGGTGTAAATATAGGTTATAGACCAAAAGATGCCGATTATGATACCTATCTATCACTTCTAGGAACTACAATGGAGTATGGAAATTCAACCGGAGGTGAGAAATATAACTTTGACTCGTTAAATGTTAACCAAGGGTTCAACTATAGAGTAACTCCGAGTATCACTATATCAGAGTCCGCTATGCTGTTTGTATATGATGATGCATCCTCAAGCGGCAGTAGCTCGTATGTTAATTTGGATGCTACGCATACCTACGCAACTACTATATTTACGGATGTTCCTTTTACTCTTGTAAGCAAGGTAGGCGTGCAAAAAAATGACTCTACTACAAAAAGCGCCTTTGATGCAAACTCAACCACTACAAAAATAAGCTCAGAGAGATATGACCTTCACCTAACCGCTAGAGCCAAAAAAATTTTCCCGACAATAAACTCAAACCTAAGTGTAGATAGCGGTTATTATCACTCTTTGTACTCTACTAAAAGAGAGGAGCAGAGATATAACTTTGGACTCTACTTTTTATCAAAAATTTTTAGTATCGTAAATAATAATATTACGGCAAGATATAGCCAGACAGATACTCTCTCAGAGCCATCTTTAACAGCATCAGGGGTAAGAAGCAGCTCTTCTACTACAAACATAATGGAGTCTTTGGATTTTCATTTTAGACTCGGGGTAAAAGGGCGTATAGGGTTTAAAGTCGGAGCAGAGTATATAAATACTAAAACCGACAATACCTCTGATAGCCGTGTTGACCCAAGAGCAGAGATGAATATGAACTATAGGCTTTTTAATAACTGGGCATTTGATGCTTCTGCAAGAATAAGTGAAGCATATAATACTCTTGAGCATTCAGGAAATGCAAATTTAACATTTAAAGCAGGAAAAACCACTTTTTTAATGGGATATCAGTATAATAATAGTGAGATAGAGAGTGTTTTAAACACGATAAAAAATGAGCGCTCAATTTTTAAAGTACAGTTGACGCGAACATTTTAAAGAAGGGAAAAAGATGAAAAATTTTTTATATGTGCTAGTTTTTGTAGTGCTCACAGAAGCTTCTTATGCAGCAGAAGGTGTAAAGCTAGTCTGGCCGCCGCCACCGGATGAGGCTAAGATAGAGTTTGTCTCTTCCATACACAACTCTAATGATTTAGGGATTAAAAAAAGTTTTTTCTCAAAGGCTTTTGATTTTCTGTTTGGAGAGGAGGAGAGAAGTCTCCAAGCTCCATTTGGTATTCACGCCCATGATGATAGAGTTTACACAACAGATATTGCTACAAGATCACTCTATGTGTTTGATAAAAAAAAGAACAAAATGATTACAATTAACAGCTCTAAAAAAGAGCAGTTTTTATACCCTATAGATGTTGTGACTGATGAGAGCGGAAATATTTATATCTCAGATTCAGTAAGGGCGAAAATATATATCTTTGATGAAGATGGAGATTACAAATACTCCATAGCGCCAAAAATGCTGCAAAGACCTGTTGGAATCGCAATAAGCAAAGATAAAAAACTCTATATCGTGGATGCGCTCTCAAGTCAGATACATGTGACTTCCCTAAAGGGTGATTATTTAGGCTCTATCGGCAAAAACGGCTCAGGTGACGGGGAGTTTAATAGACCTACATTTATAGATATCGGAAGTGACGGAAAGCTTTATGTGTCAGACTCTATGAATCACCGTGTGCAGATACTAAGTAGTGATGGAGAGTTTATAGACAAATTTGGACAGTTAGGGCAAGAGATAGGGAGTTTTGGTAGCCCTAGAGGAATATCGCTAGACTCTTACAATAATATCTATGTAAGCGATACGATGTTTAATAATATACAAATTTTTAATCAAAATAAAGAGCTGTTAATGGTGCTTGGTCATCATGGAAACAGAAGAGGCGAGTTTGCCCTAGCAGAAGATATCTCAATAACAAAAGATAATATGATATATGTAGCAGATACCAACAATAACCGTATTCAACTCTTTAAGCTTATTAACTCAGCACAGACAAGGAGTTCAAAATGAAATCTTTAACAACTGCTTTAGTAGTTTTTCTGTTTTTTTCCATCAGCGAGTCGGCAGCCTCGATAGTTAACACAAAGCATAACCTCTCGGTAACAAGCAGTGCCGGAAATATAAAAGCCACAAGTGAGACTGAGGTGTGTGTCTTTTGTCATATACCGCACTTCTCGCAATCTGTCGGAAAGCCGCTTTGGAACAGAAGTATGCCCACAACAGATTACATTATGTACGATAGCGATTATCTAAAACGTATGGGTTATCCTGCAATTGCCTCAGATCTTGGCTCAGCAAACGATACTCCCGGTGCACTCTCTCGACAATGTCTTAGCTGTCATGATGGAACAATTGCGGTAGGTGCAGTCTCCAAACTAAGACGTGATTATGACGGCTCATCGATAATAGATATGAGCGGTGATGCTCCGGATGGAACTATACCTGATACTGCAGTAGGATTTATAGGAACGGATCTCTCAAACCATCATCCGGTAGGAATTATTTACGACTCAACAGTAACTAAGGTATTTGGTGATGGCGGAGTTCGGACTATGGAGTTAAAAGCGACACCTGATGCTCCTATAAAACTTTATGAGTACGCAGGATATAGTGGGAAATATGTAGAGTGCTCCTCTTGTCATGACCCGCATAAAGACAATAGCAAATTTTTACATGTAGAGTCTGGGGCAAATCATGGGCAAAATTTTGTAAGCACTTGTACCTCCTGTCATGTAAAAACTGATTGGGTGGGGAGTGTACACCAAAACCCTCCATTGAATCCACTCTATACAGATCCGGAGGTAATAGCAAAATATGGAACCGGTGCTGTAGGAGAGCTTGGATGCGCAAATTGTCATGTGCCTCATAATGGAGAGGGAGTTGGATACCTAAACAGACAAGTTAATGAGCAGACATGTTTTCAAGGGGCTGCTTCTGATGAGAGTGGTGCTGCTTGCCACGGTGTCGGTGGAGCAAAAGATATTAAATCCATCCTCAGCAGAGCATATACACACCCTGTTTTAGCAGAGGACAATATCCCCGGAACTCAGCATACAAATCTTGATACGCTCTATGGAACAGGAAATCCTGATCCGCTTGCTATAAAAGGGATAGATTGGGGAACAAATAAGCATGCCGTATGTATGGATTGTCACAATCCGCATCAAGCACGTGCCGGTACGCATATAGTTGACGGTTCATGGTATGGACAGCCTGGAGCATCTACTAATCTTGTCTCAAATGTACTCAAAGGCGTTCCCGGTATTGAGCCGACTTGGCCACCGGAGTGGCAGCAACCAACTACATTTACAACTATGGAGAGTTCTGAGAAGGAGTACCAAATCTGCTTTAAGTGTCACTCTTATTGGGGTATGGGTGATGCAATAAACGGTATTAATACTAGTGGCTATGTCTCCCCTAGTGATGGGGTTACACCGCTCACGGATGTTGCATGGGAGATGAACATAAACAACAAATCTGGACATCCTGTTGTTATAAATCAACTTGCTCGAACAGGCTCATATGCCCCGCAGCAGCTAAGTGATGCCCAACTACTTACTCCTTGGAGAGAGAACCCTGGGCTAAACACCATGTACTGCTCTGATTGTCATGGAGCGGATAATGAACTCGGCGGTGACCCAAAAGGACCACATGGCTCAAACTTGAAGTATATTTTAAAAGGAGTAAATCAATATTGGCCAAAAAAACCAGATGGTGTTACTCTCTACACTATGGACGATATCGGCACTGCGGGAGATACTGGTAACATGTGTAAAAACTGTCATGATATAAGGCACCCTCACGACAAGTGGAGACAACAGATGTCTGGAAGAGGCTTTGCTTGTATTGAGTGTCATCTTACTATCCCGCATGGTTCGCCAATTTCAAGATTGATGGGATATGAAACATTTCCTGCGCCATATAATTACAACGGAAACAGTCTAAAAATGACGGGATGGAAAAAAGGTTTTTATGATCCAAATGATGTAGGTACTAGGACAAATGCATATGCTCCTACTTGTGGTGGTGGAGGTATGTGCCATAATTCAAATGCCGGTGGCTATGACCAGAACTTGATGCCATAGGTAAGTAAAATGAAGAAATTTTTATTAATAACACTTTTATTTGTGTCACTTGGTATGGCTAGCTCAAACGTAAATGATGACAAACGCATAAAAGATGCGCTTCTAAAATATAACTACGGAATCATCAAGATGACAAAGAGCGGTGATACAAAGCTTTTAAAAGATATGCTCACTCAAGAACTCTTCTTTAAGCTAATGGTTTGGGCAGACTCTTGGAAGTTTAGCAACCTTGCCATGGTTGCGCAAATAAATGATTTGAGGTTCTCTCCAATTGCTTACAATGAAGATAATGCCACCATAAGAACTTTGGAGAACTGGACATTTGGGTATGCTGATTTGGTAAATAGAGATTATGCGCTTGAACCCATGACAATATTTTACAAGATGAAATATACGCTGAAAAAACATCATGGAGAGTGGATTATAATTGCCGTAGAAAACCTTCAAGAGGAGGCTTTTACAGAGCCGGATATACATGACACATCTTTGCAAAAGAAAAAAGAGGTGCCAAAAGAGGATAATGAGCGAGGAAAAATAGAGACACATTAACCGTTATGTAGTAACTCTGTGATAGACTCTCAATTTTATAAAGTAGTATAAACTATTGTAATACTATACAAGATTTAAAACTTTAAGGAAAAGTATGACATTTATTAAACAAGTGTGGTCATTTTTAATCTCTATGAAACTAATGGCTGTTTTAATTCTGTTGTTTGGAGCCGCAAGCGGCGTAGGAACGTTTATAGAGAATGATTATGGCGTAAATGCATCTTGGGCTGTTGTTTATGCGAGCAGATGGTTTGAGGTAATTCAGATACTGCTTGGAATAAGCATCTTGGGAAATATTTTTAAATATAAAATGATTCAGAAAAAGAAGATCCCTGTTCTTATATTTCACTTAGGCTTTATAGTTATTTTGTTAGGTGCGGGCATAACGCGTTACTGGGGTTATGAGGGTGTTATGAGTATCCGTGAAGGTACGACTGAACACCGTATGCTATCATCTGATGCATTTTTGCAGATAGAGGCAAAAAAAGGCTCCAAAGAGTTTGCAAAACATAAAGTAGTCTATGTCTCTGAGCTTGGAGGAAGAAGTTTTAGTGAGAGTTTGGATATTGATGATAAAGAGCTTAAGGTAGCTTACAAAGGCTTTATAGCAAAAGCCATAAAAACTGTCGTTGAAGATCCAAATGGAGAGCCTATTGCAGGACTTGTTGTAATGGCGCCTCAAGGACCTGAGAAGTACTTTATAAGCAGCAAAGAGTCCTTTGATGTCGGTCCGCTTGCAGTCTTTTTTGATAAAGATGTCAATGTAAATAAACCTGCTATTCGCCTTATGAGTGATGACGATAAAATATCTTTTGTATCTAATGTTGATATTGGCTGGACAAAGATGGCTGATCAATCTCAAGGGATTTATGAAGCAGGAGTGAAATATCCATTTAATGCCGGAGAACTCTTTAATATCAGAGGCGTTCAGATGGTTGCAAAAGAGGTCTATGAGAGAGGTAGAGTTAAGGTTGTTGATGCAGATGAGTACTATAAAACTGCAAAACAAGATCTAAATATGGATAAAAACCCGCTATCTGCACTTGTGGTAGATGTTACTTACAATGGAGAAACACGCGAAGTTGCTATGATGGGCAGAGGGAAGCGTTATCAAGGTTTTACAGAGTTGCTGCGCATGGATGATATAGAGCTTTCACTAGAGTGGGGCGCAAAGATTTTAGAGCTTCCGTTTGCGCTTAAGCTAAATAAGTTTGTGATGTTAAAGTACCCAGGCTCAATGAGCCCATCCTCATATGAGAGCTATATTACTCTCTTAGATCATGAAAACAATGTTAGAGAGGATCATAAGATTTTTATGAATAATGTACTTGACTATGGTGGATTTTTGTTCTTTCAATCATCTTACGACAAAGATGAGAAGGGAACTGTGTTATCCGTAAATCATGACCCGGGAAAATGGCCTACTTACTTAGGTTATCTGATGTTGGGAATAGGGATGTTTTTAAACCTCTTAAATCCAAACAGCTACTTTGGAAAACTTGCTCGAATGAAGTATGAGTATAAGGCAAGCATAGTAGCTGTTGCAGTTGTATTAGGCTCTTTGTTTGGGGCACAACCTATGCTGGCTTCTACATCAGTAGAAAATATTAAACAGATAGATAAGGGTCATGCAAAAGTGTTTGGAACTCTGCTTGTTCAGAGTCGTGACGGAAGAATTAAGCCTGTTGATACAATGAGTATGGAGTATCTAAATAAAATTACCGGAAAAAGTAGTATGTTTGGACTGAGTCATAATCAGATAATTTTGGGTATGGCGTCAAATCCTGAAGCTTGGAAGCAGGTGGAGATGATTAAAATCTTCCACCCGCAACTCAAAAAAGATTTAGGGATTCAAGAGTCAAAAAGCAGTTTTGCATACAATATGGCTTTTGATAGATCGGGCAACTACATTATAGGCCCATTGGCAGAAGAGGCTCTTAGAAAGCGCCCGGGGGAGAGAGGCACTTACGAAAAAGAGATTATTAAAGTAGATGAGAGAGTAAATGTTGCTTACATGGTCTACTCAGGGCGTTTTATGACCGTTTTTCCTTTAGAAGGAGATCGGAGTAACAAGTGGTACTACCCACAAGAGGCACTAGAGACTTTCCCTAATAAAGCTGCAAATGAAGTGCTAACTCTTTTAAGAAATAACTCATTAGGGCTCTCAAAAGGGTTGCAAACCGGTGATTGGAGTGATGCAGATAGAGCAATAGATGAGATAAAGGCTTATCAGGCTAAGATAAATCCGGATATAGTAGCAGATGACATGCTTATAAAAGCAGAGTTGTTGTACAACAAACTAAAACTCTTTGAGAGACTATACCCTGTTTATCTATTCTCCGGTCTTCTTTTGCTTGTGTTAATTTTTATACGATTAGCAAAGCCTGCCTTAGACTTAAAAAGAGTTGTAAGTGCAATACTTATTATCTTTGCAGTTGCATTTGTCATTCATACGTTTAACCTTGGACTTAGATGGTATATAGCAGGCCATGCGCCATGGAGTAACGGATATGAGGCGATGCTCTATATCTCTTGGAGTATAATTTTAGCCGGACTTTTATTTGCACGCTCATCAGAACTTGCAGTTGCAACTACCGGTCTTTTCTCTGGGATAACACTCTTTGTTGCACACTTAAGCTGGCTTGATCCTCAGATTACTACTTTAGCACCGGTACTTAAATCATACTGGCTTACAATACATGTATCTGTAATTACGGCTAGCTATGGTTTCCTTGGGCTTAGTACACTGCTTGGTTTTATATCGTTGATATTTTATATCATGCTGGGCAATGAGAGTAGACGTGAACAGATTAGCGTTAACATAATGGAATCAGCTAGAATAAGCCAGATGTCAATGATTGTAGGGCTTTGTCTTCTTACAATCGGAAACTTTATTGGAGGAGTTTGGGCAAATGAGTCATGGGGAAGATACTGGGGATGGGACCCTAAAGAGACATGGACTATCGTTACGATAGCTGTTTATGTTTTTGCTACACACTTGCGTTTTATCCCGGCTCTTAAGTCAAACTTTTTATATAACGTAGTCTCCGTTATAGCATATGCATCAGTTATTATGACTTACTTTGGAGTGAACTATTATCTCTCAGGTATGCACTCTTATGCGACTGGAGATCCTGTTCCGATTCCTGAGTGGGTCTATTATGCTATCTCTATAATAACATTGGTAATTATTGTAGCATCGTTTAATCGCAATAAGTTGGTAAAAGTAAAACCGATATCTAAAAAGTAAACATCACCAAGCAGATGTACAAAGAGCAAAGCAGTAAGTTTTTCTTAAAATGGATAGTTTCGTTTTTTTTACTGCTCTCCGGAGCGACGGCTTTAATTTATCAAGTTCTTTGGAGCCGACTTCTTTCGCTTAGTATCGGCTCGACTTCGGTCTCCATAAGTATAATTTTAGCAGTTTTTTTTCTTGGACTAGGAGTCGGTAGTTACTTTGCGGGTGCGCTTATTGAAAAATTTAAAAATGCTCTTAAGATATATATAGTAGTTGAGATATTAATCGCACTAAGTGCGCTTGCTTTACTGCCTACTCTTTTAAACCTCGACTATTTTATATTACTCCTTCCTATTATTAAGGCGGGAGTATGGTTTAAATTTCTAATTGTAACGCTACTTCTTTTTGTTCCGACATTTTTTATAGGTACGACATTTCCTCTGCTTATGGCGGTTGCAATTAGACATAGAAGCGAGTTAGGCGAGAGGCTTGCACATTTTTATGCTTTTAATACTATAGGTGCCGTTATTGGCGCGCTTGGCTCCGGTATCTACCTTATCCCCTATTTTGGTCTTGACGGTACTCTCTATATTGCCGCTTTTGTTAATTTTTTTATCGCTTTTATGGGGATTTTGTTTTATAGGCAGATTGCTATACCTCACAGTGTCAACCCCTCTTCTTTAGAAACCCTGCAAGATAGAGTCAAGCCAAACAACAAGGCTCTTGTTGTGCTTTTTGCAACAGGCTTTGCCGCTATTGCAACAGAAGTGGGTTGGATGAAGTTTTTAATTATATATACCGGAAGTACGATATATGGTTTCTCTTTTATTTTAGCTATGTTTTTAACCGGTTTGGGTATAGGCTCATTTGTTGCTAAATTACCAATTTTTTCAAAGATAAATGTAGAGAAGACGCTATTTTTCGGTCTGATTTTACTTGCCCTCTCTCTTATGAGTGCTCGAGTTGGGTTAGGGGTTTTTCCTGAACTTTATGAGCAGTTAAACACTCTTGATGTGACTCCATTTATTTATAGATGGAGTAAATATCTGGTAATGTTTTTGATTCTTCTGCCGGCAACCGCAATACTTGGTGCGATTTTCCCTATCGCCCTTAAGTACTACTCAAATGATATAAACAGAGTTTATGATTATGTAGGCAGAGCATATGCGGTTAATATAGCCGCAGGAGTAATTGGCTCGGTTGTAGCAGGATTTTGGATTATTCCACACTACTCAACTGATTTTTTATTGACGGCTGTTTCTATATTTGTTCTTCTATCATCTCTTATTTTCATAAAAAGCCTAAAGGGCAAAAGGGTCGTATTGTTGTGGAGCGGGTTTGGTTGGCTTATTCTGCTTATAAGTTTTTATGGAGCACAAATAGATTATAAAAAGATGATAAATATAGTACTTCAAAGAGATTTTGCGGCTCACTCAAGTAACCTTAAGCCAACGATTCACTACATTAAAGAGGGTCAAACAGGAATAATTGGACTACATAGCTATGCAAATACTCCATGTATCTCGGTACTCTCAAACAATGGAATGAATGAGTCATGGATTGATACATGTAACCCTAACAACATGGTCTTAAGCGAATTTTTATTAGCAAAGATAGCATTGATGTTAAATCCAAGTGCAAAAGATGCGTTTATTTTAGGTTATGGAGGGGCAACTACTGTTAGAAGTATGAGTATGAGCAGACTAGAGAGTATTGATGTCGTAGAGCTAGATTTGGCAGTGTTAGATGCAGTAAGAACTCTTTATAGCGGTAGATTGCCTACAGATGATGACAGCAGAGTAAACATAAAGATAAACGATGCGCGAAACAGTTTGCTTGTATCTGATAAACTATATGATATTATTGTATCACAGCCTTCTCATCCTTGGCTTATAGGAGCATCAAATATAATGAACAAGGATTTTTTTGAGATAACAAAATCAAGACTCTCAAAAGGAGGAGTTAATGGGCAGTGGGTGCCGCTGTTTAAGATAGATATAGCAACTCTAAAAGGCATCATTAAGGCTTATACAAGCACGTTTGAACATGTAGTTAGTTTTGTTAATGTCTCAACAAGAGATTTTTTAATGTTTGGCTCAAATGAGCCGATAGTTATTAGTTATAAGGCGGTAAAACAGCAGATGCAAAATCCTTTGACAAGAGCCGTGCTAGATGAAAACGGCATACATGAGCCTGAAGATATTTTGGAGTTTTTTGCACTCTCTAGAGAAGAACTTGTCTCAATCTCAGCAAATGCAGAGATGGCAACGGATAAAAATCTACTCTCTGAGACATTTTTGTCTAGATATAAAAAGAGAGAGGATAACAGTTTTGATACAGTTGGATTTTTAAGAAAACATTTTTCACATAATGTAAAATCTTATTTAAGAGAGTAAATTTTTAGTAAAAATTGTTTTAATTAACATAATAAAGGAGGAGATAAAATATGAAAAATTTGTTAATGGCAGTTGTTATTGCTATTTTTACAGCGGGGTGTTCCACACTTGAGGTACAGGTTGATTATGACCCGGAGTATAAATTCTCAAGCCTCTCTACATTTAGTGTCGTCTATACAAACAGAAATGATACGAGAGATTTTGACAGAGATCGCATCAGTAGGCTAGTGGATGCTTATATGCAGGATAAAGGGTATATTAAATCCCAGAAGAGTCAAGCCGAGTTTTACATTACAATGCATCTTGATGTGCAAAAGAGGAGTCAGATAGAGACTAATTATGAGACTATAGGAATTAAACCTATGCCATATGTATATTATGGAGCAGGTCCGGCAGGGGCTTATCCAAGAGGTTACTACCCTTCAGGAATGGTTGCTACGGAGCCTGATGTTAGGGTAACTACTAGAACTAACGAGTATGAAGAGGGCAGACTTGTACTAGAGGTTTTTGATGTTAAAGAGAACAGAGTTGTCTGGCGGGGTATTGCAATGGATGAACTCTCAAAAGAGTATACTCAAGAGCAGAAAAACGACTATTTAAAAAGAGTTATCTCTGAGCTTTTTAAAGACTTTCCGGTAAAGGAGTAGAAGCTAAATTGGGCTATCTTAAAAAGATAGCCTAATCTATATCTCTGTTATAAGGAGGTAAACTTAGCCTCCTCTATAAGAACAGAGAAGTTGTAACCGTAACCTAAATCAACATTTGTTTTAACTACTCCGTTTGTAGTAACAGTATCTCCTACTTGCACGGTAGAGTTTACCGCTGTTGCGATTATATCGTTTGTTCCGGCACTTCCGGAGCCGTCTTGAAGATGAATCCAATCTTTACCCATAATATTTTTAGAAACTTTTACTACTTGAGCATTTATCTTTACGTTTTTATCTTTAAGAGCATCTTTTTTTGCGTATAGCTCTTCTATGGTGTATCCATCTCTATTTTTTGCTACAGAGATAGTAGTTGTGTCAGATTCTGCTTGCGTTGCTGTAGCCTCTTTTGAGTGGTTATAATTTGCATGCGCATCCTCTAAGGTTGATGAGTTAGTAGATG
>Ga0265293_10001330_pt1 | contig 54054 bp, 36 predicted proteins | sample Munlanlewell138R_FD_192505 | JGI IMG/M metagenome (GOLD analysis project Ga0265293, IMG submission 192505) | Leachate microbial communities from a municipal landfill in Southern Ontario, Canada - Leachate well 138R | ecosystem: Engineered > Solid waste > Landfill > Unclassified | place: Canada... | reverse complement strand
CTGTAACCGCACTTTTTGCAAACAATTGGGTAAGATTGCCGCGCCCGGCATCGGTAAGAATAGCGGTCAAAGACAGCTGCATGCCGTTTACTTCAGAGACTGCCCGCGTCAGCCGTGCACGGGAAATATATCTCACCACGTTGGGCACGACAATGGACGCGAGAATGGCGATAATCGCCATAACCACGAGCAATTCCACGAGGGTGAAACCTCTTTTACCTTTCATTACTTGTCCTCCTTTGACCGCCATCACGTTCAGCGGTTCATTAAGAATACCTGTCCAATTATTGTTCTTTATTTCGGTTATATTGCGGATACAGCACTCACTTTACAGTCACTGTAGCGCGCAGTACCTGCCTTATAAGTGTACCGCATTACGGGCTTAAAATGTGAACCAACTTCACAATAATATTGATTTTCGGTTTCTTGTCATGTTCCTGAAATGGCATCGCCCAGCGAGAAAATGGGCAAATACAGCGAAATAACGATAAAACCGATTATACCGCCAAGCACAATGATAATCATGGGCTCCATCAACGAGAGCATATTTTCAACAGCCGCCTCTACTTCAGCATCATAAATATCGGCCACCTTGGAAAGCATGGCGTCCAAGGCGCCCGTCTCTTCGCCCACGTCAATCATATTGACCACCATGGCGGGGAAGACCTTGCTTTCATCCAAGGGCGCGGCAATGGTACCGCCGTCCTGCACGCTGTCATAGACATTATCCACCGTGTTTTGGATCACTTCGTTGGCAATGGTTTCACGCGTAATTTTCAACGCCTGCAAGATGGGTACGCCCGAGGTAATCAAGGTACCCAGTGTACGTGAAAAGCGCGCCACAGCCACCTTGACGATCAAGTCCCCAACAAGGGGCACGCGCAGAATGACGCGGTCAAAGACGCGCTTCACCTGCTTTGATTTCGTCATGAGTTTAATACCGATGGTAATCCAACAAAAGATGGTGACGACAATCCACCACTTGTAGAGCACAAAGTCGCCGGCATTTACGAGGAATTGGGTGGGCGCGGGCAGTTCCGCGCCAAACTCGGTAAAAATCTCCGCGAAGACGGGCACCACTTTTGCGAGCAAGAAGGTCACAATACCCATGGCGATGACAATCACCGCCACCGGATAGATCATGGCGCTTTGGACGCGCCGTTTCAGCGCCTGCCGCCGTTCCATGAATATGGCAAGACGCTGGAGTACTTCTTCCAACATACCGCCCACTTCACCGGCGCGCACCATGTTCACATAGAGCCGGTCAAATTGTTTGGGGTGTTTGCTCAGCGCCTCGGCGAAGGTAGCGCCGCCCTGAATGTCAGCCGACACTTCACGCAGAATATCGCGCATCTTCGACGCTTTCAGCTGTGCGATCAACACGTTGATACAGCGCAGCAGCGGCAGTCCCGCGTCAATGAGCGTGGAGAGCTGACGGGTCATCACCACGATTTCTTTGGCTTTGACGCCGCCGAAATAAAACTCGTTCATGCCCCCTTTGCCTTGGCGCAGCGCCCGCCGCTCATCGGCGCGCGTCGCTTCTTTGATATGCGTCGGGAAGAGCCCCAAACTGCGCACGTCGTTGAGTGCGAGGGCCTGTGTGTCAGCCATAATAATGCCGAACTGCTGCTTTCCTTCCCGATTCAAGGCTCTATACGCATATTTAGGCATAGCGATAACTCCTAATCTTCATAGCGGTCTGTTTTCGAGATGATTTCTGCAGGGCTTGTAATCCCTTGTACACACTTGATCAATCCCTCTTCGCGCAGAATGACCATGCCCTGTTTTTTGCGTGCATAGCGGCGCAGCTCGTGGGCCATGGCGCGTTCCAAAATCAGTTCCCGTACCGTCTCATCCACCAACATAATCTCGTATAAGCCCGTACGGCCCATATAGCCCACATAATCGCAGGCGGCGCAGCCTTTCGCACGGTAGAGCACAAATTTCGGGTCTTTGCGATAGGCGGCAGGCACACCGAGCTCATCCATCTCCTCCGCTTCCGGCACATAGCGCTCACGGCAGGCACGGCACAACACACGAACAAGCCGCTGTGCCAATACCGCCTCGAGGGAAGCCGTAATCAAGAAGGGCTCCACGTCCATATCGAGGAGACGGGTAATCGTTTCTGGCGCGCTGTTCGTATGGAGCGTGCTGAGCACAAGGTGACCTGTCAGCGACGCTTCCACGGCAATCTGTGCCGTTTCCAAGTCACGAATCTCGCCGACCATCACAATGTCCGGGTCTTGGCGCAGGATGGAGCGCAGACAGGCGGCAAAGGTAAGCCCTATATCTTCATGAACCTGGCATTGTATAAGTCTTTCGATCTGCAGCTCAACGGGATCTTCTGTCGTGATGATTTTCACCAAGGGCGTATTGAGCACATTGAGGCAGGCGTACAAGGTCGTTGTTTTGCCGCTTCCCGTGGGCCCCGTAACCAACATAATACCGTTGGGCTTGTTGATCACATTGATCACTTTTTTGTGGAGATGCCCGCTCAGCCCCAAATGTTCCAGCTCAATGCGCACGGCAGTACGATCCAAGATACGCATCACGACCCCTTCCCCGTATAGGGTGGGCAGCGTGGCGACACGTACGTCAATGAGGCTGTCTCCGATCTTCAGTTCGATACGGGCGTCTTGCGGCAGGCGCCGTTCGCCAATGTCCATATTGGACATAATCTTGAGCCGCGACACGAGCGCAATATTCGACGCTTTCGGCGGGTGTACGATCTCATGGAGCACACCGTCGACGCGAATACGAATGCGGAAATCTTCTTCGTAGACTTCGAAGTGAATATCTGAGGCACGCTTTTGCAGCGCCGTGAGGAAGATCAAATTCACGATCTTGATCACTTCCGGCTGCTGCGCGAGCTCGACCAGATTATCGACATTCGAGATAATCTCTTGCTGACCCAGCTCTTCCAGACTCAGGTCTTCGGTTCCCACCACCTCTTTGAGCTCTTCGAGCAGGTGTTCCACCGAATCCGCTTCTAAGGTGTAATTTTTCTGCCACGCCGCGTTTACATCCTCGGGATTACTCACGGCGCCGCGCACATCCTTGCCCGTAATCTGGCGCAGATCGTCCAAGGTCTGAATGTTTAAGGGATCCGCCATCGCCACGAGCAGAACATCATCTTCGATACGCACGGGGATAATGGAATAGAAGCGTGCCACATCACTGGACACCAATTTAAGTGCTTCGGGCGTGATATTGATTTTCGTAATATCGATGCGCTCCATCCCCTGCTGCACGCTGAGCGCTTCAATGATGTTTTGCTCCGACGCATAGCCCATACCGACCAGCGTGCGGCCCAGCATGTCGCCGGTCAGACGCTGACGCTGCAGCGCCTCATCCAGCTGCAGCGGCGTAATGATGCCCATCTCAACCAGGAGTTCCCCGGCTTTCTGTTTTGTTTTAATCGTTGGCGGCATAATCTTTTCCGTAAGTTACCATAATACTGCTTAGCCTGCCCGTTTCACCTGACCGCCCGGTCCCGGCGCTCCGCCGACAGGTCCCGGACCGCCTTCCAGCCCGAAAGCCCGTGCCTGATTCTCAAATTCGTCGGGCATCTGTGCTTTCGCGAGCAAATCTTCATAGTTGCAAATGCCTTTACGGTAGAGGGCAAGTAAATGTTCGTCGAGAAGGTTCATCCCGTATTTATGCCCGGTCTGAATGGACGAGGTGATACGGTAGGATTTATTTTCGCGGATCAGGTTTTGGATGGCGGGCGTCGTAATCATGATTTCAAAGGCGGCGACACGGCCGAAACCGCTTTTCCGCGGAACCAGCGTCTGCGAAATAACCGACTTCAGGTTACCCGCAAGCTGCGTACGGATCTGCTCTTGTTGGTTCGTGGGGAAGGCGTCCACAATACGGTCAATGGTACGCACGGCGCCCGTTGTATGCAAGGTACCGAAAACAAGGTGACCCGTTTCCGCCGCGGTCACTGCCGCCTCGATGGTCTCGAGGTCACGCATTTCACCGACGAGAATTACGTCGGGGTCCTGACGCAGCACGCGGCGCAGCGCCTCGGAGAAGGTGGGTACATCAACGCCCACCTCACGCTGCATGATCAAGCTTTTTTTATGGGTGTGATAATACTCAATGGGGTCTTCAATGGTCACAATATGCTGGTCATAATGTTGGTTAATATAGTCGATCATCGTGGCCAAGGACGTTGATTTACCGGAGCCCGTGGGCCCTGTTACCAAGATCATGCCGCGCGGCTGGGTAATCACGTCTTTAAGGCCGTTGGGCAGACCGATCTCTTCAAAGGTCAAAATTTTACGGGGAATCAAGCGCAGTACAATGCCCACATAGCCGCGCTGCTTAAAGATGGACACACGGAAGCGTGCAACGTCTTCAAAGGCAAATCCGAAGTCGGCGCCGCCCACTTCTTGCAGCTCCTGCTGATTGTCCACAGACGCAATACTTTTCATCAGCCGTTCCGTGTCTTCCGCAGTGAGCGGATTCTCCCCGAAAAACTGAAGATGTCCATGGACACGACCGATGGGCGGACTGTCCACGGTGATGTGCAAGTCAGAACCGTCGCGGTCCACCAACATACGCAACAAACTTACAATTTCATAACCAGCCATATGTCATTACCTTTCAGCTCCGGCCGCCAGCGGCTCTTGACCCGATCGTGTTATTATTTGCGGAGAAGGAGCCGGCTGCAGCAGCGGCTCGTCAACACGGGTACGGCGGTTGACCTCCTCCAGCGTGGTAATCCCTTCCTGCGCCTTATTCCAAGCGTCCTGACGCATCGTAATCATGCCGTCCAGCCGCGCTTGGCGGCGCAGTGCGGTGGCGCTTTCGCTATTCATGATCCGGCTGCGCAGCGCGTCGTTGGTCAGCAGCAGCTCATACACGCCCAGACGCCCTTGGTAGCCCGTCTCATTGCAATTGGGGCAGCCCTCGCCGTGAACCAGCGCGACCTCATCCCAATTCACCGGTATTTCAAGCCGTTCTTTTTCGATATCATCGGGCACATAGGGGGCACGGCAGTTGTTGCAAATGGTGCGCACAAGGCGCTGTGCGAGGATGGCGCGCACACCTGACGCCACGAGGAAGGGTTTGATCCCCATGTCGACGAGACGGGTAAAGGAACTTGCCGTATCGTTCGTGTGCAGCGTCGAGAAAACCAAGTGACCGGTGAGCGCCGCTTTAATGGCGATTTCAGCCGTTTCTTGGTCACGAATCTCACCGACCATCACAATGTCCGGGTCTTGGCGGAATATGGCACGGAGTGCGCGCGCAAAGTCCCAGCCAATATCGTGTTGAATTTGAACCTGGTTGATCCCGCTCAGCTGATACTCAACAGGATCTTCCACCGTAATAATCTTTGTTTCCGGCGTGTTCAGCGTGTGGAGCGAACCGTAGAGCGTCGTCGTTTTACCCGAACCCGTCGGTCCCGTCACCAACACCACGCCCGTCGCCTGTCGGATCAGGCGCTCCCACTGGTTGAGGTGATCATTGTTGAAGCCCAGCTGACCCAGTCCCAACAACAATCCGCTCTTATCCAAAATACGCATTACGAGGCTTTCCCCATACACAGCGGGTAGGGCGCTCACGCGCAGGTCAATCACTTTACTGCCCACGGTCATCTTGATACGGCCGTCTTGGGGAACGCGCCGCTCGGAAATGTCCATGCCCGACATAATTTTCAGACGGGAAAGAATCGATTTTTGCGCGCGCTTCGGCGGCAAAGGCATTTCCTGCATCACGCCGTCAATGCGGTATCGCACCTTGACCGACGTCTTCGCAGGTTCAATATGAATATCGCTCGCACGGAGCCGATACGCTTCCACGATCAATTGCTGCACATAACGCACGACGGGGCTGTCATCGTCGAATTCGACAAGGCCCGGAACTGAGGCGGCCGCATCGGCAGCCTCTTTGCTGTCCAGACTCATGCTGTCCAAGCTGATGTCTTCCGCCGACAGCGAGCCGAAACTGCTCATGGCGCTGCTCGAAGCCATGGAAGACATGCTGCTCAAAGAACTGACACTGCTCGCACTGCTCGCAGAAGACAGCATGGATTCAACAGTCTCCCGTTGGTGACCGTAATACCGGTTCAGCGTTTCACTGATCGATTCCGGTGAAGCCATCACCGGCTCCACGGGACGATCGAGCAGCCGAGAAAGATTATCGAGGGCATTGATATTGGTCGGGTCTGCCGTGGCAACAATCAGGATGTCGCCCTGCTCCTCCACAGGAACAATACGGTAGAGCGTCGCAATGGCGCCATCCACCAGGGCGCGGATACGGGGCGGGATTTCCTTCTCCGCCAAATCAATCATGCGGATGCCCATCTGCTCCGCCACCAACTCCCCAATCTGCGTCTTACTCAGGTAACCTAAACGAACAAGGATCTCGCCCAGTTTACGATGACCCATAGTCGTCCGTTGTCGTTCAAGGGCATCATCCAATTGTGTCTGCGTGATTAATTTCTTATCAAGCAGTTGTTTACCAAATGAATCATATGTGGCGCGCATATAAGCTTGTCCTTAACTCACCAATAGCCACCGTGCCTGTCCTAAATCGACAGGCGGCTTATTTACGTCCCATGGCTGATCAAGGCACCGCGCCTTGACCATAGGTCGAAAACTAAGCCAGTTTGTCAACAATTTATCTCCTACTAGAGGCAGTATAACATCATACCATAGACTAGGATACTATTGTCTACTATAGGCGGCGGCTGTGTCAACTAAAATTAACACACAGCGGTCTTTACCGGGGTAAAATCCCAACGCCTTAGGGGAGGCGGTCAGCCCTGATTCGCGGCAAAACTCTCCCAAAGGGGGGTGCCGTAGAAGGCGCCCATCAAAGCTCCTTGGAAGATCATCGCCATGGGCCGATCCAAGATGCGAAGGTAAAAGACCAGAAAGAAGAGGATAAACAGGCTGTAGGGCCCGATTTTTTCAAAGGTCTTCTGCGTCTCATAAGGCAGAAAATATTCCAGCACATGATGCCCGTCCAAGGGCGGCAGCGGAATCAGATTGAAGAGCAACAGCACCGCGTTGATCATGATCAAATAGAGCAGAGTCATGATGAACAACTCCAAGGCGGCAAAATTGGGCGCAAAGGAAAGCATACGCAGCGCCGCCACGGCGCTGAAGAGGACCAGCAAATTGCTCACAGGCCCGGCAAGGGCAACAAATACGGGGCCGCGCCGGCGATCGCGCAAATTACGGGGATTGAAAGGTACCGGCTTCGCCCAGCCAAAAAGGAACCGAAAACCCGTTGCCATCGCAAAGATCGGCAAGATGACCGTACCCATAATATCGGCATGTTTCACAGGGTTCAGGGTCAAGCGCCCCATGAGCTTAGCCGTTGGATCGCCCCAATAGTTTGCCATGGCAGCATGGGCCGCCTCATGTATACTCAAGGAAAAGAGCAGACAAAGATATTGGATGACGAGTATTTCAATACGAACAGGCACAAAGAATCCTTTATTTCATGGCGCCCCCGAGGGGCGATAAAGCTTGAAGGCACTGCCTATGGATGCCCGTGAACCGGCATAGAGCAACACCCCGACAGTCCTGCATTGTATAGGATGAGAAACGGAAAGATCAAATTTTCCAAGGCGCTGCGCAGGTTCAAACTCAAATTGCAAGCCTTTCCTGAAAAATAACTTCGGCAGAAATTCTGTAATGAAGTGTTTTTCTTGACCTGTCATCTAGGGAGGGATCACGGCAGCGGCGGCAATAGGCTGTCGCTATGGTAAGGATCGCTTCCTCGACCTATCTGTCGGTTTGTGGAATCACCGGGCATGCTTTATTGCGCTTCGATTTGCGCAAGGGCATGCTTGGATAGGTTATGGGTGGGTTGGATTTCTAAAGCATGCTTTAAAAAAGATTTCGCTTCTTCAACACGCCCTACATTAAACAGACATACACCATAATTGTATAGGACCGGCACATAATCGGGTTCCATTTCGTGGGCACGCTCCAGATAAGGTATGGCTTCTTCAAAACGCTGATTTCCTGCCAGAGCGGCTCCGTGCAAATTGAGAACGACCGGCGAGGACGGTATCTTTTCCACAAGGGATGTGGTTATTTTCAAGCTCTCTTTATAGCGTTCTGCCGTGTTGAGCATGATGGCGTAATTGGTGAGCCATATATTGCGGTTGGGTTCCAGTTCCACGCATTTTTCCATATGGGCAAAGGCTTGCTTTTGTAAGCCCTGTCTGCCGCGGATTACGCCGAGATGATTGTGTGCCAAGGCGTTGTTGCCATGGGTCACGACGAGGGCGCGCTGCGCCAATATTTCTGAGGTCGCCCAGAAGCCGCTTTGCCGAAATGCCAATGCCGATAAGAGTACAAGGAGCAGGAGAGCCGGTACCCAATAGGCGGGGGCGATAGCAGGTTCTTTGTTCTTTTGTGCTTGGACTTTTCCGGTGCTCAGTTCATAAAGCCCAAAGCCGAGCAGCAAGAAGAGTCCCATAGACGGCACATAGAGGTAACGCAAGGCGATGGACTCTTCTGCGTAGCGAACGAGCCCGCTCACGGGAAATAGGAAAAAGAAAAACCATCCCCACAGGACAATCGCCCACGGACGCCGCCACAGTTGGCTCAGTGCCAGTGCCGTTATGATTATCAAGATGAGGGCAGCGCCGAAGACCATCCACAAAGGCGGTGTCCAATCAGCGATAAAGCCCATGATATAGCGGTCGGGATAGATCAGATGGAAAAGGTATCGGATAAAGCCTGTCATTGCAAAACCGATATTTTCAAGAGGAGACATGATGCGGCTTCCTTTAAAGGCGCCGAAATCGCGTTTGCCATAGAATGCAAAAAAGACACCCAATCCTGAAAATAGCATGTAGGGTATTTTTTCCGCGGCGAGGGTTAGGGCACGGCTCAGGGTCTTGGGGAAGCGGCTAAAGGAAATCTCTATTCTTTTTAAAGGCCAATAATCAAAGAGCAACAAGACGATAGGTAACAATACGGCGCCTTGTTTACTCATCATTCCGAGAAACATACAGAGCAGCGACATGGCATAGAAAAAAGCGCTTTTCCGGTAAGCTCCCTTTTCCTGTTCCGTGTAGCGTCGGTACAGGTCGATACAAAGGAGCAAGAAAACGGCGGGCATGATTTCATTACGCGCAGAGATCCAATTGATGGTCATGGCTTGAACGGGGTGTATGGCGACCAATGCGGAGGCGAAAAAAACGGCCGTGTAGTTTTTTGTGAGCCTTCCCATCACGCGATAGAAAAGGCAAACACATAAAATATGCCAAAGCAGCGTGCTCACGTGAAAGCCGCCTGCCCAGTCCCCGTATAGACTATAGTCGAGCATGAAGGTCAGCGTTGGCAGGGGCATATAAAGCCCGAAGTTGGGATGTAAAATTGCCCAGCGTGCGCTATCCCAAGTGAGCCCTTGGATCACATGCTCATTCTCAAAAATAATATTGGGGTCGTCATAGAGTACATATTCGAAAGTAATGCAGCGCCCATAGACGGCGATGCAAAGTATAGCCAGTGCAATCATGGGCCACCAATGACGGGATGTAATGAGTTTCATGCAGGGTCACTCCTTGTTCAGGATTAGTATAATGACCTCATTGTAAACAAACAAACTTCCACCGGTTCAACCTCGAATTGTAAGCCTTGCCTGAAAAAAGACTTCGACAAGAGTTCTGTAATGAAGTGTTTTCCTTGGTCTATTCTTTAAATCTTAAACAGCCCTTTGTAACTGCTCTTCAGAAATTGTATCAAAACGAGTCTTTTAGGGAAGGATTGTCTTAAAAGCCCATGGGTGTTTTCCTTCTCGGCGCGATCCTTTGAACAGTAGGGACGTGTCAAATACAGCGCTACGGATAATTCTTTAGCAATGTATGTATGCGCAGAATATGCTGTACTGAAGATCTCCGGGATGTCCTCTTTTTTTTGAACCGGTTGTATTTCAACCTTGAATCCGCCCAGCCCCCACGCTTGCTTTCTCTCTGCATACTCACTTATACTTTTTTGCATGAAAATGCGTACCCTTATTCTTAGCGTGCTGCTCATCAATTTGCTGATCGCCTGCATCTATTTGATACCGTGGAATCGCCTTTTGCCCGAGGCACTGATCACCGCCGCGCCCTTGCGCCCTTATGCGGACAGTCCCGATGCTGACGCCATCGATGCCGCCCTCCAATTTCTGCTCCACCACGAAGAGCAACAACGGCCCTCATGGCAGGTCTATGCCCTGCTCCATTACCTGCAGCGCCGTTTCCAACTCGATGAACAATACTGCATTGATAACGCCTTTCCCGAAGAGCATTGGCCCGACTACGACCGCGAAATGGCCTGTCTCTTTCAGCGCTTTACCGATACCCGGTACCGCATTGATCCCTCGCTCTTTCCCAAAGAACCCAAGAGCCTCAACCGATACTTGGCATGCGCCCTTTATTGTGATCAGATCCCCATCGACGACATGTATATTCAGCAGCTCGTCGCGCTTTACGAAAAGGACTGTACCAGACCGGAGCCCGGCTACATTGCCACCCATGCCATCTTCGCCGCCCAATGGCTGCGCGAACTGGGCTGTGACGCCGATTATCAGGCTCCCTTGGAAGGCTTATGGGCTCGCTCTGCGGATACCTTGGTGGACATCGTGAAGCGCGAAAAGGTGCAGACCGATCTCGCTTTCGAGTCTATCATGCTGTTGTATTATACAGGCCACGGGGAGCGGGTCGATCCTTCGTGGCTGGACAGCCTGCGCAGTCTGCAGCGTCCTAGCGGCGCTTGGGCATACCGCCCCGAAGACGACGACGACGGACATCCCACCGCACTCGCATTGTGGGTCCTTTTGGAGCACGCTTTGCCTGATGCGCCCAAAGAGCCCTGGCTGCTGCCTCTGTAATAGGGAGGCGCTGCGCTGTTGATCCCGGAGGATGGACGGGAAGGAATGCGGTCTGTCGTGTTTAGCGCATTTCCTGGCCGCCGGTGACGTTAATCGCCTGCCCCGTCATATAGGCTGCGCCGTCTCCGGCGAGGAACAGGACCACGCGCGTCACGTCCTCGTATTCACAGGGGCGTTTCATGGGCACCTGATCAATATACTTCTGCCGTACTGCCGCCTCCGTGATCCCTTGATTTTGGGCATATTGTTTAAAAAGGCTTTCTGTCCACAGGGGTGAGTTCAATAAATTGCCGGGGCAAATGGCGTTTACACGGATCCCCCGGTCTGCGAATTCCAGGGCGAGACTTTGCGTAAGACCTATACCGCCAAATTTTGCCGTCGCATAGGCGGCATTCTTAAAACTGCCCTTTTTCCCCGATTTCGAGTTGATCTGGATAATGGAGCCGCCGCCGCCCCCGGTCAGCATGACGCGGGCTGCCTCACGGGCGCACCAGAAATAACCTGTCAGATCCACTTCAATGACCTTACGCCAGGCTGCAGGATCCAGGGTAATGGAATCACCGGAAATGAGTATTCCCGCATTACAGACCATAATATCCAGCCCGCCCATGATGCTGCAGTCTGCGTCGACAGCGGCGCGTACTGCCTCGGCATCGGTGACATCTACCCTTCTGGCATGTACCGCTTGCCCGGTACTGTCGCAGAGCGCCTTCGCCGTTGCGTGCGCCGCCTCCTCGTTGAGATCCCAAAGCGCCACCGTACAGCCCGCTTCCGCCAGGGCTTGGCAGATGGCGGCGCCCAGTCCTTGTGCTCCTCCCGTCACAATGGCTTTCTTAAGGCTCAGTTCATTTGTTGACGTGTTGCTCATGGTCTCTTCCTTATGGCTGTTCCTGTGCTTTGTTTTGGGTTTCGTTGCATGTCATAGAAAAGCCGCCGACTCAGGATTGAGCCGGCGGCTGAAATTCACCGTTAGAAGGCCTTAGGCCTTGTCGTTCTTATTTGCGTCGCCGCAGGGCACGGGCGCCGCCCAGTGCGGAAGCCAGCGCGAGGATACTGAGACCGATCACACCAGCGGCCGGTACGCCAGTGTCTTTACCCAGCTTAGCGGGGCCGACGACGATCGTGGTGTAGTCATCGGAGACTTCAACACGGTACTCACCGTCCATGGCGGAGGCATAGGGTGCCAGTTTCAGTGCCGCAGTGCCGGCGCCGTCATAGCTGCCGAGACCATAGACACCGTTCACGATGGCTACGAAGTCGGCATCGCCGCTGCGTTTCGCCTGCCATTGGTAGTGAATGGTTCCGAGTCCGCCGGATACCACCACAGGCCAGGTGAAGTCATCTTCTTCAGCGAGCACGACGTCTTCGAGGGGCAGTGCCGTGAGCGGCGGTGCGATCTCAAGGGTCGCAGCGTCGGAGGCGGTCTGACCGCTGTCGTCACTGGCTTCGGCGTGGAAGTCGAAGAAGCCGGCACCCAGATCAGCAGGCGTTACGCTCAGGTTGATCGTATTCGGTGTGCTGCTGTCCGCGACAAAGCCGAGACCGTCGCCATTTTGGAACCATTCGTAACCGGTTAGGTTGGCACCGTCCTTATAGGTGGCGCTCAGTACGTAATCGTCACTGGTGGTGTAGAGGCGTGCACCTACGGGCTGAATCGTGAAGGTGAGCAGGTCAACCACAATGACGGTCAGCTCTTCGGTAGCCGCCACATTGCCTTCGTCGTCGGTGACGTCAAAGGCGAGTACGTAGCTGCCCAGGGTGTCTACGTCGACAGCGCCTGTGGTTACGATCTTGCCGGTAATGTCGCCTTCGCATTCGTCGGCGGCAACACGGATGCTGCTGTCATTGGGGAAAGCAACGCCACGCTGCCAGTACAGCGGATCGGCGGCAATTACGGTAATGACAGGTGCTTCTGTGTCGACCACTTCAACGGTACGGGTAGCAACAATATGGGGCATGGAAGGATAGCCGGGCACGGCTACCGAGTAGGTTACGGTGTAGATGCCGGGGATACCGGTATTCACAGGGTTAACGGTAATGATATTGGAGGTAATATCATTGTTACCTTCTTGGGGATTGATCGCCGTTGCGCCATCGTCAAGGTATTCGAAGGGGCATTCGACTATGGCAGGGTCATCACCTACCACGGTGATTTCAGGCAGTTGCAATCCGAAGAGGGTGAAGACGGTTGATTCTTCTGCTTCGTTACCGGAATTATCGGAAACCGTGTAGACGAGCGTGAAGAGATAATCCGTGTCAGGCAGAATAATCCAAGGCTGACCATCACCGCGATCATCAGGATCTATGGGCAGCGCTACGGGATTGTCGTCTTCGTCGAAGGCGGCAACGGCAATCGAAGCAGTCAGGTCGCCATCACAGCGGTCTTCCGCTGTCACGCCGGCGAGCAGTTCACCTTCCGTAATTTCACCGTCCATGGCAAGACGCGTTTTCGGCGCGATACCGCCGAGATCGGGCGCAATTTCGTCTATAACATTAATGTCGACGGGCATATCCAGTGTGTTAAGGGACATGTCGTAGACAGTCAGCATAATTGAAACGGGAGTACCGATATCACCGCAGTTGAAGGGCGTGGTTCTGTCGGATGACGTAGCACCCAGATTCAGATCGCAGTTGTCCGAAGCATTAGCAGCCATGGTCTGCAAGTCCTCGCTCGTGAGCGTGTAGGTACCGTTCGGCAGCAAGAACACGTCATAAGCCGTTGTAACATCGGGCGCTACCGGCGGGTCAGTGTCTTTAATCGTTACTTGCACGACGCCGCTGTCGGTATTGCCCTGTGCGTCTTCAATGGTAACAGTCACGTTCTGGGGCAGACTTGTGTCATTACAGTCGAATTCCATGGGGACTGCCGTAATGCTCAGATCACCGTAGGCTGTGCAGTTATCGCTAGATCCTGCGGTAATTTCGGCGAGGTCTGCAGCAGTCAGCGTATATTCACCGTTGGCATCCAGATTTCTCGTGATCGGTGTCACCTGGATGCTCGGATCGACGGTTTCGGTCACGGCGATATCGCCCACGCACTGGTCGGTACGTCCAAGGATATCGGCGACGACCAAGGTCACCTGGGTCACGGGGATATCGTCGCAGTCGAATGCCTTAGGCGCCAGCGCAACGGTCCACAGAGGCGCTTCAGCGAAGACGCTGGTATCGCCGTCGAAGAAGTCGAAGGGATCCAAGTCGCTCGTATCCGGGTCATCGGCAAGATCCAGTTCAAGCAGGGAATCCAGGCATGCAACGGACGGTCCGATTTCGGAGAGCTCTAAGGCGCCTATATCGGCACGACCACCGACAGTTCTATATACGCCCAAGAAGTCGTCGCCGCCGACGACATTCGCATCTGCTGCGTCAATGGCCGGGGAATCGCTGAGGGGTATATAGTCTGCCACCTCTTGACCCACGAGCGCCGTGAAGGCAGTATTACCCAGTTTAGGCGCGTCGTTGAGATTACTCGTGCCGGGGTAGACCCCCAAGGGCATTTGGATAATATTGTGGGCTGCCGTCACATATTGAACAGCGGGATTTCCGATTTCGCTTTGTGCAATGCTGCCGGGCGTATTACCCCATACAATACTATTGGTCACGACCGGGTGGGTATCATCGTCGGCCCAGGTGAATATGCCACCGCTGCCTTCTCCGATACCTCCTGGATTGGTATAGTCGGCGCCGCACGTGTTGTTCATAATGGTGCAGAAATTGATGGTTGTGGAGGAGCGGTTATTGAAGATGGCTCCACCACCGCGCAGCGGATTGGCTGCGCCGGCGGGCGCATCTTCACCGCGCTGGGCGGTATTGTCGAAGATGATGCAGTTCTGCAGATTGAGCTCAGAGGCGATATTGACGGCGGTGTTATATTCCGCGGCAATCGCACCGCCGGAGACGGCTGCTTGGTTACCGTAGATCATACAGTTGCTGATGGTCGGCGAGGAACCATAGACATAGACGCCGCCGCCACGCCAGGTGTGGTAATCATTGGCGATACCGTTTGCTCTGCCGCCGGTTATATGGAAGCCATCGAGGATGGTATTTGAGGTCGCGGACAGGCGTGCACCAAAGACGACTGTGTGGAAAGCAGGTTGCCCACTGCGGCTCTTACTGCCGTCAATGATGGCGATGTTCTGCGCGCGGTTGCGCTGATTGAGCCGTGTTTCCTTCGCGCCTTCGCCGTCACGATAGCCTTCGAAGCCGCCATAGACGGATACGTTGGAGGGGATCACGAGGGAACCGGCAACACGACCGGGCTCACCCACGGTGCCGCCCCATTGTTCTGTACGCTCTTCGTCGTAGACGATAGGCGCCGTGATGGAACCACCGGCTACCCACACTTCACCGCCGTACGCTCCGGCAGCATTGATACCATCTTGCAGCGTCGAGAAAGCGGTTTCCCAGCTTTCGCCGGTTGTATTGGCGCCGGTCGGATCCACATAGAAGACTTGACCGGAGCTGACGTTAACGTTCGCCAGAGCCGTCGTGACGCTATATTCGCCATAGGGCGCCAAGTCGTTTGTGATGACTACGCGGTAGATACCGGAGTCGCCGAGCGTGGCCCCAATAATTTCCCACTCGGATTCAAAGGAGGTTTCATCCTCAGCGACAATCAAAGGGGAGAGAGGACCATAGCCCGTACCGGGGTTGAACTGCCAGTGATAAGAGAGCTGACCTTCTTCGACCGAAGCGCCGACATAGAGCGTATAATCATCGCCGACCGTCAAATCAGCACCGACGGGATTGGGATTGATCACGATGGTGGGCGCTATGGAGAGGGTTGCCGAATTGGAAAAGACAGAATAGGGCTCGTTGCCGCCGTCATCTTTTCCACCAATGGTATTGGTGACAACACAGTGATAGGTACCGGCGTTTTCAGTGACGGCAGGCATAAATTTCAATTCATTGCTGGTGGCGCCGTCAACATCCGACCAGAAACCTAAGTCGTTCCATTTCTGCCACTGGTAGGACAGGGTGCCCAACCCCACGTTCGCAACGACGGATAGGGTAGCATTCTGACCGGGCAGTGCAATTTCATCTTCGGGGTGAGCCGTAAAAGAGATCGGAGGCGGAGCGCCGCCGGTAACCTTTACGGTTTGGCTGTTCAAGTCGATGTCAGCGCCACAGGCGTAGGTGCTTGCCACGCAACGGTAATAGCGAGCGTTTTCATGGCCCGGTGTTGAATAGTAATCGACGAGTGCGTTGTACTGCGTCTGTGTTGCGCCGGGAATGAGTGTCAAGGCATTGGGATCGGCACCGCCGTACCATTGATAGGTAATGGCACCGCCGGTACCGCCCGTAGCTTCAGCAATTAAGAAGGCCTGGCTGCCAAAGTTAACCGGCGCGGGCGGCTGTGTCGCATTCACAACCCATTTAAAGTTGATGCCTGCGCCGGCAAGTACGAACCACGCGGCACGATCCATACCTGCCGCTACATAAGCTGTTGCGTTGGTGGTACCGTCCTGATCCAGGTCGCCGCTACCTGCGAGTCGGGTCGGCAAACCGGCACTGAAGCCATTCAGATTGTTTTGATATTTCGATAACCAATGAGTCATGATACCGGGCTTGATATTGGTAACAAATGCCTTAACGCGTCGAATTGCGACATAAGGATCGTCGACGGATACCACTTCGGGCGGATTAAAGGTCGTATCTACCATAACGGTTTGCACCGTTCCCGGATCGTAAAGCTTGTCATTTTTGAGCGCAATATAATCAATATCGGGCAGCGCCTCGGCAACAATAGGCGCAAAAAGACCGTCTGTTTTAATATCGATAAGACTGAGAATCAAATCGACGGCATTGGGGAATACACCTTGATAGAGAAGCTGGAAGAGCAGCGCCTGCATGTAGTCGACGCCGGAGAGCTGGCCAATGGTTAGGTAGGCGGCCATCAAGTCACGCAGATCGTTGTCCAGTCCGGGCGCTGCCTTGGCAATGAGCCCATCGTTGCCCCAAAGGCTGGGAATGGGCACGTCTACGTCAAGGGAAGTGGTGCCGACGAAAGTAACGCCGGAGTCAAGGGTAAGTTTGAGCGGTTGTTTGCCGCCGCCTGTGTAGAAGGTGGCAACGTTGCTTTTCAGCGGCCGGTGGGTTTCATTGATAATAGAGTATTTAATATCGACTCGCGAGTCATTAGAAATTTCGAGGGTGAAATAGGCTTCGAAGTCTTTGATGAGTGCCTGGTTCTGAAAGAACTGGCTGCGGACATTGTCGACGAAGCTGCCGCCGAGAATCTCACGGACGCAGGCGTCGTTTTCCAATACCTTTTGGAGGAGGGCGAGCAGATCATCGTCATTGATGCCGTCCTCCAAGTGATCCTGCCCTATAAAATTACGATCGTACTGGTGGAAGGGCGGGTTGTAGGCAGTACCGTTAATGCCGGGCCGCACATTATCCCACTTACCGCCTGTAGCCTGATCCAGTTTGTCCGGCAGATTCGTAAGAATCAGATCGAAATCGGGTACGGTCTGGGCGAGCGTGGGTAACCCAAAGCTCACCAAACCGACCAACAACACGAGAAAGGTTAGTTTGCGCATGATTTTAAATTCCTTTTGCCGTTGTGACAGGAGGCACAAAAAAAAGCCGGTACCTGCAGCCCGAGAGAAGCCTGCAACCACCGAACTTTGTGTTGAGTGCACTGTCGTTGCCTCATACCTATAATACCTGTTTTTCATTCACTAACATTAGTACAACACACAATACAACAGAGCAGCCTCCCTTTTTGGGGGTTTACTCTAATTACAGTATAAACCAAATCACCCTAAATGTCAAGTAAAAGTTTGAAAAATTTTCAGGAATCTTTTTGCGGTCCGCAGTAAAGGTACGGCGGGATAGGGTATCTTTTTTGAAGCCCTTCCTAAAAATGGAGTATACTACCGGTCATTGAGTCGGGGTGTAGCGCAGCCCGGTTAGCGCGCTTCGTTCGGGACGAAGAGGCCGGAGGTTCGAATCCTCTCACCCCGACCAGTTTTTTTATTTCCTTTCCATGTCTTGGCGGGGTTCGAGGTGTGTTCCTCGCCATCCTTTTTTTTATGGCTATGGGGCGGGATGTGTCCGGGAGTCGATGGGCGGCCATGGACGGGATGGACACGATGGACACGATGGACGGGATGGACGGGATGGACGGGATGGACGGGATGGACGGGATGGACACGATGGACGTTCGGGTGTGCGGCGGAACTTCCAAGCTGCATTTATAACCCGTCATCGTATAGAATACCCTGTAGATTAATACGAACGAATCCTACAAGGAGCAACACCATGTACGCCATTACCCTCTTGTCTTTGATCGCCTCTCTGGGGCAGACCGTCTATGAACCGACTTGGGAAAGTATTGACAGCCGCCCCAGTCCCCAATGGTTTGAGGATGCTAAGTTCGGGATTTTTATTCATTGGGGTGTTTATTCTGTGCCGGGGTGGGGCCCCAAAGGCCGGTATTCAGAATGGTACTGGCACGATATGCAAGATAAGAAGGGCGCCACGTGGCAGTTTCATGAAAAGACCTATGGCGAAGAATTTCAATATCAGGATTTTGCGCCCCTGTTCAAAGCAGAACTCTACGATCCCGATCATTGGGCGGAAATCTTTGCCCGTGCCGGCGCGAAATACGTGGTGCTCACGTCGAAACACCACGAAGGCTTCAGCCTCTGGAACGACCCGACCAACTGGAATTGGAATGCCATGGACATTGGTCCGCACCGGGATCTTGCAGGCGATCTCGTGACGGCGGCGCGCCAAAAAGAATTGCGTATAGGCTTTTACTATTCCTTCTACGAATGGTTCAATCCGCTGTACCGCAGCGATGTGCATCGCTATGTGGATCAGTATATGCTGCCTCAGCTCAAAGATTTGGTAGAACGTTTTCAGCCCGACCTCGTCTGGCCCGACGGCGAATGGGATCATCCAAGTGAGACGTGGCGCAGCACCGAATTTCTCGCGTGGCTGCTCAATGAATCGAAAGCGCCTCGGGATGTTGCGATCAACGACCGTTGGGGAAAAGACTGCCGCAGCATCCACGGCGGCTTCGCCACGCCTGAATACCAACATCGTCCGACCGGCCCGCTGATGAGCGCCTGCCGTTTTGAAGAATGCCAAGGCATGGGCAAATCCTTCGGCTATAACCGAAACGAAACTGCCGATGATTACCGAAGCGCCACCGAACTGCTGCATCTGCTCATTGACACGGTGAGCCGGGGCGGCAACCTGCTGCTCGATATTGGGCCCACAGCCGACGGCCGCATCCCGGTCATCATGGAAGATCGTTTGTTGGAAATGGGTGCATGGCTGGAGGTTAATGGAGAAGCCATTTACGAGACCGAGCCTTGGGAACAGGCGCCTGCCATGGAGCAGCTCCGCTTCACCCAAAAAGATCGAGCGGTCTATGCCATCTGCCTCGACTGGCCCGGCGCAAGGCTGCGCATTCCCAACCCCTTCCCCAATAAAGACGTGAAGGTTTCGTTGTTGGGCTATGGGCCCGCGCTGCGGACAAGCGCCGATACGGAGGAAATCAATGTATCGGTGCCCTGTATACCCGCCGACACGATGCCTTGTCAACACGCCTATGTATTCAAAGTAAGTTATTAAAACTACACGCCCCTATCGGTTCTGCTTAGGCGGTGACCGTGAGAAAGGAATCCTTCATGAAAGCAGCGTTGATCGCGCGGGAATTCGATGTTGCGGGACGGGTTGTCACCGTAGCGCGTCAGGAAGAAGGGAATGTGAACGATACCTATTTGGCGATCTTCCGCACGACTTTTTCCGAAGAACGGATTATTCTGCAGCGCATTAATAAGCGGGTATTCACGCAGCCCGAACATATCATGGAAAATATGCGTGTCTTGACGGAGCATGTGCATCGGCGCATTGAAGAAGAGATTGATCAATCGGATCGTTTTTGGCAATTGCCGCGGGTCATCCCGGCACGGGACGGCCGCGATTATTTTATTGATGAATCGGGCGAATACTGGCGTGCCATCACCTTGATCGCCTCTGCCCACGCCTTCCCTACGGTACAGAGTGTGGAACATGCCTATGAAACGGGATTCGTGTTGGGACAATTCCAACGGCTCATCAGCGACCTTGACGCCTCAAAACTCCACGACACCTTGGTGGGCTTTCACATTACGCCGGGATATCTCAAGGTGTTGGACGCCGCATTGGAAACGGAGGAAGGCCAAATGCGGCTGAGCGCCTCCTTGGAAGCAGAACGGTGCAAATTATTTATTGACGCCCGTCGCGACTGGTGCTCCGTATTGGAAGATGCCAAAGAACGGGGTGAACTGCGTTTGCGCCCCATCCACGGCGATCCCAAAATCTCCAATATTATGATTGACGATGCGACGGGCAAGGGCACCTGCATTATCGATTTGGATACGGTGAAGCCGGGACTCATACACTATGATTTCGGCGACTGTTTGCGCTCCAGCTGCAACCCCGCCGGCGAAGAAACGCTCGATCTCAAGAGTGTGTACTTTGACACCGACCTATGCAAAGCCATTGTAAAAGGCTATATGGCGAATGCCTCCGATTTCCTGACCGGCGCAGACCGTTACTATTTATACGACAGCATCCGGCTCATCACCTTTGAATTGGGACTGCGCTTTTTCGCCGACTACATCGCAGGCAACGTCTATTTCAATACACGCTACGACGAACAGAACTTGAATCGCGCGCGGGTACAGTTCAAGCTGACCAAAAGCATTGAGGCACGGGAATCCATGATCCGGGAGCTTCTTGAAAAGCTGTGAGCCGCTGCCGCCGCCCGGCGTAGGAGATCAGCAGGGACGCACGATAAGCACATACAACCCGCCCGGGGCCGCCCCGTACAGATGGAGGCGGCCTGCCCTTTCGCTCCCTTGAGTTCGGATTGACTGATGCGGGATCGCTTACTTTTTATCCGCTTCTTTCAATTCCTCAACAAAAGCGATGTACTTTTTTTTGGCGTCGTCTTGACTGATCCCGGCAAGTTCTTTCCAAGCATCAAATTTAGCGCGCTTGATAAAATCCAACATGCCCGGCCGATCGCCTGTGCAATCGCCCGCCGTGGATTGCTTGAAAAGGCCGTAGAGTTTCAGCTGCGCCGCGCTATCGGGCGCTTCCGACAATTCGGTCACTTCCTTGCTTGCCAATTCGAAACTGGCTGTGAGTTCATCCGACATGGTCTGCTTCCTCCTTTTTTTGAATTCAAACCAAGATTTCAACTGATAACTCATAACGCACGGGTTTCAGCCTAGCCTATTTGTTATTAAAAATGCAAATTTCTAAAGCATAATCAATAAACAGGGCCCATGCTTTCACAGTGCAGCTGTTTTTTAGAAGTGTTTAAACTCAGAGCCGGGAAAGCTGCCCTTGCGCATTGCCCCGTTCATAAAGACAGCACAGGCATCCTGTGATTTCTATTTTATGGGTATTATGCAGTATACTACGCACTCATTTAGTATGTGTTGTTTAAATTTACCGCTAACCAACCACAATCAACATTTTCCGCATCGTAATAATTCCACGTTTGGAAAATGCTGATTTTCCACAAGAGCCTTATGATAAGGGAGTCCTGATAATCTACATGGGAACCGATATTTTAAATCGTTATGAAACATTGTGCCAGGCCGCTCAAGAAGGCACGCCCCGGATAGAATCCTCGTCAAAGATTATTATCCAGGTGGGTTCCGCCACGTGTGAAAACGCCGCCGGCGCCACGGAAGTCTGGAAAGAATTCGAGCGCAACTTGCGCGCTTCCGCCCGCGACGATATCCTATTGCATCATGTGGGCTGTACGGGCCGATGCAGCCGCGAGCCGATCGTAGGCGTATTGATGCCCGGTAAAATGCCGGTCATGTATCAAAAGGTGACGCGCGACCTTGCCCACGACATCTTCACGCGCCATATCTTGGGCGGCGAAGTGATCGAAAATGCGGCCCTCGAAAAGGCGATGGCCCATGCGCAACGACAGATTATTTTTTGTCAAGCGCGCCACTGCAAAGGCAGCGCCACCTGCAACACACAGGTCTGGTTTGAAGAGGCTTTGGAGAAAACCGACATCGATCGGCAGAGCATTTCCTTGACCTCTGTAGGCGGTATGGGCTTTTGTTCGCAGCGCGACGACGAAGAAGCCAATTGTGTGCTGGTACGTCCTGAAAATATTGTCTATTTCATAAAGACGAAAGAAGACGTGAAACGCATTGTCGACGAGCATCTGGTAAACCACAAGCCGGTAGACGACTTGCGCTGTACCGGCGAATCCATCAGCGAACGTTTCTTCGACCTTTATGGGGACGTTGCTTTCTTTAACCAACAGAACCGTGTGGCGCTGCGCAATGCCGGCATTATCGATCCTGAAAATATTTATGAATACATCAACTACCACGGTTTCCGCGCCCTGACAACGGTCTTGTCGAAAGGGGATCCCGATTGGGTGATCCAAGAGCTGTTGGAATCGAAGCTGCGCGGACGAGGCGGCGGCGGCTATCCCACAGGCTTAAAATGGAAAGCAGGTAAAAACAGCGCCGAAGGCGACCGCTACATCATCTGTAATGCGGATGAGGGCGACCCGGGCGCGTTCATGGACCGCAGCATGCTCGAATCAGATCCTTTCAGTGTTATTGAAGGGATGCTCATCGGCGGCTACACCATCGGCGCGAGCCGCGGCTTCTTCTACGTACGGGCCGAATATCCGCTCGCGATCAAACGTATCGAAAAAGCCTTGGAAGCGTGCAGAGCGCACGGCTTGCTTGGGAAAAATATTCTCGGCACCGATTTCAGTATGGATTTGGAAATTCGGCTCGGCGCCGGCGCCTTCGTGTGCGGTGAAGAGACGGCGCTCATCCATTCTATTGAAGGAGAGCGGGGACAACCGCGTATACGCCCCCCCTATCCCACAGACAGCGGCTTGTGGGGCCGTCCTACGGTCATTAACAACGTGGAAACCTTTGCTACAGTACCTGCGATTTTGGTTTACGGCAGCGATTGGTTCCGTACGATGGGCTTGAAAAACAGCGGCGGTACGAAGGTCTTCGCCCTTGCGGGAAAAGTCAATCACACGGGATTGATCGAAGTGCCCATGGGCACGTCGCTGCGCCACGTGGTCTATGATATTGGCGGCGGTGTACCCCATAAGAAAACGCTGAAAGCGATACAAACAGGCGGTCCTGCCGGCGGCATGATTCCCGCCGACTTTCTGGATACGCCCATCGATTTTGATACGCTCGGTGAATTGGGTTCGATCATGGGCAGCGGCGGTATGATCGTGCTGGACGAAGACGATTGTATGGTCGACGTTGCGAAATTCTTCATGGAATTTTGCGTCGATGAGTCCTGCGGCAAATGTACGCCCTGCCGTGAAGGGACCAAAAGGATCCACGAGATCTTAGTGCGCATAACGGAAGGGCGCAGCGAAGCGGATGACTTGGATAAACTGGAGCGCCTCGCGAAACTCGTTAAAAATGCGTCGCTGTGCGGACTTGGACGGGCTGCCCCCAACCCTGTGCTGAGCTCTTTGAACCATTTCAGAGAAGAGTATGAGGCGCATGTTTTTGATCGTAAGTGTCCTGCGCACAAATGCAAGGCTCTCATTCATTACGAAATCATTCCGGAAAAATGTACGGGCTGTACCATCTGCGCGCGCAATTGCCCGGTGGCCTGTATCGCCGGCGCACGCAAGGAAGTCCACGTCATTGATCAGGCAAGCTGTATTAAATGCGGGCGCTGCTTTGAAGTGTGCCGTTTCGACGCGGTATCAAGACAATAAGAACGGTATAAAACCTGCTTGGCGGGTTTTGACGATAAAGGTATAACAATGACCCAGGAACACATGGTAAACCTGACCATCGATAATGTAAAAGTCGCCGTACCTAAGGGAACCACCATCATGGATGCGGCCGAAAACGAGCTCGGTATACGCATACCGCGGCTCTGTTATCACCCCGATTTAAGCATACAAGGCTCTTGCCGTGTCTGCATTGTTGAGGTGAAAGGCGTTCCCTTTTACATGGCATCATGCGCCGTGGAAGTGTGGGAAGGCATGGAAGTGCAAACGAACAGCCCCACCATACGCCAGGCACGGCGCGACATTGTAGAACTGCTGCTCGACAACCATCCCCGCGCCTGCCTGACCTGTGAGCGCGACGGCAACTGCGAATTGCAGAATGTTGCCTATGCGACGGGCGTGCGCGAACGCCTCTTTGCCGGGGAGCGCAAACGCTTTCCCATCGAAAGAGACGGCAGCGCTGTTGACCGCGATCCTGAAAAGTGCATCTTATGCGGCCGCTGTGTGCGTACCTGCGACGAAGTGCAAGGCGTGCACAACTTGGGTCAACAAGGGCGCGGCTTCACCACCTTGGTCAGCCCTGCCCATAACTGCAGCATGGACGAATCGGTGTGCATCCAATGCGGTCAATGTATTGCGGCCTGTCCCACGGCGGCTTTTTCCGAACATGACAGCACCGAAGCGGTTTGGAAAGCCCTTGCCGACCCGAATATCCATGTGGTCGCTCAGACGGCTCCCGCGATCCGCGCCACCATTGGCGAAGGCTTCGGCATGCCCTTGGGCACGCCAGCCACAGGCAAGCTCATCACGGCTTTGAGACGCCTCGGTTTCGACCGCGTCTTTGATACGAACTTCACCGCCGACTTGACGATTGTTGAGGAAGCCACCGAATTTCTCAACCGCTTTGAAAAAGGCGAACGGCTGCCCCTCCTGACGAGCTGCTCACCGGGCTGGATCAATTTCATGGAGAAATTTTATCCGGAACTGATTCCTCATGCCTCCTCGTGCCGCTCGCCCATGGCGATGATGTCGTCCTTATTGAAAAGTTATTATGCGGAACAGGCGGGCATCGCTCCCGAAAACATTTTTGTCGTGGGGATCATGCCCTGTACGGCGAAGAAGTTTGAAGCACAACGCCCCGAATTACGCACTGCCGACGGACTGGCCGAAACAGACGCCGTGTTGACAACGCGGGAACTGGTCTGGATGATCAAAAACTATGGTATCAACCTGGCCGACCTGCCTGATGATCAGTTCGATTCGCCCTTAGGGGAATCCTCAGGCGCGGCAGATATCTTCGGCACGACAGGCGGCGTCATGGAAGCGGCGCTGCGTATGGCCGTGGAAAATATCACGGGCGCGCCGCCTCAAGATATGGAATTTAAAGAAGTGCGTGCCGTGGAAGGACTGCGCGAACGCGAGTTAAAGGTGAACGATTCGCTCACCCTGCGTGTGGGCGTCGCCAACGGACTGACCAACGCCAAAATACTGCTTGATGCGGTGCTCACAGGCGAGAAGACCTATCACATTATCGAAGTGATGGCTTGCCCCGGCGGCTGCATCGGCGGCGGCGGACAGCCCTATCCGCCCGACGGCTACCGCATTTTTGATAAGCGGCTCCTCGCCAAACGGGCACAAGCGCTGTATACCATTGACGGCGCGAAAGAAGTGCGGAGCTCCAATCATAATCCTGCAATCAAAAAATTATACGAAAACTTTTTGGGCGAACCGGGCGGCGAAAAAGCGCATCAGCTGCTGCACACCCACTATGAACCCAGACTGCCGAGAGGAATACGCTAATGACACTTTCAACGACTACGGATAACCGTCAACAAGTACGGCGTGAAGCCATGGACGCACTGACTCCGGAAATAGTCGCGTATATCGAAGAATGCGCCGGAGATACCTACGCCTCCAGCCATCTCATCAATATCTTACATAAAGTACAGGCGCACTTTGGATATTTGGGCAGAGAACAGATGGACGCTGTCGCGCAGCTCCTGCAAGTGCCCACCGCCAAAGTCACGGGCGTCGCCACCTTCTACCATTTCTTTCGGATGGAGCCGCGCGGACGCTTCCCCATCAATATTTGCTTGGGAACCGCATGCTACGTGAAAGGGGCGGAACGTGTTGGGGACCGGCTCTGTGAAGAGCTGGGCATCCATTTCGGCGAAACGACCCGAGACGGACTCTTCTCGCTGGAAGGATCCCGCTGCCTGGGCACCTGCGGGCTGGCGCCTGTCATTATGATTGAAGACCAAATATACGGCAATATGACGCCGGATCAGGTTCCCGCGCTCATTGAAAAGTATGTGTTAAAAGCGCAACAGGAAGAACAGGACCAAAATCAGTAATCGTCTGCTCTTTCGCAGGAAGCTGAGCATAATTTGAGCATACCGGAGTGTTCAAGGTATACTTAATGTCCCCATGACCTTCCTGAGTCATGGCGATTCCCGTTGCGTTTCAGTAAAATAGCAGCATAACACCATCACTGTCCGTCAAGCGGACAAACATCTACCGGAGGGTTTTTCATGGCAACCATTGAAGCTGGGAAAGTACGTAATGTTGGCATTGTTGGTCACGGTGGCGTCGGCAAAACGATGCTCGTCGAACATATCCTGCATAAAGTAGGATTGACCGGGCGGCTGGGCGCCATCGAAGATGGTAACACCGTTTGCGACTATCTGGATGAAGAGATCGAACGCAAACACAGCATCGCCATGGCGTTGGCAAACATCGAATGGGAAGGCGGCCGAATCCATTTCGTCGACCATCCCGGATACGTGGATTTCCTCGGTGAAGTCGCTTCCTCCATGCCCTTGCTCGATGGTGTCATTATTGTGGTCGACGCGTCCACAGGCATTCAAGTAGGCATGGATAATGCCTGGCGCTATGCGGAAAAGTTTCATGTTCCGCGCGCCTTCTTCGTCAACAAACTGGATCGTGAACACACGAATTTCGATGAAACGCTCAAGCTCCTACAAGAAACCTACGGACGCCATTGTGTGCCCCTCGTTGTCGCCATTGGTGAAGGCGCGTCCTTGTCGGGTGTGGTCAATATCGTCTCCGGCGATGAATCGCTGCTCCCGCCCAATGCAGATAAGTATAAGGAAGCGCTGATCGAAGCCGTTGCTGAAACCGATGACGTGCTCATGGAAAAATATTTGGAGACCCTCGAACTGAGCCCTGAAGAATTTCGCTCCGGTCTGCAAAAAGGTATTACAGAAGGAAAGATTATCCCCGTCATCGCGGGAAGCGTTTCTCAAGAAAAAGGGATTGAAGAGCTCCTAGATATCGTAGCCCACTCCTTCCCGAGCCCACTGGAACGCAAGATTACGGTGAAAGATGAGAAGAAGCCGGACGAAGAGATTGAAGTTCCTGTCGATCCCAAAGGCCCCTTCTTAGCGCAGGTATTCCGCTCCATTGTTGACCCCTTTGTCGGTCATTTGACGCTCTTCCGCGTGTTGAACGGATCGCTCAAATCCGATTCCGAATTTTATAATGTGACGACCAATACCAAGGAGCGGACAGGCAAACTCTTCTTAGTCAATGGTAAGCAACAGGTTCCCGTCGATGTGATCGGACCGGGCGACCTCGCGGCCATGACCAAGCTGAAAAACACCCATTTCGGCGACACCCTCGTCTCGGCCGGATCCAACTGGACACTGCCCATGATCGAATTGCCCGAAGCCATGGTCAAATTGTCCATTCGTCCGAAAGCACGATCCGACGAAGATAAAATTGGGGAAGCCCTCAATAGGCTTGCCGAAGAAGATCCCACCTTCTCCCACTATCGGGACAGCGCTACGGGCGATCATATTATCCGCGGCATGGGCGATCTGCAATTAGATATTCTGCTCAACCGTATGCAGCGCAAATATAAGGTGGAAGCGGAAACGGGTATCCCGAAAGTTGCTTACCATGAGACCATCAAATCGAAGGTCGAAGTACAAGGCAAACACAAGAAACAAAGCGGCGGCCACGGTCAATACGGCGATGTCCATCTGCGCATTGGACCGAACGAACGGGGCGCCGGCTATGAATTTATTGACAGTATCGTCGGCGGCGTCGTGCCCAAGCAGTACATCCCCCACGTAGATAAAGGCGCTTTTGAAGCCCTCGAACGAGGCGTGATCAGCGGCCATCCCGTGGTTGATATTATTGTCGAACTCTTCTTTGGCAGCTTCCACGCCGTTGACTCTTCGGAAATGGCCTTTAAATTGGCCGCATCCAAAGCCATTCAAAAAGGTATCCGCGAGGCAAGGCCGTGTCTCTTGGAGCCTATTATGGAAATCGCAGTCACCGTGCCCGAAGAATTCATGGGCGATATTAACGGTGACCTCAATAGCCGCCGTGGGCGCATTCTAGGTATGGATGCCTTGGGCGGCGGACGCCAAGTGATCCGCGCCAATGTGCCCGAAGCGGAAGTGCTGCGTTATTCCACGGAACTGCGCAGTCTCACCCAAGGCCGAGGCAGTTATGAGCTGAAACTGAGTCACTACGACGAAGTGCCCGATCATATTGCGAAAGAAATTATTGCCGCCTACGAGAAATCTCGGGAAGAAGAAGAGTAAATCCCGTCTGTCTAAGAATCCTCGCCGTGAGTCTTATAAAGGCTCACGGCTTTTTTTTATGCAGGATAAGCGGACACGCCCCTGCGCCGCCTTTCGAATGAGACAACCGACAGCCGGCGCCGCCTGTCGGAATATTTCTCCTTTAAAAGCTGTTATACCTCATAGAATGACTACGGGCTGAATAAGTAAGCAACTGCAATTTGAAATGGAAGTACCATGTACAACCTTGACTTGGAGCGGGTGTTAACAGTGCTGCTGGCAGGGGGCATGGGCGAGCGGCTTCATCCCTTGACGAAGGAACGTGCGAAACCAGCCGTCCCCTTTGGCGGGATGTACCGCATTATCGACTTTACACTGTCGAATTGTTTTAATTCACATTGTCGGCGCATCTGTGTACTCACCCAATATAAATCGAGCTCTCTCGCCCGGCACATTAACCGAGGCTGGAATATCATGCATACGGCTTTGGGGGAATTTATAGAGGTATTGCCGCCGCAAATGCGCGTGAACAGGAATTGGTATTTGGGCACCGCCGATGCCATTTATCAAAACCTCTATTCCATCAATCAAGCCGATCCCCACGAGGTGCTCATTGTCAGCGGCGATCATATCTACAAAATGAATTACCGTAAGATGATCCGCCTGCACCGTGAGACGGAAGCAGATCTTACCATTGCCGCCATTGAAGTGCCCCTCTCGGAAGCGCCGCGCTATGGTGTCTTTCAAGTGAATGAACATAACCGCGTCATCGGCTTTGAAGAGAAACCAAAAGATCCGAAACCGCTGCCCAATGATCCGGATAAGGCGCTGGCGTCTATGGGCGTCTACGTCTTCAATGCGGAGGTACTCCGTGAGGCGGTCTGCAGTGATGCCGAATTAAGCCAAAGCAGTCACGATTTCGGTAAAGATATTATTCCGAAGCTGGTCCTCGATAATGCCGCCGTTTACGCCTATAACTTTCAAGATGAAAACAAAAAGGAAGCTAAATATTGGCGCGATGTGGGGACGCTGGACAGCTATTGGGAAGCCAATATGGATCTGGTCAGTGTAGATCCCCACTTTAACCTCTACGATCGGCAATGGCCCATGCGCACGAATCTGCCTACCCTGCCGCCTGCAAAATTTGTCTTTGCCGAAGCAGGACACCGCTTCGGAACGGCGGTGGACAGTATTGTAAGCCCCGGATGTATTATCAGCGGCGGCATGGTCGACAACTGCGTCGTCGGTCCGGAAGTGCGCGTCAACTCCTACTCCCACGTCAAAGAATCCATTCTCTTTGAGCGCGTCACCATCGGCCGAAATTGCCGCATTCGACGGGCGATCATCGAAAAAAATATCGAGATCCCTGAGGGCACCGTAATCGGTTATGACCTCAAAGAGGATGCGAAGCGCTTTCGCGTGACCCACTTGGGCGTGGTCGTTGTCGAATCACAAGAGAAATTTGATCTTGCTTTCAAATAATCGTATTGAAAGGAAAGGCGAACCCCGTTAAAAGAACAGGGCTCGCCTTCTCGTTTTCTCAATCAGCGCCGAATCAGCCTTCCCGTATTTCGCGGGCATCTGCATCATAAATCTGACGACGGCCGGTGTCGGAAGCGCGTACAGCCATGATCACGGCGACGGCATGCTGGTAGCCCGCATCGATGGACGCATTGGGCGTCTCCCGCGAACGGAGGCATTGAATCCAGTTTTCAACGTGATCAGGGCACGGGAAATCCTCGACACGTTCCGCCTTTTTCGGAAGATCCGTTTTGTCATAGGCGCCTTCACCGGAAACATAAATTTTGCTCCAGTCTTGGAGATCCATGACCCCATTGGTTCCGAAAATCTTGAAGGTGCTGCCGCTGCCATTACCGAAATTGGTCGAATAATGAACGGCGAAACCTTCGTCATATTCCCAAATGGCGGAGACGTGATCGGGATTGTCAAAGTTGTAGTCATCTTTCCAAATGTAGGTATTGCTCGCAGCGACAACACTGCGCGGGAAGCCTACACCCGTTATGGAATGAACCAGATCAATATAATGAGCGCCCAAACTGGGGATGGCACCGTCGGAAAATTCGCGGTATCCGTACCAGCCTGAATATAAATCGGAATTGAAGGGGCGCATGGGACGGTCACCAAGAAATTCCGCCCAGTCCACATCCTCTTCCTTCACTTCTTTCAAATAACCATACCAATAAGGACGACTCGCATTGCGATGCTGTTCGATGCGGCTGATACGGCCCAAAGCGCCTGTGGCAAAGTATTGGCGCGCGCCCATCATGGCCGGATAACTGCGCAGCTGGGTACCTGCCTGAACAACGAGATCTTTGGCTTTCACCGCGTCATAGGCCGCCTTTAAAGCCTCGAAATCTTTGCCCAAAGGCTTTTCACAATACATGTCTTTCCCGGCTTCGGCAGCAGCTTTCATATGAGTCGTATGTAAGTGTTCAGGACTCGCAATGATCACCGCATCAACACCCGATTCCTCCAACAGCTCACGATAACTGACATATTGAAGAGGGTCGCGACCAAACCAATCTTTGCACATGGCGGCAGCTTCTTCACGAGCAAGACGCCACGGATCACAGACGGCGGTGATTTCTAAATTATTTGCCTTCGCATAATTGTTGACCGAAGGCATGATCGCGCCTTTCATGCGGCTGCCGCAGCCAATGAGACCTACAGACAGGCGATCATTCGCACCCGCTACCCGGGCATAACTGAAGCCTCCCAAGGTAATGGCTGCACCGGCGGCACTTTTCAAAAAACTTCGACGTGAACTCATAACAGGATTCCTTTGGGTTATTGTGATGAAATAGACTTACAATAATGCTCTTACAATACAGTTACCATTATGCGCCAAAGCAATAAAAAAAACAACGTCAAGAAAATACGCACCTAGGTGTTGACACCGCCCAAGGGCAGTGTCATACCTAGTGTCTATTTAAGGCGCCCTATCAGGCCATCCGTCGAGAAAAGGCTCCCAGCCCCATAAGGCTTAGGCCAATGAGCAACCAGTCGCCCAGACCTTTACGCAGCATTTCAGGCAAGGACAGGGATTTATCGTTGCTCTTACAACAGCCACTGCTATCGTCAGCATCTTCATCTTCGCCTTCACCAGATTCTTCACCTTCACCTTCGCCTTCACCTTCAACGGATGTTTCGCCTTCACTCGGCACTTCACCCTCAACGGTTGTTTCGCCTTCAACAGGAGTTTCGCCTTCGAAAGGCGCTTCACCTTCAACGGGAGCTTCGCCTTCAACAGGAGCTTCACCTTCAACAGGCGCTTCGCCTTCGACAGGCGCTTCGCCTTCGACAGGCGCTTCGCCTTCGAAAGGCGCTTCACCTTCAACGGGAGCTTCACCTTCGACAGGAGCTTCACCTTCAACGGGAGCTTCACCTTCAACGGGAGCTTCGCCTTCAACGGGAGTTTCACCTTCAACAGGCGCTTCGCCTTCAACAGTTGTTTCGCCTTCAACAGGAGTTTCGCCTTCAACAGGAGCTTCGCCTTCAACAGGCGTTTCACCTTCAACGGGCGCTTCGCCTTCAACAGGCGCTTCACCTTCAACAGGCACTTCGCCTTCGACAGGAGCTTCGCCTTCAACAGGCACTTCGCCTTCAACAGGAGCTTCGCCTTCAACAGGAGCTTCGCCTTCACTCGGCGCTTCGCCTTCAACAGGAGCTTCGCCCTCAGCGGGTTCTTCCCCTTCATCCGACGGCACGGGCAGAAGCCTTTGCAAATAAGGATAACCATCATTAAGCAATTTTGTTTCATCATGAGCCCATATATCTGGAAACTCCCATCTATCATAGGGCGTTCCCCGATAGGGATAGATGAGCTGATTCGTTGTGCGGCCCGTACCTCCGTCACTTTCATCTTGTCCGGAACGTTCTTTATCCCAGTAGCTCCGTTCAATGGTATCCACATAACTCTTGCCGGCAAATCCGCCTACGTCTTTCGTACCTGTCACTGCGCCCGTCGAATAGCAATAGGCAATGGAAGCCGAATAATTACTCGCGCCAACGAAACCACCAACCCTTTCATTGCCCCTGATTGCGCCGCGCGCATAAGCGTTGTAGATTTTACCGGCGCTGTTGTCCCCAACAAGACCGCCCACCCCATCGCTAGCTTCAGCGTCAACGTTAACGGTCGCATACCAACGGTTAATCTCACCGTTATTGATACCAACAAGACCGCCGATATTCCAAGCCCATCCGTCGATTATGATTCGTCCCACGGCGTAACAGTCGTTGATTGGATAGGATTCGTTTCGCCCTATAAGACCGCCTGTACCGGAGCTATACTGTCCATTTTTTACGGTGACAGACGCTGCACAATTGCGAATCCACCCATCATAGTTCCTGCCGACAAGACCGCCAACAGAAGTACCGGTGCCCGTAACAGTACCGGTCACAGAGCACCCGCTGATGACAGGGTAGAAAAAATTAAGCCCCGCCAATGCACCAACATCCCTTTTACCGATGATCGAACAATTCTCCAAACGAAGATTTTTAATCGCTGCGCCCTCTGATTTTATTTCTCTGAAAAGTCCAACTTGGTCTTCCTCAGGTCTATTGATCGTGAGTCCCGTAATACTGTGCCCTAGCCCATCGAAGGTACCGGTAAAGGGCGTAGTCGAAGAGCCGATTGGAATAAAACCGGCGCCTCCATTCCAGCCGGAAGTGGCAGTAGCATCAATATCTTCCGTGAGGATATAAGCACCGTCTAAAGGCAACTGGGCATCGTTGCCAATTTTTCGTAAGTCATCAAGACTGGAGATAGGAATAAGCCTAACCGTTGCATCGGTCTCCAAGATACGCAGATAAGGATATTTGCCGTTGATATCACCTTCCGTATCGGCGGCCCATTTACTTGTAAAATCCCATAATTCATAAGTAGCCAAACCATAAGGATAGGTCATCTGGTCAGTTGTTCGCCCTTCTCCACCTGCACTTTCTTCCACTCCGGAACGCTCTGTATCCCAATAACAACCTGTGAGTGTAGCATTAACCACTCTCCCAATAAAGCCGCCAACCACGATGTCCTCCTTAGCGGAAGTAGCCTTACCCGTGGAATAACAGTTAATAAAACTTACTTCAAAATGACCGATTCCGGCGAATCCGCCAATGTGTGCAGCAGCGCCTTCAACCTCGCCCGTTGCGAAACAATCGGCGATCTTGCCCCCGTTATTCCGCCCGGAAAAACCGCCGACTTCACCGCGCGTGCCCGTGACCTTAGCAGTTGAATAACAGCTGGAGATTGTTCCCTCGTTGTTGAATCCGGCAAAACCGCCGACTTCAGCCCTTCCTTTGACCGTACCTGTCATGTGACAGCCTAAGATCGTTCCTTTTTTGTTCTCTCCAACAAGTCCGCCAACATAAGACGATTCTTCGGCTTGGACAACAGCATCTACATAACAACCGATGATCATACCGGAGTCGTTGCATCCGACAAGACCACCAACGTTCGAATATCTACCCTCAAGCGAACCTGTTACAGAGCAGTTACTGATCAATCCCCCCCCCGTTATAGCCAACAAGAGCACCTACGTTTCCCCCGGCATAGATATTAAACTTCTCTAAACGAAGGTTCATTATACGGGCTGTACTTCCGGTATAACCGAAAAAACCTAGATTACTATTGCCGCCCAGATTAATATCCATGCCTGAAATGGCGTATCCTTGTCCGTCAAAACTGCCTGTGAAAGGCTTTTCTTGATCGCCGATTCGCTTGAAATTATTCATAGTTGATGTGGCAGCCGCATTGATGTCTTGGGCGAGAATGTAGTCGCCATCCAAAGGAAATGCAGAATCAGTTCCGATTTTTTTCAGGTCATCAAGCGTTGAGATCCTAATGACAGCATCTGCATAAACATTCACAAAACCCAAAATAAGTAATACGATCCCTGCGTAAAGATAGGTACGTGTTTTTTCTAATTTCATAAATCAATTTCCTTATACGTTTCACCATTAAATTCGTGGCGCCGCTAATATGACTATGGAGAAAGATCAAGTCAATTAACCAGTCACATTTGAAACCTACACAATGATATCTCATCAATACACTGTTATTAAAGCCTTTATTCATATCAGTGGTCTATAGGACCTCTTATTTTGATGGAGATTTTTAAATAGATGCTGTGCCGCTGCGCAGATCATATTCCTTTTGTCAGACGCAGAGGATCTACCACTGAGCAAGCGCGCTTTGCCGCCCGACGGGCTCACCATAAAAAAGGCTGCCTGCGCGCTAGGCACAGACAGCCTTCATAAGGTTCTTGCTAGTTTTTCAGGGGCTTAGTACATGTCGCCCATGCCGCCTCCGGGAGGGCCCGCAGGCGCTTTTTCCGGCTCCGGAATGTCGGCGATCAACACTTCGGTCGTCAGGAGCAGGCCGGCAATACTTGCGGCATTCTGCAGCGCAGCACGAGCCACTTTGGTGGGATCCAGAACGCCGGCTTTGAAGAGGTCTTCATATTCACCGGTTTCGGCATTGTATCCCACATTGCCTTTCTTGGCGCGTACATTTTGAACAACCGTAGCGCCTTCATCACCCGCATTGTTGGCGAGTTGACGAAGCGGCTCTTCCAAGGCACGGCGGATAATCATGGCGCCCACTTTTTCGTCGCCCGACAGATCGATTTCATCGACTGTGGTCTGGCAGCGCAAGAGAGATACACCACCACCGGCAACAATGCCTTCTTCCACTGCGGCGCGGGTAGCGTGCAGCGCATCTTCCACGCGTGCTTTCTTTTCTTTCATTTCGATTTCAGTAGCAGCACCCACGTTAATGACGGCGACACCGCCCGCCAGTTTGGCAAGGCGTTCTTGCAGTTTTTCACGGTCGTAATCGCTGGTCGTTTCTTCGATCTGTTTGCGGATAAGGTTGATACGGCCCATAATGTCCGCGCTGGCACCGGCACCTTCAACGATGGTGGTCGAATCTTTGTCGACGATGATGCGTTTGGCGCGGCCGAGTTCAGACATCTCAACGCTTTCCAGCGAACGTCCCAAATCTTCCGTGATGCACAGCCCGCCGGTCAGGTGGGCGATATCTTCCAACATGGCTTTACGGCGATCGCCAAATCCGGGCGCTTTCACCGCAACAGCCTGGAAGGTGCCGCGAATCTTGTTGACCACCAAGGTCGCCAAGGCTTCGCCTTCCACATCTTCGGCAATGACCAATAAGGGCTTGCCGCTTTTGGCGATGTTTTCAAGGAGGGGAAGCAAATCTTTAAGGGATGAGATTTTCTTTTCGTAAATGAGGATGTAGGCTTCTTCGAGGACAGCAGTCATATTTTCGTTATCCGTCACAAAATAAGGGGACAGATAGCCTTTATCAAACTGCATGCCTTCCACTACGTCCAAGGTCGTCTCAATGCTTTTGGCTTCTTCAACCGTGATGGTGCCGTCGTTGCCGACTTTTTCCATGGCTTCCGCGATGATGTCGCCGATTTCCGCGTCGCTGTTTGCACTGATCGATGCTACATTGCGGATGACGTCTTTTTCGTTGCGGACTTGTTTGCTCATGGATGCGAGCTTGCTCACTACTTTTTCAACAGCCAGGTCAATGCCCCGTTTCAGCGCCATCGGATTGGCACCTGCCGTTACATTGCGCAGCCCTTCGCGGAAAATGGCTTCCGCAAGCAGCGTTGCCGTGGTGGTACCGTCACCGGCCACATCGGAAGTCTTCGATGCAACTTCCTTCACCATCTGGGCACCCATGTTCTCATACTTATCTTCAAGTTCGATTTCTTTGGCGACGCTGACACCGTCTTTGGTCACTGTGGGAGCGCCCCATTTTTTATCGAGGACAACGTTCCGGCCTTTGGGGCCCAGCGTCGTCTTTACGGCACGACTCAGCTGAATAACGCCGTCCAGCACTTTACGTCGTGCATTTTCTCCAAATTCCAATTGTTTGGGCATAACAAACTTCCTCCGTGTTGAGGTTGTCGGTTGAGGTTGATAACTTATTCGATCACGGCAAGCACATCATCTTCACGCATGATGATATGTTCGTCACCGTCGATCTTCACTTCTGTGCCGGCATATTTACCCATGAGAATCCGGTCTCCAACCTTCACCTCAAGAGCAATACGCTTGCCTGATTCGTCTAGACGGCCGGGGCCGACTGAAATTACTTTACCTTCCTGGGGTTTTTCCTTGGCCGTGTCCGGGATGATGATCCCGCCCCGGACTGTCTCGTTGGGCTCTTCGCGCTTGACAAGAATTCGGTCTGCAAGGGGACGCACTTTCATGGTGTGTACTCCTTCTGTTACCATTTGTTGAGTTTAGGAACCATTTGTTACAAAAAACCCGTACGCACATTGCGCCGGGCCCATCTTGGAGCACTGGCTTTGTTGTTAGCACTCACTCACTGTGAGTGATAATAACACAAGAAAAATACAAATGTCAAATCTGAACGAAAAGAAGCACGAAGAACAACCTATAACAAGGGTATAGACATACCAAAGGAATCCGAATCATGCAGTGGATCACCCCAAACCATTCAACGCCCGCAATCCTTGCCCTGCTTTTTATCCTCCTGCCGAGCATCGCTTTCTCCACAGCTTTACCGGAAGCGCTTTCCTTCGAAAGCGTTGATTCTGTCAGTCTCACAGACTGGAAATTTCAACGGCTCGAAATGAAAAAGACCTTGCTCCAAGAAGAATATGGAACGATACCCCCGGTGCCTGCCGTAGAAGTCATTGAAGAGCAGCGTGAAGAAGTTCAGGTACTCGGTACGGGCTTTAAGACAACAAAAATCAGTGCCGTCCTTGCCTTTGGCGCCGATAATGCCTTGACTATGAAGGTCTGTTGTTGGGTTCCGAAATTGGCGAAGGGACCTTGCCGTGCCTTGCTTGCCATTGAACCGGTGTGGCAAGAAGATCCCTTCATCACGAACGGTATCCTTCAGCAAATACTGCGGCGCAACTGTGCCTTCATCGGCTTCGATCATAACGCGCTGGCGAGCTATGAAGACAGCACACAGCGCGCCGCCTTGGATGCCTATCCTGAATACAGCTGGGGCGCTGTTGCCGCTGCGGCTTGGGGCTGTTCCATCACCTTGAATTGGGTTGAAACCCTTGATGAAATCCAATCCGGGCGGGTAGGCGTCTGGGGGCATTCACGGCGCGGCAAATCGGCGCTCCTCGCCGGAGCCCTTGATGAACGTTTTGCAGCCGTCTTTTCGCATATGTCCGGTATGGGCGGCAGCGCCCTTTATCGTGAACGCTCCGAAGGGGCGCAACGGCTCAGCCAATTAACGGAACAGTGGTGGCTTCATGAAAACCTCTTCGCCTATGACGGAAAAGAAGACAGCCTTCCTTTTGATCAACACTGGCTCCTTGGGCTCATCGCGCCGCGGCCGCTCTATATTTGTTCCGGGTCAAAGGACGCGTGGGGGAATCCCGACGGAGACCGTGCCGCTGTGGCGGCCGTTGAGCCCGTCTATAAACGTCTCGGGAGCATGAATAATCTTCAGCTTGATGTGGTCGATGAGGAACATATAGATCCGAACGCCGCCGGCAATGGTTCGGAATGGGAACGGACGCTGGACTTCTTCATCATGCACATGCAAAGCATGACCCGCACCATGTCTTCCGTCTTGGTAGGCGTCCCTTATTTCGCGGGATGGTGGGAAGAGACCCCCAATAAATGGATGGATCCGGAGGGCAAAGATTGGCGGTCTCGTTTTCCCGGCCGCGTGCCTACTTTCGGCGAATACAATACACAGGAAAATATGGATCAAGAAATCATTGTGGCTTCGGGATATGGCGTAGACTTCTTTTCCATTCTTTGGTATTATAATCCGCCTGAAGGGGAGCGTGAAAAACATGCAGCGCTGTTAAACCGCGGGCTTGAATATTTCATGGCATCCGCGCAAGCGCCGCGTATGAAATTCATGATCGAATTTTGTAATCATCCTCCCTTCGACGTTACCACAGAAGAGGCATGGGCAGCATGCACCGCCTTTTGGGCACAGTGTATGAAACATCCCAGTTACTTAAAAGTGGACGGCAGACCGGTGTTCAAAGTACATGGAGTACAGCATTTTCTGCAGCAACACGACAATGATCTCGAAAGGTGCCGCAGAGACTTGGATATCCTGCGCGAAGCGGTGAGGGCGGAAGGGCTGGAAGAGCCCTTGATCGGCGGCGGCGTGGGCGGCGGCGAGTCTATCGGACCCAATCATCCCGCCGCAGTCTTATTCGATTTCACCTGTACTTATATGGATGTACCGCCCTTGGATAAGACAGAGGGGGATTATCCCTACGAAACCTTGGCAGAACATATTGAAGAGGGACGAATGCATCACGTGAAAGATGCCGTTCCTTATCTGCCTTTCGTCAGTGCGGGATGGTCGCCTCGGCCTTGGGGAGATCCGAGACCGTCTTTCGCGCCGCCGGCGGATAAGTATTGGGTAGCGGCATTGCGCAAAGTCAAACAAGATCTCAACGCCCATGAGGAGTTCGGATTCCCAAGCATCAAAGCCTTCACGATCTACGCATGGAATGAGTATGGAGAAGGAGGCTTTATTGCGCCCACAGGCATTTGGAAGTCCCGACGCTTACAACCGATCCGCAGCATTTTCGGTGGTTAAATGGAATAATCCAATACGGGATTATTCTGTTGATCCGTCTGCTGATCCGCCAGTTCAGCCAAGGTGATATTGTTGAAATAATCGTAAAGCAGCTGATTCGCCTCGGAATAGACCCGCTGAATCACACAAGAATCAGGATTGTCGTGGCAATGGGCGACATCTTCGCAAGCGGCAATGGAGAAGGGACCTTCAACGGCCTCTAAGATTTGCGCCAAGGTGATGGATTTTGCCTCGCCCGTTAACATGAATTTGCCCCGTGCCCCACGGACAGATGACACTAGCTTCGCACGGCGCAGACGGGCAAGGATTTGCTCCAGATAAGCGGCAGGAAGACACTGATTTTTGGCGATAACATGTCCCGCCGCCCCTTCAGGATCGTGGGACAATTCAATCATGGCGCGCAAACCGTATCGTGCTCGAGTAGATAGTCTCATAATGCCGACATTATACGGTATCGTGCTGCCTCCCGGCAAATAACAGTATTTCTATCAGCATACATTTTTTTTGCAAGAAGGCAGGCACCGAAGAAGAGGACAAAGAAAGCAACAACCCTTATTCTTCATGAATTCCGGCTTTTCTTGCATCAACTTTTTAAAACGAGGGCGGATTCAAGATTGACCCTACGCAAGGAAATATTGCCTTTGCTGTGACGTGACGGTTAAGTTACACCGGATCGCTCACCCCTGCAGTACAGACCCTTCGGCAGTCCAATCGTATTTGCATCGTGCGAGGCGAGCCGGTGCATGACGTCGCATCCTGCCGTGTTGCGCACAACGATACGGGCGGACTGAGGTCTGCCGTGGGCGACATGTCCCGATTCTTCGTGTCCTTCGGCCATACGGCCTGACCGATCCCGCGGGCTTAATTGATGGGCCGAATATGCATGCCTATATGCGAGGAAATCCAATTGCAAATAGTGATTGTTATGGATTATTCACAACTGATAGATGTTGTGGAAAGAAGACTCAGACAATTGTAAATGAGACCAGAATTGCAGAGGACATCCTACCCCAATCATCCTTATTCTTTCCACAGGTAGCGGTAGTTAAAGCGGCGGTTTGGCGCGCTGTCGCCGTGGGTACATAGGGAAATAGGATCCTTTAAATCTTTCGGATTATCGGCCCAATGAAAATCAATGCTTAGCTGCGTATCGGTAAGCCCCAGCAATGAACGGGGAAGGGCAAGTTCCAATTCCTTTTCTCCGCATCTATACGCAATCGTATCTACGACAGTCCACGCCCCTCCCCTATCTTCTTGCGTATATCGGGCAATCGTTGTGTGCTTCTCATCCTCAACGCTTTTGTTAATCAAATAGTCGTAGCCGAACCAACCTGTATCAGCGCGTTGGTCGGCATCAATGAGAAGGAGCATCCAATTGGGATCGGTGTGTGGGCTCAACGGCCCATTCGCCGCCACATAAAAATAGAGGAATGCTTCGTCTACAGCCACCTTGGCGGTAATGATATCGTTACGGCCCGATTGATCCGTGTAATGAAGCTGTCCATAGCCCTTGTAGTCACGGTGTGCCGTATCGCCCACCGTATCGCGGTATTCGGGTGTAACAGCGTCCCAGTCTTGAAAGTTTCCGTCAATGCTGATCGCCGCATAGCCTTGCGCTTGCGGAATGGGGCGCACCCCCTTATAACGTCGGATATTCTGCGCCATTTGCATGTAATAGTTATCCGTGTATCCGCCCTTCATGGGTTGGATGCCCCGGTTGAACTCAGCGTTAAATTGATCCACGAAAAAGAAATTACTTTTCCGTCCCAAGAAATTTCCGGTTCCTCCGTCGGCAAAGGGATACTTGCCTGCGCTCCATTCATTCCAATCGTTAATGTATAAAAACTGCGGGTCTCCATGAAGCGCTTCTTCCCAACGTTCCTGAAAATAGATGCCGTAGCCTTCCGCGCCTTCAACCGTTTTGTCCAGCCATGGGACGTAGGTGGGCACGGGCAGATCATAGTCGTTGAGCGGCGGCTCTCCTGTGTCGCGCGACCACGACTTGCCGATCATGGTGCTGGAGTGCTGCGCCGGTGTCACTGTGGCTTGCTCTCTCACGCCTTCATGAAGAGACAATAAATCGTCGGGCGCCATAGACCGTACCCGCTCATCGCCCAAGTCGTACCCAAAGCTCCAGTAATTCTCCGTTCCTACGGCGCGTTTCCCCGCCCAGGTGTAATATCCCCACCACATGGTGCGCAAGGTAAAGAATGTTTTCACCGCGCGGGTGTAGTCTTGGTAAAAGGCTTCACAATACTCCGGATCGTTGTAGTGGGGATGGTTAGGATCGGTCTTGGCTTGTTCATCATAGTTCGGATTGGGATGTTGGATATCCTGTCCGTTGGCGTCGATGGCAGGCGTGCCGTTGTAAAGAAGCAGCGGTTTCCCATCCCAATAGAACCAAAGATCCTTATATTTCTCCGGCACGTAAATGCGTTCATACAAATCTTGAACCACCGTGATGGAAGGCCCGTTATAGGACCAAAAACAAAATTGAGGCACCTTATTGCCGGCTGCTTTCATCTGCTCCATCGTCGAGAAGACAACTTCCCATTCATCCCAATACCGTACCGCGTTGGTCACATCCATGATCAGTACATCTACGCCAGCATCGGCAAGCATGGACATATCTTTACGAACCACATAGGCATCTCGGCTGAGGAAATAACCCATCTCCGGTTCCGCCCAATGATAAGCGCCTTCTGTCCACAAGGGATGGGCGCCATCCAGCCGGGCATCGGGATCCTGCTCCAAGATTTTCGTGACGTCTGCCGTATACGGGCTTCTCAAGTGATGGCGATTGTCTGAGTGCCATGTAATATAAAAGATGCCGACCACACGTCGTTGGTCATCTTTGACCGGGCCCGCTTCATCAATGCCGGGCATGGTTCTGCCCAAAGCATCTGTTGCCACCCACGTATCGGCGTATAGGTCGCGATAGGCCGACGACTCACACAGTGCTGCAGGAGCGCAGAGTATTGCCACGATAATCAACCAATAAATAGGGTGTCCCATGATGCTAATCCTTCAAAATAATTCGATGCCGGCTGCAAACCGCGCTTGCTCAACTCCGCAAAACTCAGCTCTCAGATTCTTTGTCATCAACGGGTACTTCCACAAATTCTGTGTCTACTTTATCGCCGTTGATATGGAAAAGACGATAGCCCTTCGCTGCTGTGTTGTCGAAGTTATTCCGTGTCGTTGAGCAGCACGCTGTTGTAGTAAAAAGGATATCTCCTTGCGTTTCCACCTGGTTGCCGTGCCAGTGACCTGCAGCGGCAATGCGCAGTGTGTGCCCCTCAAAAATGTTGATGATCTCATCGGCGTTCTCAATACGGTACCGTGCAGAATGGGGGTTTAAGGGATGATGGCAAAAGAGCGCCACAGGCTGATCAGGCTGCAGCGCAGCCGCTTGTTTACGCAGCCAATCCAGTTCCTCCGTTCCAACAGTGACATCACTTTTCGAGCCGTCACAAGAATTGAAGCCTATAAGCGCCCAGCCTTGATAGGCATGAACCCAACGGGGCGCGCCGTAAATCGTCCCATAAGATCCGATGGGATCATCTCCCTTCGGGCGGACATCATGATTACCCGGCACGATATACCAAGCTTTTGTGAATTGATCCAAGGCTTTTTTAGCGAGCTCTAATTCTTCGGTCTCCGCCGCTGTCGCCACATCGCCCAGGATTACGGCAAAAGAAATGCGCTCGTCTTCGTTGATACAACGAACAGTCTTTTCAAGTATGGCCGCACTGGCAGCGTCATCGAGATGGCAATCGCTGATGGTGGCAAAGGTAAATTTCGGGATAGAGGTCTGTGCCCATAAAGCAGGTGCCACACTGATTCCTGCGGCACAAGTAATTAGAAATTGTCGGCGAGTTGGTTGTGTCATGCGTTGATCCTTTCAAACTCTTAAATGGAAGTATTAAAGGATAGCCTACGAAATAGGGGCGCCGCAGGTCAATATGTTCATGACAAAAGCCGGAAAATTAATTGCGGACAAAACTCACCTAAGCCGCGGCGCCGCCTTTCGAAATGGATTGAATTTTTTTCTTATGCTACAATGATTTGTATCAATAAATGTGGATGGAAGTAGGGGACAGGCAGTAACTTTCAGCGCACTCAAAAAATACTGCCCCTGTTGCCCTTGTCCTCGAACAAAGGATTTATCATGCTTAAAGCAGATGCACACAATCAGCGTTGGACCTCGGGGCTGACAGGCTATCATTATCTTGTCCTTGCCGTGGCGTGTTTCGGTTGGCTCTTCGATACCATGGATCAATGGCTCTACGTACAAGCGAAACAGCCCGCCATGATAGAGCTGTTGGGCTTCAAAGGCATCAGCCCCCTCAATGACGACCAAGCAGGATTGGTCCGTTGGTGGGTGGGCATGGCGCAAATGTGGATGATTATCGGCTGGGCTACAGGCGGACTCTTTTTCGGCATGATCGGCGACCGCCTCGGCCGTACCAAGACCATGGCGATCACCATCCTCCTCTACTCCGTATTTACAGGACTCAGCGGTCTGACCCAAACTCCCTTCCAATTTGTCGTGCTCCGTTTTCTTACCGGCTTAGGCATAGGCGGCGAATTTGCAGCAGGCGCTGCCTTGGTGGCGGAGACCTTCCCCGCCCATGCCCGAACGGCGGCGCTGGGTATTGTTCAAGCCACGTCCGCCATTGGCAATGTACTTGCCGGTCTTATCTATTTCACAATCGGCGCCAATGAGAATCTGGGATGGCGCTGGGTCTTTATGACCGGGCTCGTACCCATTCTCTTGCTCTTTTTCATTTTCTTTTTCGTCCGAGAACCGGAGGCATGGAAGGAGAGCCGTGCGAAAGCGAAATCCGGTCAAGGCAAGGGACAGCTGGGCAGTATCTTTGGTCTCTTCTCCACGCCTGAATTGCGGCGAAATACCTTTGTCGGACTCATCTTGGGCATGGTCGGAGTCATCGGTTTTTGGGGCATCGGCACGTGGTCTGCGGAACTCATCCGCGACGTCTTGAATCCGGATCACCTCCCTGAACTGGTCGCCTCGACGGACCGCAAAATGAGTTTGTGTATTATGGCGCAGAATATGGGCGGGTTCTTCGGGGTCATGGCTTATTCTTATATGGCGCAGCGTTTTGGCAGGAAACCCGCATTTTTGGTATCCCTAATTTCCTGTATCATCGCTGTGCCCGCTACCTTCCATTTCACGACCTCCTTTCTCACCGCCATGATTCTTTTCCCCATGATGGGCTTTTGCCTCTTGACCATTTTCGGAGGATATGCCATCTATTTCCCGGAACTCTTCCCCACACGGCTGCGCGCCACAGGAACAGGATTTTCCTACAATGTGTCGCGTTATCTTGCTGCTGCCGCGCCTTTCTTCTTCGGTCAGTTAAGCGCAACCTACGGCATCCAAATGGCGGCGCTTTTCGTTTCGTCCTTTTTCATTCTCGGCATACTGGTGTTGCCCCTTGCGCCGGAAACCAAAGGGCAGCCTTTGCCTGAATAATGGGTTGTGACCGTGACGCTGCCTATGTCCACCGCTATGACTTGCTGCCGCTTCCCGCGAAGCAGGTCATGGCGGGCGCGCCGTGCTATTGCTACAGGCAGGCCTATAGTATTGCTTAGGGCTGATTTGATACATTTAGTGCAGAAAGAACCTTGGCCGCGTCTCTCTTTGACGCCAACCAACAGAAGCCGGCTTTTACACAATTGGATACAGCGATATGAAACAGGTATTGATCAAAGGCGGAAGCGTTAAGGTGGAAGAGGTGCCCATGCCCTCTGTTGAGCCCGGCATGGCTGTTGTCCGTGTAGCCGCGTCCTTGATCAGCTCCGGAACCGAATCCTCCTTTGTCGCTGAAGGCGGCACGGCGGGCTTCCTGCTGAAGAAAGCGCGTGACCCGCTCAATGTCGAAAAACTCAAACGAAAATTAGCTACCGTTGGTATCAAAAGTACGTGGGAACTGGTGCGCAATCGATTGATGGAATTCCAAGCGCCCGGCTACAGCACAGCGGGTGTCATCACCGAAATCAGTCCTGATGTACCGCTCTTCCGCGTTGGCGATCTCGTAGCGTGTTCCGGCGTGGGCTATGCCTCTCATGCCGCCTACAATGTGGTGCCCCATCAACTGCTGACGCCCGTCCCTGAAAATGTATCCCTAGACGAAGCGGCCTTTGTAAGTTTAGGCGCTATAGCCATGCAAGGCGTGCGCCGTGCAGAACCGAGCTTTGGCGAGACTTTCGTGGTCATCGGGCTGGGTCTTGTGGGACAGATTACCTTCCAAATAGTGCAGGCTGCGGGCTGTCATGTCATCGGCTGTGATCCTGTGGAAGCGCGGCGCGATCTTGCCGCCTCTCTAGGCTGCGATCACGTATGCGCGCCCGAAGATCTCGAAAGAAGTGTTCAAGAATATACGGCGGGCTATGGCGCTGACGCCGTTCTTGTTTGCGCTTCCGCAAAAAACAGCAGCGTCGCCAATCAGGCGCTCCACCTATGCCGCAGTAAAGGACGCGTCGTTGTCGTGGGTGCTGTGGGCATGCACTTGGAACGGGGCGCGCTATACGAAAATGAATTGGATTTCATGCTTTCCTGTTCCTACGGCCCCGGCCGCTACGACCGCCAGTATGAAGAGGGCGGACTTGATTATCCCATCGGCTATGTACGCTGGACGCAGGGCAGAAATATGGCGGAATTTTTGAGGATGGTAGATTCCGGCCGCGTGAAGGTGAAACAGCTCATCAGCTTATCCGAAGCGGTGGAACGTGCAGAACACGCTTACGAAGAAGTTATGAAGGGCGGAGCAGTACTCGCCGCGCTCATTCGCTACCATCATGAAGATTCGCCCGCTGATGCGCCTGCGCCAACACGTAAATTTACCCTTCGCGTCACACCCAAAAACGCGGGTCAAGTGGGCGTCGCTGTCATAGGCACGGGCGCTATTGCCACCGCGTTCCACCTCCCCAATCTTGCCGCCCTGCCTACGTGCCGCTTGGTCGCCGTTGCCAATCGCTCGGGCCAAAAAGCCAAGCAGTGGGGTTCCCGTTTCAATGCAGCCTACTGCACCACCGACTATCGTGAAGTGCTGCAAGACAGCAACGTGGACGCCGTAATCATTGCAACCCGTCATCACCTGCACAAAGAAATGGCCCTTGCCGCCATAGAGGCAGGCAAACATGTATTTGTTGAAAAACCCCTCGCCTTGACCGTTGTCGATTGCGATGACATTTGCGCTGCAGCTGAAAAACAAGGGGTATTGCTTACGGTCGGTTTCAACCGCCGCTTTGCACCCTTGGCCGTAGCTGCTCAAAAAGCCTGCAGCGCAGTACCCGGTCCCAAAACACTGATCTATCGATGCAACGCAGGCCCTTTGCCGCCCAATCACTGGGCACTGGATCCCGTCGAAGGCGGCGGCCGTATCCGCGGCGAAGCCGTTCATTTTTTCGATTTCGCACGATGGTTTTTGCAAGATGATCCCGTCGAAATACAAGGGCAGACTTTGGTCACCGATCAGACAGCCTTCGATAAAGACTCCATGACGGTCACGCTGCGTTTTTCCCAAGGATCTTTAGCCACCGTCCTCTATGTCGGCAACGGAAGCAGTGCCCTCGAGAAAGAGCGGATCGAAATCTTCGCCAACGGTACCACCTCGGTCATCGATGATTTTAAGCGGCTGTCCTTCTACGGGCTCCCCAATAAAGGGATCCGACACCGTCATGTGGATAAAGGCTTGGGCGCACTCCTCGCCCATTTTATTGCTGCTGTAAGGGGCAAAGAAAGCTTATCCATCACCGGGGCGGATGGTCGCTGGGCGACTTTCATAGCGGAAGAAGCATTGAAACGTGCCGGCAGCGCAGCCGCTCATCAAGAGAGCTGAGCCTCACTCAAAAACCAGCATGCCCGCCACACAGGCCGTCATAAATGAGGCGAGCGTTCCGCCCAGAAAAGCGCGCCAGCTCATGCTTGCGATCTCGGCTCTCCGCTCGGGCGCCAAGGCAGCAATGCCGCCGATCAGAATACCCAAACTGCCCGGGTTGGCGAATCCACACAAGGCATAGGTGGTGATCGTAACGGAGCGCTTGGAAAGGAGCCCGTCTGCTATCAACTGCTGCATGTTTTGGTAGGCGATAAACTCATTGAAAATACTCTTCGTCGCCAGCAGCTCGGCAACGATCCCCACTTCACTAAAGGGTACCCCCATGATCACGGCAAAAGGCCGAAAGCAATAGCCTAACACCGTATTGGCGGCATATCCGGTCAGCCACAAGGAAAAGCGATCTGCTAAATAGATGAGACCAACAAATACGATGAGCATGGCGGCCACGTGCAGCGCCATGTTCAGCCCAATCGATGCGCCCCGAGTCGCCGCATCAAAAATGTTACGGCTGTCCACTTCCACCGAAATGTGATCTTCCGACAGGGTTTCCGGGATTTCCTGTTCCGGCACCAAGAGTTTCGCCAGAAGGATTGCGGCAGGCGCACTCATCAAGGACGCCGTAAGTAAATGTCCCGGTTCCGCGCCGAAATTGGCATAGGCAACCATGACGCTGGCGGCAATGGTGGCGAGAAAGGCGGTCATAATGGTAAAGAGCTCGGACCGTGTCATACGCTGCAGATAACCGCCCAGCGCGGACATGGATTCAATACCGGTGAAGACCAACAAAGCAGCGCCGAAACTTTCCGCCCCCGACGTTTTCAAGCTGCGCCGCATGAGCCACGCCATCGCACGCACCACCGCCTGTATGACGCCCAAATGTTGGAGTATGGCGGCAACACCGGCTACAAAAATGATTACGGGCAGCACGTTAAACGCAAAAAGTGCGTTGACAACAAAGGACTCCTCCACGACCATTTGTCCATCAGCGCCGGGTGTCATGACCTGTTCGAGCACAAAGAGGCGGCTGAGATTCCCAAATACAAAAGAAGCACCTTCCGTGCTTGCATCACTGATCACATTAAAGACACCGTTCACCCCTTGAAACAACCATCTGCCTAAGGCGGTGTGCAAGACCAGAACCGCCAAGATAAGCTGCAGTCCAAGCCCCCAAAAGATAATGCGAAATGATACGATACGTCTGTTTTCTGAAAAGAGCAGCGCCACCACAATCATCACGAACAAGCCGAGAAGGCTTAGCATGCGCAAGCCTAAATCTGCACCCATGACCAGTCTCCAATTCCGGCGATCAGCGTCGCCGTGTTGTGGGATTCACATCTCACTCCAAGCTTTTCTTAAAATCCACCGCGTCCTGAATCTGATCGGTGGCGATAAAATCGACGCCGGCAACCACTGCCGCTTTCCAACGCTGCTGCACCGCCTCAAGAGAGCCAAAGTTGTAGCCGGGATTGCCACCCTGACCAAGATGAACAATAGGATTTCTACCGTCAAGTCCGTAGAAACGAATCCAGTATCCTTGCTTATGGGCATTGCTCACCAAGGCGTTGAGGCGCGCAGCGGCTTCCTCCGTCCAAGCGCCCGCCTGAGGCTGTCCTTGCGGTTCCACATCGCGCCATGAATAATTTATCCAGCGCCTAAAATTATCGGCAGGCCGCTCGGCATTGCCTGATCCGAAAATAAATAAGCTGCCGCCTACCGGAACCGCGTCATAAAAATGCGCCCTTTCACGAGCGCCGCCGCCTGCAAGGATGAGCATGGGTTTGAGCGTAATAGGCGCGACCGGCAACGGCTCCGCTCCTTTGGGAGCCGTACACAGCCAAGGTTCATAGCTGCGAATTAAATCGTAGACTGCCCTGTGAAGCCCGGGCGCGTCACCACGTATGTCATTAATGTTCAGCGTAATCAAAGGCCAATGGTGCGTGTCATCGCTTTGTAATGCCTCTTCCATGATGGGGCGCACCCGCTCGAAGAAATAATCGCGGAGCAAGGGCTCTTTGCCGGAGAAAGGTCCGCCGTGGGCGACAATGAGGCGGCCCTCCCTATCGCCGCCTTTCCCCGAATCCCAGCACAAATCCAATTCGATGCCGAGGGGCACGCCTGCCGCCAAAGCATCATCCAAACGTTTCTCCCAACGACCTTGGTAGGGATAACAATTGTGTGCTTCAATGATAACCCGTTCACCTGCTAAGAAAGAGGGCGCATCTGTCTGCTCTGCGCCTGTGTCTAGAGAAAATGCAACAAGGACACCGAATAAAAAGAGAGAATGCTTCATAACTATAGCCCGGAGTTGATATTTATAAAAACAGTCTTAGGCTTCGGGCAGGGATTTGCTGAAGCCTAAAAGCACCAACAAGGTGATGGCAATGAGCAAGAGATCACCCAAAATACTGCCAATGTCTTCCAAGTTCGTATATCTTGAAATGCAGCCGCAGCCCGCACACCCGCAGCCCAAATCCATGGTTTCACCATCATAGACATAGGCGGTGAAGGTGGTGCTTTTACTTATTTCTTCGTTATATTCACTGTCGTCGCGCAATACATTGGAGCGGAAACAGCGGTTGTCGGCATCTATAACAAAGTCCGTCTGACCTCGGACGAGGATGCCCTCCACCACACCCGTGACTGCATTGAATACGGGAGAACCGGAATTGCCCTGATAATCATCTGTGTTGGCCGTGAAAAAGCCGTCCTTCGTGTTGCTCCTCACTTTGGTATTGCTGCCAAAAGCAATTTTCTTGGGCAGCCCAAAAGGATGACCAATGATCCCCACCGGCGTGCCCACGGAAACGGTCCCTTCCGTGCGCAGCGGCAAGGGCTGTGCCACGGTGATAGGGCGATCTACACGAATGATGGTGAAATCATAATTTTTGTTGTATTGGTGCGCGACAATCTCAACGCCCTGATAAATCTCTTTCTCAGAGAAGGTGAGCTTCGCTGTATCTCCATCTTTCATATGAAAACCGAAAATGAACTGGGTCGAATACAAATCGCTCTCATATTCAATGCAATGACCTGCCGTAGCGATCAGGTCTGTGTTCACGATAAAGCCGGTACACCACGCCGCTGTAGGCTGATCGGCAAAGGGTTCGTCCGGACAGGGAGACATGTTTTTCCACGTGAACGGCCGCGTAGAAAGGGTAAAACTGCCGTTTCCATTATCTTTCAAGACCGACGAACTGACCAAAGCACAGACTGATTCCGCCCACTCAAGCCGATCCACATTCCTCTCTTGGTATAGGTCGATTCGATCGTCTACCCCGTAAATTACCTTGTCGTCCGCCTGAGCTGCCCACATCCCTGCCAAGACAATCGCAGTCATCATGTATATCACTGCTCTTTGCAGGATTAGAAGTCGTTTCTTTAGATCAGCCACCGTGACCGCCTTTCTTATATAGTAAGGAAAGATGCACACCTCCGGCAGATTTCTCTTCTTCGGATGCGCCGCTCTACCCTAGAAGATCTTGAGGCAACACCGCATACTTTACGGCCGGTCCTGTACCCACAACGCACGATAGCTCAAATGCTGCATATATTGATCCAACAAGATGAGGGCGGTGAATGCTTCAGCCACCGGCCAAACCCGCGCCACAATGGTAGGGTCCCGTCGCGTCACAGCGCTTAATACGGCATTTTCGAGGGACACCTTATCAATAGTCCGTTGATCTTTGGCAATGGTGGGCGTGGGCTTTACCGCAAGGCGCAGCACAAGAGGCTGCCCATTGCTCAGACCACCGGTAACACCGCCGGCATGGTTCGATTCGAAATAGACTTTTCCATCCTTGGCGCGTATCTGATCGTTGTCTTCGGAGCCACGCATATTTTTGACGGCGTAGCCCGCACCGATTTCAACCGCTTTGATCGTTCCGATACTCATCATGCGGCCCAGTTCACCATCCAGCTTTTGGAAGACTGGCTCACCCATACCCACAGGCAATCCGGTCGCGACCACTTCGACCAAGCCGCCGCTGGAATCGCCTTCATCGCGAATCTCCAAGATCCGTTTTTCCATTTCGAAGGCGGCATCAACATCGGGACAATTCACAGTCGGGTGAATCCCGTATTCAGCGCGTATGGCATGAGCATCCAGGGGCCGTGCTGCATCTTGTATTGCAATCAACTGTTTCTCAAGTTCTGCAAGGACCGCCATTTTCTCTAAAAACCGCATGTCTTCGGTGAAACGCTTATCGTTAAAGATCCAGTTATAAATGGGGTCATAATCGCGTCGAACACGGCGGAATTGATCCACCATCTTCCTCGCCGTGTCAAGGGTCACCTCGCCTGCCGATATGCCGGCTGCTTCTTTCACATAGGCGAACACTTCAATACCGTGTTGTTTGAGAATATGCCGCGCCACAGCACCGGCAGCAACGATAGTCGACGTATACCGACCGCTGAAAAAACCGGCGCCAATACTATCATCCCATTCTCCGTACTTTACATAGGAGGCATAAGAAGCATGGCCGGGGCGGGGGGTTCTATTGGTCGATTGATACTGTTCTATATGTTCGAAATGACGGTCCAGATTCGGAATAAGAATCACCAAGGGCGTACCGTTCGTATGAGCGCCGTTAGCAAAGCCGGGCATGGTGTCCGCCGCGTTTACGCCGCTGTAAATGACCGGCACATCCGGTTCACGCCGCGGCGATGCCAATTCGCTTTGTCCCGGTTTACGCGTCAATAAAGATGCGTAAATCTCCGCCTCCGTAATGTGCAATCCGGGCGGGACACCTTGAAGATGTACGGTTAATCCCTCTTGATAGCTGCCACCCGCTACCGTGGTCTGAAACAACTTTCCATAACTACAGCCAAGCATGATCTTTTCTCCCGGATACCCTACGAATTTCACGACTATTATCGGCTACACATTCCTTGAACCTTGCACACGCGCAAGACAGGGCATATCATCAGCACGGTGTGCTTTCAAACGACAAAGGAAAATCATAAACTATTTTCGCTGTGCAATCAACACTAATGCGCTCAAAAAAAAATAGAGTCGGTCTGCTCATTGACACGAACAAACCGACCCGGAGATATGTAATCATGGCGACTCTAAAAACAACGCCATGCTATGAGCGGGCTGCTTATTTCCGATAGAGGGCTTTGAGATCTTCTAAAGTCATAGGCTCATAATCGGTGGCATGGCCTGCTTGGCCGAAAGCCTTCATACGCGCTACATAGACTTCATAAGCCGCTTCCCGTGCCGGTTTCAGATAATCGCGAGGATCGAATTTAGCAGGCGTTTCAATCAACACCTTGCGAATGGCGCCGGTCATGGCGAGACGGCTGTCCGTGTCCACATTGATTTTGCGTACGCCGTGTTTGATGCCGTCTTGAATCTGCTCAATGGGGATACCAAAGGTATCAGGCATATTGCCGCCGTATTGGTTGATAATATCTACCAACTCGCGGGGAACGGAACTGGAGCCGTGCATGACCATATGGCAATTGGGCATTCTGTCATGGATTTCGTGAATACGTTCCATTGCCAACTCAGGAGGCAGCATCTCGCCGGTAACGGGATCTTTCCGCCCCGACTTATACGCGCCGTGGCTGGTGCCGATGGCGACAGCAAGGGCATCCAAGCCGGTCTGTGCGACAAAGTCTTCCGCCTGTGCCGGATCGGTCAGATGATCTTGGACTTCGGCGTCGGTAAGGCCGGCGCCGTGGCCGTCTTCAATACCGCCGAGGCAGCCCAGTTCACCTTCCACTGTCACGCCGAGGGGATGGGCAAATTCGACTACGGAGCGCGTAACCGCCACGTTCTGTTCGTAGCTGTTGGGCGTCTTGCCATCTTCGCTGAGCGAACCATCCATCATGACGGAGGTGAAGCCCAGGGCAATCGCTTCTTTACAGGTTTCAAGGCTGTTGCCATGGTCAAGGTGCATCGCCACAGGAATATGCGGGAATTCTTCGGCTGCCGCTTCCATCAATTTCTTCAGGTAAATCATTTTGCTGTATTTAAGAGCGCCGCGGCTCGCCTGAATGATAACCGGACTATGCGTGTCGTTAGCAGCCTGCATAATGGCTTGAATCTGTTCCATGTTGTTGACATTAAAAGCGCCAACACCGTAACCGCCCTTGGCGGCTTCATCTAAAATCTGACGCATCGGTACGAGGGCCATAAATATTCTCCTTTCGGTTGTTTTGCATGCTATGAAAAAACGTCGGGTTACACACTGGCGGGAAGGAGGCTGTGCTTCAGTGATTGCGCGATAAAGCGACCGTGGAAGTACGTACTGAAGGGTTTATACAGGTATGCTTCTCCCGTGAGTATTCTACAACATGGGCGACAAAGGAGTCAAACCTCTGCGCGCCATCCTTAGTCACCGCCGGTGTTCCTAAGCGGATACGAGGATACGGACCCGAAACGGGTATAGGGATAATAACGAAAGACCACTTTACCGATAATGGCATCCAAATCGGCAAAGCGATGGTGAGCAGGCAAGCCCAAGCTTTTCATACCTAAATCTAAGACATCGCCGCTGCTGTCATCACTGATGTTGCGGTTATCGCCCAGATAAAAGAACGCGCCTTGCGGAACCGAAATAGGCGTTTCAATGGTGTAATCCATAGCTTCGTAAATATAAGGCTCAGAGGCATATTTACCGTTTAAGAACAGCGCGCCATCAACGACGCTGACCGTATCGCCCGGCAGGCCGATGAGACGTTTGACCACATACTCCCCTTCCTCCGACCAAACCACAATATCGCCCCGCGCATATTGAGGCTGATTAAGCGTAATGACCATGTCTTCCGGATTCAGGGTTGGTTCCATGGATCTTGAGGGCACGAGGAAAAAGCGCATTTCGCGCCATGCAAAGAAATAGAGGGCAACACACAATAAAATAAGAAGGAGAATCATCCCCAACTTTTGGCTATTCATAAGACTGATAAATGAGCGGTTTTGAGAAGTATCTTGTTTTTCCGAGTCGTCACGCATCCTATATTTCACCTATGGGCTTGCTGCGCCCTTCCTAATTACGTGTCCCTGCCGCTTGACGGGACACCATTTCTTGAAGTCACATTTAATCAGTTTAAAATAACGATTCCTCAGTGAAAAGTGTAACATACTTACAGAATTAAAAGATCTTTTTTCATGGCATATGGCGGATTCAAGGTTGAAATGCAACCGATCCCAAAAAAGAGGACATCACAGAGATCTTCGGTACAATAGTTCTAACAAAACACCCGAAGGAGTCCGTAATATCCAACCACCAATTTACACGAGATGACCGTATAAAACTAGTAACACTTAAAAGCCAAGGATTGAGCAACCGACAAATAGCTCAGATACTCGGATTTCATAAAAGTAGTATGGGCCGTGAATTGTGCCGTAATAGTGTACGTGGTCGCTATTGTTCCACTGCTACGGGTCGGCTTGCAATCAATCGGCGT
>Ga0265293_10001329_pt1 | contig 54066 bp, 57 predicted proteins | sample Munlanlewell138R_FD_192505 | JGI IMG/M metagenome (GOLD analysis project Ga0265293, IMG submission 192505) | Leachate microbial communities from a municipal landfill in Southern Ontario, Canada - Leachate well 138R | ecosystem: Engineered > Solid waste > Landfill > Unclassified | place: Canada... | reverse complement strand
AACAGCGACAAGATCGCCGTGGTCGATTCGCGTGATCAGAAGATGGCCGCGCTGGTCGATGTCGACAAGATCCCGCATCCCGGTCGCGGTGCCAACTTCTCGGTCTGGAGCGGCAAGAACCAGCGCTCGGCCATCGTCGTGGTGGATGACAAGACGCGCAAGCTGAGGAAGGTGCTGGACGATCCGCGCCTGATCACCCCGACCGGCAAGTTCAACGTCTACAACACGGTCAACGACGTCTACTGATTGCTGCCGGGTCAGCGTTCGACGCAAACGGCGGGAGGCCTTCGGGGCTCCCGCCGTTTTCTTGTGCGAGGCCGCAGGCTGCGTCCGGGAAAGGTGCCGATGCGGCGAAACGGCAGTCGCTGGCTCGCGCGGATCGGCAAAACCTTTTCATGCCAAAGCCATCACCGCCGACCGGGCGCGCGCCAGGTAGTCATCCTTGTTTTCCCCCGGCAAAGGCGCGACCACGGCACCGAAACGCGCGGTGCAGATCAGCGGTGCCGGCAGCAGGCTGCCCTTGGGCAGGCTGCGGCGGGCGTTGTCGAGGTACACGGCGACCGGTTCCACCTGCGGATGCGCGCAGGCCAGATGGTAGAGGCCGGACTTGAACGCGGCCGGCGACTCGCCGGGATGGCGGGTGCCTTCCGGGAACAGGATCAGCGAATCGCCGGCGCGCAGGGCGGCGTGCAGCGGGGCCAGCGGATCGTCGCCGCTGTTGTCGCGCTGGCGGTCGATCAGCACCGCGTTGAGGCCGTGGCGGGCGATCCAGCCGCGCAGGCCGCCGCTCCAGTAGTCACGCGCGGCCACCGGGCGGGTGCGTCGACGCTGTGCCGGCGGCAGCGCCGCCCACAGCGTCATCGTGTCCAGGTGGCTGCCGTGGTTGGCGAAGTAGATGCGTTGCCCGCCCTCCGGCCGGACGCCGATCCAGCGCGGATAGGCACCGATCAACAGGCGCGTCAGCAGCAGCAACAGGCGCGCCGTCACGGCGGCCGCGTCGACAGTTGCCGGGCGATGGCGCGGCTGCGCAGGATGCAGGTCAAGGCCGTGCCGATGGCGATGATCACCGCGCCCGGCAGCAGGACGTGCGTGCTGCCGCGCAGGTGCAGTTCCGCCGCGCCGAGCAGCAGGGCGGCGGTCATCACCGCCATGCGCTGCGGCTTGGCCTGCGGCCCGCGAAAGTCCTGCTCCAGGCCCAGCGCGCCGCCGAGCGCGCGGATGTAGGCGGTCAGCGCCGCCAACAGCGCCATCAGCCAGCCCAGCCAGGGCAGGCCGGCGGCGTGGCCGAGCGCGACCAGCAGCAGCGAATCGGCGATGCGGTCGGGTAGCTCGTTGTACAGCGCACCCGTGGGCGACTGCTTGCCGCCCTCGATCGCCACCATGCCGTCGAGCAGGTTGCACAACAGGCGCAGTTGCACGCACAGCGCGGCGAGAACGAAGCCGGCGGGCGTCGGCCAGGCCAGCAGCAGGACGGTCCCGATCAGGGCGAAGACGATGCCGAGGACGGAAATCCGGTTCGGCGTGATGGCGCTGGCGGCCAGCACGGCAGCCAGCCGCCTGGCCCAGCCGGCGTCGCGGGTGCGCAAGGGGCGGCGGTTGTCGGAACTCATTCAGTGCGCACGCGCATCGCGCTGGCGACGACGCGGCAGGTGGCTGCGCAGGAAGGTCATCTGGTCGGCGAGGATGTTGCGGTTGGACAGGATCAGGTGTTCGACCCAACTCGGCCGGTAGGGGATGGCGAGCAGCGGCATGTTGGCCTGCTGCGGCGTGCGGCTGCCCTTGCGCATGTTGCAGTGCTGGCAGGCGCTGACGACGTTTTCCCAATGATCGCGGCCACCGCGCGACAGCGGCACGACGTGGTCGCGGGTCAATTGATGGCGCGGAAGCTGCTGGCCGCAGTACAGGCACAGATAACTGTCGCGGGAGAACAGCGCGGCATTGCTGAGCGCCGGGGTCGGGTCGGCACCGCGCGAGCGCGCGTGGCCGCGTGCGGCGACGATCGGATGCAGGGCGATCACGCTCTGCCGGCCGCTGGCGCGGCTGATGCCGCCGTGGATGCGCAGGCAGGGTTGGCCTAGTGTCCAGGCCACCGCGTCGCGCACGTAGAGGCAGGTCGCGTCCTGCCAGGAAATCCAGTCGAGGATGCGGCCGCCGGCATCCAGCGACAGCACGCGGGTGGCGTGCAGGTCGGCGTGATGGACGGTCTCCACTGTCATGCGCTCTCCTGCGGATGATCCGGCACCACGCGGCGCGTGCGCCGTCGCGGAGCATAGCGGATTGCTGTGTCGTCGGTGTGTCGGCGTGCACGCCCGGCATTGCCAGGACCGGTCGCTGCGGGCAACCTGTCGCGCCCGTTCAACGCAGAGCCCGCCCGATGACCGCAGACGACCGCCTCGCCGACCTGGCACGCCACCTCGACAGCATGCCGCCGGTGCGCGCCATGGCGATCCGCATCGACGGCTGCGACGCCGCCGGCCTGGCGCTGTCCGCGCCGCTGGCTGCCAATGTCAACGACAAGGGCTGCGCCTTCGGCGGCTCGCTGACCAGCCTGATGACGCTGGCGGCCTGGGCCCTGGTCGACCTGCGCCTGGCGCAGGCCGGCCTGACCGGCGCCGAGATCTACGTGCAGGACTCCACCGTCCGCTATCTGGCCCCGGTGTTCGAGGACCTGCGCACACACAGCCGCCTGGCCGATGCGGAGCCCGGCTGGGAGACGTTCATCGACACCTTCCGCAGTCGCGGCCGGGCGCGCGCCAGCCTGCTGGCCGAGGTGCGCCTGGCCGACGGCCGGGTGGCGGCGAGCTTCGAGGGCCGCTTCGTCGCCAAGCAGCCGGCCTGACGGTCAGTCGCCCGGCGACAACAGTGCCCGCAGCGCCGGTAGTGCCAGTGCAACCCAGGCACGATATTGCGCCGCGCCCGGATGCAGGCCATCGCCGGCCAGCCAGTCCGGGTTGGCGTCGGCGCGCCGGCTGATGCCGCTGATGTCGACGAAGGCGACCTCGCGCTCGGCGCAGACCGCCTGTTTGACGGCGTTGAAGGCATCCAGTTCGGCGGCGATGCGGGCGCGCTCGCGGCCTTCGGCGAACGGCGTCACGCCCCAGTCGGGGATGGCCAGCACGAAGGTCCGCGCCGGGCGTCCGCCGGCCAGCGCGATGGCGCGTTCCAGCAAGGCGGCGAATTCGCTGCGGAACTGGACCAGCGGCCGGCCGCGATACTGGTTGTTGACGCCGATCAGCAGGCTGACCAGGTCCCAATGTCCGAGCGGCTCGGCGGCGTCCATCGCGGCGGCGAGTTCGTCGGTGGTCCAGCCGGTGGCGGCGATGATGCGCGGCGGCGCGATGGCGATGCCGGCCTCGCCCAGCCGCGCCGCCAGCACGACCGGCCAGCGCTCGGCCTCGGTGACGCCCTCGCCGATGCTGTAGGAATCGCCCAGCGCCAGATAGCGCAGCGGCTCAGGCGGCATGCTGGCTGGGCACATCGTCGGCAAGCCGCGCCAGCGCGCGTTCGATGCGCGCGAACACCTCGCGGATCTGCTCGGCCTCGGGCAGCAGGGTGACGCGGAAGTGGTTGCGATAGGCGACGTTGAAGCTGGAGCCGGGCACCACCAGCACGCCCTCGGTTTCCAGCAGGTCGAGGGCGAAGCGGTGGTCGTCGAAGCCGGCGACGCGGGCGAGGTCGACGCCGGGGAAGGCGTACAACGCGCCAGCCGGCACGACCAGGTCGAGATAGCGGCTGGCCGCCACCGATTCGATCACCGCGCGGCGCGACTCGTGCAGCCGCCCGCCCGGCGCGGTCAGCGCGGCGATGGTGTCCTCGCCCTGCAGCGCCGCCGGGATCGCCCATTGGCCGGGCACGTTGGCGCACAGGCGCAGGGCGCTGATCAGGTCCATCGCGTGCTGCAGGTCGGTGCAACGGCCCGGCTCGCCGGACAGCGTCACCCAGCCGACCCGGTAGCCGCAGGCGCGGTAGACCTTGGACAGGCCGCCGAAACTCAGGCAGGGCAGGTCGCCGGCCAGCGCCGACAGCGGATGGAAGCGGGCCTCGTCGTAGAGGATGCCGTCGTAGATTTCATCGGTCAGCAGCAGCAGATGATGGCGCTCGGCCAGTTCCACCAGCCGTTGCAGTAGTTCGCGCGGATAGCTGGCACCGGACGGGTTGTTGGGGTTGATCAGGACCAGGGCGCGGGTGTGCGGGGTGATCAGCTCGGCCATCTGCTCGGGGTCGGGCAGGAAGCCGTTCTCCGGCCGGCAGTCGTAATAGGCCGGGGTGCCGCCGTTGAGGATCGTCGCCGCGCTCCACAGCGGGTAGTCCGGGCTCGGCAGCAGCACTTCGTCGCCGTGGTTGAGCAGGGCGCGCAGGCAGACGTCGATCAGCTCGCTGACGCCATTGCCGATGAACACGCGCTCGACGCCGACATGCCGCGCGCCGCGCGCCTGCTGCTGCGCGGCGATGGCTTCGCGAGCCACCGCCAGGCCTTGCTGGTGGCAGTACGGATCGCTCTGCGCCAGATGCTCGGCCACCGCCGCCTGCAAGTGCGCCGGGGCGCGGAAGCCGAAGGCACCGGGGTTGCCGATGTTGAGCTTGATCAGGCGTCGGCCCTGCGCCTCCAGTTCGTGTGCGCGGCGGGCCAGTTCGCCGCGGATTTCGTAACGGACATCCTGCAGGCGCTGACTGACGCCGATGGAGCGGTGCGGCATGGGGCTGGATCGCGGGGAAAGGGCGCGCCAGCGTACCGCAAAGGCGGCCGCGCGTTCAGTCGGAACGGGCTCGATGGGCGCGGGGCGAGCGCCACAGGCACAGCGCGGCGAGTAGCGCCAGGGCCAACTCGACCGCCAACGCCGAGCACAGGAAAGTCGTCGAGATTCCATCCAGCGCCATGCCCAGCGCCCGCGCCAGGCCGATCCCGCCATAGGCAGCCAGACATAGCCACAGCCCGGCGCGATGGCGCTGTTCGCTGAGCGCGGTGGCGACGATGAACAGGCCGAGGCCGATCTCCAGCCCGCCGTAGAAGGCGCGCAGTTCGGTGGCGGCGACCGCGCCGGCCACCTCCATGCCGGCCGCCGCCAGCGTCGCGACCGGGGCGATCAGGCAGGCAATGCCGAAGCCGAGAAAACCGAGGCCGGCCAGCCAGAGGGTGAGGCGGGACAGTGTGCGCATCGAAGGCTCCTGTTGCGATGGGGAATGCCGCGTCGGGGCGTCCCGCCCTTGGTCTTGCAGGCGTGAACGGCGCACAATCGTGGCATGCCGTTTGTCCACACACCGTCAGCGCCGCTCGCCGCCCTCGGCTGGCGCGACGACCTGCCCGCCGCCGCTGCCCTGGCCTCGATGCCGCCGGGACGGCTGGCGCGGGTCGCCGCACAGCATCGCTCCGGCTACCGGGTCAGTGTCGGCGACGGGGAATTCGCGGTGCAGCCGCCGGCGGCCTGGCTGCGCCGGCGCATCGACCCCGAACTGCGCGCCGCCGTCGGCGACTGGGTCTGGCTGGCAGCGGACGAGGACGTGATCCACGCCTGTCTGCCGCGCCACAGCCTGCTGCGTCGCGGCGCGGCGGGAGAGCACTACGGCCGGCAGTTGATCGCCGCCAACATCGACACCGTGTTGGTGGTGGCCGGTCTGGACGGCGACTTCAACCCGCGCCGGCTGGAGCGCTACCTGCTGCTGACCCGCGACAGCGGCGCGGCCACGGTCATCGTGCTGACCAAGGCCGACCTCTGCCCGGACCTGCCGGCGCGGCTGGCGGCGCTGGACGGATTGCGCGCCCAGGGCGTGCCGATCGTGACGATCAATGCTCGCGAGACGGCCAGCGCGGCGGCGCTGTCGGCATGGACCGGGCCGGGCCAGAGCCTGGTGCTGGTCGGCTCTTCCGGTACCGGCAAGTCGACCCTGACCAATTGCCTGCTCGGCATCGAGCGGCAGAAGACCGCCGACGTGCGCCAGACCGACAGCCGCGGCCGCCACACCACCACCCATCGCAGCCTGATCGCCCTGCCCGGCGGCGGCTGCCTGATCGACACCCCCGGCATGCGCGAGCTCAAGCCCACCGGCGACGAGGATCTGGCCGAGGGCGGCTTCGAGGATGTCGAGGCGCTGGCGGCCGATTGCCGCTTCCGCGATTGCGCGCACCAGGCCGAACCCGGCTGTGCGGTGCGCAAGGCGTTGCAGCGCGGCGAACTGGACGGCGCAAGGTTGGCCAACTACCTCAAGCTGCGCGGCGAACTGGCGCAGGCCGGCGCAGTGATCGTGCAGCGCGCGCGCCGCGCCGCACAGCCCGCCGGACGGCGGCCGGAGCGCCGCGAGATCGAACCGGACAGTCAGGAACACTGAAGCCATGGACCTGCAACTGGCTCATCATCTGGCGCTGGACGCGCGCCTGACCGAAGCGGTCAAGGGCATCCGCCTGCTCAACCTGCTGAGCTGGCCGGCCAGCGAACAGCAGCGCTTCCTCGCCGCCTGGCATCGCGGCCAGGCGCGACCGCCACAGATCATCTATCCGCGTCTGGACCTGTCCGACGTGCGCGTCGAACTCGCCGCGATCATCACTGCCAGCGACCACGACCACCCGCTGGGCGAATACCTGTACCGCAACGCCAGCAGCTACGACATCGCCGCGCGGCTGATCGAAGCGCTGGGCACGGCCGAGGTCACGCAATGCTCGGTGGACCTGTTCGGCCGCCCCGGTGATCCGCTGCCCGGCTCCGATCTGAGCAACCTCGACGCCGCCCGCCACTTCATCGAACTGTCCGAGGATCTCGACCCTGGCCTGGCCAACGTCGAGGCCGATTACGTGCTCTCCGCCGAGGTGATGCAGGAGGAACTGCAAGAGGCGATGGACGCCTTCTTCGTCCACCACCGCGTGCGCGTGGAGATCGACCCCAACCTGGTCGCCAAGGCCGCCGCCGGTGCCACCCGCATCCGCCTGCGCTCGGCCACCGGCTTCACCGAATACGACCGCCACCAGTTGCTCGAACACGAGGCCTTCGTGCATTCGCTGACCGCACTCAACGGCCGCGAGCAACCGCATCTGAAGAGCCTTGGCCGCACCGCGCCGCGCATCACGGCCACCCAGGAAGGCTTGGCCACCTTTGCCGAACTGATCACCGGGGCCATCGACCTGCAACGCCTCAAGCGCATCTCGCTGCGCATCGTCGCCATCGACCAGGCCTTGGACGGGGCCGATTTCGTCGACATCTTCCGCCTGTTCCTCGATGCCGGGCAGACCGAGATCGAAAGCTTCGCCTCCACCATGCGCGTGTTCCGCGGCGCGCCGACCAGCGGCGGCAGCGCCTTCACCAAGGACGCCGTCTATCTGCACGGCCTGCTCAGCGTGCACACCTTCTTCCGCTGGGCGCTGCGCCATCGGCGGATGTCGCTGACCCGCCTGCTGTTCGCCGGCAAGATGGCCCTGCACGACGTGTTCACCCTGGAGCCGCTGTTCAACGACGGCACCATCGCCGAACCGCTGTACCTGCCGCCCTGGCTGTCGCGCGCCAAGGGGCTGGCCGGGACGCTGGCGTTCTCCCTGTTCGCCAACCGCATCCGTCTGGACCGGGTGGTGGCCGAGGATCTGGTGCTGGGCGTGTAGGCCGGGGATTGCCTTCGCCTCGCCTGATTGCCTTCGCTTCGCCCGATCATCCCGGTCGGGGCGCGATCCGCGCCGGCCCGCGCTAACATGGGCGTTCCCCTTCCGCATCGCGACCGATACCCATGAGCGAGACGCCCAGCAACGACCTCAAGCAGGCCGCCCTCGACTACCACCGCCTGCAACCGCCCGGCAAGATCAAGGTGGTCGCCACCAAGGCGATGGTCACCCAGCGCGACCTGTCGCTGGCCTATTCGCCCGGCGTGGCGTTTGCCTGCGAGGCCATCGTCGAGGATCCGCAGGCGGTCAGCGAGATGACCGCGCGCGGCAACCTGGTGGCGGTGATCTCCAACGGCACCGCCGTGCTCGGCCTCGGCAACATCGGTCCCTTGGCCGCCAAGCCGGTGATGGAAGGCAAGGGCGTGCTGTTCCAGAAGTTCGCCGGCATCGACGTGTTCGACATCGAAGTGAATGAACACGACCCGGACAAGCTGGTCGACATCATCGCCTCGCTGGAGCCGACCTTCGGCGGCATCAACCTGGAGGACATCAAGGCGCCGGAGTGCTTCATCGTCGAGAAGAAGCTGCGCGAGCGGATGAAGATCCCGGTCTTCCACGACGACCAGCACGGCACCGCGATCATCGTCGGCGCGGCGATCATCAACGCGCTGGAAGTGGCCGGCAAGAAGATCGGCGAGGTCAAACTGGCCACTTCCGGTGCCGGTGCCGCCGGCATCGCCTGCCTCGACATGCTGGTGGCGCTGGGCATGAAGCCGGAGAACATCCTCGCCGTCGACCGCGACGGCGTGCTCTACCAGGGCCGCGGCAACATGGACGCCGACAAGCAGCGCTACGCCCGCGACACCGAGGCGCGCTCGCTGGCCGACATCGTCAAGGGAGCCGATGTCTTCCTCGGCCTGTCCGCCGCCGGCGTGCTGAAGCCGGACATGGTGGCGACCATGGCGGCGCGGCCGATCATCATGGCGCTGGCCAATCCCAACCCGGAAATCCTCCCCGAGGACGCCCGCGCGGTGCGCCCGGACTGCATCATCGGCACCGGCCGGTCGGACTATCCCAACCAGGTCAACAACGCGCTGTGCTTCCCGTACATCTTCCGCGGCGCGCTGGATGTCGGTGCCACCACCATCAACGAGGCGATGAAGCTGGCCTGCGTGCGCGCCATCGCCGACCTGGCCCGGCGCGAGGCCTCGGACCTTGGCGCGGCCTACACCGGCGAGTTGCCCAGTTTCGGTCCCGAGTACCTGATCCCGCGCCCGTTCGACCCGCGTCTGCTGGTATCGCTGGCTCCGGCGGTGGCGCGTGCGGCGATGGATTCCGGCGTGGCGACGCGGCCGATCATCGACATGCGCGCCTATGTCGAGAAGCTCAACCAGTTCGTCTTCCGCAGCAGCCTGCTGATGAAGCCGGTGTTCGAGCGCGCCCGCGCCGACCTCAAGCGCGTGGTCTATGCGGAAGGCGAGGAGGAGACCGTGCTGCGCGCGGTGCAGACGGTCATCGACGAGGGCCTGGCGCGGCCGATCCTGGTCGGCCGCCCGGCGGTGATCGAGGCGCGCATCGAGCGCCTGGGCCTGCGCCTGCGCGCCGGCGAGGACTTCGACCTGACCAATATCGACGACGATCCGCGCTTCAACGAATACTGGCAGAGCTACCACGAGATCATGCAGCGGCGCGGTGTCGGCGTCGCCGCCGCGAAGTCGGTGGTGCGCACGCGCAACACCGTGATCGCCGCCTTGATGGTGCGTCGCGGCGAGGCCGACGCCATGCTCTGCGGCATGGTCGGCCGCTATCACAAGAAGCTGGCCTACGTGGTCAACGTCATCGGCCGCGAAGCGGGGGTCAATTCCACCTCGGCGCTGTCCGCCGTGCTCAATGATCGCGGCACCTTCTTCTTCGTCGATACCCACGTGCAGAACGACCCCAGCGCCGAGCAGATCGCCGAAGCGACCCTGCAGGCGGCGTTCCGCATCAAGCTGTTCGGCATCACCCCGCGCGTGGCCCTGCTGTCGTTCTCCAACTTCGGCAGTTTCGATTCGCCCTCGGCGCAGAAGATGCGCGCCGCCCTGGCGCTGATCCGCCAGCGCGCGCCGCACCTGGAGGTGGACGGCGAGATGCAGGCCGACACCGCGATCCATCCCGGCGTGCGCGAGCGCCTGCTCAGCGGATCGACGCTGAAGGGCAGCGCCAACCTGTTCGTGATGCCCAACCTCGACAGCGCCAACATCGTCTACAACATGGTCCGCTCGATGACCGACAGCGTGGCGCTGGGGCCGATCCTGATGGGCCTGGCGCGGCCGGCGCACGTGCTGACGCCGGCGGCGACGGTGCGCCGGGTGGTCAACATGACCGCCATCGCGGCGGTCGAGGCTCAATTGCGCGCCGAGCGCCAGCAGGCCGCTTCCGGCTGAGCGCGGGCAGGCGGCGGCTGACCGGTTTTGCCGCTCAGCCCGCCGCCAGTTGCGCCAGCAGACCGCGCAGCGCCTGTCCGCGATGGCTGTGGCGATGCTTGGTGGCGGCGTCCAGTTCGGCCGCGCTGGCGTCCAGCGCCGGGTCGAAAAACAGCGGGTCGTAGCCGAAGCCGCCGCTGCCGCGCGGCGCATCGAGGATGCGCCCGCGCCAGCGTCCTTCGGCGATCAGCGGTGCCGGATCCTCGGCGTGGCGCAGCAGGACCAGCACGCAGATGAAGAACGCCCCGCGCCCGGCGGCGTCGACGCCATCCAGCGCGCCAAGCAGCTTGGCGATGTTGGCCGCGTTGTTACCCTGCGCGCCGGCATAGCGCGCCGAATGCAGGCCGGGCGCGCCGTCCAGCGCATCGACGCAGAGGCCGGAATCGTCGGCCAGCGCCGGCAGGCCGGACAGGCGCGCGGCGTGGCGCGCCTTGAGCAGGGCGTTCTCGACGAAGCTCAGGCCGGTTTCCTCGATCTCGCCGATGCCCAGTTCGCCCTGGGCGATGACCTCGATGTCCAGCGGTGCCAGCAGTTGGCGGAACTCGCCCAGCTTGCCGGCATTGCCGCTGGCGAGAACCAGGCGCACCGCCTCAGCCCGGGGTCGACAGCGCGGCGTTCTGCGCCGCCATCAACTGGCGCACGCCGGACTCGGCCAGGGTCAGCAGGGCATCGAGTTCGTCGCGGCGGAAGGCGTGGCCCTCGGCGGTGCCCTGCAACTCGATGAAGCCGCCGCCGTCGTTCATCACGATGTTCATGTCGGTGTCGCAGTCGCTGTCCTCGGCGTAGTCGAGGTCGAGCACCGGGACGCCACGATAGACGCCCACCGAGACCGCCGCCACCGCGCCGTGGATCGGGTCGCGGCTGATCTCGCGCTTGGCCGTCAGCCAGCGCACCGCATCGACCAGCGCCACATAGGCACCGGTGATCGCCGCGCAGCGGGTGCCGCCATCGGCCTGCAGCACGTCGCAATCCAGCGTGATGGTGCGCTCGCCGAGCGCGCTGCGGTCGACGCAGGCACGCAGCGCACGGCCGATCAGGCGCTGGATTTCAAGCGTCCGCCCGCCCTGCTTGCCGCGCGCCGCCTCGCGGTCGCCGCGCGTGTGCGTGGCGCGCGGCAGCATGCCGTACTCCGCCGTCACCCAGCCTTGGCCCTTGCCGCGCAGGAACGGCGGCACACGGTTTTCGACGCTGGCCGTACACAGCACGCGGGTGTCGCCGCAGGCGATCAGCACCGAGCCCTCGGCGTGGCGGGTATAACCGCGAATGATTTGCAGCGGTCGCAGCGCATCGGCGGCACGGCCGCTGGGGCGCGAAAAAACGGAAGGGGAACTGGGCATGCCTGCTGCGCAATGAGCGAAAAAAGGCCGGCGAGTTTACCATCGCCGCCGAACCCTCCCGGACGACCCGCCATGATCCGCAGCATGACCGCCTACGCCGCCGGCGAACGACTCGCGCCCTGGGGCAGCCTGAGCTGCGAGTTGCGCGCCGTGAACCATCGCTACCTGGAACTGGGCCTGCGCCTGCCCGACGAACTGCGCGCCTTCGAGGGCCTGCTGCGCGAACGCGTCGCCCGGCGGGTGACGCGCGGCAAGCTCGACCTGTCCTTGCGTCTGCGCCCGGCGCTCGGCGGCGAAGCCCTGCGCCTCAATGCCGACCTGCTTGATCGCCTGGCCGAACTGGCGGCGCAATGCGACGCCCGCTTCCCGCGCATGCAGGTCGATTTTGCCGAACTGCTGCGCCATCCGGGCCTCGTCGAACAGGCCGAGATCGACGCCGACGTCCTGCGCGAAGCGGTCGAAGCCCTGCTCGACCAGGTGCTCGACGAATTCATCGCCGCCCGCGAGCGCGAAGGCGGCAAACTGGCCGAATTCATGACCAGCCGCCTCGACGGCATCGCCGACATCGCCGCGCAGGTGCGTGAATGGCTGCCCGACATCCGCGCCGCCCTGCGGCAGAAGCTGGAAACCCGGCTGGCCGACCTGCGCGAAGCGGCCGATCCCGGCCGGCTGGAACAGGAACTGGTGCTGCATCTGCAAAAGATCGATGTCGACGAGGAACTGGACCGCCTCGCCACCCACGTCGGCGAAGCGCATCGCGTGCTCGCCCTGCCCGACGCGGTCGGCCGTCGGCTGGACTTCCTGCTGCAGGAATTCAACCGGGAAGCCAACACCCTCGGCTCCAAATCGGTCGACGCCCGCACCACCCGCGCCGCCGTGGAACTGAAGGTGCTGATCGAGCAGATCCGCGAACAGGTCCAGAACATCGAATAACCGGAACAGACCAACAGGACAGGCGAAACGATGGCGGATAACCCCGATGGCAGCTTCATCCCGCGCGGCCTGCCCGGGGTGATCAATGCCGCGCGCTGGTCGCTGAAAGGCCTGCGCGCCGCCTGGCGGCACGAGTCCTCGTTCCGCCTGGAGGTCTACCTGTTCCTGCTGCTGGCACCGCTGGGCGCGTGGCTGGGCGCGAATGCCATCGAGCGCGTGCTGCTGATCGGCAGCCTGCTGCTGGTGCTCAGCGCCGAACTGCTGAACTCGGCGGTGGAAGCGGTGATCGAGCGCTTCGGCTCGCAATGGCACGAACTGGCCGGCCGCGCCAAGGACATGGGCTCGGCGGCGGTGTTCGTGCTGATGCTCAACGTCGCCCTGATCTGGGGCGGATTGCTGCTGCCGCGCTGCTGGGGCTGACAACGTGGCTGGATCACGGCACGCCTTGCCGGTACGGACCCCGATGGGCCCTGCCCAGGCGCGCGCCGCTTGCCTGGGCTATGGGCGGCGGCTTGCCTGCTTTCCGGGTGCGGGTTGTGCTACGCGGTTGTGGTGGCGATGGCCTTGGCGATGGCGGCGCAGCGGGCCTGGCGCAGGCGGTCGCCGATGGCGGGGCCGTCGAGGCCGGCGAGGTCGAGGTCGCGGGCCTGCACGCTGAGGGCGGCGGTGTGCAGGGTGTTGAGCAGTGCGCGCTGCGGGTACGGGCTTTCGGACAGGCCGAGGCGGCCGCGCTTGTCGGCTTCGCAGACCAGGGCGATGGCGTCGATGCGGGCCGGCTGGCGGAAGGCGTCGCAGCGTTCCAAAAGGGCGAGGATGCGCGGCGGCGTCATCTCGGCCAGGCGGTGGATGTTTAGGTGTTCGCGGCAGACCGCTTCGGCCAGCAGGCGGTAGTCGGTGGGTGCTTTCAGGCGGGCGCACAGCGCCGCCAGCGGCTTGAGGCCGCGATGTTCGTGTTGTGGATGGGCGGGCAAAAGTTCGGCCGGCGTCAGCGCCTTGCCGAGGTCGTGGCCTAGGCCGGCGAAGGCGCTGCGGGCGTCGCCGGGGGCGAGCCGGGCGCATTGTCGCAGCACCATGCAGACATGGACGCCGCTGTCGATTTCCGGGTGGTATTCGGCACGCTGCGGGACGCCGAACAGGGCGTCGACCTCGGGCAGCACGCGGGCCAGTGCGCCGCAGTCGCGCAGGGTCTGGATCATCGCGTCGGGCCAAGGCTCGGCGAGGCCGCGTTGCAATTCCTGCCAGACGCGCTCGGGGACCAGATGGTCGACTTCGCCGGCGGCGACCATGGCGCGCATCAGGTCGAGGGTTTCATCGGCGATGCGAAAGCCCAGCGGGGCGAAGCGCGCCATCAGTCGCGCCCCGCGCAGGATGCGTACCGGGTCTTCGGCGAAGGCCGGCGAGACGTGGCGCAGGAGGCGCGCCTGAAGGTCGCGCTGGCCGCCGCAGGGGTCGATCAGGCGGCCATCGGCATCCTGGGCGATGGCGTTGATCGTGAAGTCGCGCCGGCGCAGGTCGTCCTCCAGGCTGATCTCGGGCGAGGCGTGGACGACGAAGCCGCGATAGCCCGGCGCGCTCTTGCGTTCGGTGCGCGCCAGGGCGTACTCCTCGCCGCTGTCGGGGTGCAGGAAGACAGGGAAGTCGCGGCCGACCGGGCGAAAGCCGGCGGCCAGCATCTGGTCGGGCGTGGCACCGACGACGACGAAATCGCGGTCGCCGGCCGGCCGGCCGAGCAGGGCGTCGCGCACCGCGCCGCCTACCAGATAGCTGCGCATGGCGATCAGCCGCCGGCGCGGTAGCGGTCCAGCCGGCTTTGCTTGCCGATGCCGGCCAGCAGCGGGCGCATGATGCGGGCCACCGGCGTCTTGGCGATGCCGAGCCGGTACAGGCCGTCGATGCCGCCGACCGAGTCCACTTGCAGCGATTTCCAGTTGTCGCTGGAAAACGGCTTGCCGGGGATGAAGTCCATCAGCATCGCCTGCAGGCGGCCGAGGGTGTCCGGCAGCGGCAGGATGCAGCGCCGCTGGCCGCGCTGCTGCGCCGTCCAGGCGACGATTTCGCGCAGGGTGAATACCTGCGGCCCGTACAGCTCGTAGACCTGCCCGCAGCTGCTGTCCGGATCGTCCAGCGCGCGCAGGAAGGCGGCCGCCACGTCGCCGACGTAGACCGGGGCGAACTTGGCACCGGGCTTGGCCAGCGGCAGCACCGGGGCGAGGTCGAGCAGGCCGGCGAAGCGGCAGTACAGGCCATCGCCGGGGCCGAAGATCACCGAGGGCTGGAAAATGGTCCAGTCCAGGCCGGAGCCCTTCACTACCTGTTCGCCCTCGCCCCGCGTGCGCAGGTAATGGCTCTTGCCGCGTCCGGCGTTGAGCGCACTCATCTGCACCAGGCGCGACACGCCGGCCTGGCGGCAGGCGGCGATCAGGGCGGTGGGGATGTCGACGTGGGCGCGCTGGAAGCCGGCACCGGAGAAGCCGCGTTCATTGAGGATACCGATCAGGTTGACGGCCGCCGCCGCGCCGTCGAGCAGGCGCGCCAGGGCGGCGCTATCGAGCGGATCGACGCTGACCACGCGGACCTCGGGGATGGCACCCAGCGCCGGCTTGTGCATCGCGTTGCGGCTGGCCACGGTGACCCGCCAGCCGGCCCGGGCCAACGCGGAAACCAGGCGGCTGCCGACGAAGCCAGTGCCGCCAAGGACGACGATGCGGGGTTTGTTCATGGTGCGGGAGTCTCCGTGACGGGCGCGCCGGGGCAGGCGAAGCCGCGCGTGGCCGGGCCGCTGGCACCGCGCAGGCGGTCGCTGAGCGCGGTGGCCTTGTCCTGGCGCAGACGCCAGTCGTGGATGACGCTGAAGGCCATGATGCGGGCGACGTACTCGCGGGTTTCGCGGTAGGGAATGGTTTCGATCCACAGGTCGACATCATGTCCGGCGCGTTGCGCCAGCCAGCGGCCGACCGGGGCCGGTCCGGCATTGTAGGCCGCCGTGGCCAGATGCGGCTGGCCGCCGTGGCGGTCGAGCATGGCGCGCAGGTAGGCGGTGCCCAGTTCGATGTTGGTGTTCGGCGCGTACAGGCTGTTCGCGCCGCCCCAGCGTTTGCCGAGCTGTTTGGCGGTGGCGGCGGCGGTGCCCGGCAGCAACTGCATCAGGCCGCGTGCGTTGGCGCTGGAGCGGGCGTCGCTCTGCCAGGCGCTTTCGGCGCGGATCAGCGCCGACACCCAGGATTCGTCGAGGTCGTGGCGGCGCGCTTCGCGGCGCACGGCCTGCCGCTGCGGCAGCGGGAAGCGCAGGCTGTAGTAGGCGAGGTCGTCCGGCCCGGTCAATGCGAACACGGCGCGGTCGTACCAGTGCGCGTCGAGGGCGATGGCAGCGGCGACGCGGCGCTCGTCGGCATCCAGCGTGGCGAGCACGGCGCGCCATTCCAGATCGGCCCAGGCGCGGCGGTCGAGGGCGAACAGGCGCACCGCGCGGACCAGTCCGGGCAGTTCCGCGATGCGTTGGCGCAGGGCGGCGTCGGCGGGGATTTCCTGCGGGCACAGCGCGTAGTCGAGGCCGAGCCGGTCGGCGGCGAGGAAGCCGTGGTAGTGGGCTTCGCGGGCCAGTGTGGCGAACAGTGCGCGGGCAGCGGCCGCGTCGCCCGTTTGTTCGCGCATCCGTGCTTCCAGATAGCGCCAGCGCGGTTCTGTGCGCTGCTCGGCGGACATCGCTTCGATGCCGTGCAGGGCCTCGTCCCAGGCGCTGCGCGCCAGTGCTTCGCGGACCCGCCATTCGTGCAGGCGGGCGTCGTAGGCTGCGGCGGGCACGGCGGCGAAGCGCTGCGCGCTGCCGGGCAGGTAGGAGGCGGCCGACCACAGCGCGATCTGGTAGCGCACGGCGTCGGCCTGGTCGCCGTCCAACAGGCGCGGTGCGAGCGCATCGAGCAGGCGCTGGGCGGCGGCGGGATCGCGGCGTGACAGCCGGTTCAGGCCGCTGAGCGCGACCGCCTGGCTGCGCTCGTTGCGCGGCCAGGCGGCGGCCTGCGAGTCGGCGGCGTCGAGAAAGCCGGCGTAGGACTCGGCCAGCGCCTTGTCGGTGGCCGGCAGGGCGCGGGCCAGATAGCGCATCAGGCTGTTGTTGCCTTCCTGCGCGGCGAGCACGATGCGTTGCCAGCGCAAGGCGTCGTCGATGCGGCCGGCAGCGGCCAGGGCGGCGAAGGCACCATCGCAGGCGTCCGGGCGCGAGGCACCGTGGCGCCAGGTGTCGGTGATCGCCGAGAGCAGCGCCTCGTCGGCCTGACCGGCGGCCAGGCGGGCGCTGAAGGCATGGCAGCGCAGGCTGATGTCGGCGGCGTCGGTCTCGCGGTAATGGCGCAGGAAGGTCGGCCAGTCGCGGCGCTTGGCCAGTTTGCCCAGCCAGGCGCGGCGCAGCGGCTCGGCAAAGGGCAGGGCGGCGTGGCGGTCGAGCAGGGTGCGCACGTCGGCGTCGCTGGCGCGGCCCAGTTGGTGGCGAAGTTCGGCATACTCCAGCCACGGGCGCAGCGGATGGTCGTCGAGGGCGTACAGCGTCGCGGCGTCGAGGCCGTTGCCGCGCTCGATGCCGTCCAGCGCGGCGCGGACGGCACCCAGTTGCGGGTCGTTGCGGGTGGCGTCGGCGCTGGCGGCGGACGCGCCCAGACAGATCAACAGAAGAATGAGATAGCGCATGGGCAAAGTGTATCGGGATCGTCCCGCCGGCTTGGTGAACCGATGAGCGAGCTGCTCGCGGCGCTGCCGCTGTTCCTGCTGCTTGGTGCCTGCGCCGGCCTGCTGGCCGGGCTGCTCGGCGTCGGCGGCGGCCTGGTGATCGTCGCCGCCCTGGTCTACCTGCTGCCCGGCCAGGGCATCCCCGCCGAGCACGTGATGCACGTCGCGTTGGCGACTTCGCTGGCCACCATCATCCTGACCGGCCTGGCCTCGGCGCGCGCCCACCATCGACGCGGCAGCGTGATGTGGCCGAGCGTGCGCTGGCTGGTGCCGGGGCTGGTCGTCGGCGGTCTGGTCGGTGCCGCGCTGGCCAGCGCGCTGAACGGCGCTGCGCTGCGCTACACGGTGGCGATCTTCTGCCTGCTGGCGGCGGCGCAACTGGTGTTCGGAACACCGAAGGGCAGCGAGCGCGCCGATGCGCCGGTCGGCCCGGCGATGAGCGCGGCCGGTTTCGGCATCGGCGGGCTGTCGGCGGTGGTCGGCATCGGCGGCGGCAGCATGACGGTGCCGTTGCTGGTCTGGCTCGGCGCGCCGCCGGTGCGCGCGGTCGGCACCTCGGCCGCCTGCGGCGTCGCCATCGGCCTGTCCTCGGCATTCGGTTACGCATTGATGGGGCCGCCGCCGGGCAGTCTGCCGGCCGGTTCGTTCGGCTACGTCTACCTGCCGGCGGCGCTGGGCATCGCCGTGGCCTCGGTCGGGCTGGCCCCGCTCGGCACGCGGCTGGCGCATCGGCTCAGCGGCCCGGCGCTGAAAAAGATTTTCGCCGGCCTGCTGCTGCTGGTCGGGCTGAGCCTGCTGCTGGATCGCTGAGGCCGTTCAGTCCGCTGTGGCGGCCAGCGGGTGGCTGGTCGGCAGTTCGATCTCCGCCGCCACCGCCAGATGGTCGGAGCGCAGGCCGGGCAGCAGCCAGCGCCGATTCACCTTCAGGTTGTCGGTGGCGAGGATGTGGTCGATGGCGCGCTGCGGCCGCCAGGCCGGGAAGCTGGGCAGGCGCTCGCTCGGCGGTTGCAGCGGGCTGTGGCGGTACAGCGGCTGCATCTCGGCCGATTCCGGCTCGCAGTTGAAGTCGCCCATCAGCACGCCGTGCGGGGCGTCCTGCAGCAGTTCGGCGATGAAGGCGGTCTGCGCCAGTCGCGCCTTGACGCTCAGCGCCAGATGCGCGATCAGCACGATCAGCGCCGCGTCACCCTCGCCATAGCGCGCCCACAGCACGCCGCGGCCGGGCACGCGGCCGGGCAGGGCGTAGTCGCGCACCTCGTCCGGCGCGTGCCGGCTGAGCAGGGCGTTGGCGCTGGTGGCGATGCCGCCCATGCGGCGATTGGGCTGGTGGCTCCAGTAATCGAAACCGGCCGCCTCGGCGAGGTAGTGGGTCTGGTTGAGAAAGCCCGAGCGCAGAGAGCCGGGATCGGCCTCCTGCAGGCCGACCAGGTCGAAGGCGCTGGCGGCGGCGGCGATGGCGTCGAGGTTGTTGCGCTTTTCCGGGTGCGGCAGCACGTGGGTCCACGGCCGACGGACGTAATCGCCATAGCCGCGGGTGCTGGCACCGGCCTGGATGTTGGCACTCAGGAGGGTGAGCGCGGGCATGGCGGAAGACGGGTTCACCCGGCCTGTGTGGGGACGCGGCAGCCGTGCTGCAAGGCCGCCGCCTCCGGGCCGGGCGCTGGCCTTCAGGATGGATCGGCCTTGGCGGCGCGCTCGGCGCGTTCCTTGGCGACCAGCTGGTCGACCACCTGCAGCATCCGCGCATGCGAGTTGCTGGCACCGACTTCGACGCGGTACTTGCCGGCGACGATCAGGGTCGGCGTGGAGGTGACGCCGTAGCGCGGTGCCTGCTGCTGGGCACGGGCGGTCTTGGCGTTGACGGCGAAGCTGTTCATGGTGGCGGCGAACTCGTCCGCCTTGACGCCGTAGTTGGTGTAGAAGGCCGGGATGTCGCCCTCGGTGCGGATGCGGCGCTCGACGTGGACGGCCTTGAACATGTCGTTGTGGGTCTTGTCGAGCAGGCCCATCGTCTCGGCGGTGTAGAAGGCACGGCCGAAGGTGTCCCAGATGCCGCCGAACATCGCCGGGGTGTAGCTGAAGGCCACGTCATCGGCCTGCTTGGCGCTCCATTCGTCGATCAGCGGCTGGAAGCTGGCGCAGGCACCGCAGCTGTAGCCGAACACTTCGACCACTTCGATGCGCTCGCCGCTGGCGGTCGGCTGGGCCGGTTCGATCAGGTGGTAATCGCGGCCGACCTGGAACGCGCCTGCGGGTTCGGAGGCGGGCGTCTGCGCGGAGCAGGCCGTGGCGGTGCCGAGCAGGGCGACGGCAAGAAAGCGGGTGAACATCGTTCAGGTCTCCGTGAGGGACAGGTGGTTGGTCCGGTCCGCAAACACGACGGGCGCCTTGCGGCGCCCGTTGCGACGACCGGATGCAGCGTGGGACATCAGGGCGCGGCGGCAGTTCCCGCCACCGGGCGCGCGTGCATGCCCTCGATGTAGCTGGCCAGCGAGGCGATTTCCTCGTCGGTCAGGTGTTTGGCGACCTCGGCCATGGTGGCGTCGGCGTTTTCGCCGCTGCCGTGGACGGTGCCGCTGCGGAAGGCGTTGAGCTGGGCCGTGGTGTAGGTGGCGTGCTGGCCGGCCAGGCGCGGATAGGCCGGGCCGGGGTTGCCGGCACCGGTCGGGCCGTGGCAGGCGGCGCAGGCCGGCAGGCTGCGCGCGGCGTCGCCGTCGCGGTACAGCGTTTCGCCGACTTCGTAGAACTTGCGGCCGGCGTTGGGGCCTTCGGCGATCAGGCTGTCGTCGGCCATGCCTGCACCGGCGGTGGTGCCGGCGAAGTAGGCACCGATGTCGCGCATGTCCTGCGGGCTGAGCGTGGCGGCAAAGCCGAGCATGATCGGGTCGGCACGCTCGCCGCTCTTGTACAGAGCGAGCTGGCGGGCGATGTAGCGCTCGTGCTGGCCGGCGATCTTCGGATACATCGGCACCACCGAGTTGCCGTCGGCGTTGTGGCAGGCGGCGCAGGCGGCGGCCTTGCCGGCACCGGCCTGGGCGTCGCCCGGCTGGGCCGGTCCATGGGCGTCGGTCAATGGCTCGGTGACCGCCGGCGCGACCTCTTCCGCGACGCCGACCTCGGCGGGCATGGATTCCGTTTGGGCAACGGCGGTGGCGGCGAACAGCAGGCCGGCGAAACCGAAAAGGCAGCGAAAGGTCATACACTTGCTCCAGTGTGTCGGGAGATTCCAGCGCCGCCGCCATCGAATGGCCGGCCTTGCTGCGGTGTCCGATGGCACCTTCAGGTGGCGTATAAACGCTGGATTATCCCCGTCGTCCCCGCAGCCGGTCAACGAAGCCCATGAGCGAACCCACTGCCCTGCGCGCCGCGCGCTACCTGCGCAGCGTGCACGAACTCTCGCAACTGCCCCCCGACGTCGGTTTCGAGGCGGCGATCTGTGGCCGTTCCAATGCCGGAAAATCCAGCGCGATCAATGCCATCTGCGATCAGGGCAAGCTGGCCCGCACCTCCAAGACGCCGGGTCGCACGCAGCAACTGGTCTACTTCGAAGTTACCCCCGAGCGCCATCTGGTCGATCTACCCGGCTACGGCTACGCCAAGGTGCCGGCGGCCTTGCGCGATCATTGGCGCGAGGTGCTGGAGGGTTTTTTCCGCCATCGGCAGGCGCTGCGCGGGCTGCTGGTGGTGATGGATATCCGCCATCCGCTGAAGGATTTCGACCGCCAGATGCTGGCCTTCGCCAGTGCCCGCCGGCTGCCCGCGCACATCCTGCTGACCAAGGCCGACAAGCTCGGTCGCGGTGCCCGCGACAAGACCCGGCTGGAAGTGGCGCGCGCGCTCGGCGGCAAGGTCGGCGTGCAGGTGTTTTCCGCGCCGGAAGGCATCGGCCTGGAACAGGCCCGCGCGGTGCTGTGCGACTGGCTGCAACTGCCGCCGCCGACCGCCTGAGCGGCCGGCGGCGCGGCGCTCAGCGCTTGCGCGTCGACTCCAGATAGCGGAAGAAGTCCGACTGCGCATCGATCATCAGCGTGGTGTTGGCATCCAGCGAGCGGTAGCTTTCCAGCGTGCTCAGGAAGGCGAAGAACTCCGGATCGGCACCGTAGGACTCGCCGTAGATGCGGGTCGCCTCGGCATCGGCGCGACCACGGATTTCCGCCGCCTGCCGCTGTGCTTCGGAGGTGATGGTGCGCAGTTCGCGTTCCATCTGGCCGAGGATTTCCTGACTCTTGCCCTGGCCCTCGGCGCGGAAGCGCTCGGCGATGCTCTGCCGCTCGGAGATCATCCGCGTCTCCACCTGGCGGCGCACGCTGTCGATGTAGTTGATGCGGCGGATGCGCACGTCCTCCAGGCGGATGCCCAACTCGCCCATGCGGCCGGAGGCGGCGGCCAGCATTTCCTGTTCCAGCCGCTCGCGTCCTTTCTTCGGCTTGTCGAGGTCGATGCTGTCCAGCGTGATCGCCTCGTCCTCCAGCGCGTCGACATCGACGTTCCAGTCCTGCGAGCGGACGATTTCCTCCAGATCGGTGCCGGAAACGATGTCGCGCACGGTGGAGTCGATGATGTCGTCCAGCCGCGTGCGCGCGCCCTGCTCGTCGCGCACCGAGCGCAGGAACTGCAAGGGATCGGCAATGCGCCAGCGCGCGGTGGCGTCGACCAGGACGAACTCGCGGCCGAGGGTCGGAATCTGGCTGACATCGCCGTCCCAGCTCAGCAGGCGCTTGTCGAAGCGGCGCACTTCCTGGATGAAGGGTTTTTTCCAGTGCAGGCCGGGCTGGTCGATCAGCCCGCCGACCGGCTCGCCGAACTGCACGATGATGGCCTGCTCGGACTGGTCGATGGTGTAGGCCGACTGGATGACCAGGACCAGCGCCAGCACGGCGGCGAAAACAAGCATGGATGCGCTTTTCATCTCGGTTACTCCTTGCTCGCCGGCTGGGCGTCGCGCAGGTTGATCAGCGGCAGCGGCGCGTTCTGGCCCTTCTGCGTCACCACCACCGAGCCGATCTTCGGCAGCGCGTTGTTGAGCGCTTCCAGATACATGCGGGTGCGGGTCACCTCCGGCGCGCTGCGGTATTCGGCGAGGATGGAGTTGAAGCGTGCGGTGTCGCCCAGCGCCTGGTTGACGCGCTCGGTGGCGTAACCCTCGGCCTGCGAGACGGTGCGCGCGGCGTCGCCGTGGGCACGCGGGATCTGCTGGTTGGCCTGCTTGGTCGCTTCGTTGATCATCCGCTCGCGCTCCTGGCGCGCCTCGTTGACCTCGTTGAAAGCCGGCTGCACGGCGGCCGGCGGCACCACGTCCTGCAACTCGACGGTGGCGACGTGGATGCCGGCGTCGTAGCGGTCCAGCGCCTTCTGCGTTTCCTCACGGACGAAGTTGGAGATTTCCACCCGCGCCGTGGTCAGCACCTCGCTGCCCAGCCGGTTGCCGACCGCGCGGCGCATCACCGACTCGGAGATGTCGCGCAGGGTGCCGGTGGGATCGCGCAGGGAGTAGAGGAACTTCATCGGGTCGCTGATCCGGTATTGCACCACCCATTCCACGTCGATGATGTTGAGGTCGCCGGAGAGCATCAGCGATTCGTCCGGGTGATCGACGCCCTCGTACTGCGAGCGCGCGCCGTTGCTGCCGGCGGCGGTGCGAAAGCCGAACTCCTGCTTGAGCACGCGCTCGGTGGCGACCAGTTCCACCGCGTCGATGCCGAAGGGCAGTTTGAAGTGCAGGCCGGGGTCGGCGATCTTCACCACCTCGCCGAAGCGCTTGACCACGCCGCGCTCCTCCGGCTGCACGGTGTAGAAGCTGCTCAGCAGCGCCCACAACAGGGCGATGCCGATGGCGGCGACGGCGAACAGGGAAGCGGGAATGCGCGGCAGCGACGGCGGCCTGCCGCCGCCGCGACGGCGACGGTTGGCGCGCAGCGAATCGAGCAGATCCTGCACCGGATTGGCGTTGGAAGGTGATGACATCGATGGTCCCCGGGAAAGGCGGTGGAGGCGCGCAGGATACGCGCTGCGCAGCGACGACGCGGCCGCCGGCGCGAAGGTGACCGCCGGCGCTCAGTCTTCCACGCGGTCGGCCGGGTCGGCGATTTCCAGTCGTTTCAGCAGGACGCCGGCCTGGGTCCGGTTGCGCACGCCGAGCTTCTCGAAGATGGCGCTGACATGCGCCTTCACGGTGCGTTCCTGGATGCCCAGCTCGTCGGCGATCTGCTTGTTCAGGCGGCCCTCGGCGATGCGTTCGAGGACGCGGAACTGCTGCGGCGTCAGGTCGCCGAGGCGGCGCGCCAGTTGCCGGTCCTCCTCGTTGCCGCCGACGCCGTCGAGCGCATCGCGCAGGGCGCAGGGAATCCAGGTCTCGCAGGCCAGCACCGCCTTCAGACCGGCCTCCAGTTCGCTCAGGTCGGCGCGCTTGGGGATGAAGCCGCTGGCACCGTAGGCCAGCGCGCGGCGGATCGTCGGCGGGTCGTCGTGGGCGGAGATCATCACCACGGCGACGGCCGGAAACTCGGCGCGCAGGGCGGCCAGGCCGACCAGGCCGCGACTGTCCGGCATATGCAGATCGAGCAGCACCAGATCGATGCCGGTGCTGGCGCGCAGATGGCGGCGCGCCGATTCCAGGCTGTCGGCCTCGTCCACCGTCGCCCCCGGCACCACGCCGCGTACCGCCTGTGCCAGCGCCAGCCGGTACAGCGGGTGATCGTCGGCGATCAGCAGGTGCGCGCTCATGCCGCCAGCCTACCCGCTGCCGGGCGCGGCGGAAACCGCCGGGCGGTGATCGCCAGCGGCCGCTTGCGTTAGGCTGCGCGCATGAGCCATTCCACCGATGTCGCCGATCCGGCAGCCGCTTCGCTGCGCGAGATCGAGTTTCCCGCCGTCGACCAGCCGCTGCGCGAGGATGTCAACCGGCTTGGCGGCCTGGTCGGCGAGATGCTGGCCGAGCAGGCCGGCGCGGACTTCCTGGCGCGGGTCGAGGCGTTGCGCCGTGCCGCCATCCTGCGCCGCGAATCGGGCGCGCCGCTGGCCGATCTGGCGAGCGCCCTGGCCGACCTGCCGCTGGACCGCGCCGAGGCGCTGGTGCGCGCCTTTGCCGCCTGGTTCGGTGCCGTCAACATCGCCGAGCGCGTGCACCGCATCCGCCGCCGCCGCGACTACCAGAAGCAGGGCGCGGCGGTGCAGCCGGGCAGCTTCGGCGCGGTGTTGCAGGACCTGCGCGCGGCCGGCGTCGACGACGCCGAACTCGCCGCCTTCCTGCCCGGCCTGTCGATCCAGCCGGTGTTCACCGCGCACCCGACCGAGGCGGTGCGCCGCGTGCTGCTGGAAAAGGAGCGCAACATCGTCCGCAGCCTGGTCGATGACATCGACCGCACGCGCACGCCGCAGGAGCGCGAACGCGACATCTCGCGCATCCGCATGGCGCTGACGGCGAGTTGGCAGACCGCCGAGCACGCGCAGGAAAAACCCTCCGTCGGCGACGAGCTGGAGCACGTCGCCTTCTATCTCGCCGACGTGCTCTACCGCGTGCTGCCGGCCTACATGGAGGCCCTGCGTGCGGCGCTGGGGCCGGCCGCCGCGGCGCTGCCGCCGGCACCGCTGCGCTTCGGCTCCTGGGTCGGCGGCGACATGGACGGCAATCCCAACGTCGGCGCGGCAACCATCCGCGCCACCCTGGATGCGCAGCGCCGGCTGGTGCTGGAGGCCTATCGCCGCGACCTGCGGCAACTGGCCGCCGTGCTGACGCAGTCGCTGGAGCGGGTGGCGGTGGATCGCGCCGTGCTCGAACGTATCGACGCCTACGTGGCCCTGCTGCCGCAGGCCGCGGCGACGCTGAAGTCGCGCCACGCCAACATGCCGTACCGGCAACTGCTGACCCTGATGGGCGCGCGCCTGCTCGCCCTGCTGCGCCTGGCGCGCGGGCGCGGCGACCCGGCCCAGGCCTATGCCGACGCCGGGGAGTTCCGCGACGACCTCGCCCTGATCCACGCCAGCCTCCTGGCGCACCAGGGCGCGCATGCCGGTGCCTTCGCCGTGCGCCGCACGCTGGATCGTGTCGAGGCGTTCGGCTTCCATCTCGCCGCGCTGGATCTGCGCCAGGACTCGCGCATGCACGAGGCGGCGCTGGCCGCCTTGCTGGACGAGCCGGACTGGGCCGAGCGCCCGCTGGCGTGGCGGATCGAGTGTCTGTCGGCGCTGTGGCGCGGCGTCCGCCAGCCGGGCCGGCCGCAGGCGGAAGCGGCGCGCGCCGTGCTCGACGTGTTCCGCGCCCGCGCCGAACTGCGCCGCCGCGATGGCGAGCACGCCTTCGGTCCGTACATCGTCAGCATGAGCCGGCACGTCGCCGATGCGCTGGCGGTGCTGGCGCTGGCGCGCATCGCCGGCGACTGCGAAGCCGATGGCGCGACGCCGATCGACGTCGCGCCGCTGTTCGAGACCGTCGACGACCTGTACCGCGCGCCGGAGGTGATGGCCGCGCTGTTGGCCGATCCCGACTATCGCCGTCACCTCGCCGCGCGCGGTGATCGGCAGATCGTGATGCTGGGCTATTCCGACAGCGCCAAGGACGCCGGCATGCTGGCCTCGCGCTGGGCGGTGCAGCGCTGCCAGGTGTCGCTGTCGACGCTGGCCCGCGAGGCCGGGGTGCAACTGGTGTTCTTCCACGGTCGCGGCGGTTCCGCCAGCCGTGGCGGCGGCAAGACCGAGCGCGCGGTGATCGCCTCGCCACGCGGCTCGGTGAACGGCGTGCTGAGGCTGACCGAGCAGGGCGAGGTCATCCATCGCAAGTACGGCATCCGCGCGTTGGCCCTGCGCAACCTCGAACAGGCCACCGGCGCGGTGCTGCGCGCCTCGCTGCGGCCGCGCCCGCCGGAGCCGCGCGAGGAACGCTGGCGGGCGCTGGCCACCGCGCTGGCGCAGCGCTCGCGCGAGGTCTATCGCGCCCTGGTCCACGAGGATCGGGATTTCGTCGCCTATTTCCGCCTGGCGACGCCGATCGACGTCATCGAGCGGCTCAAGCTCGGCTCGCGGCCGGCCAAGCGCGCCGCCGGCGGCCAGGCCGGGGTGGAGTCGCTGCGCGCGATTCCGTGGGTGTTCGCCTGGTCGCAGAACCGTTCCATGCTGACCGCCTGGTACGGCGTCGGCGCGGCGCTGGACGAAGCGGTGCAACGCGAAGGGCGCGACGCGCTGGCCGAAGTGGCCCGCGACTGGCCGTTCTTCGCCACCCTGATCGACGATGTCGAGATGGTGCTGGCCAAGGCCGACCTGGGCATCTTCGAGGCCTATTCGGAACTGGCCGGCGACCTGCATCGACCGTTCTTCGCCCGCATCGCCGGCGAATTCCAGCGTGCCCGCGACGCCGTGCTGGCGATCCGCGGCAGCGACGAACTGCTGTCCGACGACCGCCGCCTGGCGCTGTCGATCCGCCTGCGCAATCCCTACGTCGACCCGATCAGCCTGTTGCAGGTCGACCTGCTGCGCCGCTGGCGCGCCGCCGAGCGCCCCGACGACGCCCTGTTCCACGCCCTCGCCAGCACCGTCAACGGCATCGCCGCCGGGGTGCAGAACACCGGCTGAGGTCACCGGGCTGATGCCGCGCGATTACACCGAGCAGCGCATCGCCGGGCCGCTGCGGGCGGATCTGTTCCTGGGTGCGCCGGCCGGGCGGATCGACGATGTCGCCTGGATCGTGCCGCCACGGGAGGATCTGCGCCCGGCGAGCCTCAACGCCATCGCCATCAGGCCGACCGTCAACCCGTCGCCGGACGCGACCGCCGCCAATCGTCCCGACTGGCGCGCGGCGCAGATTCCGGCGGTCAACGTGCACGCCAGCGCCGATGGCCTGGCGCGACTGTACGCGGCGCTGGCGCATGGTGGCGGGCTGGATGGGGCGTCCATCCTGTCGCCGTCGGGCATCGCCGCGATGGTCCGCCCGCGCGGTCGTGCGCATGACGAAATGCTCGGCGACCGGCAGTGGGCGGCCGGCGTCGCGCTCAATCGCGGTGGTCTGTACGGCCCTCACGCGGACGCCTTCGGGCACAGCGGCTGGGGCGGCAGTTTCGGTTTCGCCGATCCGACGACCGCCCGTGGCGTGGCCTATGTCGTCAACCGCATGGGTTCGGCGTTGAACGGCGATCCACGCGCCCGCACGCTGGCGCAACTCGCCGTCGCCTGTTGAGCCAAGCGTTTCCGGGTACTGAAACGGACGACGGCGGCCGCAGCCGCCGTCGTGATCGCGCGCCGGGGGGGCGATCAGGCCATCTGGCTGCTGACGTAGTCCCAGTTGACCAGGTTCCAGAACGCTTCGACGTACTTCGGACGGGCGTTGCGGTAATCGACGTAGTAGGCGTGTTCCCACACGTCGCAGGTCAGCAGCGGGGTGTCGGTGCCGGTCAGCGGGGTGGCGGCGTTGCCGGTGGAGACCAGGGCGAGGCTGCCATCGGTGCGCTGCACCAGCCAGGCCCAGCCGGAGCCGAAGGTGCCGATGGCGGTCTTGGTGAATTCTTCCTTGAAGGCATCGAAGGAGCCGAATGCGGCGTCGATGGCCTCGGCCAGCTTGCCGGTCGGTTGGCCGCCGCCGTTCGGCGACAGGCAGTGCCAGTAGAAGGTGTGGTTCCAGACCTGGGCGGCGTTGTTGAACAGGCCGCCGCTGCTCTGCCGGATGATGGTTTCCAGGTCGGCGTTTTCGTGCTCGGTGCCCTTGATCAGGTTGTTCAGGTTGGTGACGTAGGCCTGATGGTGCTTGCCGTAGTGGTAATCGATGGTTTCGGCGGAAATGTGCGGCGCCAGCGCGTCACGGGCGTACGGAAGGGGGGGAAGTTCGAAGGCCATGATCGTTCTCTCGTCGGTGGGCGGGTGGCGGCATTCACCGTTGCCGGTGCGCCTGTGGGAAAATGGTACCAATCCCGTCGGCTTTCCGCGCCACGGAACTGAACCTTCCCCCTTGGCCGCCGGCGGCAGTGTCGTCGCGGCGGCGTCGACATGGAGTTTCCATGACCGTCATTGACCGTATCCGCTCGCTGGTCGAAAGCCAGCCCATCGTGCTTTTCATGAAGGGCACGCCGCAGTTTCCGATGTGTGGTTTCTCCAGCCGCGCGGTGCAGGCGCTGAAGACCTGCGGCGCGCGCTTCGCCCACGTCAACGTGCTGGAGGATCCCGAGGTGCGCGCCAATCTGCCGCGCTACGCCAACTGGCCGACCTTCCCGCAACTGTTCGTCAATGGCGAATTGATCGGCGGCTGCGACATCATTGTCGAGCTGCACGCCCAGGGCGAGTTGCAGCAGATCGTCGCCGAGGCGCAGAAGGCGGCCTGAGATGGACATCGGGCAACTGCAACCGGCGGCCGATGCGCTGGCCGGGCGGGTGATCCTGGTCACCGGTGCCTACGGCGGGCTGGGCGAGGCCGCCGCGCGCGCCTGCGCAGCGGCCGGTGCCAGCGTGGTGCTGCTGGGTCGCCGCGTGCCCAAGTTGAATCGCGTCTACGACGCCATCGTCGCCGACGGCGGACCGACGCCGGCGCTGTATCCGCTCGACCTGGAAGGTGCCAGCGGCGACGACTACGCCGAGATGGCCGAGCGCATCGGCTCCGAATGCGGCCGCCTCGATGGCGTGCTGCACGCGGCGGCGGCGTTCAAGGGCCTCAGCTCGCTGGCCAACACCGCGCCGCAGGACTGGCTGCGCGCCCTGCACGTCAACCTGTCCGCGCCGCTGCAACTGACCCGCGCCTGCCTGCCCTGGCTGGGTCGCGGCGATGATGCCGCGGTGGTGTTCATGCTGAACGATCCGGCGATGACCGCCAGCGCCTACTGGGGTGCCTACGGCATCGCCCAGAACGGCTTGCAGGCAGCGGTGTCGATGCTCGCCGCCGAGCAGGCCGGTGGGCCGGTGCGCATCCACGGGCTGCGGCCCGGGCCGATGCGCACGGCGCTGCGTGCATCGGCCTGGTTCGGCGAGGATCCGGGCCTGTGGCCGCCGCCGTCGACCTATGCGCCGGCCTGCGTCCACCTGCTCGCCGCCAGCGGCGCGGCGCATCGCGGAGAGGTGTTGGCGGTGAGCGCGTGACCACGCTGTCCGCCGCCATCCTGCTGTTCCTGATCCTCGACCCGCTCGGCAACATCCCGGTTTTCCTCAGCCTGCTCAAGCCGCTGACGCCGCAGCGCCGACGCTTCGTGCTGGCGCGCGAACTGCTGATCGCGCTGAGCGTGCTGTTCGTGTTCCTGTGGGCCGGCCAGTACCTGCTCGCGGCGATGCACCTGCGCCAGGAATCGGTATCCATCGCCGGCGGCATCGTGCTGTTTCTGATCGGCCTGCGGATGATCTTCCCGCCGGCGGAGGGCCTGTTTGGCGACAGTGGCGACGGCGAGCCGTTCATCGTGCCGCTGGCCATCCCGCTGGTCGCCGGGCCGTCCGGCATGGCGGCGGTGATGCTGCTCGGCACCCAGCAGCCGGATCGCATGGGCGACTGGAGCCTGGCCCTGATCCTCGCCTGGGCGGCCACCGCCCTGATCCTGTTTTCCGCCACCTGGCTGTATCGCCTGCTCGGCCGGCGCGTGCTGATCGCCGTCGAGCGGCTGATGGGCATGTTGCTGGTGGCGCTGTCGGTGCAGATGTTCCTCGATGGCGTGGCGACCTATTTGTCGCTGCCGGTCGGCTGAACGAGGCGCGGATCACGGCGGCGCGATGACCGCCGCGCGTCCTCAGCCCTCGCCGCGCAGCGCCGCCAGCACCGGCGCGATCATCGTCTCCAATCCGCTGTCGCGCGCATAGGCGGCCAGTTGTCCGGCGAGGTCGGCTTCGCTGTCGGCGACCACGGTGGCGTGACCGACCTTGCGTCCTGGGCGCGGGGGTTTGCCGTAGTCGTGCCAATGTCCGCCGGGGCGACGCAGCAGCGGCGTCGGGTCGGGCAACTCGCCGACCCAGTTCAGCATGCAGGCGACGCCGCGTGCTGCGGTACTGCCCAGCGGCAGGCCGAGAATGGCGCGCAGATGGTTCTCGAACTGGCTGCACGCGGCAGCTTCGATGGTCCAGTGGCCGGAGTTGTGCACGCGCGGAGCCATCTCGTTGGCGAGCAGGCCGTCGCCGGCGTCGAACAGTTCCAGCGCGAACACGCCGACGTAATCCAGCGCCTCGGCGATGCGCCGTGCGCTGTCCTCGGCGCGGGCGGCAAGCGCATCGTTGACGCGGGCCGGAGCAAGGCTGGCGCAGAGGATGCCGTCGAGATGCCAGTTGCGGGTCAGCGGCCAGGTGCGGAACTCGCCGTCACGGCCGCGCACGGCGATCACCGACAGCTCGCGGCGGAACTCGACGAAGGCTTCCAGGATCAGACCGACCTGGTCGCACTGCGCGCCCAGCGCCGCCCAGGCGGCATCGGCGTCGGATTCGTCGCGCAGGCGGAACTGGCCCTTGCCGTCATAGCCGAGCCGGCGCGTTTTCAGGATCGCCGGCGCGCCGATGTCGGCCAGCGCGCGGTCGAGGTCGACGCGCGAGGCCACCGCCGAGAAGCGCGGGGTGGCGATGCCGAGGTCGAGGAACAGGCTTTTTTCCGCCAGCCGGTCCTGCGCCACCGCCAGCGCCGCCGGCGAGGGATGCACCGGAATGCGCGCCGCCAGCCATTGCGCGCTGTCGGCGGGCACGTTCTCGAAGTCGAAGGTGGCGACATCGATGCGTTCGGCGAAGCGCGCCAGCGCGTCGGCGTCGCGGAAGTCGGCCTTCAGCAGCGGCGCAACCTGTGCCGCGCAGGCGTCGGCGAGGTTGTCGAGGACCAGCAGGCGCAGCCCCAGCGGCGCGCCGGCCAGGGCCAGCATGCGGGCGAGCTGGCCGCCGCCGAGGATGCCGACCGTGGCTTGGCTCATGGCAGGCGCGGGTCGGGATGGGCGAGCACGTCGTCGGTCTGCTTGTGGCGGAAGGCGCGCAGCGCGGCGGCGATGGCGGGATGCTGCGGGGCCAGCAGAGCGGCGGCGAACAGGCCGGCGTTGGCGGCCCCGGCGCTGCCGATGGCGAAGGTGGCGACCGGCACGCCGGCCGGCATCTGCACGATCGACAACAGCGAATCCAGGCCATTGAGCGCGCGCGACTGCACCGGCACGCCGAGCACCGGAAGCATCGTCTTCGCCGCCAGCATGCCGGGCAGGTGGGCGGCACCGCCGGCACCGGCGATGATCGCCCGCAGGCCGCGCGACTGCGCCTTGTCGGCGTAGTCGAACAACAGCTCGGGCGTGCGGTGCGCGGAGACCACGCGCACTTCATGCGCCACGCCGAGCGCCTTCAGTCGCTCGACCGCGTGCTGCATCGTGTCCCAGTCGTTGCGCGACCCCATCACCACGCCGACGAGCGGGGGGGCGGCCAAGGTATCGGTCATTGCCGTCTCGCAAAAGCGTATTGTAGTGGCAAGAATGCCCTGACAGAATCGGAAACGCATGGACATCGGCGCGCCGTCGCCGCAACAGGGAGTGGTCATGGCACTGGACAAGCGACTTCTGGAGATTCTCTGTTGCCCGGCCAGCCGGCAGCCGGTGACGCCGCTGGCGGCGGCGCAACTCGACGCCCTGCGCGAGGCGCAGCGTGCCGGTGCCTTGCGCCACGCCGACGGCAGCCAGGTCGAGGATGGCCTCGATGGCGGGCTGATCACGCGCGATGGCCGCACCGTGTATCCGGTTGTCGACGGCATCCCGGTGATGCTGGTCGAGCGCGCCATCGACACCGCGCAGGTCGAGGCGTTTCCGCGGTGAACGACGGGTTTTCCCTGATGCGCGCTGCCGGCGCGACGGATCGGACGCGGGCTGATGGTTGAGGGCGCGCAGCCCCCGCTGATCACTCGCCTGCGCAGTCTGGTGCAGCGTGAACTGGGGCCGGCCGGCGTGCGCATCCTCGATGCCCTCGACGCCGCACTGTTCGAGCGCGCCCGCTCGGCGCGCGGCGCGCGCGACGAGCAGCGCTGCCTGGACGCCCTGCGCGAACTGCGTCTGCGCCGGGTCAGCGTGGAAACCCGTTTTGCCGCCGTGCTCGGTGCCGGCCTCGTGGCCACGCGCAAGGGCGCGGCCGAGCAGCCGGAGTCGCTGAGCCTGTATCCGCGCGACGAGCTCGAGGAACGCCTGGTGCTGTCCTCGCAGGCCAATGCGGTGGCGACCCGGCTGCGCGCGCAACTGCATCCGCTGAACCAGCGTCTGGCCAGGCTGCTGCCGGGACGCAAGATCGACAACGACAGCAACCCGCTCGGCCCGATGGCACTGACCGACGCCTTCCACGACGCCTTCCAGCCGCTGGAAATCGACAGCGACCTGCGCAAGCAGGCGTTCCGGCTGGTCGGGCGGATCCTGTTCGACCGCCTGGAAGCGGTCTACGCGCAATGCAACGAGATGCTGGCCGCTGCCGGCGTGCTGCCGGAACTGCCGCTGGACGTGGTGACCAGCCCGGCTGCGCCGCCGCCGGCGGAAAAACCGCCCGTGCCGCCGTCCGCCGCCCGCGTTGCAACGCCGGCTGCGCCGCGGGCGGAAACTTTGCAGGTCGAGGTGCGCGCCGCGTCGCCGCGCGCCGTCACGCCGCGCCCGCCTGCACCACGCGGCGACCTGGTCGAATTGCATCGCCGCTTCGCCCAGCGCTGTGCCAGCGCCGCGCTGCCGCCGGCGGCCAGTCTGCGCGGTGTCGACAACGGCCCGTTGCCACGGCGCATGGTGCAGGACGCGGCCGCCACCCTGCTGCGGCAGGCCGGCGAGGTCGAGATCGGCGGCCGGCTGAAGCCACGCCTGCTCGGATTGGCCAGCCAGCGCGTCGGCGCGGCGGCACAGTTCAGCGCCGAGGACGAGGGCGCGGTCGATCTGGTCGACGCGCTGTTCGAGCGCATGCGCCGCGACAGCGGCGTGCCCGGTCCGTTGGGCGAGGAACTCGACGCCCTGCGCCTGCCCTTCCTGCTGGCGATGCTGCGCGACGGCGAACTGCTCAGCGATCCGCGCCATCCGGCGCGCCGGCTGCTGGACGAGTTCGGCGATCAGGCGCGCGGCTGGTCCAGCAATGCCGACCCCGGCCTGCGCCTGCTGCGGCAGATGCAGGCGCTGCGCATGGTGTTCCAGGCCCATGCACAGGGCGCGGATGCCGGTTTCGCCGAGGCGCTGGCCGAGTTCAGCGCCTTCGCCAGCATGCAGCGCACCCAGGCCGAGCAGACCGAGCAGCGCACCATCGAGGCGACGCGCAGCCGCGAAACCCTGCATCAGGCGCAGTCCGACGCCCGTCTGGCGCTGGAAGAGCGGATGCGCGGCTACCAGCCGTCCGCCTGGCTGCACCACCTGCTGATGCGGCACTGGTCGGCCTATCTGGTGTTGCTGATCCTGCGCCATGGTCTGGTGTCCGAGCAGTACCGCCAGGCGCTCGGCTTCGCCGAGGCGCTGCTGCGCGGCGAGCGCGACGCGGTCAATCCGATCCTCGCCGGCAGCTTCCGCGCCCGCCGGCTGGAGCTGGAGACGCAACTGCGCCAGGGGCTCGCCACGCTGGCCTACAGCGACGAGGACATCGTCCGCCTGTGCGGCGAGCTGCAATCCTTCATCCTCGCCCGTCCCGAACAGCGCCGCGCGATGGGCCGGCTGGAGACCGAATCGACGCCGTCGCTGCAGGATCAGCCGCGCCCGGACGCCGTCGATCCGGCCATGGTCCGACGCCTGCGCGGCCTGCGCCCGGGCACCTGGTTCGAACTCGGTGCCGAGGCCGAACGCGGCAAGCTGTCCTGGATCAGCCCGCTCAGCGGCCGCTGGCTGCTGGTCAACTGGGCCGGGCGCAAGGTGGCCGATCTGCCGCCCGAGCAGATCGCCATGGACATCGCCAACGGCCTCGCCCGGGTGATCGACGATGCCCATTTGCTGCGCCGCGCGGTCGACGCGGTGATGCGCGAGTTGCACCGCGAAGCGCCGGCCGACGACGAGCAGGACGGTCTGGCCGGATGAACGCCGGCGAGCCGGCGCTGATCGCCGCGCAGGCGGCGCTGGACGCGCAGCGCGCGCTGGACGAGGACCTCGGCAGCGGCGATGTCTCCGCCGCGCTGATTCCGGCCGGTCGTGGTCGCGCCCATATCCTCTGCCGCGAAGCCTGCGTGCTGGCCGGCGCGCCCTGGGTCGAGGCCTGCTTCCGCCGCCTCGATCCGGCCATCGAACTGGACTGGCAGGCCGGCGACGGTCAGCACGTCGCCGCCAACCAGACCGTGCTGCGCCTGCACGGCGACCTGCACGCCCTGCTCAGCGGCGAGCGCACAGCATTGAACTTCCTGCAAACGCTGTCCGCCACCGCCACCGCCACCGCCGCCTGCGTGGCCGCCGTGGCCGGGCTCGGGACGCGCATCCTCGATACCCGCAAGACCCTGCCCGGCCTGCGTCTGGCGCAGAAGTACGCGGTGCGCTGCGGCGGCGGCGACAATCACCGCTTCGGGCTGTTCGACGCGGTGATGCTGAAGGAAAACCACCTCGCCGCCGCCGGCGGCGTGGCAGCGGCGCTGGGCGAGGCGCGCCGGCGCTTTCCCGATCTGCCGCTGATCCTGGAAGTGGAAACCGCCGAGCAACTCGACGAGGCGCTGGCCTGCGGCGCTGCCAGCCGCATCCTGCTCGACAATTTCGACCTCGACGCATTGCGTCGCGCGGTCGCCCGGGTCGCCGGCCGGGTGCCGCTGGAAGCCTCCGGCGGGCTCGACCTCGACAGCCTGCGCGCGGTGGCGGAAACCGGCGTCGACTTCATCTCCACCGGCGCCATCACCAAGCACGTCCGCGCGGTGGATCTGTCGATGCGGATGGAAAACGCCTGAGCGCCGCGGCGCGATCCGCCGCTGGCGACGTTGGTGGACTCAGCCGTCGCCGAACAGGCGGCGCGCGTTGGCGCTGGTCGCCTGCGCCAGTTGCTCGACCTCGATGCCGCGCAGCGCGGCGATTTCCTCGGCGACGCGATGCAGCCGCGCCGGTTCGTTGCGCCGGCCACGGATGTCGGCGTCGGGCTGGTCCGGGGCGTCGGTTTCCAGCAGCAGCCATTGCAGCGGCATGTTCGCCACCAAGCGGCGCAGGCGGCGCGCGCGCGGGTAGGTGACCGGGCCGCCGATGCCGAGGCAGAAACCCAGCGCCCACAACTGTCGCGCCTGTTCCTCGCTGCCGGAATAGCTGTGCACGACCCCGCGCAGGCCGCCGACGCGGCGAAGGCTGGCGATCACTTCCTCCACCGCGCGGCGGGCGTGGATCACCAGCGGCAGGTCGTATTCGCGCGCCAGCTCCAGTTGCCGGCGGAAGAAACGTCGTTGCGTCTCGGCATCCAGTCCTTCGACGAAGAAGTCCAGCCCGCATTCGCCGACGGCGGCCGGACGCTGGCGCTCGATCCACTGCACCAGTGCCGTCAGGTCGGCGTCGCGGTGGCGGTCGATGAACATCGGGTGCAGACCCCAGGCGGCGAGCAGTCGCGGATCGCGCCGGCACAACTCGTCGATGCGCGGCCAGCCGGCGGCGTCGATGGCCGGAATCAGGATGCCGCCGACGCCGGCCGCGCGGGCGCGGGCGAGCACGGCGTCGCGGTCGGCGTCGAACTCCTCGGCGTCCAGGTGGCAGTGCGAGTCGAACAGCATCGCCCGGCTCAGTCGGACTTTTCCAACTCGCCGGCGCGATCCTTGCGGCGCTGCTTGAGGCTGGCGAACAGCAGCGCGCCGAAGCCCAGCAGCAGTTCATCGACCAGCGGCAGCGGATCGGGAATCAGCACCGAGGCGGCGAACAGCGCGGCGGTCAGCGCAAACAGGCCGGGGAAACGCAGCCTGCGCGCCCAGGCGACGAGGGGATAGACGATCGGGTTGGGCATGGCTGGAATCTCGGCGGCGGGATCGGGGTTGTCTGCCACGGCCGCCTGTGTGGGGGAAGCCCGGGCGGCGCGCCCTTCGCTGTGTGCGGGCAGGCTGCCGGCGACGATAGCGCAATCCGGGCCGGCCTGATCAAGCGTCCGCGCCGGATCGGCGATCCGTTCGTTCAGCATCGCGCGGCGGGCCGAACAGCCAGGACTCGATGCGCTGCACGATGCGGCCCAGCGGCGTCGGCGCGATGGCGAGGCCCAGCGCCACGCCCAGCGAGTTGGCCAGCACGTCGTCCCAGTCGGCGCTGCGCCAGGGAATCAGCGCCTGCATCACCTCGGTCGACATGCCGAAGGCGATCAGGCCGAGGCCGCGCCACAACAGCGCCGCGGCGCGGCGGTAGATCTGCGCCGTCCAGCCGCCGAGCAGGGCGAACACCAGCACGTGGATGTACAGATCCGGGCGTTTCAGGTTGATGTCCACCGCCGGCGTCGGCATCGCCATGATCACCACCAGCCCGACCAGCATCAGCCAGCCCAGCGCCCGCCACAGCAGGGGAAGGCGCAGTTCCCTCACGGCGTCGACGAGGCTTCTTCGAGCAGCCGATGGGCGCAGGCGGACAGACTGGCCCGGCGCAGCACCAGATCCCACCAACTGCCGCCGACCTGCCGCCACAGGATCGCCGCGCGGATCGCCGCCAGCAGGGCGGCGCGGATGCCGCCGACGATGGCCGGTTGCGCCAGCAGGGTCGGATTGCCCTGCACCATGACGCGCGGCGTCAGCGTGCTGATGGTGCGCGCGTACAGCTCGCCGAGACGCTGTTGCACGTGGTGGTCGGCGCTGCCATCGCGCGCGTGCAGCGGCGCGATGGCGTCGATGCCCTCGTCCAGCGTGCGCATCAATGGCCGGCTGGCGACCAGGCGGCGCTCCACCTGGAGCAGGGCGAAGGCGATGCGGTTGGCGCTGGCCCGTCGCGGGCCCTCGCCATCGAGTTGCGCGATCAGCAGTTGCAGACCCGGACGCAGTTGCGCCAGCGAGCCGTAGACCGCCTCGGTGGACGGCGGATCGGTGACGAACAGGCTGTCCAGCGCCAGCGCCAGCAGGCGCTCGTCGGCGTGGCCGTGCTCGGCCAGTTGCAGCACCGCTTCGATGGCCTGGGCAATGCCGGCCAGGGCGATCGCGCGCCGTCTCATGCCACCTCCCGCTGGCGTAGTTCCAGCGCCGCGTCGGTGCTGGCGATGGTGGCACCGCCCAGGCATTCCTCGTCGGCGTAGAACACCACCGCCTGACCCGGCGTTACCGCACGCTGCGGCGCGGCGAAGCGCACGTCCAGCGACCCGTCGTCGCCGACGATCACCGTGCAGGGCTCGTCCTGCTGGCGATAGCGGGTGCGCGCGGTGCAGTCGAAGCGGGTGGCGGGCGGCGCGCCGGCGGTCCAGCTCGGTTCGATGGCACGCAGCCGGGTGGACATCAGCCAGGGGCTGTCGTGGCCCTGATCGACATAGAGGATGTTGCGCCCGACATCCTTGCCGACCACGTACCACGGTGCCGGCGGACGGCCACGCACGCCGCCCAGGTGCAGGCCCTCGCGCTGGCCCAGGGTGTAGAAGCAGATGCCCTGATGGCGGCCCAGTTCGGTGCCGTCGATGGCGTGGATCGGGCCGGGCCGGGCGGCGAGATAGCCGGCCAGGAACTGACGGAAATCGCGCTCGCCGATGAAACAGATGCCGGTGGAATCCTTCTTCGCATGGACGCCGATGCCGGCCTCGCGGGCCAGCGCGCGGACCTGCGCCTTGGGCAGTTCGCCGACCGGGAACGAGGTGGCGGCCAGCGCTTCCTGACCCAGCGCGCAGAGGAAATAGCTCTGATCCTTGTCGGCGTCGCGGCCGCGCAGCAGCCGCCAGCGGCCCTGCCGGCGGTCGACCCGGGCGTAGTGGCCGGTGGCGATGCGCTCCGCGCCCAGCGCGCGGGCATGGTCGAGGAAGGCACGGAACTTGATTTCCCGATTGCACAGCACGTCCGGGTTGGGCGTGCGGCCGGCGCGATATTCGGCGAGAAAATGCTGGAACACGCCGGCGCGGTATTGCTGGCTGAAATTGGCGTGGTGGAAGGCGATGCCCAGCCGCGCGCAGACCGCCAGCGCGTCGCGGCGGTCGTCCTCGCTGCGGCACTCGCCGCTGCCGTCGTCCTCCCAATTGGTCATGAACAGCGCCGATACCGGCTCGCCGGCGCGTTGCAGCAGCAGGGCGGCGACGGCGGAATCGACGCCACCGGAAATCCCCAGCATCACCGGCGACGTTGCGCTCACGCGGTCACCTGGTGCAGGGCGTCGAGCGGGTGGCGCTGGCCGCCCAGATAATCGTCGACGGCGCGCAGCACCAGCGGGCTGCGCAAGCGCTCGCCGACTGCCGCCAGTTCGTCGCGACGCAGCCACAGGGCGCGTTCCACGCCCTGGTCCAGCGTGCGCTCGGGATGATGGCGCAGGCAATGGCCGACGAAGGCGAAGCGCAGGAAGGTGCGCCCGCCCGGGCTGGTCCACAGATAGGTGCCGAGGTAGGCGTCCAGATCGACATCCCAGCCGCTTTCCTCCAGCGTTTCGCGCACGGCGGCCTGGAGCAGGGACTCGCCCGCCTCCAGATGCCCGGCGGGCTGGTTGATCAGCAACCGGCCGTGCACCGTTTCCTCCACCACCAGAAAGCGCTGCGCCTGGCAGACCACGGTGGCGACGGTGATGTCGGGGTTGAAATGACGCCGCGCGGCGTTGAGGGGGTCGGTCACGACAACTGGGTTCGGGATAAACGCCGGAATGTTACATGAGGGCCGCGACGCGCTTGTAAAAGGGCCGTCGACGACGCTCTACAGGCGCTGCACGCCGTGGGCGACGTCCAGCCTGCGGATGCGTCGGATCACGTCGGCCAGGTGCTTGCGGTGGCGCACCTCGATGTTGAAGTGCATCACCGCCAGGCGCAGGTCGCGTTCCTGGTATTCCACGCTGTCGATGTTGGCACCGGCCTCGGCGATGGCGGCGGCGACCTTGGCCAGCACGCCGGGGCGGTTGTCCACTTCCACCCGCAGGCCGGCGCGATAGTCGCCTTCGACGTGGTGGTCCCAGCCGATCGGCACCCAGCGCTCCGGCGACTTGCGGAACTCGATGACGTTGGGGCATTCCACCCGATGCACGACGATGCCCTTGCCGGCGGTGAGGTAGCCCATGATGGCGTCGCCGGGCAGCGGGCGGCAGCAGTTGGCGAAGCTCAGCACGCCGCGCTCGGCCCCGCTGATGAGGATTTTCTCGCTGCTCGGCGCGCGCGCGTGGGCCGGATGCTCGGCGCCGTCGCCGGGCTCGTGGATCAGTGTTTCGGCGACCTGCTGCGGCATGCGGTTGCCGAGCGCGATTTCGGCCAGCAGGTCTTCCAGCCGGCGCAGCCGCTGCTCGGACAGATAGGCTTCCAGGCGGCCGGCGGGGATGCGGTCGAGCGAGGTGTCGAGGGCGTCCAGGGCGCGGTCGAGCATGCGATGGCCAAGGCCGACCGCATCCTCGTGCTGCAGGCGCTTGAGGAAATGGCGGATCGCTGTGCGCGCCTTGCTGGAGACGACGAACTCCAGCCAGGACGGATTGGGTGAGGCCGAGGGCGCGGTGATGATTTCCACCGTCTGCCCGCTGGACAGCCGCGTGCGCAGCGGCACCAGCTTCTTGTCCACCCGCGCGGCGACCGCGTGGTTGCCGAGGCCGGTATGCACGGCGTAGGCGAAGTCGACCACGGTGGCGTTGCGCGGCAGGGCGAGGATTTCGCCCTTCGGCGTGAACAGGTAGACCTCGTCGGGGAACAGATCGACCTTGACGTTTTCCAGAAACTCCATCGACGAGCCGGCCGTTTTCTGGCTTTCCAGCAGGCCAGTCAGCCACTCGTTGGCACGCATCTCGGCGCTGCTCATGCCGCGTTCGCCGGACTTGTACATCCAGTGCGCGGCGATCCCGCGCTCGGCCAGGCGGTCCATCTCCTCGGTGCGGATCTGCACTTCGATGTTGGAGCCCATCGGGCTGAACAGCACCGTGTGCAGCGACTGGTAGCCGTTCGACTTGGGGATGGCGATGAAGTCGCGGAAGCGGCCGTCGACCGGCTTGTACAGCGAATGCACCACGCCCAGCGCGTGGTAGCACTCCATCACCGTGTCGACCACGACGCGGAAGCCGAGCACGTCCATCACCTGGTCGAAGCTCTTCTGCTCGGTGCGCATCTTCATGTAGACGCTGTACGGCGACTTGACCCGCGACACCAGCCGATAGCGCATGCCCTCGTTGCTGAGCTTCTGCGCCAGCGCCGCCTCCACCGTCGCCATCGCCTCGCGGCGCAGCACCGGCTCGGCCTGGATGCGTTTGGCGATGATCTTGTGGCGGTTCGGGTACAGCGCCTGGAAGCCGAGGTTCTGCAACTCGCTCTTGACCCGGTTCATGCCCAGGCGCTGGGCGATCGGGGCATGGATCTCCAGCGTCTCGCGGGCGATGCGGCGGCGCGAGTCGGCGCTCATCGAGCCGATGGTGCGCATGTTGTGCAGGCGGTCGGCGAGCTTGATCAGGATCACCCGCAGATCGCGCGCCATCGCCAGCAGCATCTTGCGGAAGCTTTCCGCGGCGGCCTCGAAGCGGTCCTTGAACTCCAGCTTGTCCAGCTTGGTGACGCCGTCGACCAGTTCGGCGACGGTTTCGCCGAACTTGGCGACCAGGGTTTCGCGCGGCAGCGCGGTGTCTTCCAGCGTGTCGTGCAGGATCGCCGCGACCAGGGTTTCCTGGTCCAGCCGCAACTCGGCGAGGATGCCGGCCACGGCCAGCGGATGGGTGATGTAGGGCTCGCCGCTCTTGCGCGTCTGGCCGTCGTGCGCGGCGGCACCGATCAGGTAGGCGCGATGGATGCGGGCGACCTGGTCGGGCGGCAGGTAGCCGGCGACCACGGCCTCCAGTGCCGCCGCTTCGGCGGGACAGGCATCGAGCAGGGCGACATCGGCGCTGGCGGAGGTGTCTGACGGCATGCGTGGAGCCTACGCAGACCGTCGCCCAGGGGCAACGGTCGCTGCCCCGCGTTCAGGCATGGCGACCGCGCTGGCGGTCAGTCGTCGCCTTTGGAGAGGTCGTCGTCGACTTCCTGCGCGGCCCATTCCAGCGCCTCGCGTTCGGCGCGCTCGCGCTCGGCGCGTTCGACTTCGTCGATCAGCTGCTGGTCGACCTTGCGCCCGGCGATCTCGCGCAGCGCCAACACGGTGGGCTTGTCGCTGCCGTCATCGTCCTCGAACGCGGATTGCGCGCCCTTGGCCAGCTGGCGCGCGCGCTTGGACGCCATCATCACCAGTTCGAAGCGGTTGTTGACCACTTCCAGACAGTCTTCAACGGTTACACGTGCCATGGGAATCCTTGCGGCCCGGAGGGATGGGCGCCAATGCTGCGGAAAGAACGGAACTGCGCATTCTAGCCTTGCGGGCTCGGGCCGGCAATGTTCGTGCCGCGTGCCAAGCGCAGCAGACCCCATGCGATCAGGCTCTGGCCGGTGAAGTAGCAGCAGACGATGACCAGTACCGCGTGCGGAAACGGCGCGGCGAACTTGTTCACCCCGATCAGAGAATCGGCCAGCAGGAACAGCATCGCGCCCAGCCAGACCGGACCGATGCGCGTTTCCACCCGGCAGGCCAGCAGCGCCATCGCCAGCAGCGAACCCAGGTACACCGTCACCGGCAGCAGCAGATGGCCGGAGCGCGGCAGCAGCCACGCCGCCAACAACGTGCAATACAGCAACGCCGGCAGCGCCCGCCACCACGGCATGGGCCGCCCGGCACCGAGCCGCGCGAAGGCGATGATCAGCGCGATCTGGTTGACGAGAAACGCCAGCAAAGCCTGCATGAACAGGCCGTCGCGCTGGCCGAAGTCGAGAAAGAAATCGCCCAGCGCGGCGGCGACATAGCCCAGCGCCAGCCAACGCCCGGTGGCACCGCCGAACACGCGCCACATCAGCGCCGCGTAGATCAGCATCGGCAGCGGCTTCAGCACCCAACTCAGCGGCCATGGCTGCTGCGGGATCAGCACGATATAGGCCAGCCCGAGAGCGATGGCGATGGCGATGGCAGTGCGTTGTGGGAATGTCATGGGCCACGTTGTCCGGGTTGGTCGCCTTCAGCGTATCGCCACGATGTCGAAGCCGGGCGGCTGCGTCCAGCGCATCGGCGGTGACGATGCGCGCCTGGCGCGTCGTAGCCCCGGCCCCGCGCCGATCATCGTTGCAGCACTGCAACGCAGCGTTGCGCCGCTGGTGCGGATGGGCGGTTGAATCGGCGGCGGCCAGCGCCGATCTAGGGATGCTGATCCCCCTGACCCGGAGCCCGCCATGAGCCATCCCGCGATTGTGTCCACCGCCTCCCTCGCCACGCCCTGGCGCGGCGCCGATCCGTTCCTGTTCATGGCGCACCATCTCGACCTCTACCCGCAGGCCGACGGCGAACTGGCACCGAAGTCGGCGCTGGACGGCCGCCAGATCGGTTCGGATTTCGCCAACAAGGATGGCTGGAACATGTACCACGGCGAGCGCGTGCCCGGCTTTCCGGCGCACCCGCACCGCGGCTTCGAGACCATCACCATCGTCACCGAAGGCTTTGTCGACCACGCCGACTCGCTGGGCGGCAAGGCGCGCTACGGCATGGGTGACGTGCAATGGCTGACCGCCGGCGGCGGCATCATGCACTCGGAGATGTTTCCGCTGCTGCACGCCGACCGCGCCAACACGCTGAACCTGGCGCAGATCTGGCTCAACCTGCCGGCCGCCGGAAAGATGGTGCCGGCGCATTTCAGCATGTTCTGGAACGAGGACATTCCCGTGGTCAGCGCGGCGGAAGGCGTCAGCGTGAAGGTGATCGCCGGCCGCTACGACGATGCGCAGGCGCTGCCGCCGCCGCCCGGCTCCTGGGCGTCGCGGCCGCAGGCGGACATCGCCATCTGGCTGCTGCGGCTGCCGGCCGGGGCCGCGTGGGCATTGCCGGCGGCCAAGGCGGGTTTGTCGCGTTCGCTGCACCTGCTGACCGGATCCGCGCTGGACATCGACGGCTTCGCCCTGTCGGCGCGCCATCTGGCGGAACTGAAGTCCGATGCCGCGCTGACCGTGCGCAACGCAGGCGAGGGGGACGCCTTGGTGCTGCTGTTGCAGGCGCGCCCGATCGGCGAGCCGGTGGCCAGCTACGGCCCGTTCGTGATGAACACGCCGCAGCAGATCCAGCAGGCCTTCGTCGACTTCCAGCGCACCCGCTTCGGCGACTGGCCCTTCCCCGACGCCGCGCCCACCCACGGCCAGGTCGCGGAACGCTTTGCGGTGTATCCGGGCGGCGAGATGTCGCGCCCGGCGTGATGCGATGAGGCGCGGGCGGCAAGTACCGCCCGCGCCGCTGTCCTTACTTCAGCCGCATCCCCAGCACGCGCTCGGGTCCGCGCAATACGCCGGGCCGCTCCTCGCGGTTGGGCGGCGGGCCCAGGGTGGCGACCAATTGCTTCACGCCGATGTCGTAAACGGAAAACCACAGCAGGGGCGTTCCATCGGCCTGCCGCAGCACGCAGCGGAAGTTGTAATCCCGGACAGCGGGGACAAAGGAGGGGTCGCCGGTTTTTCTCATGCAGGTCAGGCTGGCGTCATTCTCGCTGTCCCGATAGACCAGAGTGTGGTCCATGAAATTTCCGGGGCAGGTCATTTCCTCAGGCGGCGGCGAGGCCTCCAGCTCGGTGAAGTCGAAGCTCCAGGCATCCCGGGACGACGCTTCGGACTCATCCACGAAAACCCACTTTCCGCGTAAATCTATCCAGCATGACCTGGGTTCTTGGTAGTTTACTGATGTTGAATCCGCTCCAAATTGACTATAGCCGAATGCAAAGCGCGAATAATACTGCTTGGACCACTCAGGATAGCCTTCCGGAGTCCACTCCGCATCACGTGCGATGTCGAGTACTAGTTGATTGGGGTAATGAAAGGTGGCGCGAACTACGCCTATCCTGTCAGATTCATAGGACGGTGGATCATTTTTTCTATAGGTCCTGTATTCGTTAAGTATAGGGCCATTCTTTATGCGGAAAAGATCGCCGTAGGCTTGGTTTAATTCATAGCCTTCTGTAAACGTGTTTGGTTCTGTGAATCCACCCGGCACCAATGGCCCTGCCGCAATATAGAATTCTGGCTGTCCTTCCGGCGTGTGGGAGAAGATGGTAAAAGAGATGATGTCTCCTTGCCGCTCGATGAAAACACCTTCGCCTGGTCTGGCGTTATTCCACCATGCTCCCGTTTCAGGATAAGGCATTGCGTTGGTTGTGCCATATAAAAACAAAAGGCTCAAAAAAATAAAACTATATGGCCATCTTTTTTTGTGCTCATAATGCTTCTCCTTGTAATGATGGCTGGCATGCATCGTGCCGAATGATTGCCGTATGCTATGCCAGCCATCTTTCAGTAAGTTCGGATGATTACGTCAGAGGCAGTAGGCGGGGTTGTTGGCACCGCTGTTGGTCCAGCCACTACACCCCACGCTGTTGCAAGCGCGGACACGGGCATAGAACGTGCTGCTGCTGTTATGGTGGTAGACGCTGCCGCCGCCTACGCTTTGTGAGGAGGGGAAGCCGAGGAAATCTCCGACAAAAGGTTGGCGCTCAGGTCCGGCGAGAGCAGCATGCTCCTGAAAAGAATTTTCATCATCAATCCCCCTGTTCGATGTGATGTGTTGACATATCTCGCCCGATAGTGCTATCGCGGGCGAGTAGCACTATCCCGGCGGAATGGGGCCGTGTCAACCACGAAGCCGAGAAGGGGAAGGCAGCGGAATGTGTGTGCGGCGCGCCGCTCAGACCAGCGCGGCGATGACCAGTTCCTCGAAGCGGGCGCGGTCGTAGCGCAGCAGGATGTCGGCATTGTCCGGGCGGCCGCTGCGGCGCAGCCAGTCGACCACGGTGGCACCACGGGTGTGCTGTCCGTGCAGTTCCAGCGCCACGGGCCGCGTGGACTGTTCGAGGATGCCGTCCGCGGCCACCACGCTGGCCATCGCCAGCGCGTCGGCGCAGTGCCAATCGTCGTGCGAGCGATGCCGTGACCAGTCGCGGGTGGCGCGGGAAATGGCGGCGTAGAAAGCCGCCTTGTCGCCGCCGGCGGCCAGCCAGCCTTCGACTTTGGCGTGCGGCAGCGGATGGGCGAGGGTGGCTTCCCAGTCCACCAGTTCGAAGCGCGGCCAGTGCGTGAACACGATGTGCGCGGCCTCGGGATCGAAGCCGATGTTGAACTCGGCCGGCACCGAGGTGTTGCCACGGCCGTTGACCGCGCCGCCCATGATGACCAGGCGCGGCACGCGCTGCGGCAAGGTCGGGTCCAGGCGCAGCGCCAGCGCCAGGTTGGTCAGCGGGCCGAGCATGACGAAGCACAGTTCGCCGGGGCGTTCGTGGCTGAGGCGGATCATCGCCAGCGCGGCGTGTTCGGCCTGCGCCGCGCGCCGCGCCGGGAGATAGCCGGTATCGCCGAAACCATCGCGCCCGTGCACGTACGAGGCGTCTTCCGGTGTGCAGACCAGCGGTACGGCGCAGCCGGGGAAAACCGGCACGTCGACGCCGGCCACCTCGCAGAACTTCAGCGCATTGGCGACGGTGTGGTCGAGGCCGACATTGCCGGCGGCGATGGTCAGCGCCGCCACCTCCACGCCGGGCGCGGAAAAGGCGATCAACAGGGCGAGCGCGTCGTCGACGCCGGGGTCGGTGTCGATCAGCAGGGACAGCGGAGCGGGGCGAGCGGCCAAGGGCAACGTCCATCGTCAGGCGGGGCGACGACCCTAGCGCAGCGCGGCGGCGCGGCCAAGGGGCTGCGACGGCCGGCGGTGCGGCGTTCTATGCTTGGTCGATGCCGAATGATCCTTCTCCGCCAGCGCGGCCGCGCGACAACATCCTGCCGCTGCGCCATCTGGCCGCCTGGCTGGTGCTGTACGGGCACAGCTATCCGCTGGCCGGTGCCGGCGTCGGCCAGGCCGATCTGCTGGAGCGCTGGTTGCCGGGGTTTTCCGCCAGTCGCTACGCGGTGTACCTGTTCTTCGCCATCAGCGGTTACCTGCTGACGCTGAGCCTGCTGCGCCACCCCTCGGTGCCGCGCTATGCCTGGAACCGGCTGCTGCGGGTGTTTCCGGCCTATCTGGTCTGCCTGCTGCTGAGCGTGTTCGTCATCGGCGCGGCGTATACGCAGTGGCCGCTCGGCGACTACCTGCGCGCCGCCGGCACCTGGGAGCATCTGCGCCACAACCTGATCCCGACCAGTTTCATCTGGACCCTGCCCGGCGTGTTCGAGGGCAACCCCTATCCGGCGGTGGTGAACGGCTCGCTGTGGTCGCTGGGGCTGGAAGTGCGCTGGTATCTCTGGCTTGGCCTGCTGGCGGCGCTGGGTGTGTTGCGTCGGCGCTGGCTGTTCACGCTGCTGGCGCTGGGCTGGATCGTCTGGGTGATCTGGCGCGCGGAACCGGATCCGCTGGGCCATCGCGCGCTGGGCATGGTGTTCCTGATCGCCGCGTTGCTGGCGCACTGGCGCGAGCGCATCCGGCCCTCGCATCTGTGGCCGCTGGCGATGCTGGCGGCGCTGCTGCTGGTCCGCGACACGCCGTGGTTGCCCTGGGTGATGCTGGTCGGCGCGCCCGCCCTGGTGCTGTGGCTGGCCTATCGCCTGCCGCCGCTGCCCTGGCCGGGCGAGCGCGATCTTTCCTACGGATTATTCCTGTACGGCTTTCCCGTGCAACAGGCGCTGATGGCGAGTTGGCCGACGCTGTCGCCGCTGGGCCTGTGTGTGGCGGCGACGATGGTGGCGCTGCCTTGCGCGATGCTGTCCTGGCGCTGGGTGGAAGCGCCGGCGCTGCGGCGCAAACTCCGGCCGCGCGTTCCTGTCGCCGCGCCGGCCGCGCAAGCGCTGGCGGCTACGTCCGAGCGGGCGGCCGCTGATGGATGAGTTGGCGCAGCGTCGCTGAATGCTTCGCCTCAGTCGTCGGCGTCGCTGTGCGCCTCGCTGCGCAGCGCCTGCGTCAGCCAGCCGGCCAGGCCGATGCGCTCGGCCTTGTCGCGCAGACGTTGCAGCGCCTCACCGGCCTCGGCGTCGTTGCGCGGCGGGACGAAGGCCTCGAACAGACAGGCCAGCGCGGCGGCGCGGTCGTACTTGTTCTGCGCCACCAGCAGGCAGACCTCGCTGAGCGCCCGCGACAGCAGCCGCAGCAGGTCGTCATGCATCCGTGACGCGCCGCCGCTGCGACCGGCAGCGCCATCGCCGGCGCGAAAGGGCAGGATGGTCCGCTCGAAATCATTGGACGCCACGGCTGGACTCCTCGTTGCTGGGTGGGCTGGCGATCAGCTCCACTTCTTGGGCAAGCGGGAAAAGCGGGGGGAAGGGGTCAGGGGTTGGCTAGGGTTGGTTGGAAGCGTGATGGGGTTTGCGGTTTGGGTTGTTTGTGGTTCGGCTTCACTCGCCTGACTTGAGGTTGTCGCCGGGTTTCGTCCGCCTCGGCGGCGGCCGAGTCGCTTTTCTTTGTTTCGCCAAAGAAAAGTGACCAAAAGAAAGGCGACCCGGGCATCGCGCCGTTGCCGCGCAGCGGCAACGGTTCCCTGCGCTACTCGCCAGCTTCGGGCCGGCGCGGACTCGGCCATCCATGGCCTCGAACATTCGCGCCTTTTCCCCGAAGCCGGCTGCGTTGCTCGGCGCGGATGACGGGGCGGGAAGGTCAAAAGCCACAGCCACAGCCACAGCCTGCGGGCGGAAGGTTGCCGCGCATTGGCGAACTCCTCCACACCAATCACCAATCACTCATGACTACTCATCACGAATCCACGTTCGTGGGAGTTGTCAACGGGTTCCGTGTGTCGGCCGGGGTTGCCACAATCGCGGTCTTTCCTTTTGGAGCGACCCGGCATGGTTTCCAGTTCCGCAGACCTCGCGCGCAAGATCGCCCGGACCATTGCTGCCGAGATCGGTGCGCGGGCGGGGCAGGTGGAGGCGGCGGTCGGGCTGCTCGACGAGGGCGCGACGGTGCCGTTCATCGCGCGCTACCGCAAGGAGGTCACCGAGGGTCTGGACGATACGCAGTTGCGCAATCTGGAGACGCGGCTGACCTACCTGCGCGAGTTGGAGGATCGGCGTGCGGCGATCCTTGCCAGCATCGAGGAACAGGGCAAGCTCGGCGAGGTGCTGCGCGCCGACATCGAGGCGGCGGACAGCAAGGCGCGGTTGGAGGATCTGTATTTGCCGTACAAGCCCAAGCGCCGCACCCGCGCGCAGATTGCCCGCGAGGCCGGGCTGGAGCCGCTGGCCGACGGTTTGCTGGCCGATCCGACCCGCGTGCCGGAGGACTTTGCCGCGCAGTTCGTCGATGCCGGCAAGGGCGTGGCCGATGCCAAGGCGGCGCTGGACGGGGCGCGCGCGATCCTGATCGAGCGCTGGGGCGAGGATGCGGCGCTGCTCGGCGAACTGCGCCACTGGCTGGCCGAGGTCGGGGTGATCCGCGCCCGCGTCATCGAGGGCAAGGAGGCGGCCGGGGAGAAATACCGTGATTACTTCGATCATGCCGAGCCGCTGGCGAAGATTCCCTCGCATCGCCTGCTGGCCCTGCTGCGCGCGCGTCGCGAGGAGTGCCTGACGCTGGATCTCGATCCCGGCACGCAGGCCGAGGACGGCCATGTGCAGGGCGAGGCGCGGGTCGCCCGTCATGCCGGCATCAGCGATGGCGGGCGACCCGCCGATGCCTGGCTGCGCAGCGCCTGTCGTCTGGCCTGGAAGGCGCGGCTGCACCTGAACCTTTCCATCGACCTGATCAACCAGGCGCGCGAGCAGGCCGAGGCGCAGGCCATCGAGGTGTTCGGCGACAACCTGAAGGACCTGCTGCTGGCCGCGCCGGCCGGGCCGAAGACCGTGCTCGGCCTCGATCCCGGCCTGCGCACCGGCGTCAAGGTCGCTGTCGTCGACGCCACCGGCAAGCTGGTCGCCACCGAGACGATCTACCCGCACGAGCCTCGCCGGCAATGGGATGCTGCGCTGGCGACGCTGGAAAAACTGTGCACGGCGCACGGCGTGCAACTGATCGCCATCGGCAACGGCACCGCCAGCCGCGAGACCGACAAGCTGGCCGCCGACCTGCTCAAGCGGATGCCGCAGCGGGCGATGCAGAAGATCGTCGTCAGCGAGGCCGGTGCCTCGGTCTATTCGGCCTCGGAACTGGCGGCGAAGGAGTTTCCCGGCCTCGATGTTTCGCTGCGCGGCGCGGTATCGATCGCCCGCCGCCTGCAGGATCCGCTGGCCGAACTGGTGAAGATCGAGCCGAAGGCGATCGGCGTCGGCCAGTACCAGCACGATGTCGACCAATACCGCCTCGCCCGTGCCCTCGACGCCCGCGTCGAGGACTGCGTCAACGCCGTCGGCGTGTACGTGAACACCGCCTCCAGCGCCCTGTTGGCGCGGGTCGCCGGGCTGTCCGCCAGCGTCGCCGAGAACATCGTCGCCCATCGCGATGCGCACGGTCCGTTCCGCCGCCGCAAGGATTTGCTCAAGGTGTCGCGGCTGGGCGAGAAGACCTTCGAGCAGTGCGCCGGTTTCCTGCGCATCGCCGATGGCGACGAGCCGTTGGACGCCTCGGCGGTGCATCCGGAGGCTTATCCGCTGGTCGAGCGCATGGTGAAAAGCACGGGTCGCGAGGTCGGCCAGATCATCGGCGACGCCGGTTTCGCCCGCGCCATCCACGCCGAGCGTTTCACCGACGAGCGCTTCGGCCTGCCGACGGTGCGCGACATCCTGAAGGAACTGGAAAAGCCCGGCCGCGACCCGCGCCCGGAGTTCAAGGCGGCGCGCTTTGCCGACGGCGTCGAGGACATCCGCGACCTGCGTCCGGGGATGATCCTGGAAGGCGTGGTCAGCAATGTCGCCGCCTTCGGTGCCTTCGTCGACATCGGCGTGCACCAGGACGGCCTGATCCACCTCTCGGCGCTGTCCGACAAATACGTGCGCGACCCGCGCGAGGTGGTGAAGGCCGGCGACATCGTCAAGGTGAAGGTGCTGGAGGTGGACGCCGCGCGCAAGCGCATCGCGCTGACCCGGCGGCTGGAGGACGCGCCGGCAGCGCGCGAAGGCCGTCGCGACGGCGCTCCGCGCCCGGCCGCCGGCAACCCGACGCGGCAGAACGCGCCGCGCCGCGAACCGCCGGCCGGCAATGCGCTGGCCGACGCCTTCGCCCGCGCCCGTGGCAAGTAGGCGATGCACCCGTCGCCGCCCGATGACGACCCGCGCCCGCAGCCGCCCGAGCCGCCGCTGCCCAGCGACTGCTGCGACAGCGGCTGCCCGGTCTGCATCCACGACCTGCACGCCGACGCCATGCAGGAATACCGCGAACGGTTGGCGGCCTGGCTGGCGCGGCATCCGGACGCCGACGCAAAACCGGCCGATTGACCGCCTGCGAGGGCCATCGTGGCGAGCGCTTCATTCATGCAAGACCTTGCGGCTTGATCGATCCGCCCCCACGATGCCTGCATCGAGGACGGGCGCGGATTTTGGCGTTCCGGCGGCGCTGATGATGGAACCATGAGTACGGAAAAACCTTCGGAACACGATCACGCGGGCAGCCTGGCGGTGGAAGTCGCCAGGCCGGAAGTGCGACGGCCGCCCCTGTACAAGGTGCTGCTGCTCAATGACGATTTCACCCCGATGGACTTCGTCATCGAGGTGTTGCAGATCTTCTTCGCGATGGACCGCGACCGGGCGACCCAGGTGATGCTGCACGTGCATACCCGCGGCCGTGGCGTCTGCGGCGTGTTCACCCGCGAGGTGGCGGAAACCAAGGTCGCGCACGTCAACGATTTTTCCCATCGACACCAGCATCCGTTGCTTTGCACCATGGAGCCGGCCTGAGCCGGCCAACACGGAACCAGGAGCGTAGGCATGTTCAGCAAGGATCTCGAGTTCAGCATCGGCCAGTGCTACAAGCAGGCCCGCGAGGCGCGTCACGAGTTCATGACCGTCGAGCACCTGCTGCTGGCGCTGCTGGAAAACCCTTCCGCAGTGACCGTGCTGCGCGCCTGCCACGCCGATCTGGAACGGCTGGTCGGCGAGTTGCGCGACGTGATCGCCGAGACGGTGCCGGTGCTGCCCGCCGATGACGGCCGCGACACCCAGCCGACGCTGGGCTTTCAGCGCGTGTTGCAGCGCGCGGTGTACCACGTGCAGTCCTCGGGCAAGAAGGAAGTCAGCGGGGCAAACGTGCTGGTGGCGATCTTCGGCGAGAAGGACTCGCACGCGGTGTATTTCCTCAACCAGCAGGAAATCTCCCGGCTCGACGTGGTCAACTACCTGTCGCACGGCATCACCCGGCTGGGCAACGAGCCGGCACCCGGCGCGGCGGCCGAGGCGACCCGCGAAGGCGAGGGCGGCGAGGCCAAGACGCGGCCGCTGGAGGAATTCGCCAGCGACCTCAACCAGGCCGCCCGCGAGGGCCGCATCGATCCTCTGATCGGCCGTGCCGACGAGATCGAGCGCACCATCCAGGTGCTGTGCCGGCGGCGCAAGAACAACCCGCTGTACGTCGGTGAGGCCGGCGTCGGCAAGACCGCGCTGGCGGAAGGACTGGCCAAGCGCATCGTCGACGGCGAGGTGCCGGCGGTGCTGGCCGACGCCACTATCTATTCGCTCGACCTCGGCGCGCTGGTCGCCGGCACCAAGTATCGCGGCGATTTCGAGAAGCGCCTGAAGGCGGTGATCGCGGAGCTGAAGAAGACGCCCGGTGCGATTCTCTTCATCGACGAAATCCACACCATCATCGGTGCCGGCTCGGCTTCCGGCGGGACGATGGACGCCTCCAACCTGATCAAGCCGGTGCTGGCCTCCGGCGAGCTGCGCTGCATCGGCTCGACCACCTTCCAGGAATATCGCGGCGTGTTCGAGAAGGACCGCGCGCTGGCCCGGCGCTTCCAGAAGATCGACGTGGTCGAGCCGACCGTGGCCGAGGCGGTGGAAATCCTGCGCGGGCTGCAAACCAAGTTCGAGGCGCACCACAAGGTCGCCTACCATCCCGACGCCCTGCAGGCGGCGGTGGACCTGTCGGTCAAGCACATCGGCGACCGCCTGTTGCCGGACAAGGCCATCGACGTCATCGACGAGGCCGGCGCGCGCCAGCAGTTGCTGGCCGAGGAATTGCGCAAGCAGGTCATCGATGTTTCCGAGATCGAACTGATCGTCGCCAAGATGGCGCGCATCCCGGCCAAGCAGGTGTCGGCCTCCGACCGCGACGTGCTGAAGAACCTCGACCGCAACCTGAAGATGGTGGTGTTCGGCCAGGACGAGGCCATCGATTCGCTGGCTTCGGCGATCAAGATGGCGCGCTCGGGCCTGGCCAATCCGGACAAGCCGATCGGCAACTTCCTGTTCGCCGGCCCGACCGGCGTCGGCAAGACCGAGGTCACCCGCCAGCTTGCCATGCAGCTTGGCATCGAACTGATCCGCTTCGACATGTCCGAGTACATGGAGCCGCATTCGGTGTCGCGGCTGGTCGGCGCGCCGCCGGGCTACGTCGGTTTCGACCAGGGCGGCCTGTTGACCGAGAAGATCGTCAAGACGCCGCACTGCGTGCTGCTGCTGGACGAAATCGAGAAGGCGCACCCGGACGTGTTCAACATCCTGCTGCAGGTGATGGATCGCGGCGTGCTGACCGACAGCAACGGCCGCGAGGCCAACTTCCGCAACGTGGTGCTGGTGATGACCACCAATGCCGGCGCGGCGCAGGCGGCGCGGCGCTCCATCGGCTTCACCCGGCAGGACCATTCCAGCGATGCGATGGAGACCATCCGCCGCGCCTTCACGCCGGAGTTCCGCAACCGTCTGGACGCGATCATCCAGTTCGCCGCGCTGGACTTCAGCCACATCCTGCGCGTGGTGGACAAGTTCGTCATCGAGCTGGAGACGCAGTTGCACGACAAGCAGGTGACGCTGAACGTCGATCCGGAGGCGCGTCGCTGGCTGGCCGAGCACGGCTTCGATCCGCAGATGGGCGCACGGCCGATGGCGCGTGTGATCCAGGACAGGATCAAGCGCAAGCTGGCCGACGAACTGCTGTTCGGCGAACTGTCCGAGGGCGGTCGCGTCGACGTGTCGGTGCGCGATGGCGAACTGCACGTGCAGGCGCGCGCGCTGCCGGCCAAGCTGCTGCCGGCGGCGGTGGAATGAGGGACGGGCTGCCGGCCGCACGCGGTCGGCAGCCGGACACGGAAAAACGCGCCGCCTGCCTGCTGCGGGGGCGTGGAACGTGTCGGGAGTCGGGAGGGCTGCGTGCGGACCGTGCCGCTGCGGCTCACTTCATGCGGTAGGTGATTCGACCCTTGGTCAGATCGTAGGGCGTCATCTCGATCTTGACCTTGTCGCCGGTGAGGATGCGGATATAGTTCTTGCGCATGCGGCCGGAGATGTGGGCGGTGACCACGTGGCCGTTTTCCAGTTTGACCCGGAACATCGTGTTGGGCAGGGTCTCCAGGACCGAGCCTTCCATCTCGATGGAATCGTCTTTGGACATTCGTTCTCTCTGTTGAGACGTTTTTGGCGGTTTTCGGGGCTGCGCCGGCCAGAACGGCGGGCGCAAGCGGCGAATTGTGCCATGTTTTCATGATAGGCGTTAGCCATGGGTCTGCCCGCCGCGTGCCCGCGCGTAGATGGCGGGGCAGAGTGCACGAAGTCCGAGCCTGCGCGGCCGTTGATCGTCCTGGACAGCGCGCGCCGGTCTTGCCAATCCGGGGCTTCGCCGGGCAGATGACATGCACCGCCGGTTCACGCGCCCCTTCTTGCCGCACCCGCCTTGCAGCGCTCCGCGAGGTGGACGCAGGTGGTTCGGAGTTGGGCCTCAAGCGCAAGCCGTTGGGTGCGTGCTTGGTCTGGAAGCGCTGCCTGTGGTCTCGCTCGCGAGCGCGCCGACCGTCTGCATCAGCGGGCGCATTTGCGTGCCGTCGCGCTAGGAGGGCGAAGGCGGCGTGGGCGTCTGTGTTGTCAAGTTCGACACTCGGATCATGGTCTATACGCCTTGGCAGTGGCATCAAGGCACGGGCTTATACTCTGAACGCCCAATTCGTCGGAGTGACGACTTCCTGAATCCGTGTTCCGCCAGCCGAGAATATTAGATAACGCATTGATTATATGGGATAATGCTGCATCTCCCCCGTTCACCCAAGCCATGCCCGCCTTCCAAGTCCGCCAGAGCCAGAAGCTCGAC
>Ga0265293_10001327_pt1 | contig 54105 bp, 46 predicted proteins | sample Munlanlewell138R_FD_192505 | JGI IMG/M metagenome (GOLD analysis project Ga0265293, IMG submission 192505) | Leachate microbial communities from a municipal landfill in Southern Ontario, Canada - Leachate well 138R | ecosystem: Engineered > Solid waste > Landfill > Unclassified | place: Canada... | reverse complement strand
AAAGCCGCGCTGGATAGTCGATTTCCCCAATGTCTGGAACGGCGGCATTTTGAGCACCGCTGGCGGTCTGGTATTTCAGGGCAATGCCGAGGGCACCTTTGTCGCTTATAAAGACGATGACGGTGCCAAGCTGTGGGAATTTAATTCCGACGCCGGAATTATTGCCGCGCCAATCACCTACACCGTTGCCGGTGAGCAGTATGTGGCGGTGATGTCTGGCTGGGGTGGCGGCTATGGCTCTGCCGCTGGTGTCCTCGCCACCAGGAGTGAAGGCTGGGGTAAAAAATCCCGCTTGATGGTGTTTAAACTTGGTGGCAAGGGGGAATTGCCCGTTGAAGTTGTGCAGGAAAGAAGCGTCGATAAAGCCGTGCTCGCCTATTCGGTAGATGCGGAAATGGCAGAGCAGGGAAAATCCCTCTATATGAACAACTGCCATTTTTGCCATGGGGATGGCGTCGTGTCCTCAAGTGTGATTCCGGATTTGCGCTATCTCAGCGATGGCAAGCACAAAATCTTTAACCAAATCTTACTTGACGGTCTTTTTAAATCCATCGGCATGCCATCTGTTCAAGGCCGGTTGACGGCGGCCGAAGCCGAGGCCATTCGTCAGTATATTGTTCAAAAAACCATTGCCGATTTTGGCAAGCCCAAAAACCCGCCTGAATAGGCAATATTATTTTATCCAAGATGACGGAGAGACCATGACAAATTCCAATGCAAGTACGCCAAGCGGTCAATCACCCCAGGATCATGGGCTGGTGCTACCGGCACTGGGTCTGCTGATTGACCAGCCTGGCCGCGATGCCGTCAGCGGCGAACGCATCGATATAGAAGACCCCGCCACCGGCACTATTTTTGCCTCGGTTCCTGCGGGAACCAAAGAGGATGTGGACGCGGCGGTTGCCAGTGCCCGGCGCGCCTTTGAATCCCGGGAGTGGAGCAGAATGCGGCCTCTGGATCGCGCCAAAATTCTCGAGAATATTGCCCGCAAAATTGAAGATCATGCCGACGAGCTGGCGATGCTGGAAAGCTTTGATAATGGCAAAGCCGTTACCCACGCGAAAATGGTGGATGTTCCCGCCGCGGTGGATGTGTTTCGCTATATGGCGGGCTGGACAACCAAGCTGGGTGGCCATATCAACGATATCTCCGGGGACGGCCAGCTTTATCACTCCTATTCCCTGCGCCAGCCCGTGGGTGTGGTCGGCGCCATTGTGCCCTGGAATTACCCACTCGCCATGGCGGCCTGGAAAATCGCCCCGGCGCTGGCGGCCGGTTGCACCCTGGTACTAAAGCCCTCGGAAGTGACACCGCTGTCCGCCCTCCGCCTCGGCGAACTGGCCTTGGAGGCTGGTTTGCCCCCGGGAGTGCTCAATATTGTTACCGGTTATGGCCACACTGCCGGTCAGGCTCTGGTGGAGCATCCTGATGTCAACAAAATCGCCTTTACCGGCTCCACCGCGGTGGGCAAAAATATTGTTCGCACGGTTGCCACTGATCTCAAGCGTGTCACCCTTGAGTTGGGCGGAAAATCGCCGTCACTGGTGTTTGATGACGCCGATCTCGACAAAGTGGGTATAGGGGCGGCGCTGGCGATTTTCTTTAATTCCGGGCAGGTGTGTCTGGCTGCTTCCCGGCTTTATGTGCAGGAAAAAATCTTTGATCAGGTGATGGACTCCGTGGTTGCCGCTGCCCAGTCATTCAAGGTCAGCCATGGTCGCGATCCTGAAACCATGGTCGGTCCTCTGGTGTCGCGCATACAGCAGGATCGAGTGATGGGCTATATCGAAAAAGGCCGCGCCGAAGGCGGTGAAGTCTTGACCGGCGGCAACCGCAAAGGCGACAGGGGTTACTTTGTCGAGCCCACGGTTTTTGTCAACAGCGGCGACAATGCCACCATTATCAAAGAGGAAATTTTTGGTCCCGTGCTGGTTGCTACGCCGTTCAAAACCGCCGAAGACGCCATTCGCATGGCCAACGATACCCGCTATGGCCTGGCAGCGAACATCTGGACGAGAGATCTGTCCCGCGCCCACCGGGTCGCCAAACAATTGGATGCCGGCAATGTCTGGATCAACACCCACGGCATAAACGACCCCTGTGCCCCCTTTGGCGGTATGAAAGAGTCGGGCTGGGGCAGGGAAGTGGGTGAAGAGGGGGTTCTTCACTACACCGAGACAAAGACAGTTACAGCGCTCCTCGAAGAGTAAAGGCCTTGGGGTCAACGGACGCTAGCACTCTTTCAATGTAATTTTGTCTTATTGAGCTGCCATCGCCAGCAGGGCTGTCTCCTACAAATAAATGATTATTCGGTAGGAGCCAACCCTGCTGGCGATGTCTGAAGATTATTTATGGTAGACAATATCAAATTGAAGCAATACTAGCTTAGGTTGCCTGGAATTTAAGCCGATATCAAAGACAATATTGATATCGGCTTTTTTGTCGGAGCCTTCCCGAGAATTTAACGACCCTGGGTTGAGATGCGGATTACACCCACCCCCAAGCCTTCAATGGCAAACGGGGTTTCCCTCAGGTCGACGACAATGGTGTCAAAGTCGGGGTTTTTGGGCAGAAGATGGATGAGGTATTTTTGGCGCTGCTTCGCCAGGGTTTTGACTGTAACCTCGTCATTAATGCGTGCCACAACGAGATCGCCATTATTGGCGGTGTCGGTTTTTTTTACCGCCAGCAAGTCGTTGTTGAGAATGCCCGCGTCCTTCATGCTGTCGCCGCGAACACGGAGCAAGTAGTCAGCCTCGGGGTGGAAGAGATTGTGGGGAACGTTGATATAGTCCTCGATATTTTCCTCGGCAAGAATGGGGTTGCCCGCAGCAACCCGGCCGATGAGGGGGATGCCCTGATGCTTTGCCGCTAAACGTATGCCCCGCGATGCGCCGGGCACCATTTCGATGGCGCCCTTTTTTTCCAGGGCGCGAAGATGGTCTTCGGCGGCGTTGGCGGACTTAAAGCCGAGGGTGGCGGCAATTTCCGCCCTGGTGGGCGGATAACCGGTTTCCTCAATGCACTGCTCGATAAGGGCGAGAATTTGCGTCTGTCGGGCGGTCAGTTTCATGATCTTGTCCACAAGGCTTTGATACTGTGATTGTATACAGTATTTTGCTGGGGGCAAGCAGTGTTTGTCGATACTGTGGCAAACTGCCAGTAGGGGAATCGGAAAAATGGCCGAATCAGCGGAATAGGGGGGACGCGAAGATAGTTGTGGAGCAGCCGATCCTGAGTTTGACAGCCGTCCCCGCAATCCGGAGGTTAGCGGCAGACCTCGACATCGACGCGGAAAAGTTGCTCCGCGTCAATCGTAGTTTCAGCGGACAGCAAAACACCGGCAAGATGCTGGATTACAGCCCTGCACATCGACATGGGCAATAAGCCTTGTCTTGATGCTCTCGTCTTAATAGTCGTCGCTATCCAGCCAGGAATCGGATTCCAGGGCTGCCAGAGGATCGCTATAGTTATTGGGAACGTAAACAGAATCAGGACTTAAGCTGTCTTCTTCATCCAGTTCATAGGATGAGCGCCAGTCTTCAGGCGCCTGGGCGGGCAGTACAATCATCTGCGTCCAGGTGTCGAAATCGAATTCGCCAACCTCGCCATCTTCATATTGAATTTCGATGGACAACGAATGCTCATCCACCGCCACCACCTCGAAAAGTACATCTTCCACGGCATCCTGATACCAATCGCCGATTGTTGGGATTTTTTTGGCCATTAGGGTTTGACTCCTGTGATAAATGTTCATGGTCAACATAGCACCAACCTGGGGCGGGTAAAACAGCCACGGCTATTGCCAAGGCTCGCTGTTGGCGTGAGTTTTTCCGGCAGTGCCTAAAGGTTGTTCCGTAACCTATTTATTTTCATGGGCTTCTGTTTTTTTGTTAATTCCCCTTTGAGATAAAGACATCAGGTTGACATGAAAAACTTGTCTAAAAATGGCCATTGCCATTTACTGTTGACAACCTGCCGAGGTCTTCTTAATGTCCTCTCCTTTGTCGCGATGGAGTTCAATATGAAAGCTGGCCCCCTTATGCTGGATTTGCAGGGCACGGAACTTGACCTCGGTGAGGCTGAACTACTGCGCCATCCCATGGTGGGCGGAGTGATTTTCTTTGCTCGCAACTTTGTGGGGCGCGAGCAGATCGCGGATCTGAGTGCTGCCATCAAAGCGATTCGCCCCGAACTGCTTATCGCCGTGGATCAGGAAGGCGGGCGTGTGCAACGCTTTCGCGATGGCTATAGCAAATTTCCGCCAATGGCGAAATTGGGGCGCTGGCTCCAGGAATCCCCAGAACAGGGTGCGGATCTGTTGCGGGATGCGGGTTGGTTACTGGCAGCGGAAGTGATTGCCTCTGGGGTCGATTTCAGTTTTGCTCCTGTGCTCGATGTCGATGATTGCCGCTGCGAGGTTATTGCCGACCGCGCCTTTGCCGCCGATGCCGAGCTTGCCACCGAGGCGGCCAGGCTGTTTATTGCGGGTATGCACGAAGCGGGAATGGCAGCCACCGGCAAGCATTTTCCCGGCCATGGCGGTGTTGTCGCCGACAGCCACCACGAAACCCCCAGGGACGAGCGCTCTTTGGCGGAGCTGTATCGCCATGATCTCATTCCCTTTAAAACCCTGGCGGCGGAGCTGGACGCCATCATGCCCGCCCATATTGTCTTTCCCCAGGTAGACAGCCACTGTGTGGGCTTTTCCAGCCACTGGCTGCAGGAAGTGCTGAGAAAACAGCTGGGCTTTAATGGGGTTATTTTCAGTGATGACCTGTCCATGCGCGGTGCGGATGTGGCCGGAGGCTACCCCCAAAAAGCCGAGGCGGCTCTGAACGCGGGCTGCGATATGGTGCTGGTGTGCAATAATCCGGCAGGTGCCATTGAGGTGCTCTCCTATCTGGAGGACAGCAATCCGGCGCCCTCTGCCCGCTTGGCGACAATGAAAGCTCGAAAATCCTGGGCGTGGCGGGAGCTTGAGGACAGCGAACGTCGAGAGTCTACCATTGCCCGTTTTGCGGCATTGACATAGCTCGAGGATTTTTATGCATTTTTTGAAAGCCTTTGAAGACTGGCTGATCAACTACATCGACGCGGGTCTGGTTTTTTGGGTGGAAATTTTTGGCCTGGTTCTGGCGGCTCTCTTTCTCGGCTATATGGTCAACAAAATTATTCTTGTTCTCGAAGAGAGGGCGGGGCGCACCAAAACCGTTTGGGATGACGCGCTCCTTGAGGCCAGCAGAAAACCTGCCGTATGGCTGGTGTGGATTGTCGGTGTTAATTTCGCCGCGAGTCTGGCGGCAAGGCGCACCGAGTCGGAATGGTACGATCATATTGCCCAGGCCAACCGCCTTGCGGTGATCTTTTTGTTGACCCTGTTCTTGATCAATCTGATAAAACGTGTCGAACGCAACCTGGTGCACCCTGGGTACATGAAAGAGCCCCTCGACGAAACCACGGTGCGCGCCATGGGCAAGCTGTTGCGGGCGGCGGTGCTGATCACCTCTGTGCTGATTGTTCTGCAACTGTTGGGCTACAGCGTTTCAGGTGTTCTGGCTTTTGGTGGCATCGGCGGCCTTGCTGTCGGTTTTGCCGCCAAGGATTTATTGGCGAATTTTTTTGGTGGCTTGATGATCTATCTGGATCGCCCCTTCGCCGTGGGCGATTGGGTGCGTTCCCCGGACAAGGAAATCGAGGGCACCGTTGAAGATATCGGCTGGCGGTTAACGCGCATTCGCACCTTTGACAAGCGCCCGCTGTATATTCCCAACTCGGTGTTCAATACCATTTCTGTGGAAAATCCATCGCGCATGCACAATCGTCGCATCTATGAAACCATAGGTGTTCGCTATGATGATATTGATGCCGTTGCCGCCATCGTTGTCGACGTTAGAGCCATGCTTGAAAACCATGAGGCTATCGATCAAAGCCAGACCATGATCGTCAGCTTCAATCAGTTTGCCGCTTCGTCCCTGAATTTCTTTATTTACACCTTTACCAAAACCATCAACTGGATTGAGTACCACCACATCAAGCAGGATGTTTTGCTCAAAATTGCGCAAATTATTGCCGACCACGGCGCTCAAATTGCCCTTCCCACGTCCACCATTCATCTGGCAGGCAGTCAGCACAGCGTCCCTGACGTTGGCGCAGTCGAGCGGGGCGGTGATGAACAGCCACCTGGAAGGAGCTAACGCTGATGGTGACAATACGGCATCTGGGTATTATCGGCGGCACCGCCCTGGAAGCGCTGCCCCTGAAAAACAGGGTAAAACGGGCAATTAAAACACCCTGGGGAAAACCGTCCGGGGTCGTGCATTGTGGTGCCATTGGCGAGAATGAGGTCTTCTTTATCAATCGCCATGGCGACGACCATCGCATTCCTCCCCACAGGGTCAATTACAGAGCCAATATCGCCGCTCTGCAACAATTGGGGGTGGACGGTATTGTCGCCGTGAATGCAGTGGGCGGCATCAATGCCGCCATGCCCCCAGGCGCGCTGGTGTTGCCCAATCAGCTTATCGATTACACCTGGGGGAGAATCCAGACTTATTCCCACGGTGCTGATGATGTGCTTCGCCATGTGGACTTCAGTTTGCCTTATTGTGGAGCCCTGCAGCAGAAATTACAGGCGGCAGCACGAGCGCGGAATATTGCTTTGATGGTGGGCGGTGTCCATGGCGTTACCCAGGGGCCGAGGCTGGAAACCGCCGCCGAGATTGTGCGCATGGAAAGGGATGGCTGCGATCTGGTGGGCATGACGGGTATGCCCGAAGCTGCCCTCGCGCGCGAGCTGGGCATTGCCTACGTCTGTATTGCCCTGGTGGTAAACCCAGCGGCGGGTAAAAGTGAGCGGGAAATTACCCTGGCGGAAATCGCCGCGGTGATGGCCAGTACCGCGCCAGAGTTGCTGGCATTGCTGACTGAATTTTGCCAGTGATTTTCCCCTGCCAGCTCTTAACGACTGGGTCTGACGGCGACCAGGTTATAGGAATGTGCTCAATTCACTTTCAGCGAAAGCTGAATTTTTCCTTGGCGAAGGCGGTCAATGTGGCTTCGAATTCTTGCAGAGTTTCCCCCAGTGGCGTGATGATATGGGTGTGAATCCCCAGTTTTGCGTATTCGTGGATACGTTGCCGACACTCATCGGCGCTGCCGATAATGGCAATGGCGTCTATCAAATCATCGCTGAAGGCTGCTGCCGTGCGCGCCCGATCGCCGGACTGCCAGCCCGCCAAAATAGCCTCCGCAGCTTTTTTGTGGCCCGCCCAGCGCAGAAACTGGTTGTAGACCGAGGTAGCGAAATAGGGCACGAAACCTTTGCGCATTTGCGCCCGCGCGCGAGCTGGATCGTCGGTTACAGCGACCTGGTAGCGGCACACCACTTCTATTGAGGCCGGGTCGCGCCCGGCTTTTTCGGCGCCGATGCGGATATGCTCCATGATTTTTGGCAAGGCGTCGCAGGGAAACAGGTTGAGAATAACGCCGTCCGCCAGCCCTGCCGCCATTTCCAGCATATTGGCGCGCAGGGCGGCAACATAAATGGGCAGGTTGATTGGCGCCGCTGAGTTGCGATAGTTGTGACTGTGGACAAACTCGCCGTCGAAGTTGGTTTTTTCGCCGCTAAAAATCTGGCGCAGCAAGGCCAGGGTTTCGCCAACCCTGGTGAGGGGTTTGCTGAATTCAAGGCCGTGCCAGCCCTCGATCATGGTTTTGCTGGAACTGCCTATGCCGAGAATAAACCGACCTGGGGAAATCTGGTCGAGGGTTGCCGCCGTTGCCCCCAGTACCACCGGCGTGCGCGGAAAAACAGGCACCACGGCAATGCCGATACGCATGTGCTCTGTTTGCGACAGCAGCATGGCACTCACCGTGAGGGCGTCGAGATTGCCGGTGTCCGATAGCCAGATGTCGTCGTAGTCCAGGGCTTCGGCGCGCTGGGCGGCGGCAATGACCTCCGCCAGATTGGCGGTGGCGCCGTTGGGTAATGTCAGGGCAATTCTGAGTTTGATGGTCATCTACGGGTTCCTGGATTCGCCAGTGATCAACACATTAGTCGTCAAGGCGCTCTTCTGGAAAGCTCTCTTCTGGAAAATCCTCTTCCGGGTCGTTGTCCTCTTCGGTGCTGATGGGTGTTATCAGCACCAATACACCCATGCGGGGGTGGTCGATATAGTTGAGGGTTTTGCGTTTGATCTGATCGGAATCCTTGAGCACATCCACTTCGGCGGTAATGTATGCAGGCGATTGCAGTGGCAACTCCTGCGCCGCGATGCCAGTGAGATCTGACAGATTTGCGGGTTCCTCCTCATCCATGCCTGGCGGTTCCTGCACCAGGCTTTCCAGCAACAGCAATTGCGGTGATTTAGCCGGCTCAGTGAAGAGAGCGGGAAGTTCCGGCAACAGGATAGCGGTATTGTTTGATGTCGCTTGCTGGGGCTGGCTGAAGGCGTCAGCACCCTTGTCTGCCACGGGCTGTTGAGCGCCCGTCGCTGCGGGCGCCATCGCCGTGTCAGCAGCTTTAAAGCGACTTAACCAGAGATGGGTTTCCATGTGGTAAAAGCGGGAGTGATGGAAGCGGATGCTCCCTTCCAGCTCGGTGTGTTTGCCGTAACTGTCGCCGCCACGGATGAAGATCCAGGGGGCATGCCTGCGGGTAGGCACCGGTTGTTGCCAGGCTTCGTGGAACAACACCCGGTAACTACTCTGGCGTTTAAGAGCTTGAGCGTCCGGATTTAATTGGCGCTGTGCAGCATCCAGGGGCGCGAAGGCTGTGGCCAGCGCTGCCTGCTCGCGGTTGAGAAAGCGATTCGGCACCATCAGCGCCGCCAGCTTTTCGTCAATGGAGGCATCCTCGGGCACGGCGGTGTACAGCGGCTCCGGCGGATTTAGCAGCTTAAGGTTGTCGGGATAACCCAGGGTTGGCGAAACCGGGCTTCGCTCGATGCCGAAACTGTCTTCCTGGGCAAAAATAATCACCTCAATCTGGTGCCAGTTTTCCTCTTCAGGGAACGATGTGGCAAAACCACTTCCAGGTAATGTCAGCAAAAAAATGGCAATCAGTTTGGCGTATCGGTGATTAATCATGGTTGTCCGCTGGTGTTTGCTCAGTGTTTTGTGGCTGTTGCCGGAGTGAGAGTGTCTAACAATTGCTGAATGGAATCCAGTCGCGCCAGGGGTGTTTCCATATTGGCGCTGAAACGCAGTTCACTGGCGCCGGCAAGGCGGTAGCGATCCGGCTGCTTCTGCACCAGGGTGACGATGGCCATGGGGTCGACCTGGGTGTCTGTGGCAAACTCCACTTTTGCGCCGCTGGGGCCGGCATCGATGCGGCGAATGCCCAACTCTTCCGCGCGCTGCCTCAGTCGCGTAATGCGAATGAGGTTTTTGGTGGCGTCGGGCAGCAGGCCAAAGCGGTCGATCATTTCCACCTGCAGCTCTTTTAATTCTTCTTCGCTATTGGTATTGGCGAGGCGCTTGTAGAGAATCAGGCGGGTGTTGATATCGGGAAGATAATCGTCGGGGATCAACGCTGGAATATTGAGCTTGATATCGGCCACCGAGTCAGCATAGAGGCTTGTGCTGGGTGTTTTGCCGCTTTTGATGGCTTTGACGGCTTTTTCAAGCATGCTCATGTAAAGGCTGAAGCCAATGCTGTGAATATGGCCACTCTGACCTTCGCCGAGCAGCTCGCCCGCACCGCGGATTTCCAGATCGTTGGTGGCGAGGGTAAAGCCGGAACCCAAATGGTCTGCTTCCGCCAGGGCTTCGAGCCGTTTCACCGCATCAGCGGTCATCGCTTTGGGGTTGGGTGTCAGCATATAGGCATAGGCCTGGTGGTGGGAGCGACCGACACGGCCGCGCAACTGGTGAAGCTGGGCGAGGCCGAATTTGTCGGCGCGCTCGATGATAATGGTGTTGGCCGACGGAATATCGATGCCAGTTTCGATAATGGTGGTGCACACGAGAATATTGAAGCGCTGGTGATAAAAGTCCGACATGACTTTTTCCAGTTCCCGCTCGCGCATCTGGCCGTGGGCGAAGTCGACCCTGGCCTCGGGCACCAGCTCTTTGAGATCGGCAACGGTTTTTTCAATGGTTTTGACATCGTTGTGGAGGTAGAACACCTGGCCGCCCCGCAGGAGCTCCCGCAGCAGAGCCTCGCGAATCACGCGGGTTTCCCATTGGCGAATAAAGGTTTTCACCGACAATCTGCGCGCTGGCGGTGTGGCGATAATCGATAAGTCGCGAATGCCGCCCATGGCCATATTGAGGGTGCGTGGAATGGGGGTGGCGGTAAGGGTGAGAATATCCACCTGGGCGCGCATCGCCTTGATTTTTTCTTTTTGTTGAACGCCGAAGCGGTGCTCTTCATCGATCACCAGAAGCCCCAGGTTTTTGCCTTCAAAGCGGGTGTGGAGCAGTTTGTGGGTGCCGATCAGAATGTCCACTTTGCCGTCCTGAAAGCTTTGCACCAGCTTGTCCTGCTCCTTCGCAGAGCGGAATCTGGACACCACGTCCACGGTTACCGGCCAGTTGGCAAAGCGGTCGCGGAAATTATCAAAATGCTGTTGGGCGAGCAATGTGGTGGGCACCAGCACCAGCACCTGGCGACTGTTGGCAACCGCGATAAAGGCCGCGCGCATGGCCACTTCGGTTTTGCCGAAACCGACATCGCCACAGACGAGTCTGTCCATGGGCTTTGGCGACAGCATATCGGCGCGCACAGCATCGATGGCGTCCAGTTGATCCGGGGTTTCCTCAAAGGGAAATTCGGCGCTGAAACGCAGATAATCGGCACCCGGATCTTCACTGGTAAAGCCCTGCTTGGCCGCTCTCAGGGCATAGATATCGAGCAGCTCGGCGGCGGTGTCGCGAATCTGCTCGGCGGCCTTGTTTTTGGCTTTTTGCCACTGTTCATTGCCGAGGCGGTGGAGTGGGGCGAGATCTTCGTCACCGGCGCTGTAGCGGCTGATCAAGTGAAGACTGGTGACAGGCACGTAGAGTTTGGCGTCGTCGGCGTAGGCGAGGGTAAGAAATTCCTGACTGTTGCCGTCCACGGCAATGGTTTGCAGCCCCAGATAGCGGCCAACGCCGTGGTCGATATGCACCACGGGCGCGCCGGGTTTGAGTTCGGTGAGGTTGCGAATCAGAAATTCTGTATTGTCCTTGCCTCGAGCGCGGCGGCGCCGCTGCATCACCTGCTGACCAAAGAGCTGGGATTCGCTGATGATGCGAATTTCCGGGTTATCCAGGCGCATCCCCGATTCCATGGCAAAAGTGGTAATGGCGAGGTTGTCACTGCCCTGGACAAATGCCTGCCATCCACTGACGTCCACAGGCTTGATGCCCGCAGGCTCGAGAAGCGCCAAAAGCGCGTCCCGCCGCCCTGGGGATTCGGCGCAAAACAGGGTTCTGTGGGCTGTTGTCATCAACACGGTTTCCAGGTGCAGCAGTGGGTTGGCGGCGCGGCTGTCGACGGCAATATTCTCCGGCGGACTGCTGGGAAAATTGTGATGATGGCTCTTGGCTGGAGCCGGCTCCGCCTGAATATCGGTGCGCCCGTAATCTCCGAGAAGACCAAAAAGCTCCCCCGATGCCATAAACAGGGTCGGCGGTGACAGCAGTGGCCGTTGTTTGTCGACACCGTACTCCTGGTAGCGGTCGCTGACATCTTTCCAGAAATGCTCCGCCGCCTCGGGCAATTGGCCGCTGGTAAAAATCAGGGTTTGTTTGGGCAGATAGTCAAACAGTGTCGCCGTGGCAGTAAAAAACAGGGGCAAATAGTACTCAATGCCCTGGGTGGATCGGCCGTTTTTAATATCCTGATAGACAGAGCACTTGCGGGGATCGACATCAAAAGTACTGTGCCAGTTGTCGAGAAAAGTTTTGATGCCCTGCTTGTCGAGGGGAAATTCCCGCGCGGGAAGCAGGCGAATCTCGTCTTTGTGATCCAGCGTCACCTGGGTTTCTGGGTCGAAAGTGCGCAGGGATTCAATTTCGTCGTCGAAAAGATCAATGCGAAAGGGCAGATCGCTGCCCATGGGAAAAATGTCCACCAGGCTGCCGCGAACAGCGTATTCGCCGTGCTCATAAACAGTATCTACTGCCCGATAACCGGCGTCCTCCAATTTTAAGCGCAGGGCGGCCATGTCCAGCTTCGCGCCTTTTTGATAGACAAAGCTATTGGCAGCTATATGACTTGGTGGTGGCAGGCGGTGCATCAGCGTGGTGATAGGCACCACGAGAATACCCTGTTTCAGGGTCGGCAGCTGGAAGAGGCTGAACAAGCGTTCGGACACAATGTCCTGGTGGGGGGAAAAGACATCGTAGGGGAGGGTTTCCCAGTCGGGAAAGTGGAGCACGGGCAAATTTTCCCCTGCGGCGAAAAATGACAGCTCTCTCTCCAGACGGTTGGCCGCTTTTGCCGAGTCTGTAATGACCAGGCACATCTGTGACGCCGCCCGTGCAGCTTCGACAATGGCAAGAGAGGCGGCCGCTTGATGGAGGCAGCCCCAGGCGCGCCTGTCCCCTGGTGCATTGGCGGCCGGCGTGTTCAGTAAAAATGTTGTCATGGCGTTCGCTGGTGAAAAGTGCCTATTCTAACCATCGCCGTGGCCGCCGTCATGGCGATTTAGTGATATTGAGAATAACAATTGACATGATAAGATTAATTGGCTTCATCTCTGGCGCTGATTTTTTATACTGGGGCAACCGATAAAGCGCTCCCGGGAGCACGTATCAGGAAGCCGTCTGCCAGGCAGTTTCGAGTTTCACCTGTTTGAGGGCGCCGGTGGCAACACCGCGCAAAGCAATCACTAATAAACGGAGAGGTACTATGACAACCATAGACATTGGCATCGATAAAACTGACCGCCTCGCTGTGGCCGAAGGGCTTAAAGCACTGTTGGCGGATTCTTATACCCTTTACCTGCAGACCCACAATTTTCACTGGAATGTCACCGGACCCCAATTTCGCGAACTGCACCTGATGTTTGAGGAGCACTACACCGAGCTGGCCACGGCAGTGGACGACATTGCCGAGCGCATTCGCACCCTGGATGTGGCTGCTCCGGGCACCTATAAAGCCTTTGTTGAGCTCAGCTCCATCAAAGAAGTGGACGGCGTTCCCGCCGCCAAAGACATGGTGGCAATACTGACCCAGAGCCATGAGCAGGTGGTGAGAACCTGTCGCAAAGTACTGGCCACGGCACAGAAAGCGGGGGATGAATCTTCCGCAGCACTGGTTTCCGACCGCATGCGCATCCATGAGAAAACCGCCTGGATGTTGCGGGCATTGGGGTAATGGCGACTATTGGCTGCACCTCAATGTGGCATTATGAAAGAGAATGAATTGCTCGAAATTCTCTAGATGTTTTTGACCTGTGCGATCAAAGAGGTAGGGATACCTTTTTGATTGCAGCTTCAGAAACTGGCATTGACTGGTTGGCGGTAATTAAACGGATCAAAGCCCTTTTCTCAATTTTGAAACAGAAAAGCTGGATTGCCAGATCTACGAATTAAAGGGTTTTGACCCCACTAATAGAGTATCCAAAATTAAGCTCAAAACTCCTTGTTCAGCGGCCAGTGACACTATATCACAGGAAAAACATTCATAACTTATTGAAATTTTGGGATATCGTAATATGATATGGTGCCAATGGAATGAGCTAACACGTATTAAGGATGGCACTCTATGTCGAAATCTCCTTCCGCTAAATTTCTACAACACATTGAAATAAATAAACTTATTATCTCCGAACCCTTGGCGTCGGCGGTGATGGGGTGCCAAAGTGATGATAGTGCCACTGGCACTTGAATAAACTGTTAGGTGAATCAATAGTGCAAATTTACACCCACCATATTCACGTTAAACCAACCGAACAGCACCAAGATTTCGGGCTGGTTGCTGGCGGCCATGCTTTGATTTACACCAAAGCCAGTTGTGTCGAGGAGTCGCTTACAGATGCACTCAATTACCTCGAATCCAGGCACCTCAAATTGGCAGAGCCTGCCGAAATTGAATCATCTCAATTCTATGAGTCCGCTATTGAAGATGAGCATGATCTTATCCATTACCAAAAAGCTAACCTTTACGGGGTGGCTTTGCACATAAGCTACTACTCCGTTCCTGACGGAGAGACAATTCAATGAGCCTCTTCATCTTTTTGGCTGCAAAATTTTTGGCTTGTCGCTCTGTCTTAACCCTTTTTACGCTGTCTTTCATAAATTCACCTAACAAAGTGGTGTTGTTCGCCTTCGGCTGGGACAGTCGTTCCGCTGCGCTTCACGCCTGCCCCAAACCACGGCGTTATGGCGCAAAAGAATTGCATTGTTGAAATACCCAGCAGCATGGCCCTCGGCTATTCTTTGGTTTGGTGAAATCGCAGCAGTAGCAAGCAATTCGCTTTACGTGGTTCGTGGTCGGCAAGTGGGTTTAAGGGTTCAGTTGCGTCGCGTTCTTCTTCGTGGCGTTGTTCGGATTCAAATGGAGTTGCATGTGCAGCGCAGTTTTCTTCGTACCACTCAGTTAAATCGCCGAAAGCATTTGGCGTCGTCGTGCGCTAAACAATCGCATCCGGCAGCCGCGCCGCTTGCTTTGTTGCCGGCGGCTTCGGTGCATGCGGCCATAACCAGTCACAGCAGTGGAGTGTGGACTTGCCCAAATACACACAACCAAGAAAAACCTGGCAGTACACAACCGATTTCAAAATCAAGGTAGTCAAACTTAGCCAGCAGGATGGGTTGCATGCAAAGCAAGTCGCTGAAGAGCCAGAGGTATGGGTGGTTCGGATGCGGAATGCGATGTTCTGGATAAACTGGCTCATGGGCCTGATCCAGAGGGCGGCAGGGCTGTTAATGCAACCGCACAGCTTTGAATGACGGTGGCGGGTGCTTGTTTCTTTCATTAGCGAGCGTGCTCGGCAACCGGCCTGTCACCATCTGCCAGCTCGCCTTGCAAATCATTATCCAAATCAAGATAATACACGCCCTTTTTGTTGTCCCACTGAACCGCAAAACCACAACCTACCACATAGGTGCCAGCCCGTGAAAAGACCACAGCCAGCTGATTTCTTCAAAGATTGGAAAGAACGTGAAGCCCTTGCTGAAGGCATGATTCCCCTGATTGGCAAACTGTACCGCGAGAGCAATGTGTCTCTGTATATGTACGGTCGCAATATGGTCAACCGTTCGGTTACGGACTTGATGAAGGCTCACCGCTTTGTGCGCCAAATCGAGCAAAACGAGCTCTCCGAGTTTGAAACCTACCCGATGATCCAGGAGCTGGCAGCCATGGACATGGGGCCCGCCCATATCGACATCGGCAAGCTCACGGTGCTGTTTCAGCAGCGCGCCAATGGCCGCTCGATGAAAGAGTTTTTGCGCGACGAGGTGGGCAACCACATAGGTCAAAAGAGAAAGCCGCTGCCTGAGCCCCAGGATGTGGTGCTCTATGGTTTTGGCCGCATTGGTCGCTTGGTGGCGAGGTTGTTGATTGAAAAAGCCGGTGGCGGCGATCTTTTGCGTCTTCGCGCCATTGTTGTCCGCAAGAGCAAGAGTGACGATGATCTGGTCAAGCGCGCCAGTTTGCTGCGCAGGGATTCGGTTCACGGCTCCTTCAAGGGCACCATTCGCGTGCTTGAAGAGGAGAACAAGCTGATTTGCAACGGCAATGAAATCCAGGTGATTTACGCCAACTCCCCGGAAGATATTGATTACACCCAGTATGGCATCAAGGATGCCCTGGTGGTTGATAATACCGGGGTGTGGCGGGACGAAGTGGGTCTTGGTCAGCACCTGAAATGCCCAGGAGTTGCCAGGGTTCTGCTGACCGCGCCGGGCAAAGGGGATATTCCCAATATCGTCTTTGGTGTCAATCACGACGCCATAACCCCGGATCAGCCGATTATCTCTGCGGCATCCTGTACCACCAACGCCATTGTGCCGGTGCTCAGGGTGCTGATGGACAAGTACGGTGTGGTCAAAGGCCATGTGGAAACGGTGCACGCCTACACCAACGACCAGAACCTGATCGACAACTACCACAAGGGCGCCCGCCGCGGTCGCAGTGCCGCCCTTAATATGGTGCTGACGGAAACCGGTGCCGCCAAAGCGGTTGCCAAGGCAATTCCCGAACTTACCGGCAAACTCACCGGCAATTCCATTCGCGTGCCTACCCCCAATGTCTCCATGGCCATACTCAATCTTCAGCTCAAGACTGAGGTGACTGTCGAGGAGCTCAACGAGTTTATGCGCCAAACCGCGCTCTACTCGCCTTTGCAACAGCAAATCGGCTATACCATTTCTGAGGAAGCGGTGTCTACGGACTTTGTTGGCGACCGCCACGCCTGCATTTTTGATTCCAAGGCCACCATTACCAACGGTGATTCGGTTGTACTCTATTGTTGGTATGACAATGAGTTTGGTTACAGCTGCCAGGTGGTCAGGGCGCTGGAAAAGATGGCCGGTGTCGAGTGGCAAACCTATCCCAGAAGCTTCTGAGAAATGCGCCAGAGCCCCCGATAAGGGGGCTTTTTTTCGATTTATTTTCTAAATTATTGATGTCAACGGCTGAAATTGGCGCTTTCCGGTGATTGCGCCAGCTGGTATTCCCCGGGTTCAGTCGCTATAATTTCGCCCCGTCAAACAGAATGGTTGGTCAGGGGAGCTGCCCCTGGGTTGAGCGTGTTTTAGCTCCCGGTTCTGTGGTGAAAGCATCAATGGCCGGGGTTTCAAACCCTGTTGAGTTTTTACCGGTCAAAAAATTTCAGCTGCATCCCTTTTGGATCAGCCCCCAGTTTTTTAGTTGATTAACGAGTGTGACTTCTATGTACAAGATCCGTCGAGGTTTGGATCTGCCTGTGTCGGGTGCCCCCGACCAGGTAGTCCGCGATGGGCCTGCTGTCCGTTCAGTCGCCGTTATCGGAAACGACTACATCGGCATGAAGCCGACAATGCGTGTCCGCGAAGGCGATTCGGTCAAGTTGGGTCAGGTCCTTTTTGAAGACAAAAAGAATCCGGGTGTGCTTTACACTTCGCCAGCAGCTGGGGTCGTTGCCAGCATTAATCGCGGTGAACGCCGGGTTCTCCAGTCTGTCGTGATCGATATTCAGGGCAGCGAGACAGAAGTCTTTTTCTCCTGCGCGGATTCCCAGCTTGACAGCCTGAGTCGCGAGCAGGTGCGCGACAATTTGGTGGCGTCGGGGGTTTGGACGGCGCTGCGTACCAGGCCGTTTTCAAAGGTTCCCGCGGTAGATGCGTCCCCCAGTTCAATTTTTGTTACCGCTATCGACACCAATCCTCTGGCGGCAAATCCTGCGGTTGTTATCAAGGGTCGTGAAGCAGATTTTGTTCGCGGTCTGAAGATTCTCACCAAGTTGACCGACGGCGTTGTTCATCTCTGCACCGCGCCAGCCTCTGGCATTCCGGGGGCAGATGTTGCCGGGGTCAAGCACAGCGAGTTTGGTGGTGTTCACCCCGCAGGGCTGGTGGGCACACACATCCATTTTCTCGACCCTGTTGGCGAGCACAAAAGCGTCTGGCACATTGGTTATCAGGATGTTATGGCCGTTGGCCACCTGTTCGCCACGGGACAGGTCGATGTTTCAAGGGTGATCTCTCTTGCCGGGCCTCAGGTGAAATCCCCAGCTTTGGTGAAAACCAGAATCGGAGCCAGCCTGGACGAGCTGACCGCAGGTATTCTTGAGGGTGGTGAAAACCGGGTTATTTCCGGTTCAGTGCTCTCCGGGCGCAAGGCGACCGGCGTATTCTCCTACCTGGGACGCTACCACAATCAGGTGTCTGTGATCAGGGAAGGGCGCGAGCGTGAATTTATTCACTATCTGTCCCCCGGCGCCAACCGCTTTTCCGTCATGCCCATTTACCTTTCCGCGCTTAACAAAGCGAAAAAGTTCGCCTTTACCAGTTCCACCCATGGCAGCGAAAGAGCCATGGTGCCCGTGGGCGCCTACGAGGATGTGATGCCCCTCGACATCCTCCCCACCCAATTGCTCAGATCCCTGATTGTTGGCGACAGCGTCACCGCACAGAAACTGGGATGCCTTGAACTCGATGAAGAAGATCTCGCCCTGTGCACCTTCGTTTGTGTTGGTAAATATGAGTACGGCCCGATTCTGCGGGATAACCTCACCCGTATAGAGAAGGAGGGCTGATCATGGGCTTAAGAAAATTTCTCGATAAGATCGAACCCAATTTCCACAAAGGTGGCAAGTATGAGAAGTGGTATGCGCTCTATGAAGCTGTAGACACCATTTTTTATTCACCCCCCGATGTCACCAAAAACGGCTCCCATATTCGCGATGGTATCGACCTTAAAAGGGTCATGATTACCGTGTGGCTCGCGGTATTCCCGGCCATGTTCTACGGCATGTATAACCTGGGTTTTCAGGCCAACACGGCCATGGCTGCCATGGGCGTAACCTCTGTGAATGATTGGCACGGCCCCCTGATCAGCCTTCTCGCCGGGCACGACCCCAACAGCATCTGGGACTGCTTCTGGTATGGTGCGGTGTTCTTTTTGCCCATTTATGCGGTCACCTTTATTGTCGGCGGCTTTTGGGAAGTGGTCTTCGCCACGGTGCGCGGCCACGAAATTAACGAAGGTTTCTTCGTTACGTCCATCCTTTTTGCGCTGATTTGCCCACCCGATGCGCCCCTGTGGATGGTTGCCCTGGGGATTTCCTTTGGTGTGGTTATTGGCAAGGAAGTGTTTGGCGGTACGGGCAAGAACTTCCTCAATCCGGCGCTCACCGGAAGGGCGTTCCTGTTCTTTGCCTACCCGGCGGCCATGTCCGGGGATACGGTGTGGACTGCGGTTGACGGCTTTACCGGAGCAACAGCCCTGTCTGTAGCGGCAGCAGACGGCATGACCGCCCTGGTGGGTCAGATGACCTGGCTGGATGCCTTTTTTGGTCGCATGCAGGGCTCCATCGGTGAAGTGTCCACACTGGCCATCTTTATCGGCGGCGCCATTCTGTTGATTACCCGCATTGCCTCCTGGCGCATTATGGCCGGCGTTATGCTGGGCATGATGGCGCTGTCCTCCCTGTTTAACTTTATCGGCTCCGATACCAACCCCATGTTCGCCATGCCCTGGCACTGGCACCTGGTTCTTGGTGGCTTTGCCTTTGGTATGGTGTTTATGGCAACCGACCCGGTGTCCGCCGCCATGACCAATACGGGTAAATTTTGGTTTGGCATGCTCATCGGGGTGATGGTGGTGTTGATCCGTGTGGTCAACCCCGCGTTTCCGGAAGGCATGATGCTGGCCATTCTTTTTGCCAACCTGTTCGCCCCGCTGATTGACCATTTTGTTGTTCAATCCAACATCAAGAGGAGAATGGCTCGTGGCTAATGAAAGTATGAAAAAAGTCCTGACAGTGGCCATTGTCCTCTGTCTAGTGTGCTCAGTTGTGGTTTCCGCCGCCGCCGTTCTCTTGCGTGATGCCCAGCAGGCCAACAAGGCTCTGGATAAAAAGCGCAACATCCTCGCCGCAGCAGGGTTGCTGCAAGAGGGTGTCAGTGTCGAGAAGCAATTCGAGAAAGTGCAGATCAAGGCAATCGATTTTGCTTCCGGAACCTTCACCGATGCGGTAAACCCCGAAACCTACGACCAGCGCAAGGCATCCAAAGACCCCAAGCTGTCGTCAGCGGTTGATGACGAGAAGGACATTGCCAAAATCAATCGCCAGGCGGATTACGGCCTTGTTTATATCGTCAACAACGATAATGGTGATCTGGATAAAATCATTCTCCCTGTCAAAGGCTATGGCCTCTGGTCCACACTCTATGGCTTCCTGGCGCTGCAAGCGGATTTCAATACCGTTGCCGGTCTGGGTTTCTACGAGCATGCGGAAACGCCGGGGCTGGGTGGTGAGGTCGACAATCCTTTGTGGAAAGCGAAGTGGCCTGGTAAAAAAGTCTATGATGAGGGCGCGGTGCGGCTGACCATTCTCAAGGGCGAGGTGGACAACAGTAATCCGGCGGCGCAATATCAGATAGACGGCCTGTCCGGCGCCACACTCACTTCCAAGGGCGTTGACAACCTGATCCAATACTGGATGGGTGAAAACGGTTACGCCAAATTTCTGTCCAACCTGAAAGCCGGGGAGGCCTGATTGCCATGAAAGCGAAAGAAATCCTTTTAAGTCCGATTCTCAACAACAACCCTATCGCTTTGCAGATTCTCGGAATCTGCTCGGCGCTGGCGGTAACCTCCTCAATGAAAGTGACACTGGTGATGTGCATCGCACTCACCATGGTAACGGCATTTTCCAACTTTTTTGTTTCTTTGATTCGCAGTCAAATTCCAGGCAGCATCCGCATTATTGTGCAAATGACCATTATTGCTTCTCTGGTAATCGTGGTTGATCAGATCATCAAAGCGGTTGCCTACGATATCAGCAAGCAGTTGTCGGTTTTTGTCGGCTTGATCATCACCAACTGTATCGTGATGGGACGCGCCGAAGCCTTCGCCATGAAGAATCCGCCGGTTGCCAGTTTTCTCGATGGTATTGGCAATGGCCTCGGCTACAGCGCCATGCTTATCACCCTGGCGGTGATTCGTGAGCTGTTTGGGGCAGGAAAGCTGCTGGGCTTTGAAATTCTGCCCGTGGTAAGCACCGGCGGCTGGTATGTGCCCAACGGTTTGTTGCTGCTGCCCCCGAGCGCTTTCTTCCTGATTGGCCTGATTATTTGGGGTCTGCGCACTTACAAAAAACAACAGGTAGAGCAGCCGGAGTTCAAGATTGCCCCCAACTCCGCTGTCAAAGAGGTGGCCTGATATGGAACATTATCTGAGTCTGTTTATTCGCTCCATTTTCATCGAGAACATGGCGCTGTCGTTCTTTCTGGGCATGTGTACCTTTATCGCCATCTCCAAAAAAGTGGAGGCGGCCATTGGTCTCGGTATCGCGGTTATTGTCGTGCTCGGTATCACCGTGCCTGTCAACAACCTGATTTATCAGGGTTTGCTCGCCGAGGGCGCCCTGGCCTGGACCGGCGTTGAGGCGCTTAAAACTGTCGATCTGAGCTTCCTGGGGCTGCTCAGCTACATTGGTGTAATTGCCGCCATTGTCCAGATCATGGAGATGTTCCTCGACAAGTATGTGCCTGCGCTGTACAGCGCCCTGGGTGTGTTTTTGCCGCTGATTACCGTCAACTGCGCCATTATGGGCGGTGCCCTGTTTATGGTTGAGCGGGACTACAATTTCCCGGAAAGTGCAGTTTTTGGTACAGGTGCCGGTGTTGGCTGGGCGCTTGCCATTATTGCCCTTGCCGGTATTCGCGAAAAGCTCAAATACAGCGATGTTCCCGCCGGTCTCCAGGGTCTGGGCATCACCTTTATTACCGTAGGTCTTATGTCCCTGGGCTTTATGTCCTTCGGTGGTATAGACCTTTAATCCGGTGAAATGGAGTAGGAAAACGCTATGAATTTAGAAATTACCCTCGGCGTTGCCATGTTCACTGGCATTGTGTTGGCACTAGTTTTGGTTATTCTCAGTGCCAGGGCAAAATTGGTCAGTTCCGGTAACGTCCAGATTCTCATTAACGACGAGAAAACCATCACTGTTCCCGCAGGGGACAAACTTCTGCAAACCCTATCAAGCCAGGGCATTTTCCTGGCATCCGCCTGTGGCGGCGGCGGCAGCTGCGCCCAGTGCAAATGCATTGTCAACGAAGGCGGCGGCGCCATGCTGCCCACAGAGGAAGCGCATTTCAATCGCCGCGAGGCCAAGGAAGGCTGGCGCCTGTCCTGCCAGACGCCGGTGAAACAGGATATGAAAATCCACGTTCCCGAAGATGTTTTCGGTGTTAAGCAGTGGCAGTGCACTGTGGATTCTAATCCCAATGTCGCCACCTTTATCAAGGAGCTGACCCTGCGTCTGCCGGAGGGGGAAAACGTCAATTTCCGCGCTGGCGGTTATGTTCAGCTGGAAGCGCCCCCTCACCATGTTCAGTTCAAGGATTTTCAGATCGATCCGGAATACCGCGGTGACTGGGAGCGTTTCGGTTTCTTTAATTTGGAGTCGAAGGTGACCGAGCCTGTTATTCGCGCCTATTCCATGGCTAATTACCCGGAAGAGCGCGGCATCGTCAAATTCAACATCCGTATTGCCACGCCGCCCCCTGGCAGCAAAGGTATTCCTCCTGGGCAGATGTCATCTTATGTCTTCAGTCTGAAGCAGGGCGACACAATCACCGTCTATGGTCCCTTCGGTGAGTTTTTTGCCAAGGATACAGACGCGGAAATGGTTTTCATTGGCGGTGGTGCCGGTATGGCACCCATGCGCTCGCATATTTTTGACCAGCTCAAGCGCCTCAATTCCAAGCGTAAAATTTCCTTCTGGTACGGTGCCCGCAGCATGCGCGAGTGCTTCTACAATGAAGAATACGATCAGTTGGCGGCGGAAAACGACAACTTTAAATGGCACTTGGCGTTGTCTGATCCGCAGCCGGAAGACAATTGGACCGGCCTCACCGGCTTTATTCACAACGTTCTTTATGAGCAGTACCTCAAGGATCATCCAGCCCCTGAAGATTGTGAATACTACATGTGCGGACCGCCAATGATGAATGCTGCGGTTATCAAGATGCTCGAAGATCTTGGCGTCGAGAAAGACAATATCCTCCTCGATGACTTCGGTGGTTGAATTCCGTGGCGGCTAGCATCAAACGGTGCGCCAGAAAAACGGGGCCTTTGGCCTCGTTTTTCGTTGTTCTCCTGCTGGCCTTGGTGGTCGGCTGTGGAAGCAAACCGCAAAGCCACAGCTTTGCCGGTCAGACCATGGGCACCAGCTATCATGTGACCGTGATCACCGCGCAACCTCTGCCGGAGAATCTGGATGAGGCCATAAAAGGTGTGCTCGACGGCATTGATCGCAAAATGTCCACCTATAAAACCGATTCTGAGCTCAGCAACCTGAATGCTGCCCCTGTGGGCGAACCTTTTTCGGTTTCTGCAGAACTGATGGCGGTGCTGGAGCTGTCGGCGGCCATTCACCGCGAAACCGCAGGGGCTTTTGATCCCACGGTGGGCGCCCTGGTGGATCTCTGGGGTTTTGGCCCCCACTACCGCGAAGACCAGCTGCTCAGCAAGGCCGACATCGACAAGTTACTTATGGAAGTGGGTTTTCAGGGTATCGAACTGCGACCCGAGAGCCTGATGGTTATCAAAAACAAAGATCTTTCTCTGGATCTTTCCGCCGTTGCCAAAGGCTATGCGGCCGACAAGGTTGCGGAACTTCTGCGCCGCCAGGGACTCTCCAGATACATGGTGGAAGTAGGCGGCGAGATGGCGCTGGCTGGCGTCAATATTCGCAACACTCCCTGGCAGATTGCTATTGAGCAGCCTTTGAGCAGCACTCGCAGCGTGCAGCGGGTTGTCTCTGTGACGGATGCGGGGGTGGCAACTTCCGGAGATTATCGCAACTATTTTGAAAAAGAGGGGCGGCGCTATTCCCACACTTTGGATCCACGCAGTGGCTATCCGATCACTCATCGGCTGGCTTCTGTTACAGTGATTGCTGACAACAGTGCCCGCGCCGATGCCCTGGCAACCGCGTTTATGGTGATGGGCACCAAGGCAACACTGGATTATGCAGCGCAACAGAATGTCCCCGTGTTGACGTTGTCAAAAACAGGCGACGGCTTTAAGGAAGACTATTCCGACGCCTTCAAACCCTATCTCAATGAGGTGAACTAATGCTGACCTTCTTTATTACACTGGCGGTTCTGCTCACTATTATTGCCGCCATGTCAGTGGGAGTGCTGATGGGTAGAAAGCCTATTTCCGGTTCCTGCGGTGGTGTTGGCGCAGCCCTCGGCGAAGAGGAGTATGTCTGCGATATCTGCGGTGGCGACCCCAACAAATGCGAGGAGAATGGCGGCGACAATGATGCAGCCAAAAATCTCGGCTACAATGCAGCTGGTCGTTAAGCGAGCGTCTCTGCGGATTCCCTTGAGTGTTGCTTCAATTTGACATTGTCTGCCTTGGAGAATCTTCAGCTATCGCCAGCAGGGCTGGCTCCTACTCAAAAAATCATTGACTGGTAGGAGCCAGCCCTGCTGGCGATAGCTGCTTTAACCTTTGCACTATTTTTCGGCGCCGCTTTGGGCGCCATTGGCTGAACCCTGTTTCGCGATTACGGCCATATCGAAAGACACTCAAACCCACCAGATTGCAAAAATGTGCCATGTGTTCCAGTGAACAGGCTGGAGACTTAGATAATCTGCCTAAAAAGAGGATTGCTGAAAAAATGACGGAAACCCTTGCCAACAACACCGCCAAGACCATCAGTGAGGAACATGTGCTGTCTGCGGATGGCACCGCCATCGGTTATTTTAAAGTGGGGGCGGGGCCAAGCCTGGTGATCGTTCACGGCAGTCTTCAGTCTGCGGATGATTGGCTGCGGGCAGCCACCGGTCTTGCCGAAAATTTCACCTGTTATGTTATGGATCGCCGCGGTCGGGGTCGCAGCGGCGACAGCAGAGAGTATTCCCTCGCCAAGGAGCGGGAAGATATTCGCGCGGTTCTCGCCGCCGCAGGTGAAGGCGCCTTTCTTTTGGGGCATTCCTATGGCGGGGTCTGTGCCATGGAAACGGCGAACCAGTTTCCAGTGGCAAAACTGGTGATTTACGAACCCCCCATACCCGTGCACACCTCGGTCACCTCCGTAGGTCTCGACGATTATTACGACGCCTTTCACAAGGAAGATTATGAGCAAGCCCTGGCTATAGGCCTCACCCAGTTGCTGAAAATGAGCGACGAGGAACTTGAAGGCTTTAAAAAGTCCACCTCCTGGGCGCGAACCCTGGCTCATACCCCTACCTGGACTCGGGAGATCGGTGTCATTCACCATATGGAGGTGGGTGTGGCGCGTTTTGCCAATATCTTGTCGCCCACATTGATTCTCGTCGGAGCAAATTCGCTGCCTTATCACTTGGAGGATGCGGACACGCTGCACAGAATAATTCCCAATTCCCGCAAGGTTTGCCTCAAAGGCCAGGGGCACAATGCCCACGCCACAGGCACAGATCGTTTTGTTCGCGTGGTCACCGACTTTCTCCTCGACAGGAATTGAACGGGCAGCTGTCGCGGCTGATCCTGAAGAGGATCAGGGTTGATCCAGAGCCTCTGGGTGCTGCGGGCGAAATTTGATCACCGTGTGAACAACCTGATCGTACTCAAAGTAGACAAAAAAGTCGCCATACTCCCAGGTTGTAATCGGTGGCTTGCCCACGGGTGGCGAGATTTTTATGGCTTCGCCGAGGCGGTTCTGCACCGACGCCATGGTTTCGCCCTTGCGGGGCAGTGTTTTCTCGCTGTTCAGCTGTTGCTGCCCAAGGGGAATAATCAAAGTCTCAGCCAGGGGAGCTGCCCAGGCCAGAGTGGCAATGATGAATCCGAGCGGGATGTGCCGCCAGCGCCCCAAGGTCAATGCACCCCTGGGCAAGGCAACAAATTCCGGGCAAGTTCGCCCGTATTTTCGCCATGTCCAATCCGGCAGGTGGCGATACCCTTTGAGTGGTCTGGTGAATAAGGCGATCGCAAACTTCATAGGCTGCTCTCCAAATTTTCAACGGCATGGATCAGGCTCCTGGCTTCCATGTACAATGGCCGCCTTTATAGAATACATCAGCATTGGACAACCATGGTTTTTATGCGCGACAAAACAGCCCGTTGCCAGTGTTTCAGTGCGCCAGTTGCCATGATGCGCTGCGCTTTCAATAGAGCCGACAGCCATGAAAAATAGCCTGCCCTGGTTTATTGGCCTGCGCTATGTGCGCAGCAGAAAGGAAGAAGGGTTTTTCTCCCTGGTGTCGGTTTTTTCCTTTGCCGCCATGACCCTGGGGGTTGCCGCACTGATTATTGTGCTGTCGGTGATGAATGGCTTTGACAGGGAAATCAAAGAGCGTATCCTGAATGTTGTACCCCATATCACCCTGACTTTTGCAAAACCCCGCGCGGACTGGCAAGGCGGCGAGAAAGCCATTGATGGCCTTGCCGGCGTTGTCGATATCAGCCCCTTTGTGGATGGCCAGGCGATGCTTTCTGCTCAGGGGCAATTGCAGGGGATAAGCCTTCAAGGCATTGATCCAGGTGGCGGCGGTATTGTCGAAACCCTCAGGGAAAATATGCTGAGCGGCAGCCTCGATAACCTGCGACCCGGTGACTACGGCGTGGTGCTGGGCAGTCTTCTGGCGCGCAGTCTTAACGTGGTGAGTGGCGATGAAGTGCTGTTAACCTTGCCGCAGATGACATTGACGCCCGTGGGAGTGTTTCCCCGCGTTAAAAATCTTCGCGTTGTCGGTGTTTATCAGGTGGGCGCACAGGTGGACACGGGCATCGCCCTGGTGCATGTGGCGGACGCCCAGAAGTTGCTTCGCCTCGGCAATGGCTATGAGGGCTTGCGTATCAGCGTCGCCGATCCCTTTAACCTCAATGACCAGGTGGCGGCATTGGCCACCGTTGCCGACTCTCCAGGTGAAGGCGGCACCATAACCACCTGGCAGCAAGCAATGAAAACCCTCTTTGCCGCCATTAAAATGGAAAAAACCGTCGTCGGCCTGCTGCTTTGCGTCATTATTGCCGTTGCCGGCTTCAACATTGTCGCCAGCCTGGTGCTGATGGTGGCAAGCAAGCGCAAAGATATCGCCGTCTTGAGAGCCATGGGCGCCACCAGCGCCACCGTAACCGGCATTTTTCGCGTCCAGGGCACTGTTGCCGGTATTTCTGGCGTTGCCCTCGGGGTTGTCGCCGGTTGTCTGATTGCCTGGAAGCTGGGCGTTATTGTTAATGCCATTGAAAAACTCATTGGCAAGACCCTGTTTGATCCCGAAGTGTATTTTATCAGCCAGCTGCCCAGCGTTCTCCTCTGGCAAGATGTGGCCATCATTGCCGGCTTTGGCGTTTTGATCAGTATCCTTGCCACACTGTATCCCGCCTACAGAGCCGGGCAGGTGAGTCCTTCCGAGGTTTTACGTTATGAGCATTGACAGTCCTGCCACCCCTGTCGTGATTTCCTGTAACCGGCTGGGCCGCAGCTATCGCCAGGGTTCCCATCAAGTGCAGGTGCTGGCGGATCTCCAGTGTGAAATTCGTCAGGGAGAGCTGGTGGCTATCGTCGGTTCCTCAGGTTCTGGCAAGTCGACGCTGCTCAATCTAATGGGTGGCCTCGACGATCCCGACGCCGGTGATGTCAGTATCAATGGCCGTGCCGTTCGTCCCATGAATGAATCCCAGCGGGCGCAGTGGCGCAACAAACATCTGGGCTTTGTCTATCAGTTTCACCATTTGCTCGGCGAGTTTAGCGCCCTGGAAAATGTCGCCATTCCTGTGATGATTGGCGGCATGAAAAAAGCGTCTGCGCAGGCAATAGCGGCGGATTTACTCACCAAAGTGGGGCTTGGCGAGCGCCTTGACCACAAACCCGCCGCGCTTTCCGGGGGTGAACGCCAGCGGGTTGCTATCGCTCGAGCTTTGGCGACCCGACCTTCCTGCGTGCTGATGGATGAACCCACCGGCAATCTCGATCCGGTGACGGCGACAGCGGTGTTTGAGTTATTGCTGCAACTCAACAGAGAGCTTCACATCAGCTTTGTCATTGTCACCCATGATATGGCCATAGCGAAGCGAATGGGTCGCATTCTCCGCCTTGCCGACGGCAAGCTCGAAGCGCTCGACGACGACTTCGGCGGAAATAATGTCGGCAGGGTTTCTGGGGAGTTTAACGGTGTTTGAGCGCCCCGTGTGGTTTATCGGCAGACGGTTTTTTGCGGCGGGCAGCAGTTCCCGGCTGGCGTCATTTATTTCCCTGTTGGCCATGACCGGCCTGGTAATGGGGGTCAGCCTGCTGATCGTTGTGCTGTCGGTGATGAATGGTTTTGACCGGGAAATGCGCACCCGCATACTGGGGCTGGTTCCCCATATCCAGCTGTTTCAAAATGGCGGCGTTGAAAACTGGCAAGCGCTGGAAGGGGAGATTCGCCGTATTCCCGGGGTTGCCGAGGTCACGCCATTTAGTCGCTTAACGGCGATGCTCAGTTTTCGCGGCAAAATCGCAGCGGCCGATATTCAGGGGCTGGATCCCGTTCACCTGGATACCGGCCTGAAAGCCATTTTGCCACAGGCGCTCACCCATGTGCTGGCGGAGGATGGCATTATGCTGTCGCAAACCCTGGCCGCGCAGCTGGGGGTTGCCGAGGGCGAACGCCTTACCCTTATCCTGCCCCGGCTGGGTAGCGACGGTCAGCAGCTCGCGCCCAGTGCGCGGGGGCTGCGGGTGCTCGCCATTTTCAATACCCATACCGCTGAGGATAATGGTCTCGCCATCGTCCATATGAATACCGCCAGCGCCATGGCCGGGCTTGACGAGGGGCGTCCCCAGGGGCTGCGCCTTCGGCTTGACGATGTCTTTGGCGCCAGGGAGCTGGGTTACTATCTGATTGGCAATTTGCCGCCGAATTTCAGCTTTATCGATTGGTTTCAGACCCACGGCAATCTTTACCAGGCCATCAAAATGTCGCGCCAGTTGGTGGGCATGCTGATTTTCCTGATTATTGCCATTGCCGTATTTAATGTGGTTTCCATGCTGGTGATGACCGTTGTTGACAAAAAACCGGCCATCGCCATTCTTAAAACCCAGGGAGCAACCAATGGCCAGATACTGGGTGTCTTTTTTATTCAGGGAAGTCTCATCGGCCTGTGGGGTTGTTTTCTCGGCGTCATTATCGGCGTTCCAGCTGCACTTTATATTTCCAGCGCCGTGCGCGCATTGGAAAACCTGCTGGGTTTTCGCTTCCTCAATTCGGAAATTTATCCCATCGACTATTTGCCAACAGATGTCCAGGCGGTGGATGTGATGACGGTGGTGGTGGTGGCGCTGGTGCTGAACTTTTTTGCCACCCTCTATCCTGCCTGGAAGGCCGCGCGCACCAGACCTGCAGAGGTGCTGCGTTACGAGTGAGGAGGTTGCTGCGAAAGGCGCTTTTGTTTGCGAGCCTCCCAATTGCGCACCACATGCCAGCGCCACAACTGGTGCATGCAGAGATAGCCCAGGCCGCCGAAAACAAGCCCTGAAATCACGCTTCCCAACAACAGCGGCGCTACTATAGCTTTGCCCTGCAGTTGAAACCATTCCCAGGATAATTGAAAACTGAAATCCATGGGCGGGCACTGCAATAGCCAGCGACCGAGCTCATAGGTCATAAAAAAAAGCGGCGCCATGGTAAAGGGGTTGGAAATCCAGATCAGGGCGATGGCAATGGGCAGATTGCAGCGCAGCACCAAAGCGAGAGCTGCAGCAATCAGGGTCTGGCCAGGGGTGGGAAGAAAAGCTGCAAAAATGCCTGCAAAAAGCGCCACCGACACGGAGTGCCTGTTGAGGTGGAAAAGGTTGGGTTCATTCAACAACGGCTGGAGAAAACGCAGGGATTTTCGTTCTGCAAACGTTCTGTGAGATGGAACCCAGCGGCGGAAAATTTTTCTCGGCATGGTACATGGGTACAGCTTCTGGGGGCATCCATTATGCCTATTTTGGCCAGCGGTCACCAGCGTTAGCCAGACTGTTTCGGGTTACGCCGTTATTCGAAAAAAATCCAGAACCTCATTTTTTTGTTTCAGGGTGTCCTCATAGCCCATATCGATCAGTTGGCCGCAAAATCCGGGTTCGAAAAGCAGATAGCTGGCGGCACTGGAGCCGCTCTGACCGGCTTTGGCGCCGGTGACCCTTAAAAAGGTGCGCACAGTGCGGGGCAGTTCGTGAACATAGTGTTCGGCGAGCTCGTTGATTGCCATTGAGGGCGTGATGGTGAGGTATTCAATATATTTGATATCGGCGGAGTCGGGATATTCACAGTCGCTGGCATCCATTGAGCGGGCAATGTTGTTGATGGCGCGCAGGGTTTCAAGATCGCTTTCCAGAGTATCGATAAAGGCGCTGTTGAGCATATGACCGATCATTTGCGCAATGGTTGGTGAGCGGTATGACGCTTCCGGGCGGTTGCGCTGGACAGCGTTGTCGCTGACACCGATAACAAAGAGGCGGTCGGCACCCAAATGGAGGGCGGGACTCAGGGGCTTGAGCTGGCGCAGGGCGCCGTCGCCAAAATAGCTGGTACCGATTTTTACCGGGGGGAAGAGAGTGGGAATCGCCGCAGAGGCCATCAGATGGTCCAGTGTTAAACCCGTGCGCAAGCCCATGCGCCGGGCTCTTTTCCAGTTGTCGTGGTCACCCTGGAAAAAAGAAATGGATTGTCCGGTGCTGTAGGACATGGCGGTAATGGCCACCGCTTTTAGATAGCCGCTGGCAATGGCTTCATCCATGTCATGGAAGTTGACGATCTCTTCAAGGAGCTTTTTTAATGGGGCATTGTCCAGTAGTGCCAGGGGTTGGGGTATCCCCGCAGTATTTAAAAAAACCGATAGCGCAAGTTTGACGGTGTTGCTCAATACGCTGAGACAATCGGTGCGATAGACCTTTTCGGCGGTGAGATTGCGCCACAGGTTTTCCAATTCCATGACACGGCTGTTAAAAGAACCCTGTCTGCCCACCAATGCCAGGGTGTTAATAGCCCCTGCGGAGGTGCCGCAGATAATGGGGAAGGGGTTGTAGGCATTTGCAGGAAGGATTTTGGCGACGGCCTTGAGGACGCCAGCCTGGTAGGCCGCACGGGCGCCGCCGCCGGATAGAATTAATGCCGTTGTCATTGCGCGATATCCAGAGGCAGTGGGATTGCTGCCATTGTTCATTCCAGAATTTGTTGTGGTAGCCTATAACGTAATCGGTGCCCGGACAAGGATGTTGCCATGCGCTCTGTACTCTTGATTTTGCCTCTGGGCATATTTGCCCCGGCATTTATGCCGACACTGCCTGCCAAGCCCTGGCTTTACGGCTTGCTGGCGGTGGCTCTTGGCATCCTCAGCGTGCCCAAAGCGCGCCGCTACGGCGCCGCTTTGTTCAGCGTTTTTGCCCTGGGTGCTGTCATCGGTGCCCTTTGGGGGCATGACCAGCTGGCTCACCGCCTGCCGTTGAGCCTCGATAAGGTCGATGTTTTGGTGACCGGTAAAATCGATTCCCTTCCCGAAAGCGATGGCCAGCGCAGCCGCTTTCGATTCGCGGTTGATACGCAGGAAGTCGTCGCCGGCGGCTCTCCGCCAAAGCTCCGCAGGTTGATGGTGAGCTGGTACGGGGCGGAGCCGGTGAAGGCCGGGGAGCGCTGGCAGCTCATGCTGCGGTTGCGCTCGCCGCGGGGCTTTTCCAACCCCGGCGGTTTTGACTATAGCGGCTGGCTTTTGGCTGAGGGAATTTCCGCCACCGGCTATGTTCGCGGCCAAGGCTTCAACCAGCGCCTCGAGCAGAGCGACCCCCATTCTTTGCTGGCGCTGCGCCAGCTGCTGTTCGACAGGCTGCAGGCGGCCAGGATTGACCCCGATGTCACCGGATTTATGGCGGCGCTGATTCTCGGCGATAACAGCCTGATTTCCCCCGCCAGTTTCAACCGTTTGATTGCCAGTGGCACCGTCCATCTGATGGTAGTTTCGGGCCTTCATATCGGCATGGTGGCGGGGCTTTGCTTTTTGGTGGGTATGGCCATTGGCAGAATGGTTGCCGCTCTGGGGTCGCCCCTGCCGGCAACCATGATCGCCGCCGGTGTCTCTGCCGCTGGCGCCATCGCCTACGCCGCTATTGCCGGGTTTGGCCTGCCGGTGCAGCGAGCCTTGATTATGACTCTGGTGGCGCTGGTCGCGGTGCTGGCGCGCCGCCGCAGTAACCCCGCACTGGTGCTCGGTTGGGCATTGTGCGGCGTTGCCCTGGTGGATCCCCTCGCCGTGATCAGGTCGGGTTTTTGGCTGTCTTTTGTCGCTGTGGCGGCACTGCTGGCCTGGTTTGTGCCCCGTCCCCGGCTTTCCCGCTGGCGCAGCCTGGTGCAGGCGCAGTGGGTTGTCCTGATTTGTCTGGCGCCATTTTTGTTGTTTTTTCAGGGCAGCGCCTCGGCGCTGGCGCTGCCGGTAAATCTGGTTGTGATTCCCTGGATTAGTCTGGCGGTGGTGCCGCTGTGCCTGCTCGGCGCCCTGTTTCAGTTTGTGCCCGGAATCGGCAATCTCCTCTGGCAATGTGCCGCCTGGCAGTTGGCGGGATTTAACCAGCTGTTGCTCGGACTGGATCAGGCGCCCTCCAGTTTGTGGCGGCCGAGCCTGGATTTTTTTCGTCGCGGCGATGTCGAGTTGTTAGTGGCGGCAGCACTGGCGGCGATTCTGTGGCTGTTGCCGAGGGGATTGGGAGCCAAATCCCTAGCGTCAATTGTCTTTCTGGCGGTGGTTTTGTCCCGTCCCCAGGCGCCACCGCTGTTGCGGCTGGCGGTTCTCGATGTCGGCCAGGGTCTGGCGACGGTGGTTCAGGTGGCTGACAAAACCCTGGTTTATGACACCGGCCCTTCGTTCAGCCCGGCATTTAATACTGGCGTTGCGGTGGTTGCCCCCTATCTGTCGGCACAGGGAATCAAGGCCGTGGATACCCTGGTGGTCAGCCACGGCGACAATGATCACAGCGGTGGTGTATTCGGACTGCTGTCGTCAGTTGAGGTGCGGGAAATTTATGCCAGTGAGTCCATGGCCATCGCCGGGGTTCATGTTCAGCTCTGTGAAAAGGATACTTCCTGGATGTGGCACGGTATCCGTTTCAGTTTTTTGTGGCCACAGCCTGAGGCGGCGCCAGAGGGGGCGCGAACAGACAACAATCATTCTTGTGTGCTATTGGTCGAGGGCGCCGGGCAGGCCATCCTTCTTCCCGGTGATATCGAAAAAGATGCCGAGATTCGGATTGTCCGGCGCCTGAAATCCGCAGGGCTGGCGCAGCGGCCTGTATCCGTATTGGTGGCTGGCCATCACGGCAGTAAAACCTCGTCCACCGAGGCTTTTGTCCGTTTTTTCAACCCCGATCATGTGGTCTTTTCCGCTGGTTTCAATCATCACTTCGGCCATCCCCATCAAGATGTGGTGGCGCGATTCCGCCAGCAGGGCAGTGAGCTGTGGCAGACTTCCAGCAGTGGTGCGGTTATTTTTTCGTGGCCTCAGGGGCAACCGCTGAAAATTAGCGAGAACCGCAAGCTCAGGCGGCGATATTGGCACTGATCTGTGGAAAACCCCTGTCGAAGAAATTGTCTCAAGGGCAGCTTTTCTGTGATGAAACGATCATTTTTTGCCCCGGATTCCCCTTGTTAATGTGGTAAAGTTAGCCCCTGTTGCGTCGATGCTGGTAACGGGCAACCGGCGGCTGATGGTTCTTCAAATTGATTTTGTTGGCTATTGGCGATGCCGGCCACAGCAGTCTGAATTTGCTATCGCCAGCAGGGCTGGCGATGCTTGAAAGTCGAACGAACCAGACAATATTCAATTGAAACAACAACAGAGGCAAATTTCTCAGGATTGCTGCGGGGTTAATGGCGGCTGGAGCCAACAAATCAAAACCTTGGGCGGGGCTTCAACAGGGGAGCATATGTGTACGAGTTGTTAGTTGCAGGCGGTTGGCTGATGCTGCCCATTTTGCTGTGCTCCATTGCCGTGATTGCCATTGCCCTGGAACGCTACTGGGCGCTGCGACCGTCGCGTGTGGCGCCTGCGAAACTGTTGGGACAGGTTTGGCATGCCCTCAAGCACAACCAGCTGACCCGGGAAAGTATCGGCGAGCTGAAACGGGGTTCTCCCCTGGGGTTTGTACTTGCGGCAGGGCTTGCCAATGCCAGCCACGGTCGCGACATTATGAAAGACAGCATCGAGGAGGCTGCCAATCAGGTGATCCACGATCTCGAGCGCTATCTCAATGTGCTGGGCACCATTGCATCCATTACGCCGCTGCTGGGTCTTTTGGGCACGGTGATCGGCATGATCAAGGTGTTTACTGCCATTATGCTTCAGGGTACCGGCAATGCGGCGGTTCTGGCCGGAGGGATTTCCGAGGCCTTGATTACCACCGCCGCCGGTTTGTCGGTGGCTATTCCGGCACTGATTTGCCACCGCTTTTTTGAGCGTCGTATCGATAGCCTTACCATCACCATGGAAGACCAGGCCATTCGCCTCGTCGACGCTCTCCATGGCGAGCGGTCTCTTCAGGGCGCGGAGAGCAACGGCAAGTGAAATTGCGTCGCCAGAAACGCCAGAAAGATGAAATCAATATTACGCCACTGATTGATGTTGTATTTCTGCTGCTGATTTTTTTTATGGTTTCCACAACCTTTACTCGGGAGACCCGTCTGTCCGTTGAATTGCCGGAAGCGGAGGGCGCTCCTCCCGCTGATGAATTGCCGACGCGTATCGACGTGGTGGTTGATCGCGACGGCAGTTACGCTGTCAACGACAGAATGCTTGTCAACCGCAAAATAGAGACCATAATGGCTGCCCTTGAACAGGTTGCCGCATCAGACATGAGCATGCCGATAACCCTTATCGCCGACGCTGAAGCTCCCCACGGCGCTGTCATCCAGGTCATGGACGCCGCCGGGCGGCTGGGTTTTCGACACTTGAATTTTGCCACCCAGGAGCCCCGTGCGGATTCACCCAGGGGTGCAGCGTCGGGACAATTACAGGAGACTGACAACTGATGGCGGACGACAAAGTCTCAGCCGGTAGTTTGGCCATTTATCTACGCTTGCTGGGGGAAATCAAAAGCTACTGGATGATTTTTATTGCCAGTGTTTTTGGCATGTGGCTGTTCTCCGCCATGGAGATCGCTTTTGTCGATCTGCTCGGTTATCTGGTTAACGTCTTGACAGTGCTCACCGGCGAAGCCGGTGGCACCAGCATGAGTATCGCCACCATCGACACCGGGGTTACTGCCCGCATTGCCGACTGGATGATCGACTCCGACGACGTTCTCACCCAGAGCAGAATCGTTATTCCGACGATGATCATTGTGGTGGCATTGCTGCGGGCGCTGGGATTTATTATCGGTCAGTACGGCATGAGTTATATCTCCCAGTATATTGTCGATGGTCTGCGCAACAGGGTCTTTGAAAAATACACCAGAATGCCCAGCGCCTACTTCGATCAAAATATGTCGGGTCATTTGGTTGCCCAGCTTACCTTCCACGTTCAACAGGTCATGGGCGCTGCCACCAACGCCTTGAAAGTGATTATCCGCGAAGGTTCCCTGGTGATCGGCCTGCTTGTTTATCTGTTTGTGCTCAACTGGCGCCTGGCGCTGATTTTTTGCTGCGTCATTCCGTTTATCGCCGTGATTATCAGCTATGTCAGCAAGCGTTTTCGCCACCTCAGCAACCGTATTCAAAACGCCATGGGCGATGTCACCCAGGTGGCATCCGAGGCCGTGTCCGGGTACCGCGAAATGCGTCTCTTTGGTGGCGAGTCCTATGAAGTCGGGCGGATGCACAATGCCAGCCGCCAGAACTGCAAGCAGAGCCTGAAGCTGGCTTTGACGGAGAGCCTCAGTCAGCCGGTGGTGCAAATTCTGGTGGCCATATCCATGGCTATGCTGATCTGGCTGGCGATGGTGCCGGATATTCTCGGCAGCATGAGCACCGGCGGATTTACCAAATTTCTTGTTACAGCGGGTCTGTTGGCCAAGCCGGTTCGCCAGCTGACCCAGATTAACAGCACTATTCAGCGGGGGATTGCCGCAGCGGCAGTGCTTTTTGACACCCTCGATAGCGAAGAGGAAATCGATAATGGCCGTGTCACAACCCCGCGGGTTGAAGGCCGTTTTCGTGTCGAGAATGTCACTTTTCGCTATAAAAATGCCACCGAGGATGCCATCAAAGGGGTGAGCTTTGAGGCTGAGCCCGGCCAAACCATTGCCCTGGTCGGCTCTTCCGGCAGTGGCAAAACCACAATGGTGGGGCTGATTCCCCGGTTTTACAATTATTCCTCCGGGCGCATTCTCCTCGATGGCCGTGAGATCAGCGAATACAGTCTGCAGAATCTGCGCAGCCACATTGCCCTGGTAAGCCAGCAGGTCACCCTGTTTAACGACAGTATTTACAACAATATTGCCTATGGAGAGCTCGCGTCGCGAACCATGGACGAAGTCCGGGCGGCGGCAAAAAATGCCTATGCTCTGGACTTTATCGAAGCCATGCCCCAGGGCTTCGATACCCTGATCGGCGACGATGGCGTCATGCTTTCTGGCGGTCAGCGCCAGCGTATTGCCATCGCCAGGGCTCTGCTCAAGGACGCTCCCGTGCTTATTCTCGACGAAGCGACCTCGGCGCTGGATACGGAGTCTGAGCGCCATATTCAGCAGGCCCTTGAAGCCGCCATGAAAGGCCGCACCACCTTTGTCATCGCCCACAGACTCAGCACCGTGGAAAACGCCGATCACATCCTCGTCCTTGAAAAAGGCCGCATCGTTGAAGCGGGCAGCCACACCGAGCTTCTCGCCGCCAACGGGCGCTACGGAGTTCTTTACAGCAGCCAGTTTCTCGGGGGTGGCAATCAGCAGCAGGAGCTGCATACGTTCGAATGAATGCCCTCGAAAAAGCCTGGTATCAACCCCGCAGTTGGTCGCTGCTGCTGGCGCCGCTTTCCTGGCTGTTCATTCATGTCGCCAAAAAACGCCGGGATTATTTGCAGCGGCATCGCAAAACCCTGCGAACCCCGGTGATCGTGGTGGGCAATATCACCGTTGGCGGCACGGGAAAAACCCCGTTGATTATTTCCCTGGTGAAAGCCCTGCAACAAAAGGGCTATCATCCCGGTGTTGTCAGTCGCGGCTACGGCGGCAAATCGCCGTTTTACCCCCTTCAGGTCACCCCTGAAAGCAATCCTCACTACTGTGGCGATGAGCCTTTATTAATCGCACGCAGCTGTGAATGTCCCGTGATTGTTGATCCCGATCGTTACCGTGCGGCGAAACTGCTCCAGGACAGCGGCTCCTGCGACCTGATTCTCAGTGATGACGGCCTGCAACACTACAATCTGCCGCGTATGCTGGAAATCGTGGTCGTCGATGGTGAGCGCATGCTCGGCAATGGCTGGTGCCTGCCTGCGGGGCCGCTGCGGGAGCCGGTTTCCCGCCTGGAAGAGGTCGACTTTGTCATCATCAATGGCGGTGGCGACGTGCTCAATCATCCGCACCAATACCGTATGGATTTGCAGCCCCTCGCTTTCAGAAATCTCAATAGTGGTGAAGTGCTGGAGCCAAAGCAGCCACCGGGGAGCGACTCCGTTCACGCTGTTGCCGGAATTGGCAATCCGGCGCGATTCGCCAGAACCCTGGCGTCCCTGGGGCTGGCGGTGAAGCTCCATCCCTTTCCCGATCACCACGATTTCTGTGCCGCAGATCTCCATTTTGGCGATGAGCGGCCGGTGATCGTCACCGCCAAGGATGCGGTTAAATGTGCCGGTTTTGTCAGTCAGCAGTCGCCCCTCAACAATGTTTGGGTGCTGGACGTGGCGGCGCGACTGGAAAACAATGGCATGAACACCTTGGTACAAGCCATCGAAGCCCTGGTAACCCAACCATGACAACAGCCTTTTCTATTGTTATTCCCGCCCGCTACGGCTCTACCCGGTTGCCGGCAAAACCCCTGCGGGATATCGCTGGCAAGCCCATGATTCAGCGGGTTTATGAGCAGGCCTGTGGCGCGGGTGCGCAGCGGGTTATCGTCGCCACCGATGATCAGCGCATAGCCGATGCAGTTGCCGCATTTGGCGGCGAAGCCATGCTCACCAACGCGGATCATCAGTCCGGCACCGACCGGCTTCAGGAAGTGGCGAGCCGCTGTGGTTTTGGCGGCGATGATATCCTCGTCAATGTCCAGGGGGACGAGCCGTTGATTCCCGCCGCCGTGATTCGCCAGGTGGCGGAAAATCTCGCCGCCAAACCGGAGGCAGCGGTGGCGACCCTGAGCGAAGCCATCACCACTGAAGCTGACTTTCGCAATGCCAACGTGGTCAAGGCGGTCGTCGACAACTCTGGTTTTGCCCTCTATTTCAGTCGCGCCCCGGTTCCCTGGCCTCGGGACCACTATTTGAGCGGCGCTGGCGACAGCGGCGTTTTGCCCGCTGGCTTTGTGCCGCAACGGCATTTGGGCATTTACGCCTACCGGGTCAGGGAACTCAATGATTTTGTCCGCTGGCCGCTGGCGCCACTGGAAGCTAGCGAGTGCCTGGAGCAATTGCGCTTTTTGTGGAATGGCCGTCGCATTCATGTGGCTGAGGCCTGCGCCTCAGTGCCCGGTGGCGTAGATACCGAAGAGGATCTTGCCCGGGTCATCGCTTTTGTTCAGGGCAGGCAATGAACCAGGCTTCCCCGGATAGGCATTCTCCATCCACATCCTCCCAGGTGGGTGTTTTGTTTGTCTGTCTGGGCAATATTTGCCGTTCGCCCACCGCTGAAGGTATCTTCCAACACTTGGTCAATATCAATCAGCTGAGCGACGCAATCTTTGTCGACTCGGCGGGAACCGGCAGCTGGCATGTTGGCCGACCACCGGACGCGAGATCCCAGCGGGTCGCGTTGCAGCGCGGCTACGATATCAGTCAGTTGCGGGCGCGCCAGGTCGCTGTCAGCGATTTTGCTAAATTCGATTATATTCTCGCCCTTGACGGCGATAACCTTGCCAGCCTGGAAAAAATCAAACCCCGGCACTACAGCGGGCATCTGGGTTTACTGCTGCCCTTTGCGCCCCACATAAACCGCCGTGAGGTTCCCGATCCCTACAGCGGCGATGAAAAGGATTTTCAGTTGGTTGTGGATCTTATTCAGGAAGCCGCCACCGGCCTTCTCAATCATATCAGGGCTCGTCTCTAGTATGGCAGTGGAAATAACTTCTCGGGTATCACTTGAACCCTTCAACAGTCTTGCACTGCCGGGGTTGGCGGAATTTTTTTGCCGGGCAGCATCCCTCGCCGAACTGCGCGAAGCCCTGGCTTTTGCCCGCAGTAGGTCATTGCCGGTTACCCTGCTGGGGGGCGGCAGCAATACGGTTGTTGGCGGCGATGTCCCCGGCTTGGTTGTCGCCCTTGCCACCAAAGGCATAGAGGTTGTCAGTACGCTCAATTCTCGAGTGATTATTCGCGTCGCCGCCGGTGAAAACTGGCACCAGCTGGTGCGTTTTACTCTCGATAAGGGTTGGTATGGCCTTGAAAATCTTGCGCTGATTCCCGGCTCTGTGGGCGCCGCGCCCATTCAAAATATCGGCGCCTACGGGGTTGAGCTGGAATCGGTGCTGGAATCCGTGGAAGTGATGGATATGACTGACGGCAATCTTCGCCAGTTATCCCGGGCAGATTGCCAACTGGGCTACAGGGACAGCATTTTCAAGCACAGTCTCAAGGGGCGGGTGGTTATCACCAGTGTTAATCTGGTACTGACGACAAAAGCGCAGCCCAATCTCAGTTATGGAGAGCTCAAGGAAGCGCTGGCGGCCTTTGCCAAACCCTCGCCCCAACAGGTGTTTGATCTTGTCTGCGCCCTCAGAAAAGCCAAGCTGCCCGATCCCGATGTGATTCATAACGCGGGCAGTTTTTTTAAAAATCCGCTGCTGTCTGCGGCGAAGGCTGGGGCGCTGATGGAACGGTTTCCCGATATACCTCGCTATCCCCAGGCGGATGGCACAGTGAAATTTCCCGCAGCCTGGTTTATCGATCGCGCCGGCTGGAAAGGGCGCCGTGAAGCCCATGTGGGTGTTCACCAGCACCAGGCTCTGGTGCTGATTCACCTGGGGGGCGGTTGTGGCCGGGAGCTGCTCGACTTTGCTGCGCGCATTGCCCGCGATGTGAAGACAAAATTCGCCGTCGAACTGGAGATGGAACCCGTGGTTATTGGCAGTGTTTAACGGCGACAGCGACAAAGAAATTATTGCCCTCGACGGCGCTGAGTTGCACTACTGGGCTCGGTTTTGGCGCGCCCCTGAGACGGCGGCGCTTTTTCATGCCATCAGGGCGGAAACCCCCTGGGAACAAAGCCTGATTCGCATCGCCGGGCGCGATATTGCCATTCCCAGACTCAATGCCTGGTATGGCGACAGGGGTGCAGATTACAGTTATTCCGGGGTTCGCTTGGCAACTCGGCCGTGGACGGCGACCCTTTTGCGCATCAAGTCCGCCGTTGAGGACACCACCGCAACCACCTTCAATAGCGCGCTCCTCAATCTCTACCGCAACCATTGCGACAGCGTCGACTGGCACAGTGACGACGAACCGGAGCTGGGTGCTAAACCTGTGGTGGCGTCCCTGAGTTTCGGGGAAGCCCGCTGGTTTGACATGCGCCGCCGCGACAACCATCGCCGCCGTTTTAGGCTTCTCTTGGGCGATGGCTCTTTGCTGCTGATGGGTGCTGGTTTTCAGGAGTGTTGGCAGCATCGGGTCGCCAAGGAAAAGGTGCCCTGTGGCGAGAGGATTAATATTACCTTCCGCACCGTGCATAATAGCCGGGAAAACACTCGACAAATGGATTGAGGCGCTGAACACAATGGAATCCACAGCTACGGTATCTGTCATTGTGGTGGACGATCACCACCTGATTCGCATGGGACTTTGCGGCACCCTGGAAGAGGTGCCGGGGGTGGTTGTTATCGGTCAGGCGAGCACCGGTGAGGAGGCCATCGACAGCGTGCGCAGGTTGAAGCCGGATGTGGTGCTTATGGATATACGTATGCCAGGAATTGGCGGTATCGAAGCCACCAAACGCATTTTGCTCAGCGGCAGCGAGGCCAAGGTGATTATCATCACGGCGGTCAATGACGATGTGCATCCCGGCAAGCTTCTCAAGGTCGGAGTTTCCGGCTATATCACCAAAAATACCAGTGCCGATGAAATCAGTGTCGCCATCAGCACGGTCACCAGGGGCGGAGTTTATATCAGCCCCTCCATTGCCCAGCAGATGATCGTCAAAGGGCTTGCCCCCGGTCAGGAGTCCTCTCCGTTGGCGCTGTTGTCTGAGCGGGAATTGCAGGTGGCGCAAATGATTACCAGCGGCCATCGGGCAGGGGAGGTGGCTGCTGTCCTCAATATCAGCGCTAAAACCATTAATACCCACAAGTACCGAATTTACGACAAGCTGGGCGTCACCAATGATGTCGAACTCACCCTGGCGGCGGTAAAATACGGCCTCATCGATCCCAACGAAATTCTCTAATGGCTGTTGTTCTGCTGCTAGTGTCAGTGTTTGCGGGCTTTGCCACTTTTTTGCTGGCAGGTTTCCGGTGGCGGGGAGGGCGCCCTGATGGCCGATACGGCTGCCTTTGATTCCGCCCGTTTTCTGAAAACCCTGACCCAGCGTCCGGGGGTGTACCAGATGATGGCGGAGAATGGCGACGTGCTCTATGTGGGCAAAGCGAAAAACCTGCGCAAGCGGGTGAGCAGCTATTTTCGCACTACGGGGCTGGCGCCAAAAACCCGCGCCCTGGTCAGTCGCATTCACGGCGTTCAGGTGACGGTAACGGGAACTGAAATTGAAGCCCTGATTCTCGAGCAGAACCTGATCAAGCAGTACCACCCGCCCTACAACGTGCTGTTGCGGGACGACAAGTCCTACCCCTACATTCATCTTTCTGCGGGCGAACCCTATCCGCGGCTGAGTTTTCACCGGGGTACAAAAAAGAAAAAAGGGCAGTATTTCGGCCCCTATCCCAGTGTCAATGCGGTCAGGGAGAGCCTGGTATTTCTGCAAAAAACTTTCCGTGTGCGCCAGTGCGATGACAGCTTTTACCGCAACCGCTCGCGACCCTGCCTGCAGTATCAGATCAAGCGCTGCACCGGTCCCTGCGTCGGGCTGGTGTCGGAGGAAGATTATCAGCGCGACGTGCGCCACACAGAGCTGTTTCTCGACGGCAAAAACGACCAGATCATTCGCGAACTGGAAAAGGACATGGACGCGGCCTCGACCGCGTTGGCATTTGAAAAAGCCGCGGAATTGCGCGATAAAATCATTGCCCTGCGCCAGATGCAATCGGAGCAGATTATCGAATCCGGGCAGGGGGATGTGGATGTCATCGCCGCCGCCGTGGCCGGTGATCAGGCCTGTATTCATATGCTCTATATTCGCCACGGGCGCATGGTGGGCAGCCGCAGCTTTTATCTGAAAATTCCTCTGGTGGAAGATGAAGCTGCCATTCTCAACGACTTTATTTCCCAGTTTTATCTCGGCGCGGGCGGCGCCAGGCAGCTGCCCAAGGAAATTTTGACCCAGGTGGAAGCGGTGGAGGCGGAAGTGCTCAGTGGCGCCATCAGCCAGGCGCTGGGGCGCAAAGTGGACGTCAAAAACCGCTTGCGCGCCACCAGAGCGCGCTGGTGTGAATTGGCTCAGCGCACTGCCGAGCAAAATCTCGCCGGGCGCATGGCGTCGCGGCAAAGTATTGTCAACCGCTTTGAATCCCTGAGAGACACCCTGGGGCTGGATCAAATGCCGGAGCGCATTGAGTGCTTTGATATCAGCCACAGCAGCGGCGAGGCCACGGTGGCGTCCTGTGTGGTATTTGGTATCGAAGGCGCCATCAAGTCTGACTATCGACGCTTTAATATTGACGGGGTGGTGGCCGGCGACGACTATGCTGCCATGGAGCAGGCCATTAAACGGCGCTTCACCCGCCTCAAAAATGGCGAAGGCAAAATTCCCGATATTCTTCTCATCGATGGCGGCAAGGGGCAGTTGCGCAAAGCGACGGAAATATTAACCGAACTCGGCATTGTCGGCATGCTGGTGGTGGGAGTCGCCAAAGGCGTCACCAGAAAGCCGGGCATGGAAACCCTGTTTTTGGCTGGCGACAGCGAGCTGGAAATTCTTCGCCCCCAGGCTGCCGCCCTCCATCTGATACAACAGGTTCGCGATGAAGCCCACCGTTTCGCCATTACCGGCCACCGCCAGCGCCGCGATAAAAAGCGCCGCGAGTCGGCGTTGGAGACCATCGACGGCATCGGGCCAAAGCGGCGGCGGGAACTGCTGCGTTACTTCGGCGGTTATGGCGAGGTGGAAAAAGCCGGTATCAGCGAATTGATGAAAGTCCCCGGCATCAGCAGAAAAGTGGCTGAAACTATTTACAGCGCCCTTCACAATGAGTAGCTTAGGCGCTCATGTCACTCAACTACTGGCAGATACGTTTTCTGCGCACGGGAACTATGTGGACTTTACCTAATATACTGACGTTTATCCGCATACTGTTTATTCCCCTGCTGGTGGCGGTCTACTACCTGCCCATTGATGGTCGCTATCTTATCGCCGCCGCCATTTTCGGCCTGGCGGCGCTCACGGACTGGTTTGACGGCTATCTGGCGCGCAAGCTCAATCAAATGACGCCCTTTGGCGCGTTTCTCGACCCGGTGGCCGACAAACTCATTGTCGCCGTCGCCCTGGTGATTCTGGTGGAAAGCCGGCCAACCCTGTGGGTGGCGCTGCCGGCAATGATCATTATCTGCCGTGAAATTCTTATTTCCGCACTGCGGGAGTGGATGGCGGAAATGGGCAAGCGCACCAGTGTCGCGGTCTCTGCCGTGGGCAAGATCAAAACCACATTGCAAATGATCGCCATTGCCCTGCTGCTGATGGCCGTTCCCGGAGTCTCGAGCTTGCTCAATTACCTCGGCATTTTTATGCTCTACATCGCCGCTGTGCTGACACTCTGGTCGATGATTATTTACCTGGTTGCCGCCTGGCCGCAGCTCACTGCCAAAGACTGACCGCGGAATTCCACAGCCCAGGGCGCGAATACTGCCATCAAAGTGACAATATGACTTGATTCTGGCGCTGTATTCCATAGAATAGCGACCCTCGAAGTCGATTGCTTGATCACTGGCTTCAACGGGCGGCTTCAGGCAAGCTGCTGGCACCACCCACAAGCCTTACCCATGGGGCGCGATAGCAAAGCGGTTATGCACTGGATTGCAAATCCACGTAGGCCGGTTCGACTCCGGCTCGCGCCTCCACTTTCTTCGTTATTTTTCGCCATGCGGCGATGACCCTGCCGGCGCAACGCGACGCCGTATGGGAGGGAAGGAGACCATATCATCGGGCTAGAGTGGCTGTCCTGGAAGTTTCCAGCCCATTCATCCAGATGTTTTCTCAATGCTGAACGACGCCCGCCAAATACTGCAATCTGTTTTCGGTTATGAAGCCTTTCGCAACCACCAGGAAGGCGTCATCAGCCATGTACTCAGCGGCGGCGATGCCCTGGTGCTGATGCCCACGGGCGGCGGCAAGTCCCTGTGTTTCCAGATTCCCGCCCTGGTGATGGCGGGCACGGCGGTGGTTGTTTCGCCACTGATCGCGCTGATGCAGGATCAGGTGATGGCGCTGCGCCAGAATGGCGTCAGGGCGGCCTATCTCAACTCCAGTCTCACACCCATGGATGCTGCCGCGGTGGAAGAGCAGTTTCTTCGCAATGAGCTCGATTTGCTCTATGTGGCGCCGGAACGGCTGTTGATGCCGCGAATGCTGGAGCTGATGGAGAGAACAGCCCTCTCCCTGTTTGCCATTGACGAGGCTCACTGCGTGTCCCAGTGGGGACATGATTTTCGTCCCGAATACATCAAGCTCTCCCTCCTCCACGAACGTTTTCCGAATACACCCCGCATCGCCTTGACGGCGACCGCCGATGGCCGTACCCGGCAAGAAATTATTACCCGTCTCGGTCTTGACGGTGCGCGGGTGTTCAACAGCGGTTTTGATCGCCCCAATATTCGCTACCGCATCAGCGAAAATCAGGGCAATGCCAGAGAGCAGTTGCTGCGCTTTATTCTCAATGAACACAGCGGTGAAGCCGGAATTGTCTATTGCCTGTCCCGCAAGCGGGTGGATGAAATCGCCCAGTGGCTGACGGCCAAAGGCCTCAGGGCGCTGCCTTACCACGCGGGTATGAGTGGCGAAGAGCGCCAGCGCCATCAGGAGATTTTTCTGCGCCAGGATGGGGTTGTCATTGTCGCCACCATCGCGTTTGGCATGGGGATCGACAAGCCGGATGTGCGCTTTGTCGCCCATCTCAATTTGCCGAAAAGCATAGAGGCCTATTATCAGGAAACGGGGCGGGCGGGGCGGGATGGCCTGCCTGCCGATGCCTGGATGGCCTACGGCCTTCAGGACGTCATTACGCTGCGCCAGATGCAGGAGAGCTCAACCGCTGACGAAAGTTTCAAGCGGGTGGAGCGTCACAAGCTGGACGCCATGCTGGGATTTTGCGAATTGGCCAGTTGTCGCCGCCAATCCCTGTTGCGCTATTTTGACGACAATCTGCCCGAGCCCTGTGGCAACTGCGACAACTGCCTCAGTCCGCCCCAGGTCTGGGATGCCACTCAGGCGGCGCAAAAGGCGCTGTCCTGCGCCCATCGCACCGGTCAGCGTTTTGGCGTCAATTATCTGGTGGATGTGCTTTTGGGCGCTAAAAACGAGCGTATTCTCCAGTTCGGTCACGATAGGGTTTCCACCTTTGGCATTGGCACTGAACTCAATGCAACAGAGTGGCGCACACTCTATCGACAGCTGATTTCCTGCGGGTTTTTGCGGGTGGATGTCGAGGGTCATGGCAGTGTCCAACTCACCGAGGATGCCCGCCCGGTGCTGCGGGGCGAGCAGACGCTGACGCTGCGCAAGGTGATCAAAAAGGCAAAACCGGAGCGGCGCAAAGCAGGTTATACGGTAAATACAGGCAACAGCGGCTTGTGGAACGCCCTGCGGGAACACCGGCACCAGCTGGCGAAACAGCAGGGCGTTGCCCCCTATATGATTTTTCACGATGCCACCCTGGCAGAAATGGTGGCGCGGGAGCCGCAAAACCTCAGTCAGCTGGCACTGATTTCCGGCGTGGGTCAGCGCAAGCTGGAGGCCTACGGCGAAAGTTTTGTCGAGGTGATCCGTGTCAATAGCCAGGTTGCCGCCAACAGTAGTACAGTGGCGCAAACCATTGAACTGTTCTGTCAGGGTTTGGCGCCTTTGAACATTGCCCACAAACGGGATTTGACACTGGCAACGGTTTACCGGCATCTGGCTCAGGCCATTAACGACGGCGAACTGGTGTTGGCGGATATTTATGAATTTGCACCCGAAGAGCTCAACGCCATTGAATTTGCCTTCCAGCATTCCGAAGAGGGCAGGTTAAAGCCGGTCTATGACGCTTTTGGCGGTAAATACGACTACGGCTTGCTGGAGTGCGTGAAAGCGGCTATGAAGTCGTCATAACTGGGTTTATTATGGCGGTTTTTAATAATGGGTGGCTGTCACGGCGCCATCATTCAATGGGTTTGTTTGCCGCTACCCTGGAGGCTGCCACCAATGCCAATGGATTCGCCCCACACCGGATTTGCCCTGTCGCTATGTTCAAGCGCCTGAGTATTGCCGCTAATATCAATTTCCTTGTCATTGGCCTGGCGCTAATGGTCAGCCTGGTGGTGGGCTTGGTGCTCATTAATGAAAAGTACCAGGAACTTAAAAATCGCATTATTGAAAAAAGCCGCTGGTCTGCTGAAACCGATGTGTCCCTGCAACTGGCGTTGTATTTCAAGGACAATATTCTCCTTCACGACCAGCTCGAAGCCTATATGGCCTTGCCTGCGGTCAGTTATGCCTCTTTTCTCGATCCCTCAGGAAAAATCCTGCTGACAGAAGTCAAACCCGGCGGCGAAAATCCGCCGACGCTAGCGCAAACTCTCAACAAAAAGACCAGCGCCGTCAACACTTCCGCAAGTGGCGGCTCTATCCTGGCGGACTCTTCCGGGGTTATGGCGGTGACCATTCCTGTTTTTGCCCGCATCGACACCCTGCAAACCCTGAGTGATTCCCGGGATTATCTCGCCGCATTGAAAGATATGCCGGGAATCAGCAGCCATTTATTGGTCGGTCACCTGAGTTACGGTATTGATCTCGGCACCCTCAAGGCGGCGCTGACGCCCTACATCAAAACTGTGGGCAAAGTACTGTTGGTGGTGAATCTGTGTTTTGTCCTGCTGACCATGTTGATTACCAAATTGATGACTTCACCGCTGCGAAGACTGGCGGAATTTGCCCGTGAAATATCCCTGGGAACCCTCGACAAGCCTTTTCGCATCAGTGGTTCTGGAGAAATTCTCCAGCTTGCGGCAACACTGAATCTGATTATTGATGAGCTCAACAGACATAAATCAAAAATTGATGTCGACAATAAATTGCTGAGCCTGAAAGTTGCCGAGCGCACCGAGCAGTTGTGGAAACAAAACGAAGAGCTCAACAAAGCCATCGGCAATGTGACGCGGGCGGAAAGCCGCCTGCGCCAGCTGGCCTATTTTGATAGCCTCACGGCACTGCCAAACCGCCAGCTCTTTATTGAACAGCTGGATGCCCTTATTCCCGAGCTGGCTTTTGATGATCGCATGCTGGCGCTGCTTTTTATGGATCTCGACAACTTCAAGCGCATCAACGATTCCCTTGGTCACAGCGTTGGCGACCAGTTGTTGGTGGCAGTTGCCAATCGTCTGTCCGCCTGTTTGCGCGCCACTGACATGCTCGCCAAGTTTGGCAATGAAAGCGAGGGTGAAATCAGCCTGGGCATATCCCGTCTTGGCGGCGATGAATTTACCGTGTTACTTGATAATCTCGACAGCGTCGACAGTGCCGCCGCCGTTGCCCAGCGCATTCTCGACGCCATGAAAGCCGCCTTTATTATTGAAGGTCACGAATTGGTGGTAACCCCCAGTATTGGCATCGCCTTTGCTCCCACAGATGCGGACAGTGTTGAAGGCCTGTTAAAAATGGCCGATACCGCCATGTACCACGCCAAAAAGGCCGGGCGCAACAATTACATGTTTTACTCGCCAAATATGAATGCTTCAAATCTGGCGCGCCTGAAAATGGAAGCGGAGCTGCGCCGGGCGGTAGAGAGGCATGAAATGGTGCTTTATTACCAGCCCCAGGTGAATATCAATACGGGTGACATCGTCGGTGCAGAAGCTCTGGTGCGATGGATTCATCCGGAAAAAGGCATGGTTCCCCCAGAGCAGTTTATTCCCCTGGCGGAAGAGATGGGGCTGATCGTCGAGTTGGGTTCGTGGATTCTTGAGGAAGCCTGTCGACAAACCAAGGAAATTGTCGATTTTGGCCTCAGGCTGCCGAAAATTGCTGTTAACGTATCTTCCCTGCAATTTAACTCCCTGTTTATCAATCTGGTGAAAACCGTCATCGAAAAAACTGAGATCGACCCGAAAATCCTTGAGCTGGAATTAACCGAAGGGGTCATTATGAGCAACGCGGAAAATTCCATTCAATCTTTGCTGCAGTTGAAAGATTTGGGGGTGACTATTTCTGTGGACGATTTTGGTACAGGTTATTCCTCGCTGAGCTATCTGAGCCGTTTCCCCCTTGACGAGCTTAAAATTGATCGCAGTTTTATCGTCGCTCTCGACGGCGAAGACAATCAAAGCCACTCGGGTCTGGTCACCGCCATTATCGCCATGGCCAACAGTCTCAACCTGCGCCTGGTCGCTGAGGGGGTTGATAGCCATAGCCAGTTCGATTTTCTTCAGGCGCGGGGCGTCGAAGTCATTCAGGGATATTTGTTCAGCAGGCCTCTGCCCATCGAGGAGTTTATCTTTTTGCTGGAAGACAATCCTTTTCCCAAGCAGTTGTCTAAAATGTCCCGGCAACTTGTCTGTTGAATGCCTCTTTAAACATGGGGCACGGAATCAATCCTTCCGTTTTAAACAGGCGCTGAATACATCCACATACTTTTATGCCCTGGTAAGCCATTTTCTCTCTGAGTCTAAATCCATAACTGTTTTGAGATTCTCCGCGTTGTGGGCGGTCTGTGCTAAAATGGCCGACCAATTTTCCAGCCACCTGATTATTTTGCCGGTTTTATTTTTTCCTTTGCCGGGGAAATAACGTGCAACGGCTTTTTTCAATCAGGATTTACCTTGACGACCTTTGCCTTTTCCTCACTTTCCCTTAATCCCCAGCTGCTCAGCAATCTCGACTCTCTGGGTTATACCGCCATGACCCCCATTCAGGCAAAGAGTTTGCCCCTGATTCTCAACGGCGATGATGTGGTCGGTCAGGGCAAAACCGGATCGGGAAAAACCGCCGCATTTGGTCTTGGCCTCTTGCAAAAGCTCGATGTAAAGCGTTTTCGCGTTCAGGCGCTGGTGCTGTGCCCAACCCGGGAGCTGGCGGATCAGGTGGCCAAGGAGCTTCGCAGGCTGGGGCGCAGTATCGACAACATCAAAATTCTCACCCTTTGCGGCGGTATGCCCTTTGGTCCCCAGATAAACTCCCTGGAGCACGGCGCCCATATCGTCGTGGGAACCCCGGGGCGCATTGAGGAGCACCTTGGCAAAGGCACCCTAAAACTGGATGCAGTCCATACCTTTGTTCTCGACGAGGCGGATCGCATGCTCGATATGGGCTTTCAGCCCTCCCTCGACGCCATTATTGACTACATTCCCGATCAGCGGCAGACCCTGCTGTTTAGCGCCACGTTTCCCGAAGAAATTCAGGCCATGGCAGAGCGGGTGATGGATAAACCGGTAATCGTCAAAGTGGAATCCACCCATGACAGCGACAGCATCGAACAGATTTTTTTCCAGGTAAAAGACGGCGAACGCCTCACCGCTCTGCGGTTATTGCTGTTGCGATATCGCCCGGATTCTGCGGTGATTTTTTGCAACACCAAAATTGAGTGCCGGGAAGTGGCGGTGGAACTGCAAAATCAGGGCTTCAGCGTTTTGGCGCTTCACGGCGATCTTGAGCAAAAAGAGCGGGATCAAACCCTGGTGCGCTTTGCCAATAAAAGTGTTTCTGTACTGGTGGCCACGGACGTGGCGGCGCGGGGGCTGGATATAGATGCCCTGGACGCGGTGATCAATTTCCATATTCCCAGAGATCTCGATGTCCATACCCACCGCATTGGCCGCACCGGGCGCGCGGGCAGCAAAGGCATTGCCTGCACATTGTTCAGCGACAAAGAGCGCCACAAGCTGGCCAAGCTGGAAGAGTATCTGGGGCAGAAAATTGAGGCGGCGCCCTTGCCGTCTGCGAGTCTGATCAATGAACCCACCTACAAAGCGCCCATGGCCACCCTGCAAATTGATGGCGGCAAAAAACAAAAAGTCAGGCCGGGGGATATTCTCGGCGCCCTCACCGGTGGTGACGATGGTCTCAGTGGCGACGATGTCGGCAAAATTCAAATTTATGACAACTGGTCTTTTGTCGCCATTCGCCGCCGGGAAATAAAATCGGCACTGCGAAAATTGGCGCAGGGCAAAATGAAGGGACGGTCATTTCGAGTTCGCCAACTGGGTGACTGACAAACACCAATAGCAGGGATCGGCGCCGCAGCGGGATATTTTCCCGGTTAATAGCCTGATGTTTTAGTCTGGTTTTTTGGAGCCGATGTTTTGGCGGCGGTTTTGGTGAAGAGATTTTTTGGGCGGGGATTTTTGCTGCGCCCCCTGTCGCTGGGCGCCTTGGCCGCCGGGTTTGCCGGTTTTTTTGGTCGCCGGTTTTTTGCGAGTATTGCCGCCCATGCCGGGCACGGGCGCCCGCAATTTGTCGGTTTTCCCGCCTGGGGCTCCCGGCGGTAAACTCCGTTGCCCCGCAGTTTTCACTTTTTTGGGTTTTTTGGCTTTGGTTTCGCTGCGAATGCTTTTTGATTCGGGAAGATCGTGGCTGGGCTCAAAACCGTCGATATATTCCCTGGCAATGATTTTTTTGATGTGCTGTTCTATGGCGCAGAGCTGTTCAAATTCATCGGCGCACACCAGGGAAACCGCCTCCCCTGGAATACCGGCGCGACCTGTGCGGCCAATGCGATGAATATAATCCTGTGGCACGATGGGAAGATCAAAATTCACCACCTGGGGCAGTTGTTCGATATCCAGCCCCCGCGCCGCCACATCCGTGGCTACCAGAATTTGGGCATCACCTTTTTTGAAGTCAGCCAGCGCCTGCATGCGGGCACCCTGGCTCTTGTCGCCGTGGATTACCGCCGTTGCTATGCCCTGGTCTGTGAGGTAACTGCCGAGTTTGTCAGCGCCTTGCCGGGTTTTGGTAAAGACTAGAACCTGTTGCCACTGATTTCTTTTGATCAGGCTGCGCAACAGCATGGGTTTTTTCTTTTTGTCCACCGGACACAGCCAGTGTTTTACGGTGGCCGCCGTTGTCGCCACGGGGTTGATGGCAATTTCGACGGGATTGTTCACCAAGGTTCTCGCCAGGCGGCGCACCTGTTCCGACAGGGTGGCGCTGAAAAGTAGAGTTTGGCGTTTTGGCGGCAATGCGGCGAGAATGTTGTCGAGCTCTGCGGCAAAACCCAGGTCGAGCATGCGATCCGCTTCATCCAGTACCAGTATTTGCAGCTGTTGAAAACCCAGGGCGTTTGAGTGGTACAGATCCAGCAGGCGCCCCGGAGTGGCGACAAGGATGTCGGCGCCTTTGCGCATGGCCATCATTTGTGGGTTGATTTTGACGCCGCCATAAACCGCCGTTGTCCGCAGTGGCAAATGTTTGCTGTAAGTAGAGAAATTGTCGCAAACCTGCACCGCCAGCTCCCGTGTGGGCACCAGAACCAGGGCTCTGATTCGATTGGCGCCCGCCCTGTAGCCGGAGCTCAGCCGCTCCAATATGGGCAGTGCGAAGCTGGCGGTTTTGCCGGTGCCAGTCTGCGCCGCAGCGAGAAGGTCGCGCCCGCTCAAGATGGCGGGAATGGCTGTGCGCTGAATGTCTGTTGGCGCGCTGTAGCCCTGTTCACCGAGAACATCCGCAATGGCTGGAGACAATCCCAGGGTGGTAAAACTCATAGCAAAATCCCAGTGGCGATCATGGCGCAGCTTACAGAAAGCACTTGTGCAGGGCTAGTCCGAACATTGCGTCAGCACGCTCCCGGAGCAAGGTTTTCAACCTGCATAATGGCTTGGCAGTGTATGTTGCCTGAATGACAGTGTGCCGCGGTGCCGGTTCTTGGCCTGCCCAGATTCCCACGGAATGTAAAGGTTGCATGCTGCGGGGCATGGTTGCCCCGCAGTGCCTGGCTGTCAGAGAATGTCAAGCAATTCGATCTCAAAAATTAATGCCTGGTAGGGGCCGATACTGCCGCCAGCGCCGCGCTCGCCGTAGGCCAGCTGATAGGGTATATAAAGTTTCCACTTGGAACCCACGGGCATCAGCTGCAGGGCTTCTGTCCAGCCGGCGATAACGCCGCTGACCGGAAATTGTGCCGGTGCATTGCGGCTGTAGGAGCTGTCAAATTCGCTGCCGTCGATAAGTGTGCCGCGATAATGGGTGCTAACGGTACTGCTGGCCTTGGGTATCTCGCCGCTGCCAGCGACGATTACTTCGTACTGGAGGCCTGAGCCGGTCAGGATGACCTCAGCACGCTTGGCGTTTTCCGCTAGAAATGCTTCTCCCTGCTGAGCCATTTTTTTGGCGTTTTGCGCTTTGTCGGCTTCCAGTTGTGCCTGAATGGTTCTGAAAGCATTGTTGATATCGTCATTGCTGACTTGGGGATTGTTGCCCGAAAAGGCATCCTCCATGCCGGCCAGAGCTGCGCTCAGGGAAACTCCGGGAAAAGCGCCCCCCAATTGCTGCCCCATTTGCAAACCAATGCCGTAGGAGGCCATGGCTTCTGTACTGCTGAATTTGTTGTCACTCATTGTCGCTTCCAGTTTTCAGGTTTTCAAAGTCCGCCATTATCCCGGTTATTGGCTGTGGTGCAAAATCCAGGGCGCTCTTGCCCTGTTTTTTTTGCAAGAGCCTTTAAGTTATCCAGTGCCGGGGCAATGGAAAACGTGCTATGCGAAGGCTAACCCTTTATCATTGCCCTCCAAAAAATCTAGTGGCAATTGCGCCAAAAATTTCTATCTTTCAATTTCAATCGCAAAATTCCAGGTAAGCAGATTTGACCAAATTAAACTTTATTGTCGGGCAGCGCTGGGTCAGCAGTACTGAGCCTGAGGCCGGATTGGGTATTGTCGTCGACTGCGTTGACCGCCGCGTGGAAATCAGTTTTCCCGCCATCGGCGAGCACCGCATTTACGCCCTCGACAATGCCCCTCTCAATCGCGTCCAGTACACGGAGGGGGATGATATTCGCTGCGATGAAGGGCGCCGCCTGATAGTCACCGCTGTCTACGACAAGGGGGGGCGATTTGTTTACCGCTGCCAGGACAGCAAGGGCAGGGAATGCCATGTGGATGAACTCAACCTCGACAGCTTTGTCCACTTCAGCAAACCCCAGGATCGCCTCTTTTCCGGGCAGATCGATTCCAGGTCCCGCTTTAAACTTCGCCGCGAAACCATAGAGCATCAGCGTCGCCTGCAGCAGTCGGGGGCTTTGGGGTTGTTGGGAGCCAGAGCTCAACTCTTGCCCCACCAGTTCTATATTGCCAGCGAAGTGGCCGGCCGCCATGCGCCGAGGGTGCTGCTGGCGGATGAGGTCGGTCTTGGCAAAACCATTGAAGCCGGTCTCATTATTCACCAGCAGTTGGTCAGTGGCCGTGCCGGGCGGGTATTGATTGTGGTGCCCGACAGCCTGGTACACCAGTGGCTGGTGGAAATGTTGCGACGTTTTAACCTGATGTTCACCATTCTCGATGAAGAGCGCTGCCAGGGCTTGGAGGAGGGTGGTGACAGCACGGACGACGACCTGGGCGATGGGGGCGAGAGTTTTGATGCTGCGGCGATAAACCCGTTTGACAGCGCCCAGTTGGTTATTTGCAGTCTCTCTTTTCTGGTGGCTGACAACAAGCGCCAGCAGCAGGCCTGCGCGGCGGGCTGGGATTTGATGGTGGTCGATGAGGCGCATCACCTGAGCTGGCGAGAAAACCAGGTCAGCCCCCAGTATCAATGTGTTGAAACCCTGGCCGCCAGAGTACAGGGATTGCTGCTGCTAACCGCTACGCCGGAGCAATTGGGGGTTGAGAGCCATTTCGCCCGCCTCAAGTTGCTGGATCCCGCGCGCTACCACAGTCTGGAACAGTTTCGCGCAGAGGAGGCCAGTTACCGCCAGGTGAGCCTGCTGGTGGAAAAACTCCTTGGCGACGACGTGGTTGATCAGCTGCGCCTCTCCTCCAATTTGCTTGACGAGCTCAAACAGTATCTGGGTGAGGATGCCAGCCACAACCTGATGACAGCTCTTGACCAGGAGCATGAGGAGAGTCGTGAAGCTATAACC
>Ga0265293_10001326_pt1 | contig 54155 bp, 55 predicted proteins | sample Munlanlewell138R_FD_192505 | JGI IMG/M metagenome (GOLD analysis project Ga0265293, IMG submission 192505) | Leachate microbial communities from a municipal landfill in Southern Ontario, Canada - Leachate well 138R | ecosystem: Engineered > Solid waste > Landfill > Unclassified | place: Canada... | reverse complement strand
CAATTTCGGGCTAAACCTGTATTTAGTGCAGGATTTGGCCCTTTTTCAATCTATTTTGGGGTAAAGATCATTCTGTGGATCCCAGGAACGCGTCTCAATCATTCTTGCGTGACATCGCAAATAGCTCTTAACAAAACCGGGCAAAAAATTCGCAAGGTAGGTCCATTCGAGTTCTTTCTCTTCACTTCACTGAAAATCATCGCTAATGCGCATGAATAGGGCGAAGAGGTAAACCTACTCATGCAGGGAAGTTGGCATGATCCTGGTGTAGATCCATGTTACCGCGGCAAACCAAGTGAAATAGATAAAAAATGGCAAGGCAAGACGACCTCTGTTCCAACGGAGAATTTCCAGATTCATAAAGACATTGGACAACAACGTGCTATAGCAGGCGGTAAAAAAGACAAATAGGTAAATCCAGGGCTTCGTACGGGGCAGTATGTAGAAGTAAATGGAGAAATACAGTACCCAAGCCAAGGGTGGGAACAAGGGCACAGAACCAAGTCCGAAGGGACCCATATTCAGCCAATCAAAGGCATTGATGGTAGAATAGGCCAAGATTATGGCGACACTTCCTGCACCCCCGAAGGTAATGGCATAGATGGCGTTTTGCCGAAAGTGGGCTTTGGGTACGATAAGGACAAAGGCTAGACCAATGACGGCAGTATAGATAGGGTAAATGAAGTACGTTGGCACGTTTCGTACCCCTTTCTTTTCTATTCTCCTAAAGGAATTCACTGCACTCTGAAGAAGTATCACCCAATACAATGGTAATTATGCCCAAGAATTAAAGATAACTGCGAGGTTTACCGATAATAAGAATAGAACCTTAAGGATGAGGTGAACACGATGAGAATATCCGGACTGAATTCAGGGATGGATACAGAGCAAATCATTAAGGATATTATGACAGCCCAGCGTATCCCGGTCGATAGAGTCTTTCAACAGAAAGTACAGGCCGAGTGGAAGCGTGATGCGTATCGCGATGTGAATCTGAAGTTGTCTCGGTTCAGAGACTTTACTTGGAGTATGAGGTTGTCCAGTACTCTCGAGAAGTATACGGCTACTTCATCACGGACAGATCTCCTAACGGCGACGGCAACCGGAAGGGCCCAGGCGGGCACGTATGATCTGAAGGTGACGCAGTTGGCTACATCGGCGCAATTTGTGTCAAAACCGGTAAAGATGCCAGTTGAGCACACCAACGTCACGATTAATGGTACGGAGATCGACATAAGCAAGTATACAACCGCGGAAGAGTTGGCAGCTGGAGTTGCCAAAGCAATTAATGACGACAAGAATCTCGGAATCAGTGCTTTCGCTCATGGAGATAGAGTCTCCTTTACCACAACGGCCACCGGTGCTGATGCAAAAATCGAGGTCGATGAGAACTTTGTCAAAATTTTTGGCGGCAGGGTCACTGTTGAGTCCCCGGAAGGTGAAGATTCAGGTGTAGGTGTAGGGATTCTGATGGATCGGAGAGGTAAAGAGGTCCGGGGACAAGACGCCGAGGTAACCATCAACGGTCTGAAGACAGAGCAGAGCAGTAACTCCTTCGAGTTCAACGGCATTGCAGTGAACCTCTTGAAGGCTGATACGGGGGCTACCATTCGCATCGAAGTGAGCCAAGATGTAGATGCGGTTGTTGACAAGGTCAAAGAGTTTGTCAACATGTACAATGAACTTGTCGATGAGCTTAATTTGGCTCTCCGGGAAAAAGCATACCGAGACTTCCCACCGCTCACCGATGCCCAAAGAGCCGATCTCTCAGATAAGGAGATTGAGCTTTGGGAAGAAAAGGCTAAGAGTGGTTTGCTCCGGTCTGACTCGATCATTAGTGGAATCTTGAGTGAAATGCGACTTGCCCTCGGGGGCTCTGTCAAAGACGGAGATACTAGTCTAACGCTAGCTCAAATTGGGATTACCACGGGCGCTTGGCATGAATATGGTCGATTGAACCTCAACGAAGACAAACTGCGTTCTGCTATCGAAGAGAATCCAGATGTGGTGCGAGATCTCTTCGCCCAAGACGGTGAGGAAGGTTCCGAATTAGGACTTTCCAGGAGAATTACCACAGCACTTGATAATGGAATGGCACGCCTTGAGCGAACTGCGGGTAAGGCAAGTATCGCTTTTGATCAAAGCTTCTTGGGTGAGAGAATTCGTGAATACGAATCCCGCTTAAGTGCCATGGAAGAGCGTCTCCTTCGTTACGAAGAGAGTCAGTGGGCGAAATTTGCTGCAATGGAGCGAGTACTCGGTCAGCTCTATTCTCAAGGCGATTGGCTGACGCAACAACTGATGGCTTTGCAAGGGTGATGGTGAGTGACAGTGCTCATTAATCTTTACCAACAACAACTAGATTTGTTCAAACAGCTCGGCAAACTCAGTCAATCCATGACTGAGTTTGCACCTTCACAGCTTGTGGAAGATGATGCTGTGGGAGATGCCTTTCTTAAGCTCCTTGATGAACGAACGGTGATCATGGGGAAAATTGATCAACTGTCTGAGGAAATTCAGGCCCAGGGCGTTCATATGACCGATGGGGATGATGCAGAACTCGGTCTGATCAAACGCGCTTTGGAGCTGGAGATTAAGAGTTTGCAGGGACAGAACGCAAAGGTAGAGTCCTTGATCAAGCGTAGTCTAGGGCAGTTGCGGGAAGAGGCTAAGAAACTGCAAAGTGGCAAAAAATCGAACCGTGCCTATATTGGACGCCTTCCAACTGGAGAAGGCGCATTTATAGACAAGCGTCGTTAGGACCAAAGTTATGAGCGAATATTTCGGATTTGCAGAAGAGTTGCTAAGGAAAAATCGTGCAAAAAAAGGGAATCCCTATGCCAATGCTGAATTGTATGATTTGTTAGTAAGTGAAGGAAGTGACGATCGCTTCTACATTCAGTTCGCAGCAGAGCAGGGTGGTAGAGTCCTTGACTTGGCCTGTGGATCGGGACGTTTAATTCCGGCGTTATTAGACGCTGGTCTCAGTGTAACGGGTTTAGATTTGTCCCCTAACATGTTAAGTCGAGCTGCTACGCGTTTGGGCACGCAAGCGTCAAAGGTAGCTTTGGTTGAGGGGGACATGCGTTCTTTTTCCTTCCAGGAACCATTTGACACGATTATCATACCTTATTGTTCCATCATGTATATGCATAGCGATGCAGATCGTTTGACCGTCCTAAATAACTGTTACAACCACTTGGTTGAAGGTGGCTATCTGGTGTTTGACTTCCTAGCTGGGGTGGTTGAACTAGGTGAGGGGTGGCCAGAGTTAGCCCTGCAGGGTATGCACCCCCTTACAGAGGAGATTTTTCTAAGCGTGGTTCAAATCAAGGGACTTACATCCGATTTGCGCCTCCTTAACCAAATCAATTACATCTATCCGAAAGAACCAGGCCAACCGGAAATCACGGTGTATGCAAGCAAAGAAGCGGTCCTGGAACCCTCGAGAATGGTTAGGCTATTAGAACAAGTAGGCTTTTCGGTAGAGGGCGTATATGCAAGCTCCGCTCTCGAAGAATATAGTGGTGGGGAAGAGTGTTTGATTATGGCCCATAAGTGAGGGAGATATGTATGAGGATAAGACCAGAAGACTATGCTATCCACAATGCCATGGAAGAAGTGGCAGACCAAGCCATTGATAAGGTCCTTTCTGAGGACAAGAGTGCCTGCGACTGTTCGATGTGCCGAGATGATATCAAAGCCCAAATGCTTAACAGAGTACAACATCGCTACTATCCCATCTTGACAGGGGAGCCGCAGCCGCCTGCAGTGGTCCTAGAAGAGATGGAGGCAGCACTTTTCAATAAAGTTATGTTGGAGTGTTACAAGGCTCTACAACTGGTCAAGCTGAAGCCTAGGCATGAGCATGATCGTGCTGAGTTGACCAACACGGCAGAGGGTCTATTGGCTGTCGGGGTCAGTGAGATTCTATCCAACCAGAAGCTCTTCTTGGATCGAGATAGTCTGAGCCAGTTGATGGCCGAAGCACTCAACGGCATGGAACCCTCGTATACGACAACACACAAAGGCGATGCTTTTAGCCGCGTTGCAGAAATGGATCCAGCATATATAGCCCATGTGTATTCCGAAATCTTCCATGCTTTGGAGATTTTAGGAATGGGCGATCGCCGCACATCATAATGGAAATGACAAAAAGACGTCCATTGGGTTTGGTGGACGCCTTTTCTATATCCCTAGTGTTACTTTAGGACACAACCTTTGTCTTAAGGTCAGCAACGAGGTCCTTGTCTGTCAATGCTTCTACTTTATTCCAGAATTGTAGTGCAGGATCAGGGCCGAGCAAATCGCTGAGGAGCTTGTCGCCTCGACGATCCCAAATTGTGATTTTGAGGTGCACGCCTTCACGTTTAATTCGTACGAAGTATTCGCCGCTTTCAAACATAAAACTCATAAGCACATCCCCCTTTTATGAATTACTTTCCCCACCTTGGGAAGAAATCCTGCGAAGAGGGGAAGGAAAAAGTAGCAAAAGTAGGTGTGGAAGAATTGAATCAAAATATAGATCAAAAAAGGATCTTTTTGGCGGCCCTGGAGAGCAAGGTTCAGCGGATGTTTGGACGCAGCATTCGGGCCGCATCAGAAGATCAGATGTATCAGGCCATAGCCCAGGTCGTTTCTGACCTGGTGAAAGAACAACGAGCATACTCTCGCGAACTGATGGGCAACTACGATGGTAAAGAAGTTTACTATCTTTCCATGGAGTTTTTGATGGGTAGAGCCCTTAGCAACAATCTCATTAACTTAGGTATTGAGGATGTGGTAGCAGAGGTCTGCCACGAACTTGGTCTCGAGCTTGAGGAACTGAAAGAAGTTGAACCTGATCCTGGACTAGGTAATGGCGGTTTGGGTCGCTTAGCCGCGTGTTTCATGGACTCTCTAGCTACCCTTGGTTATAAGGCAACTGGCTGTGGTATCCGCTATGAGTACGGGCTCTTCCAGCAGAAGATCATCGATGGTTTTCAGGTAGAGGTTTCAGACCCCTGGCTGGAAAATGGCTCGAATTGGGAGATTGCACTACCAGAAGAGACCGAACTGGTTAAGTTCGGCGGGTTTGTGGAGGTGCACCAAGAGGAAGGCCGTCTAGTTTATGAGCACAAAGGCTACCAATCGGTACGGGCGGTACCATATGAAATGCCCATTTTAGGTTATCAATCTGACGTAGTGAACGCACTTCGTTTGTGGGCGGCGCGGGCCACGAAGCATCTGGATATGAGTCTTTTTGGCCAGGGTAAGTACCTTGATGCTCTGGAAGAAAAGGAACTGGCTGAAGTTATCTCTAAGGTGCTGTACCCGGATGATAACCATCCTGAAGGCAAGGCCCTACGTCTCAAACAACAATACTTCTTTGTGTCTGCCAGTGTTCAGAGCATTGTCAGGAAGTATAAGAGACAACACGGAACGAACTTTGATGCGTTTCCGGAACATGTCGTGATTCACATCAACGATACCCATCCCGCGCTGGCCATTCCTGAACTGATGCGCATCCTCCTCGACGAGGAGGGTCTAGAGTGGGACGTGGCCTGGAGGATAACCAAAGACACCTTCGCTTATACCAACCATACGATCATGGAAGAAGCATTAGAACGCTGGCCGGAAGGTCTGTTCCGCGATCTCTTGCCTAGGCTTTGGGATATCGTTTATGAAATCAATGAGCGTTTTTGTGCTTCCCTTTGGGAACGTTATCCTGGTGACTGGGATAGAATCGCTCGCCTTTCCATCATCGCTCATCATGAAGTGAAGATGGCTCATTTGTGTATTGTTGGCTCCTTTTCTGTGAATGGTGTGGCTAAGCTTCACAGTGAGATTCTCCGCGACGAGGTCTTTGCAGAGTTTGCTCAGTTCTATCCAGAGAAGTTCACCAATGTGACCAATGGGGTGACCTTCAGGCGATTCTTACTCAAGGCTAACAGAGGACTTGCTGAGTTGCTCACCGATCGCATTGGCTCAGGTTGGATCAAGCATCCTGAGGAACTTGCCAATTTCTTGCCCTATCAGGACGACAAGGCCACGCAAGAGGCTTTAGCTAGTATCCGTCACAACAACAAGGTAGCTTTGGCCAAGTATATCCTAGACCACAACAATGTGCGGGTCGATCCTCACTCTATTTTCGATGTACAGATCAAGAGACTACATGAGTACAAACGCCAACTCCTGAATATCTTGCACGTTCTGTACCTTTACAATCGCCTCTTGGAGGATCCAGGTTTCGAAATGTACCCCCGTACCTTCATTTTTGGTGCCAAGGCAGCGCCAGGCTATGGTATGGCCAAACTGATCATTAAGCTCATTCATGACGTGGGTGAACGCATCAACAATGATCCCGCGATCGGAGACAAACTTAAGGTTGTATTCCTGGAAAACTACCGAGTCTCTCTAGCTGAGGCGATCATTCCGGCCTCTGATGTGAGCGAGCAAATCTCCACAGCCGGAAAGGAAGCTTCTGGAACGGGCAATATGAAGTTTATGCTTAACGGTGCCCTGACCATCGGCACAATGGATGGAGCCAACGTAGAGATCTCGCAAGCAGTGGGCGATGAAAACATCTTCATCTTCGGCCTTACGGCGGAAGAGACCAGCCAGTACTATCGAGACGGAAGCTACCGTCCATATGAACTCTATCTAGAAGACCCCTACCTTAAGCAAGTGCTGGATCAGCTTGTGAACGGATTTGTGAACGCCCAACACCTGGCACTCTACCAAGATCTGCGCCATGGCTTGCTCCACGGCTGGGGAGGAATGGCTGATCCCTACTTTGTCCTGAAGGATTTCGCAGCTTATCGGAAAGCTCATGAGCAAATCAACACTCAGTACCAGCAGCCAGAGCTCTGGTGGAAAAAAGCAATTGTCAATATCGGTAGTGCTGGTTACTTCTCCAGTGACCGGACAATTGAAGAGTATAGTCAACGGATTTGGAAGTTACGTTAGGAGGATATCATGAACAAACATCCCATCGCCTTACAACTGTATTCCTTGCGGGAAATGGCCGCACAGAATTTTGTCGCAGCCTTAGAGCTCGCAGCTGAAACTGGGTATGAAGGGGTTGAGTTTGCTGGCTATGGAGGACTAGCCAGTGGGGAAATGAAGGCCCATCTTGACCGTCTAGGTCTGGAGGCTGTGAGTAGCCATGTATCATTCGACCGCTTAAGAGACCACTTGGATGAGGAGATTGCCTATAATCGAGCCCTGGGTAATCATACTCTAGTCTGTCCGGTCCCTCCCAAGGGCTTTGACCGTGAGTCGACAGAGAGCTGGCGGGATTTTGCCAAGGAGCTCACAGAGATAGGAAAGCGTGCCACAGATCAAGGTTTTAGGCTGGGTTACCATAATCACAGCTTTGAGTTTGTGCGCCTCGATGGGGTCTATGCACTTGACCTTCTCCTGGACACGGTAGATCCCCGCTTTGTTTTTGCCCAGCTTGACTTGGGTTGGATTCTCCATGGTGGAGAAGATCCGGTGGAGTATTTGCGCAAATTAAGAGGCCGGACACCGTTGGTGCATATCAAGGACTTCGATCGTGATAACGAACAGACCGATGTTGGCTATGGAAGGCTCGATTTGGAGAACGTTCTCAAAGCCGCTTTGGACACTGAGGTAGAATGGCTCATTCTGGAGACGGAGGTATACAAAGTCTCGCCACCTGAGAGCATCCGGGCTGGTCTAGCCAGTCTGCGGAAGGTCCAAGACAAGTAAGAAGTAGATTAGAAAAGTCGACTCCCAAGGGGTCGGCTTTTTATTATTCCTTCCGGTTTTGGATATACTAGCCAAAATGGAGGGATGTACAGTGTTCTTCCGAAAACGAGCTCAAGACAAAGCAGACAAGACGAAAACCAAAGATCGCCTTACAACGTCCCTATCTAAGAATGTGGTACAACTTAAGACGACCTGTTTCAAAGATGATGAAAGCGTTATCTACCGGGGCATTAGAACTAGGGAGCCCCATGTAGTACCAATTGTCTTGATCTATTCCAATGATCTAGCGAAACATGAGTTCTTAAGTGACTACATTGTTCGGCCCCTGATGATCTATTCTCTGCCCAAAGGTCTGCGGGGCCAGAGACTGATTGATCATCTAGTCGAACATGTCATTCAGGCTGATGGCATCTCGACCTTTACGAGCTTTCAAGAGCTCGCCAAGGGAGTTGTGGATGGAGCAGGAGTCATCTTGGTAGAGGGGTCCGACCGAGGTATTCTGGTGGATTCACAAGGCTGGGAAAAGCGTGCAGTAACGGAGCCACAATCTGAAAGTGCGGTTCGAGGGCCGAGGGAAGGGTTTACCGAGGAACTGGGTGTTAACGTGAGCCTGGTACGGCGGAAAATCAAGAGCCCAGACTTGAAAGTCAAGAATATGCAAGTTGGTCTGCAGACAAAGACTAAGCTGGCAATTATGTATGTGGAAGGACTCGTTAGCCCAGGATTACTAGAAGAAGTCTGCAAGAGGATTGAAAAGGTCAATATTGATGCAATCCTGGAGTCTGGTTACCTTGAGGAACTCATCCGCGATTCTCCCAACTCCCCTCTACCTACAATTGGGCATACAGAAAGACCTGACAAGGTTGCTGCCAAGCTGTTGGAAGGAAGAGTAGCAATTCTTGTCGATGGGACGCCCTTTGCCTTGACCATGCCGTACTTGTTTGTGGAAGCGTTTCAGGCCAACGAAGACTATTATCATCACTGGCTGGCGGCAACCTTTCACCGCTTGGTTCGCTATAGTAGCTTTTTCCTGACAACTTGCACGCCGGGATTGTACCTAGCCCTAGTCACCCATGAGCCTCAACTTATACCCATGAATCTAGCCATCTCGATTTCGGCAGCCCGTAAGAGCGTACCCTTCCCCGCCATTGTGGAGATCATATTGATGGGGTTCGTCTTTGAGGTTCTTCGTGAGGGCGGGGTTCGTTTACCTCGGCCCATCGGTCAGACCATCAGCATCGTGGGGGCTATCGTCCTAGGCGATGCAGCGGTCGGTGCTAGCTTGGTCAGTGCCCCCATGATCATTGTGGTAGGTATCACTGCGGTCGCGGGCTTTGTTGTAGCGCAGCTCAATGATGCATCAGCTCTTATTCGCCTTCTACTTGTGTTAGCTTCGGCGGTTCTAGGTCTGTACGGTTTCCTACTAGGAGTGATGGCAGTTTCGATCCATCTGGCAGCAATGAAGTCCTTTGGCGTGCCATATCTGTCAGCCTTTACTAGCCTGTCGGCACAGGGGGTAAAGGATACCGTCTTACGGGCACCTTGGCGGCGAATGATCATGCGTCCACGGCAACTCTCTGAAGGTAACCCGCAACGGGAAAAGCGCAAGTCAAGGGGTACGAACCCATGAAGAGAGCTGCTCTGAGGATGGTACCCCTGGTGATTCTTGTGTTGACCTTGGTGGGCTGCTGGGACTATAGGGAGATCGAAGTGCTGGACTTTGTGTTAGGAGGCGGTATTGAGTCGGTTGAACCAGATGTCATTTTGGTCACAGAAATGGCAAAGTCTACTGGAACCCAACAAGAGACCGAATTTCAACCCGTCGTCCTTACAACGCAGGCACCGAGCTTTGCTGGGGCTACTCGTTCTTTGTACACACCCACTGAAATGGAGGTGTTTTGGCCCCACGCAGAGGTTTTTCTCGTTTCTGAGGAAGTGGCACGCCAAGGCATGTTGGAGGTGACGGAGTTCGTTCTCCGGGCGCCAGAGATGAGAAGCACAATGTATATGTTTGTTACAAAGGAGTGCAAGGTCGAGGAAGTCTTCAAGAGTAAACCTCCTCTATTTGACTCTGTCAGCCAGCACTTAATGGGATCTGTTCGACTGGCAAACATGACCACCGTTTACATTCCCACGCAGGTGTGGAAGTTTTCAGGAGACATGGCCGCGGAAGGAGTGTCGAGCACCCTTCCCACAGTGCAGCTTGTGAACGAAGCGGGGGATATGGTGCCCGTCGTCAAAGGTACGGCCGTCTTCAAGAAAGACAAGATGGTTGGCTGGCTTGATGCAGAGGAAACACGGCTCTTTAGTCTCCTGAGTGGAGCCACACAGCATAGTTTTTTTGTCATGCAGACTAGGCTCGGAGAGATGGTCTATCCCATCAGCTATCAGTTCCGGGGGAACCAGGTACAGATAAAGCCTGTAGTAGACGGTGAACGACTCAGCATGGAGGTGAGTCTGTACTTACAGCTCGGTGTAGTAGAGCTTGGCAAAGCGACGACGACGGCCTTAAGCGATTCAGTGATTCGAAGTATGGAAGAACAGCTCAGCCACGCTTTTGCTCGAAGGATCGACGATTTCTTTTCGCTGATCCAAAAAGAGTATAACACCGATATTCTAGGATTCGGGCAAATGCTGATGCGCAAGCACCCTGACGCCTGGCGATCGCGCAGTGATAACTGGGACACCATTTTCCCCACGCTCCCCGTTGAGACTAAAGTCAAGTGTCGCATTGTCTTGACAGGACTTCGCCGTGATCCCATGAAGGTGAGGGATTGATATGGTTGGTGTGATTATTTTCGGTTTCGTTTTAATTGGCGGAATAGAGTTGTATTGTTGGCCACAGCGCCCTTGGAAGGAAGTCTTGGCATACCTGCTCCTCCTTGGGTTGGCTGCAGCTCTGTCCGTCACTATTTATCTCGTACCCGACTTACCTGTGCCAGAACCCTTGGCCTTTCTGGCGAAACTGATCATGAGACTGTGGCAAGGAGGCGGCAAGTAGATCATGAAAGAATTGATTCCTACCCGGCAAGGAATTGCCCTGGTCGCACTCTTTACGATCGGCAATTCCTTCATCTATGGCATGGCGCCCCACGCAGGCCGCGACCTTTGGCTCTCCTTCCTATTGGCCGCTGTCATCGCCTTGCCCCTAATCACGATCTATGCCCGTCTCCATAGTCTGACCTATGGACAGACTCTCAGTGAAGCCCTTACGCAGCTCTTTGGCAAATGGCCCTCTCGAGCTGTAGCCTTGGGTTACAGCCTTTTCGCCTGGCGCCTGGCTTGTCTTGTCGTTGGCGATCTCACCAGCTTCGTACAAACCACATCTCTCACTCAAACTCCGCAGATCGTTGTAGCTGCAGGCTTCATCATCTTGGCTCTCTGGATCGTCAAATACGGTACTGAAGTGCTGGCAAGATGGAGTTCGATCATGATTGTGATTGTCGTCGGTATAATATTAGGAACCCTCGTTCTCATGTGGAGCGAGGTATCCTTCGAGGCGTTTTTGCCCATTATGTATGATGGCTTCAAACCGGTAATCCTTGGCGCATTCCAGGTTCTAGACTTCCCCTTGCTGGAACCAGTTATCTTCTTTTGGGTTCTTGATGCCTTGCCTGAAAAAAAGTCCTCCTACAAGGTCTTTCTAATAGGCTCTCTCATGGCAACTTCATTCCTGATGATCATCGCCACCATCAGCTTGTCGGTCCTTGGAGCAGATAAGTACGTGAGCTATTACTTTCCCATATTCATGGCAACAGCTCGGATCGATGTAGCCAACTTTCTTACTCGCATGGAACTTGTTGTTGGCGTCACCATCGCCCTGAGCGGGTTTTTGAAAATTGCAGTCTGCGTCTTGGTAGCAAGTAAGGCTCTGGCCCACGCCTTAGGCTTTAAGGACTATCGCTTCTTGGTAACGCCCGTAGCCCTTAGCATTGTCCCAGGGTCACAGTGGTTTGTCCAAACGATCATGGGTATTGTTGAAAGCGGGACCAAGATCGCAAGCCCCTCGGATGTTTTTATGCAAGTCGTTGTTCCTTTGCTACTCTGGATCACAGCGGAAATCCGAATATCGAAGCAAGGTGAGAATAAAGCAGGGAAGCCAAACAGTATCTAGAATGTTCTACCATGGATGAAAAGGGAGGGCATGGATATGGAAGCAAGGATGCGTTATCACTCATGGCTTCAGGATCCATTGATTGATGAGGAAACCAAACGAGAACTTAGGGAACTACGTCATAATGAAGAGGGAATTGAGGATCGGTTTTATAAATGGCTAGGATTCGGTACTGGAGGGCTTCGGGGTCGGATTGGAGCCGGGTCGAACCGGATGAATATCTATACAGTACGCCTTGTCACCCAGGCTCTGGCAAATCACCTGAAGGCCCAGGGCAAGACAGGCGGTGTGGCCATCGCTTATGATTCACGTCATATGTCCCGGGAGTTTACCGAGGCCGCCGCTAGTGTATTGGTGGCAAATCAGATTGCCGTCTACGTCTTTCCTGAGGTCGCTCCTACCCCTTTGCTGTCATATGCGGTGCGCTACTACAGTGCTTCTGCTGGGATTGTGATTACCGCCAGCCATAATCCGCCCGAATACAATGGATTTAAGGCCTATAATGAACATGGTAATCAAATGCTGACGGAAGAAGCCCTGAGCATAAGTACAGAAATGGTCAACTTAGGTCTCGATAACGTCGTGGTTGATAGTAAGGCCCAGGAAAACCCACTCTGGCATTGGATCGGCGAGGAAGTTATCGAATCGTACTATGAGCGCCTTCTGGAAATTGTCCCTGGCGGAGAAGGTAGTAAGAACCTGCGGGTCTTGTATACGCCGCTGCATGGTACGGGTGGCCGTTTTGTGCCAGAAATTCTAGGTAGGGCAGGTTTTGCGAAGGTCTACACCGTGGAGGGTCAGATGGCTCCTGATGGAGGCTTTCCAACAGTCAGCTTTCCCAATCCTGAAGATGCAGAAGCCTTTGACCTGGCTTTTGAGCAGGCAAAATCCGATCCCTGTGATCTAATCCTTGCGACTGATCCCGACGCCGATCGGATGGGAGTGGCTGTTTGGCATGATGGGGAATGGACTCTGCTAAACGGTAATCAAGTGGGCGTGTTACTGGCGGACTTCGTTCTTTCCCGGCTCGAAGCGGATCAGGCAAGGCGTTCTGTCGTGATTAAGACAATTGTTACGACAGAAATGGTGAGGCCTATCGCCCAAAAATACGGAGCACAGGTTAGGGATACCCTTACAGGCTTTAAGTATATCGGGACATTGATGGATCATCTACCAGATGAGGGACTGGAGTTTGTCTTTGGTTTCGAGGAAAGCTACGGTTACCTAGCTGGCAACGCTGTACGGGACAAGGATGCAGTGTTGGCGAGTCTACTTGTTGCCCAGGTGGCTGCGGTGTACCAAGAGCGAGGTATCACCCTGGTAGATCGTTTAGAAGAGCTCATGGCCGAGCACGGGTATTATCTGCAGGATCTAGTGTCCTATTCCTTTGCCACGAGTCTGCAGGCAGAACGTTCCAGAGAGTTTATCAAGAGGTTGGAGAAGGAGCCGATCAAGACGATTGGATCAGAACAGGTCGTGGAGGTCTTGAATTATGGTACCAGTACTCGGCTGAACCTCCTGAGCCACGAAGAGAGTGGCATTGCTTTACCGAAAGAAGGCGTTTTGCAGTGGATCACTGCAGAAGGGAGTAAAGTAACGTTACGACCCTCAGGCACCGAACCCAAGATGAAACTGTATATCGAAGTACAAGACCAGAATCGACAGAGTGCTGAAGAGAGGCTCCTGCGCATCAAGAAGGCCTTTGACCAATTAGTGCAAGCGGGTTTGGAGACATAAGATAAGGTACCCATCTCGGGTACCTCTTTTATGCGGATTTCTGGCAAGCATGAACAATTTCTTCGATGTCATCAAGATATGCTATGGCCAGATCTGTGAGCTCGGGATCAATGTGTCCTGCATTAACATTATTGTAGAGGATCTGGCGCACTTTGTCTTGCGACATTCCCAGTCGGTAAGGTCTTGTCTCAAGTAAAGACTCCGTCAGATCTGCCACAGCCATCAGGCGGGCTTCCCTGTCTAGATCCGGAGCGCTAAGGCGAAAGGGATAGCCTGTCCCATTGAGTTTCTCATGGTGGAAAGCCGCCCAGCCCGCGAGGCGCTCTGTACCAGAGCCGATACAGCGAATCAGGTGGTAGCTATGATAGGTGTGCTGTTTCATCACCAGTCTTTGCGCTCTGGTAAGGCCACCTGGATGCAGGAGAATCTCGTCGGGAACGGCGAGTTTCCCTATATCATGAAGTAATCCTGCGATCTTTATCAGACGTACGTCCTCCTTGGACATGTTTAACTTGGTGCCTAAATAGGCAACAACTCTGGTCACTGCTTGGGAGTGGCGATGGGTGAATGGAGATTTGGCGTCCACCAGTTGCGTGACGAGTTGGGCCATCTCTTCGAGCTCATCAATGGTCAGAACACGCCCGAAATTGTCTTCTGCGTCGAAGAAAGTGTAATTACCGAATTCTAGATCCAACCAAAAACTGGGGACCTCGCCCAAGCCCCGTAGCGCGTTGACCACATCTGGATTGAAGATGTAGCCGGATTTCAACGAAAAGTAGTGCAGAAGACTGTCCACCTGGTTGAGGGAGTACGCTTTCTTGTCTAGAAGAATGTCAACGCGGTCAGCGACATGGAGGATTGCAGGTATAATTCTTAAATCTGGCGAATGATAGTCATGGTGTTCCAAGACATTTTCGGCCAACCAGCCAAAAACCTCGGTACCCTGCAAGAGATTGTACCCCGCCTGGCAATGGGGGGCTACTTGGCTTCTCTTTGGTTCCAGATCAGCTAAGGCTAGCTGTTCAAGATTTGTCATAACACCAATATCATGTAAGAATGCACTGAGCACAAGCTCGTTTAACTGGTTGCGTTCGAGCATGAGCGCCTTTCCCAGATGGTAGGCTATGTGGGCTACTCGCCGCGAATGGGCCAAAAAAGTAAGGTTGCTCAAATCGCCGGCCCGGGAAAAGCTCGCCACAGTTGAGAGTAAATCAGCTTCAATATGTAACAATCAGTTCACCTCAATAAGCAATATATTCAATACAGAAGCAAGTGTAAGGAGTAGGGCATTGAAAGAGAAACTGCGGGGTTATTGGAAACTGTTCATCGTCTTTTTTCGCATTGGTCTTTTCACATTTGGTGGTGGCTTTGCTATGTTACCCCTCATCGAAAAGGAAGTTGTCGACGTGCATGGCTGGGCCACAAGGGAGGAGATCGTCGACATCTTTGCCTTGGCCCAATCGGTACCAGGAGCCATCGCGGTAAACACGGCCGTCTTTATTGGACTACGTCTCTATGGGCTTCTTGGCGCGATTGCGGCACTCTTGGGTGTTGTCAGTCCGTCCATTGCAATCATTCTCATCATAGCACAGTTGTTTTCTCAGTTTCAATCAAATTTGTACGTAGCCAGAGCTTTTTCTGGCGTGAAGGCGGCTGTTTTAGGACTTATTGCCGCCGCTACCCTTAGGGCAGGGCGCAGTGCTATTGTCGATCGTTTTGGTCTCTTGGTCGCGGCTAGTGCGCTAGCCCTCAGCGTTTCCGGAGTTATTCCGGTGGTCTGGGTGATCCTTCTAGGTGGTCTGAGCGGTATCCTCTATCATCGGAGAAGGGGGGAAGAACAGTGATCTATGTGCAACTATTTGGTGCCTTCTTTAAGATAGGCCTTTTCACTTTAGGCGGGGGTTACGCCATGCTGGCCTTGATCAGGCAGGACATCATTCGTTACGGCTGGCTTACCCCGGCGGAGTTCGTTGACATTGTTGGCATAGCGGAGATGACCCCTGGTCCCATTGCCGTTAATGCTGCTACCTTTGTGGGATATCGGTCCGCTGGCATCGGAGGAGCTCTGCTAGCCACGTCCGCCGTTGTGCTACCCTCTTTGATCAGCGTCTTTATCATCAGTCGGGTTTGGGAAAGGTACAAGACGTCTCAGATGGTGCAGGATATGTTTAAGGGTATTCGCCCTGTGGTGGTGGGCTTGGTTGGGGCTGCCGCAATACAAGTGGGTGCATCCACCCTTCAGGTCCTTATCTCCTTGAGTCATCAAGGTATGACTCTTCTCTTGGCGGCCGCCACGTTCTACGGTGTTGCCTTCAAGAAATGGGATCCCATTAAGGTCTTGGCGGGTTGCGCCCTGATCGGTCTCTTTATTTTCTAAGTAGAATACCACGGAAGAACTAGCATATTTAGGGACTCCGTGGTATACTTAAGCTGTAAAAATGACTGGGTAGTCACATTGGAGGGAAACCATGCCTAAGCAGACCTTTTTCAATCTCGATCCGACGAAACAACAGGCAGTGATCGATGCAGCAGTGGAGGAGTTTGCCCAGTTTGCCTACGAACAGGCTTCCCTAACCAAAATCGTGGAACAGTGTGGCATTGCCAAGGGCAGTATGTATCAATACTTCACTGATAAACTCGATCTATACCTATATGTTGTTGATCTGGCTTATGAAAAGAAGCGTAGCTATGTTAGTCAAGCTTTTGCCCAGGAAGGGGATATCTTTGCGGTGTTGGAGGAGTATTACCTTCAGTCCTACGAGTTTGCCCGCAAACACCCCCTCTTGCACCAAGTGGCCAATAAGTTCTGGGATAGTAAGGCAGAGGTTCTCCGCCCCCAACTGGAAGAGGGGCGCCTCAGCAGGGCTAGGGATTTTGCCCAGTTCCTATCGGATGCAATGGAGCGGGGTAACGTGAACCCAAGTCTCGATCCAGAAGCGGTCTTCTTTGTCTACCATGCGGTAGGTAAGGACTTGATCGATTGCTTTGATCAGAGACGAAACAGCCAATTCCTAAAGCAGGTTCTCGATGTTTTACGCCTTGGTTTAACAGCCAGGAAGGAGGAGATGTAATGTACAAGAGTGCAAGCTTTGCTGTGCTAATCGTTGCTACAATCATTCTAGTTGGGAGTGGTGGCGTCTTTGGCCAAGTGTTGAATATTGCCATCCCTCAGGACCCGGACAGTTTCGATCCTGTCAAGACGGTGGCCGCTGCTACCGGCGAGATAGCCTTTAACATCTACGAGGGCTTGGTAAAAGCCACGCCCCTAGGGGAAGTAGAAGGGGCCCTGGCAAGCCACTGGACAGTGGACGAGACGGGCACCATCTACACTTTCTACCTTCGAGACGCCTTGTTTCATGATGGAACGAAGGTACAAGAAGAGGATGTGGCCTTTTCCTTGAATCGAGCTCGAGATCCCGAAGTTGCTGTACGTGCCAGCGAGCTCGATATGATTGAGGATGTGAACGTTGTCGATGAGGGGATAGAAATCCGCCTTTCGGAACCGAACGGCGCCTTTATCTATAGCCTCAGCGAGGTGTACGCGTCGATTGTTCCTGCCCACGCAGGCGACTTATCACGTAAGCCTGTAGGTACAGGCCCGTACTATCTGGACGAGTGGACGCCCAACCAACAATTGGCGCTCCGCCGCTTTGACCATCATTGGTCAGGGGAGACGCCCTACTTTGAGGAGGCTAATTTCCTCTTGATTCCCGATGAGAATAGCATGGTGCTCAACCTCAAGGCCGGACGGGTTGATCTGATACCCCGCCTCGAAGTCGGAGTGCTGCACCAGGTAGAAAGAGATCCAGATATTGAAGTCCTGTCTGTGCCTATGAACCTTGTGCAAGTGTTTTCCATCAACAACGCCAGAGCACCCTTTGATGATTTGCGGGTACGGAAGGCATTAGCACTTGGTGTGAATCGCCCTGAGATCCTCATTGGTGCCGCTTGGGGCTTGGGGACGATGTTAGATAGTGCTCTCAGTCCGGCGATGGCAGGTTTCTACAATGATAGTCTGGCTGAGGTCAACCCCTACGATCCGGCGAAAGCCAAAGAGCTTCTTAAGGATGCGGGGCAGGAGAATCTGAAGCTCACCCTAACTCTTCCAGCCAATTACCCTCTCCATGTTCAAACAGGAGAATTGGTGGCTGAGCAGTGGAAGGCGTTGGGAATCGAGGTAGACTTGCAGATCGTGGAGTGGGGTACCTGGCTGGAGAGAGTGTATACCCAGCGGGACTATGATGTTTCCGTCATTGGCCTGGCTGGACGTTTAGATCCCCATGCCATTTTGGTTCGCTATACAACAGACAGTAGTCGTAACTTCTTCAACTTCTCTAACGAACGTTATGATGCCCTAATTGATCTGGGGATAAAGACGGTAGGCCGTGAACGCCGTGAGGTCTATCTGGAAGCCCAAGCGATCTTGGCAGAGGAACTGCCAGGTATCTTTATCATGGATCCACCGCAGTTAGCGGCCATGAAGAAAGGGATCCAGGGATTCAAGAATTATCCTACCTATGTAGTAGATGTGGCGAGCTTGTATCGGTAAGGGGTTTGATAGGACAATGAAAAAGTACCTGGTACAAAAAACGGGAGGGTTCTTGCTCACTGCAATTGTGGTGAGCATCGTAACCTTCCTCGTGCTGCAGGTGTTGCCAGGCGATCCAGCCCGCTTGATGCTGGGAACCGAAGCAACACCTGAAGTCTATGCTCGAGTCCGCCATGAGCTGGCTCTTGATCAACCTCCCCTAGGCCGTTATCTGAACTGGTTTTGGGGTTTTCTTCGGGGTGAATGGGGGAACTCCTGGCGTTATTCTATGCCTGTTCGAGGATTAGCTCTGCAGGCCTTTCCCTTATCTTTCAGTCTGGGCTTGTCTGCGGTGGGGCTGTCTTTGCTTGTGGCCATTCCCTCAGGAATCTCTATGGCCATCAAGCCGGCAAGTCTACTTGCTCGCGCTTTATCGGTGGCGACGCAAGTGAGTTTCGGTCTACCCCAATTCTGGGTAGGCCTTTTGCTGATTCAGGTTTTCGCAGTTGAACTACGTCTTCTGCCCGCGGGGGGCAATGCTTCACCCCTCGGTCTGCTCTTGCCAACTTTGACTCTAGCCCTTCCTCGATCTGCGATTTTGGGCCGCTTCATGCGTGCGGGCATGTCAGAAGCGATGCAGCAGGACTATGTACGAACAGCCCGGGCGAAGGGACTCGCAGGTGGGGTAGTGATCTATAAACACGCCTTGAGAAACGGTGTTTTATCCGTCTTTACCATTGCAGGACTGCAGTTTGCTCAGCTCTTGGCCGGCACCATCGTAATTGAACAAGTCTTTGGTCTGCCTGGGGTTGGTCAACTTCTCTTAGCTGGGGTTTTCCAAAGAGATCTGCCCTTAGTACAAGCCTTGGTGATGGTCATCGTCCTTTTTATCCTTCTTTTTGATCTGCTTTTTGACTTAGGGCTAGGGCTCTTAGATCCGAGGATTCGCTATGAATAGGGGGCCTACTGCTACTCGTATATGGGGCGTCGTCCTTGTGGGATGTGTATTTGCACTAACGATCCTTGGGTATTTCTATACTCCCTACGAACCACATGAGGTACGGGTCTTGGAGCGATTCCAGCCGCCAAGTGGGGAGCATCTGCTTGGAACCGATCACTTTGGTCGTGACATCTTCAGCCGGATCTTAGTTGGAGGCCGGATCTCCTTACTCATTGGCATCGGAGCCGTTTTCTTGGGGTCCGTCTTGGGAACAACGCTGGGCCTTGTGGCGGGCTATCGCGGTGGGGCTTGGGAAGAAGGGATCATGCGCATAAGTACGTCCATTCAGGCGTTCCCCAGCATCTTGCTGGCACTTCTGTTTGCAACCATTTGGGAGCCAGGCATCCAAGTTGTCTTGTGGTCGGTTAGCATCGGCAACATTCCAAACTTCCTTCGTCTGACCCGGAATCAAGTACTTAGTATCAAAAAGAGGCCTTATATTGAGGCGGCCCGAGCCCTTGGGGCCCGTGATTGGAGGATCATGCTTCGCCACATCATTCCCAACCTGAGGGATGCCCTTTTGGTTCAGTTTACAGTGAGCCTTGCTGGTGCAATTTTGGTCGAAGCATCCCTGAGTTATTTGGGAGTTGGTATTCAGCCACCGACCCCCAGTTGGGGAAGGATGCTACGGGAGGCACAAAACTATACTTCTTTAGCACCTTGGACCTTGTTTCCGGGATTGTTTATCGCTGTAACAGTAATCGGATTCAACCTTTTGGGAGACAGCTGGATTTTCAGGAGGGATGATGTACTGAAGCGAGAATAGTTTAGGGAAGAGAAACGCGAGTCAAAGGAGATGCTGGGATGATCCGACTTCAGGGTGTATCAAAACGTTATAAGGGTGCAAGTACCCATGCGGTGCGAAGCTTGGACCTGGAGGTTAAGCCAGGTGAGATTTTCGGTTTTTTGGGCCCTAATGGTGCCGGTAAGACTACGACGATCAAGATGATTGTAGGTCTCCTCAAACCTGATCAGGGTAGGGTCTTGGTGAATGGTCATGATGTCAATGCCGAGGCGGTAGCAGCCAAGCAATCCATGGGCTTTGTGCCAGATAAACCTGATCTATATCCTCGCCTCACTGGAATGGAGTACCTAAATCTCATAGGAGATGTCTACGGAATCGATGGAGCCACCAGACGTAGACGACTTCAGCATTACTTGGAGATGTTTCAACTCACGGAGGCTGCAGGGGATCTGATCCAGAGCTATTCCCGGGGTATGCAGCAGAAACTGGCCTTAACGGGCGCTTTGTTACACGCACCAGCCCTCTTTATCCTCGACGAACCGATGGTTGGCCTCGATCCAAAATCATCCCATCTCTTTAAAGAGATCATGCGGGATCATGTGGCAAAGGGCAACACCGTCTTTTTCTCCACCCACGTCTTGGAAGTCGCCGAACAACTCTGCCATCGGGTCGGTATCATCAATCAGGGCGAGTTGATCGCCTGCGGAACGATGGACGAGTTACGCAAGAGTCCCGGTCGGGCTGGATCGAGCCTGGAGAAGCTCTTCTTAGAACTGACAGATGAAGGTGGTTCGGATGAGAAATAGGGTGTGGAGTCTCTTCCTCGCTTTACTTAATGTAAACTATGGTTGGTCTGCGGCGAAATACTATTACCTCAAGAAGAGACAAAGGGTCTGGGAACCGATTGTGATCGCAGCGTCGATTGGGCCTGTGTTGGTAATGATGCTGTGGTTTAGCTGGGTTATGACAGAGCAGTTGTTCATGGCGGGCCTATCCTTTGGACAACCCCATTTGCCCCTGGTCATTGGTACATTGATGGTGGCAGTTGTAGGGCTCTTTTTTGGTTTCTTCTATGTACTGTCCTCCTTTTACTTTAGTAATGATCTGCCGACCTTGGTTCCGCTACCACTACGTTCTTGGGAGATTCTCGTTGCCAAGCTAGGGGTGATCCTAACGGGGCAGTATGTGCTCGGTGCCTTCGTCCTAGTTCCCATGATCATCCGCTACGGATTATTGGCCCGGGGGGGTATACCTTACGTAGTCATTGCGTTGACGGTATTTCTTGTCTTGCCAGTGATTCCCTTAGTGATTGCCAGTATCTTAGCGGTCTTATTGATGCGTTTTGTCAACTTGAGCCGTTTCAAGGATCGCTTGACTTTAATCGGTGGCATCCTGCTCTTGGTCATTGTCTTTGGTTCCACCTACTGGATGCAGGAAAACGTGGGGACAGATGATCCAAGTGTCTTGATCGAACGGGTTTTGAGTCAAGCTGATGGCTTGATTTATTCCATTGGGAGAGTCTTTCCCCCGAGTGTATGGTCGGCCCAAGCGCTTGGCTACGCTACGAATGCGACGGGCTGGCTCAACCTTTTCTACCTAGTATTGGCGAGCGTTGTTGGACTTGTTGTCCTGTATCTTCTCGGCGAGAAGGTCTTCTTGCGGGGTGTGTTGGCTGGATTTGAAGGTAGCCGTGGTCGGAGAAAGCATAAGCAGGTGGAGGTACAGGGGGAATCCAACAGTGCTTTCCTGACCTTGGTGCACACGGAACGCAAACTCTTCGTGCGAGACCCCAACTTTGCCCTCAATGGACTTGTGGGCTATGTGCTTTTTCCAGTCATGCTCTTAATACCGCTGTTTGGCGCCAGTCTTGAGGGAAACCCCTTTGAGCGACTTGATTTGGGTGGGCTTCATCCGTTCTTGGTCGTTGGGGGCATCGCCTTGTTTTTCACGCTGATGATCGCCATGTCCATGATTCCATCAACGACCTTTTCTAGAGAGGGACGTTATCTATGGATTATCCGCGGTCTCCCCTTGTCGATTGAGCAGATTATGGCCACAAGGGTAGTTGCCGCCCAGATGGTAAATACGATAGGTTGTCTCTTGGGGCTGATTCCCGTTTCCTATCTTTTCGGGTGGCGGATCTGGGAAGTCGTCTTGGGGACTGTTTTTGGTATCATCCTGTCCAGTACGGTAGCCTATTTATTGGTGCTCTTGGACCTAAGCAGACCGATGTTGGATTGGGTGAATCCAGTTAAGGCCGTGAAGTCTAACCTTAATGCCATCTTTGGTCTTTTGGGAACTTCAATCTTAGGGCTGCTTCTGGGTTTCATCTTCTATCTCAACGTACAGAGTCAAACCCTATGGCTGATTCCTTTTGAACTTCTGCTTATAAGTCTGCTCTTGGGTAGTGGAGGATGGTACTTGGGCAGACAGGTTGCTTGGAAACTGTGGAGTAAGATATAGGGGGTGTTCGTCTCATGCAGTTTCTCGAAAATCCGGTGGTACGGGAGATTCTGATTCTCCTCTTTGCACTAGCGATTAGTGCTTTAGCCTATCGCCTTGTAAAGACGTACTTCTTAGAACTGTTGTATCGACTCTTCCGCAAGACTCCTACATCGTGGGATGACTTTTTCCTGGAAGCTGGGGTTTTTCGATCCCTAGCCATGATTATGCCTGGAATCATCATGTTTCGGGTCATACCTTTCCTCGATGTGATTGGTGAACCCGTAGGTCAATTGCTCAAGGTCGGGGTCATCTTGGTTGTCGCCTTAACGTTAGATCGTCTCCTTAAGGCCGGGCTCAGGATCTACAGTACGCTTCCTATCTCGGTCCGTATGCCGATCAATGGCTTTGTTCAGATTCTCCAGATTGCCCTTTGGGTCTTTGCAGGTACAGCGGTATTCTCTCTACTCCTTGGACAATCTCCATGGGCTCTACTTGGTGGACTCGGGGCCTTAAGTGCAGTCTTGCTCCTAGTCTTTCAAGATACCATTCTAGCCTTTTTTGCAGGAATCCAGCTCACCCTAAGTGATCAGGTACGAGTGGGAGACTGGATTGAGGCTCCCAAGTTCGGCGCTGATGGCGATGTGATCGAAGTTGCACTGCACTATGTTCGGGTACGCAATTGGGACCGTTCCATCACCACCATACCAACTCACAAGCTGGCCCAGGATGCCTTTGTCAACTGGCGGGGCATGTTTGAAGGGGGAGGAAGGCGAATCAAAAGGGCGATTTTGATCGACCAGACCAGTGTACGATTTCTCGATCAAGATCTCCTCGATCATCTCAGCGAGATTGAGCTACTCCAAGCCTATCTAGGGCAGAAGACTAGGGAAATTGAAGAGCACAATAGGAAGCACAATATAGATGCTTCGGTCGTCAATGGACGCCACCTAACGAATATCGGGACTCTACGTGCCTATCTTGTAGCCTATTTAAAGGCCCACCCTGCCATTAATCAAGACTTGATCATGATTGTGAGGCAACTGCCTCCCACACCGAATGGTCTACCTTTGGAGATCTACGCCTTTACCAAGGATGTTGGTTGGGTGAATCATGAAGGGGTGGCAGCAGATATTTTCGATCATATCTTGGCCATTGTTCCCGAGTTTGGTATTCGGGTCTTCCAGGCTCCAGGAGGTCATGACCTAGCAGAACTTACGATAGGAAGGGGTGCGTAAGGCACATGACAGGATATGTAAGGCGAGAGTATCCCCAGTGGTCCTGGTCGTTTTCCCGGCACCAGACTCTGACGAGTTGCCAGAGGCGTTACTACTACAATTACTATGGTTCTCATAACGGATGGGAAATGGGGGCTTCTTCGGAAGCGGCCTTGGCCTATCGTCTTAAGAAGTTGAGTAACCTTTACCTCACTCTTGGGGATGCGCTCCATAAGAGCGCCTATGGTATGGTAGAGCGTGTTGTGGAGGGAAGGCAGCTGCCTGGGGCAGATGTGATCGAAGAGGAGATCCGCAGACAACTCAGGAGAGTTTGGAAGAGTTCCCGGGATGAGGGAGAGCTCTTTCGGCGCCGCCCCAATCGCGTCGACATGCTGCAGGAGTTTTACTACCAGATGGAGATCAGTGACGATACTTTGGCCAGGATTAATGACCGCATCACCAGGGTTTCGCAGGCCTTGGTGGCTTCTTCGGTTTGGGAGGAACTAGCCCGTAAGGATGTAGTCGTGGTGGCATCGGAGCAGTTTGACACCTTTATCATCGATCAAACTCCGGTGTATGCGGTTCCCGACATACTCTACCGGAGTGCAGATGGGTGGACCATCGTGGATTGGAAAACCGGTGAAGAGGCTGAAGATAACGAAGATCAGGTGGCCCTTTATGCCCTCTATGTCCACAAGAAACACGGTATTGCTCCTGAAGATATTCGGGCCCGATTGGAATATCTGAGCCTAGGGACAGCCAGGGATACTGGATTCACCCAGGCTGGGCTGGATGAGGTCGAAAGCAGGGCCAGGCTCAGCATGGAAGCGATGCGAAAGCTCCTTGTCGATCCAGCCCAGAACATTCCCCAGCCCAAGACAGTTTTTGCCCTGACTGAGGCCCGGGCTCTGTGTCCTTGGTGCAATTTCTATGAGCTTTGCAGGCAAGAGTTAGGACGCATTGTTTCTTAAGTGCAGTTCGATGTGTTCGCGGACCTGCAGCCAGTCTTTCACAAGTGGTAAGGAATCTGCTTTACCCAAATTGTGGGAAGCATGGAAAAGCAATGTGTATATGCCATGACTGGCCGTGTCTAAGGCGTTCTCTACTTTGTCATCCACAAAGAACCCTACCCGTAGTTGCTGGCAAAGAGCACCCTTGGAGTAGGACTGCTTGGGCTGGCTCATAAAGAGCTGGTTATAGGGCACGCCATGACGCTTGAGCCAGTCTTCGGTTAGGGAGCGGTGACGCTCGTCTCTTGCGGTAATCAGATGGATGGTGTGCTTGTCCTTCTGTAGTTCTTGCAACGTTTCTGCAGCATGTTCCCTGATGGGCACCTTTTGCAGGATATCATTGGCGCGAGCGTTGAAGAATCGATGAACTTCTTCTCTGCTCACGCCAAAGACGTCTTCGATGTAATAGGCTCGTTTATCCGGTAAGGGTAAGCCGAAGAACTCGCTCGCTTCTTGTAGCCAAATACTGCATTCGCCGTCATCATCATTGGTCAATACACCATCGATATCAAAGCCGAAAATGAAAGTAGAAATCGTATTCGCCTCCTCTCAGGCTAGAAAATTAGGACGTAAGGTAACATTTTCAAGTTCTAGGAGTAGGCGTTTGATGGTAAGTCCTCCTCCGTAGCCACCGAAGGAGTGGGTCCCTAACACGCGATGGCAAGGGATTATGATGCTTACCGGGTTCGCTCCAACTGCTTGACCAACGGCACGATAGGCCTTTGTACCCAGGGCCTGACCGATCTTCTTATACGTCGTCACCTGACCATGGGGAACTTTGGCAATTTCCGCCCACACCCTCTTCTGAAAATCAGTACCCATCAGATGCAGGGGCCAAGAAAAGTCGATCCTGCGTCCCTTGAAATAGGTATCCAGGTCGTCCTGGTAAGCCCTAGGGAGGGGTTCTTGTTCAAAGTTGGCCTCGGGACAGCGTTTGGCGAGCCAGTCTTTCCCGTCTTCTTCGCGGAATGCGACATAGACGAGCTTCTCACCTTCAAACCAGAGAAAAAGGGGCCCTACAGGAGATGTATAAACGGATTGCTGCACATCAAACGCCTCTTTCGATGTATAATAAAAGTTACTTCGATGAGTTAGGTAGTATTCCTTCCAAAGTAGAAAAGGGGAGAGAGCGTTGGGAATAGAACCACAGTTATTGCTAGGTCAAACCGAGAAACGCCGTAAGATTTTGAATCTAGCATGGCCAGCGATTGTAGAGAATTTGCTGCACACGATGGTGGGTATAGTGGATACGGCCATGGTCGGTCGTTTAGGGGCAGCCTCCTTGGCTGCAGTCGGTCTGGGAAACCAGATTTCGATGGTAGGGCTGACTGTCTTTTCAGCTTTAGCCACAGGAAGTACAGCCCTTGTAGCCAGGCATATAGGTGCAGGTGAAAGAAGAAAAGCAGGGGATGTCGCCAGGCAATCTCTAGTGCTCGGTCTTTTCGTATCCGGTGCTGTGATGCTTACCTTTCTCTTGACTGCCCGGGGCCTTTTGGGACTCCTTTTCCGCAGTTCGGATGGGGACGTACTCCAGATGGCGGCGACGTATGTGCGCATTGTCTCTGCCGCAATGATCCTTAATTATTTCCTGATCGTGATTAATGCAATTTTGCGTGGTGCTGGAGATACCCAAACCCCCATGCGTATAACCGCACTAGTGAATGTGATTAATATTATCGGCAATACAATCTTCATCTACGGTGTTGGACCCATTCCAGCCCTAGGGGTGGCAGGTGCTGCCATAGGGACAGCGATAGCCCAAGGGTGTGGAGGTCTCATCGCTCTGTGGGTTCTTTTCCGCCATCCGGTGCTTGGTGTGCGGATCACCGATTCATTTAAACCAGATCGCCAGATTATTCGGCGCATCGCCAATATTGGTATTCCAGCAGGTGCTGAGCAGGGAATGATGCGTGTAGCCCAGCTTGTGTACACCATGATCGTCTCATCTCTAGGCACAGTGGCGTATGCCGCTCACCAAGTGGCCCTGAACGCTGAATCCCTTTCTTTTATGCCCGGAGCTGGATTCGCAACTGCCTCCACAACGCTAGTGGGGCAGAATTTGGGCGCTGAAGATCCAGACGCAGCCGATGAAGCGGGACGCGTGACGCGGAATCTGGGTATCCTAGTTATGTCGGTTATGGGAGTGTTGTTTCTTGTCATGCCACAGCCCATAGTACGGATCTTCTCGAGGGATCCTGAGGTGATCCAACTCGCAGTCGTCTGCCTACGTCTCGTTGCCATCGCTCAGCCTGCCCTAGCAACTTGGATGATTATTGCTGGTGGTTTGCGGGGAGCGGGGGATACTCGAGCGATTCTTAAGATCGTCGTCATCGGCTTCGTTTTTGTCAGGGTTGCTCTGGCTTACATCCTTGCAATCGAGCTTGGATATGGCTTAATCGGGGCCTGGGTGGCTATGGTCATTGATCTATTTGTTCGAGGTTTCTTGATTCAAAGAAGATTTAGTAAGGGAGATTGGAAGCTGTTGCAAGTCTAAGGAAGGAGTGCATGCAAATGAATCGGTTCGATTACTTTATGCCTACGAAAATGGTGTATGGACAAGGAGTTGTGCGTGAAGCGGGTAGCAGTCTAGCCCTCGGGCAGAAGGCCCTGATCGTTACTGGACGATCGTCAGCCAGGCTTAGTGGAGCACTTGATGATGTCCTAGCCGTGCTCCCCGGGGAGCATGTCATTTATGACGAAGTAGAGAACAACCCTTCGGTCGATACGGTGATGCAAGGTGGGGCACTGGCAAGAAAAGAGGGTTGTGACTATGTTATAGCCATCGGTGGCGGTTCGCCTTTAGATGCCGCCAAAGCCATGGCGGTTTTGGCCGTGAACGATGTCCATGCTCTAGATCTCTACCAGAATGGTTGGGAAACAAGGGCTCTGCCCATCGTCGCGATTCCCACCACCGCAGGTACAGGTAGCGAGGTAACGCAATACGCGGTGTTAACCATCGAGGAAGAAGAGACCAAGAAGGGACTCCGTGGACCTGATTTGTTCCCACAGGTTGCGTATCTTGATCCGAAGTATACCGAGTCTTTACCCCTTGGTGTAACCCGCGATACGGCTGTTGACGCATTGTCTCATTTGGTAGAGAGCTATCTATCAAAGAGAGCGACAGCCGCTAGTGATCTTGCAGCCTTACAGGGGATGGCCCTGTGGGGAACCACCATTTCTGCCCTGCGCCAAGGGACCCTTGATCTAGAGGCCAGGGATGCTTTGCTCCTAGCTTCGAGCTTAGGCGGTATAGCCATTGCCCAGACTGGGACCACACTGGTGCATGCCCTAGGTTATTCCCTTACTTACTATCATGATATGCCCCACGGTCGAGCAAATGGAGTCTGCATGCAAGCTTACCTCGACTATACGATGGGAGTGGCACCAGAGCGTGTTAAGACTGTCTTAGAGCTATTGGAACTCGATTCGGTAGAGGCATTTGGTGAGCTGATGGATGCACTTTTCATTGACGAGGTCGGAAAAATCGAGTTGACGGCGGAGACCTTGGCTGCTTACGTAGATAAAGCGATGCAAACGAACAATATCCAAAATTCTCTCGGGGACCCTGTCGAATCGGATTTAAGCAAAATCCTATCAGCTAGCATAAAGTAGAAAAAGGGGTCCCTGACCCCTTTTTCGTCCCTAACTTAGCTTTCAGTGATGATACTCAGTACGTACCTGGCGGCGGCGGTAAGCTGCTCGACAGAAATCGCTTCCGATGTGGTATGTACGCCGGTATAGCCTACACCTAGAACCACTGAGGGAATACCGTGGGCATTGATGATGTTGGCATCACTTCCGCCTCCGGTGCTCTCGATGGAGGGTGTAACTCCGATGGCCTTGGCGGCTCTTATGGCTAGCTGAACGGCATAATCGTCCTCGGTCAAGCTAAAAGCACTATAGCTGTGATTGACATGAATGTCTGCTGTTACACCATAGTCAGAGCAGGCCTTGTTAAGGGCCGCAACCATGCTGTCCATCTGCTGGTCCAATTTGCCATTATCCCGGGAGCGGGCTTCTCCCTGCAACTCGACTTTGTCGGGTATGATATTGGTAGCGGCACCACCATGAATCACCCCGATATTGGCCGTAGTCTCGGGATCGATTCGCCCGAGCTTCATTTGGGTAATCGCCTGGGCTGCTACGAGGATGGCACTAATACCGTCTTCTGGTGCAACTCCAGCATGGGCTGCTTTGCCGTGGATGGTGGCCTTCAGTCCCTTTTGGGCTGGGGCGGCGGTTACGATCGTGCCGACATCTCCGGTGGCGTCTAAGAAGAAACCGGCCTTAGCTTGAAACTGACTCGGATCCACAGACTTTGCTCCATAGAGTCCCCCTTCTTCTGCCACGGTAAAGAGGACTTCGAGGCGTCCATGGGGAATCTTTTCTTCTTGGATTATGCGTACCGCTTCAAGGATTGCAACAATACCAGCCACATCGTCTGCCGCCAAAATGGTGGTGCCATCACTGGTGATTACACCATTTTTGAGTTGCGGTTTGATGCCTAAACCTGGCTGAACCCTATCCATGTGGGCACAAAATAGTAGGGGAGGAGCATCTTTTTGGCCCTCTAAAATGCCAATTACATTGCCTGCTGTGCCACCGATCTTCGTGGCGGCGTCGTCTTCGGAGACGACAAAACCCAGTGCCTCCATCTTCGCCTTGAGGGCATCTGCCATGAGTCTTTCGTCTTTTGAAGCGCTGTCGATTTTCACGAGTTCGAGAAATTCATCGACTAACCGTTGTTGATTTACTTCCATCGTATCAACCTCCTCATTAGTCATGGTTTTCAACAAGGGTAGAGAATTTCCTCCCCTTACACAATAGCGAAACGGAATGATAGCAATGGAGCATCTAGTAGGTCTTGTCTTACTCGCGGGAGAGTTGCTACTGACCTGTGGGGCCGAGATGTACAGGGTGGAGGAGACCATAGAGAGAATGGGCCTGGCCGCAGGCTTTGTTCAAGTGGAGGGCTTTGCGACCCCGACAGGCCTTTTTATCTCGCTCCATACCGCCGATGGGCGTGTCTATACGAGGGTACGTCGGATTCGGAAGTCCTTCAATAATTTGTCCACAATCGCCAAGGTTAACTCCTTGAGCCGAGCCTTCTCGGAAGGAACGGTCACAGTCGACCAAGTGGGTGAAGAACTAGAGAGGTTACGTTTGACGAGTGAGCCGGATACTATATGGTGGCAGCTGATTGGCGGCATTGGAGCTATGGCCTTTACCATGATTTTCGGTGGAAATTGGTTCGAGGGAGCAATTGCTGGTTTGACAGGTGCCTTGGTGCTGGTCTTGGTGGCCTGGCTGAATCGCCATCCCGTTCCAAAGGTACTTCAAGCCGCTATAGGTGGAATCGTGGCAGCTTGGCTAATTCTGTGGGTATCAAAGGTTCTGCCCATTGATCCTGATGTGACCACCCTCGGTGCAGTGATGGTGATGACCCCGGGCGTCGCTATGACCACCGCTATTCGTGACTTGCTCAGTGGAGAGCTTCTTTCGGGCTTGAGCAGAAGTGCCGAAGCCTTGGCGGTGTCTGTGGCCATTGCCACCGGTGTTGCCATTGTGATACGCTTGGGGGGACGTTAGTATGTTGATTCAAGCTATAATAGGCTTTATGGGTGCCATCACCTTTGCCTATATCTACCGAGCCCCAAGAGACCAGCTTGTTTATGCAGGTGTCGTTGGAGCCGTGGGCTGGACGATCTGCCTTGTAACAAGAGAGGCCTGGGGGGAGCTCGCCGGAGTATTCTTCGCTGCTACTTCTGTCGCCCTGTGTAGCGAGATTTTGGCTCGCAGGAGACATCAACCGGTATTGGTTTTTCTGATTCCAGGGGTAATTCCTTTGGTTCCAGGGGCCAAAGCCTATTTGACCATGTTAAGCTTTTTACAGCAAGACTATACGGAGGCAATTATCTTACTTGTTTCAACACTGTTGTTGGCTGGCGCGGTGGCGGCCGGTATCATCATCGCCAGTTCCGTCTTTAGGACATATTCCCGCGCCAAGCATGTCAGGAGGTAGAGTCATGGGAAACAAGCAAATCGTAGTGAAGGTTGCTGATCGAGAACTGAAAGTCGAAGCTGGCACCCTTGTGGGGCAAATTACTGAGCTCATCCCGGAATCGAAGGGGGCTGTGGTAGCTCGGGTGAATAATGACATTATGGGATTTCAATTTCCACTCACCGAGGACTGCACGATTCGGTTCTTACACACGGATTCTGAAGACGGGATGCGTGCCTACCGCGCTGGTCTTGTCTTTTTGTTTGTCAGGGCCGCTTTGGAGGTTATTCCTAATTGCACCGTTCATGTGAAGCATGCCTTGAGTAACGGCCTTTACGGCGAGATCGATCATACACATCCGGTCATTGAAAAGGATATCCGAGCCATTGAGGAACGTATGAGGGCCCTCGTTGAAGCAGACATTCCCTTTGAGAGGCGGATTGTGCCGAGGACAGAAGCAGAGCGGATCTACAGGGAACAGGGTTTCGAAGACAAGCTGCGGTTATTAGCCCAAAACGGTAACGAAGAAGTTGTTCTATACAACTTCGGTTGGTTTCATGACTCCTTGCGGACAATCATGGTACCCAGCAGTGGCTATTTGAAGTACTTTAAACTCCGCTACTATCTACCTGGCTTTATTCTAGAGTACCCCCGGAGGGCTCATCCGACCCAGATTACCGAATATGTGGAACAAGGCAAACTATTTAATGAGTTCTTCAAGGCAGAACGCTGGCAAGACAACATCTCTATTCCTACCGTACCGGCGTTGAATGATTGCATCAGGCAAGGTCGATTTGGTGACTTGGTGCGGATCTCAGAGGCGTACCATGAGAACCAAATTCGGGATATCGCCCAACAGATATCCAAGGAACGAGACCGACTGCGCATTATTTTGGTCGCCGGTCCATCCAGTTCGGGAAAGACTACCTTTGCACAGCGCCTAACCGTACAGTTACGGGTCGAGGGTGTCTGGCCGGTGGCAATTGGGCTTGACGACTACTTCGTTGATCGGCACTTGACGCCCTTGGACGAAGATGGCAATGCTGATTTTGAAGCCCTTGAGGCCATCGACATAGAACTTTTCAATGAACATCTGACCAAACTGATTCAAGGAGAAGAAGTCCAGCTGCCGACCTTCCATTTTCCCACGGGCACTAGGCAGTGGCACGAGCACAAGACACTTCGGGTTCGTTCCGATCAGCCGATAATTATTGAGGGGATCCATGGATTGAATGATAAACTGACGGCATCGATTCCCAAGGGGCGGAAGTTTAAGATCTATATTTCGGCCTTAACGAACCTCAACCTTGATTTTCATACCCGGATTCCTACCACAGATGTTCGTTTGCTGCGGCGTATGATTCGGGACAATCAGTTCCGGGGACATGACGCCCGGGCAACCATTGAGCGCTGGCCCTTGGTCACCCGGGGTGAGCAACGCCACATCTTCCCTTTCCAGGAAGATGCGGATGTGATGTTCAACTCCACCTTAATCTATGAACTACCTGTCTTAAAGCCTTTAGCGGTCGAGCTCCTAGAGAGTATTACCCCTGATGAACCTCAGTATTCTGAAGCAAGGCGGATGCTTCGCTTCTTGAGTCACTTTGTCTCTGTTGAGGACTGGTCGGATATACCATGCAACTCGTTGCTCCAGGAGTTTCTGGGAGGTTCCTGTTTTGAATAAATGTCAGGGGGTTACCCAATGAATGTTGTATTGGTGGCTTTGAATGCGAAGTACAGCCACTCGAGTCTGGCTTTGCGTTATCTGAAGCACTATCTTCAGCCCGAATTTCCCAGCGTGAAAGCGTTGGAGTTTAACATTAACCAGGATCCCGCGATGATGTTGACAGAGATTGTCGTGGAAAACCCTGATGTAGTTGGTTTTTCCTGCTACATCTGGAACATCGAGCTTATCCTGCCCCTGGTAAGTAACTTGCGAAAGGTGTCGCCCCACACCACCATTATCCTTGGTGGACCGGAGGTGTCCTTTGATACCGAACATTGGCTACAAAGCTACCCTGCTATCGACTACGTCATTGCGGGGGAGGGCGAAGAAGCACTGCGGCGCTTCCTAGAAGAGTGGAAACAGGTTGGTGGTAAGCTCGGTAGCGAGCAGCTCAGTAGCATTCCTGGCCTTGTCTTCAGGGAGGGAAGCGCAGTCATTTCGAATCCGCAGGAACTGATGGATTTGGCTAGCATTCCGCCGATTTACACTGGTGATCTGAGTGCACTACAGAACAAGATCGTCTACTATGAGACCACAAGGGGTTGTCCTTACTCCTGTGCTTACTGCCTCTCTTCGGTTATGGGCGGGGTGCGGAAGTTTCCCATGGAACGATCCCAAGAGGAATTGAGACTCCTAGCAGCCACTGGCGTTGAGCAGGTTCGCTTTGTCGATCGCACCTTTAATTATGATGCCAAACGGGCTTATGAGCTCTTACAATTCATGATCGAGCTCGACACGGAGACCCGTTTTCAGTTGGAAGTAAGCGGTGACTTACTGACACAACCGATTTTAGAGCTCTTGCAGAGTGCACCGGAGAATCGCTTTCAGTTTGAGATTGGGGTGCAATCCACGAATGAAGCGACGCTCGATAGGGTCACTCGCCGTTCTGATCTGGATAAACTGCAGGAGATTGTGGCATTTTTGAAGGAAAAGACAACGGTGAGGGTTCTCTTGGACCTGATTGCAGGCCTACCTGAAGAGGGCTTCTGGCGTTTTGGCGAATCTTTCGACTATGTCTATGCACTGAAACCCGATCGCATTCACCTCGGGTTTCTCAAGCTCCTGCGGGGTTCAGCCCTGAGGGAGGAGGCTGAGAACTTCGGCTGCATGTACACCGAACGTGCCCCCTACGAAGTACTAGGCACGGACCATCTTTCGTACCGGGAACTTGCCCGACTGAAAGTCATTGAAGATCTGGTCGATAAGTTCTATGGTACGCGCTTTGAGCGTTCTTTAGAGTACCTCTGCCGAGAGGGGCGCTCGCCCTTTGGGTTTTTCAACGACTTAGCTGAGAAATGGGAAGCGAAAGGTTACCATCTGCTCAATCATTCTCTAGGAGGTCTTTATCAAATTCTTTGGGAACTTTATGGTGTAGAATCAGAAGGTTCCCACCCCGATCTCTTGCCCTGGCTCTGTTATGATTTTCGTCTCAACGAGGCACGTCAGATGACCCCCGCATGGATGGGGGGGCGCCAGGATCGGACTCTGGAAAATGAGCTGATTCAGTCCGGTCGGATTTATGAGCTTCTGCCAGGGCTTGAAGAACTAAGACCCCGGGAAATTGGACGCCGGATTTTCGTTGAGACACTGCACTTTGCCAGTGGCACAGAGCGTCTGCTCTTCTACTTTCCTCCGGGAAGTACGGTAGCGGTAGCCCGGGTCTTTCCGTTAGAGTAGGCTGGCCTTTTGTAAGCCAATGGTATGCCTGTAATGGCCGCAGTTTGCTCATCAAGGGAAACTAAGTCAAGGGCGTTGACTTGGTGGAGTGCATGCTTGCCTAGAGCGCGCACTCCTTCTTTAATTTCCTCATTGCAGGAGATGAGATAGTTTCCGAGGTTCTTCCCGCCCTGTACAGGATTGAACTTCTTGGCGACCTTCCCACCATAAAGGGCTAGCTGCGTTGGTGGCTCCCAAGGTACGGCTTTGAGGCTTTGGGTGTGACTGGCGGCAAAAAGAACCATGGTGCCAAGGTATATGGCGTCAGCCCCGAGGGCTAGAGCCTTGAGACATTGCCCTGGGGAAACGAAGCCACCTGAAACAATGAGACTGACTTGTCCTTGTACCCCACGGTCCCGAAGATGCTTGACGGCTCGTGGAAGCCCCATAATGGTGGGTAAGCCAAAGTCGTCCTGCAAAATGGGAGGCGCCCCTACCGATGCGCCTTGGGCACCTTCGAGGGCGAAAAAATCTACGCCCGCCTCAAGGCACAGGTCCATTTCTCGTTCCAGATTGTTTGTAAAGCTAAACTTCACTCCCACTGGGACTCCGCCCCCAGCTTCCCTCAGGAAGTGGACCACCTTGGGGAGATCCTTAGACTCTCTGAGAGGTGGTAGCTCTGTCTTGATTAGGTGGGGATAGGGAACCTGTTTCGCTCCTGCAGTTGCACCTTGGCCCAACTGGAGCTCGATGGCATCGGCTTGAGTGAGCATCTCATAGGTCCGATAAAGAGGGGTTCTAGGGTACTGGACGATCAGACGGTCTGCCAGGGTTCGTTCTTGCGGCAAGAAGGGACCTTCGCCAGTATTTGTAGCGGTTCCAGCCAAGGATGCGCCCCTGGCAAAAGCGTATTTCATACCGGCTGAAAGCGCGGTTTTATAGGCCATCCCGGAGACAATCAACGGCGTCTCAATGCAAAGAGGTTTCGCTGCTTGAGGACCAATGACAACCCTGGTATGTACAGGAATTGTATGGGGAAGGGGTTGGCGGTCTAAGTGCGAACCTACAAACATGAGACCATCAAAGTCAACGAACTTGCGGGGACTGCCTAAGGGGCGCTGCAACACTTCCGCACGTTCGGAGCGTAGATTGGTTTCTAGGATGTTTTGAATGCCAGTTCGTTTCGTGGCGGTTACAAGTTCGGCCAGATTCTCCCCGTAGGGATCTGTCATCATGATCTCGATGGCTAGCCGGCTCAACCCAGTTACGAGGAAGCGCGAGCCCCAAAATCCACCCATAAGACCGAGGATTCCTGCGAATACTTTTGATGAAATCTTTGCCAGAAGAACACCTCCAGATCAGAGTGCTTAGGAAGGAATCAGCTTCAGTTTTGTAGTAATAAGGTAGCGATAATTGAGCTTTAGAGAGTTGTGGTCTTTGTGGCAAATGTGAATGTGACAATCAAGGATGTTGCTCGACAAGCAGGGGTTTCCCCCTCCACGGTGAGCAGGGTGATCGCAGATCATCCTCGCATCAGTCCCGATACGAAAGAGAAGGTTCGGGCCATCATGAATGAACTTGGCTACTATCCAAATGCCATCGCCCGGAGTTTGGTGAACCAAACCAGCAACAGCATTGGGGTGATTCGAGCACGTTTGACGGAAGAAAATTTCGCTAATCCCTTCTTTCCCGCGGTGATTCAAGGCATTTCCTCTGTGGCTTATAAACACCGTTTGAGTTTGGTGCTGTCCACAAGCAAGACCTTTCAACAAGAGGATGAAGAGTGCTTAGATCTCCTCAGGCAACGTAGGGTTGATGGGGTTATACTCTTAGCTTCTCATAGGGAGGATCAACTTATACCACGTCTGCGTAAGGATGGGTTTCCCTTTGTGCTGATCGGTCGTTACGAGGGCCAAGAAGAGATAAACTGGGTCAATAACGACAATATTGAAGATGCAAAGACAGCTGTTCGGTACTTGTTGGACAAGGGACATCGCCGCATTGCCTGCTTAGATGGTGATCCGAGGTATGTCGTGAGTATTGACCGGCTTTCTGGCTACAAGAAGGCTTTTATCGAACAGAACCTAGAGGTTCCCGTGGGTCTGGTAGAACACTCGGAGTTCTCTGTGGAGGGAGGATACCAGGCGACCTTAAGACTTCTGCAACGAGATCCTAGTTTTACAGCGCTTTTTGCAGTTGATGATTTGGTAGCTATCGGTGCCATGCGCGCTCTACAAGAGCGAAACATCCAGGTTGGAAATGAAGTGGCCGTGGTTGGTTTTAACGACACGATTTTGGGAGCTTGTGTACAACCTGCCTTGACATCGGTCCATGTGCCCATCTACGAACTTGGCCAAATTGCCGTTCAGATGTTAGTGGCACAACTCTACGGTTCCGGGGTGTTTCCCCATCATCAAATGCTCCCTGCCAGCTTGATAGTGAGGGATTCCGCCTAGGGGGAGAAGGGTAGGTGGTTGTGTTGATGGCAAGGCCATTAAGAGTGGGAAAGTATAAGCTTGGGGCACTCATAACACTCTCAATCTTGGTCAGTGTTAGTGGATATGTTCAGGCAGAGAGTTTCGCGTTTCTTGATCCTGCCCAGCTGTATAGTACCTTCATTCCCGATGGCTGGGTCTTCCAGGCTCATCATAGTACCACCCAATTGGCGGTCTTTTATGGGGAAGGTGAGTTCGATCTTCTATATTTTGAGTCCCTAGGTGAGACCACCTATGTGTCTGTTAAGGAGCTCGCAGAGCGTTCTTTAGACCTATATGTATCACCTGGTGGACTTGGAGAGTTCCGTTTGGAAAGGCCGCTTCAGGCGGTCAATGTTGCTGGCCAGTGGGGTTTAGCCTGCGGTTACAGCTATGTTGATGCTAGAGGCAATCATCTCAACGAATACCGCGTCTTTCTCTTGTTGCCTGGTAATGAAGGCTTCTCGATTGCAGTCAGCAGTGATCAGCCTTCGATCATAGACGGGTCATTTCTCGGGGATATTTTGGCTCACTGGCGGTGGTTGTTTTGAGAAGGAACATAGTCTGCAGGCAATTTGTTGCTGTGATGTTAGTCGTCTTCCTTGTCGGCCTATCTGCCCCATGTGGGCAGGCTCGATCACTCGCACCTTCCTTTGAGGGTAGCTTGGGAAGGGGGGCACTACCAGAAGTCCTGAAGAAATATGGAGGAGTATACCATTTGCCTGTCCACAAACGTTTGTGGGTAGATGAGGTGTTTTCCCGGCTTGTTTCTGTGGCGCAAAGGGATGACTTAGAGTATACTCTAATAGTGCTGGATTCCTTGGAACTCAATGCCTTCGCTCTGCCGGGGGGCTATGTCTTGATCACCAGAGGTTTGGTCCATGCCATTGGTGAGGACGAGTCGAAACTGGCTGCAGTCCTAGGACATGAGATCGCTCACGTAGAGCTTAAGCATGGGGTGAATGCAGTCTTTCGCCAAATGGGGCTCACCGTCCTTGTAGAGGTAGGAATGATGGCCCTGGAAGTGGCATCCGCAGATCTTCTCCGCATGGCCGGCGCTACCCTTTTGCAGCTTCTCAATTTGGGATGGGGTCGTGAAGCGGAATATGAGGCAGATCTGTATGGTCAAGCCCTAGCCATAAAGGCAGGTTTTGATGGTGCAGGAGCCGTGGGCGTCCTTGATGATTTTTTCCTGTCGTCTTCAGAAGATTTGCCAATGAAGGTTTTTCGTACACATCCCGATAGTATCAAGAGAAGAGATCGACTGGCAGCGAACATGGTCTCTTTTTGGGCTACGCCAGTACCTATTGGAGATCGGGATTTGCTAGAAAGATTGGATGCTGGCAGGAATTCCAAACAAGATGAGCGAAAAAGTGATCCCAAAGACAGGTACGCAGTACGAATTGACCAAAACCAAACCGGTTTAGAGGTCTTCCATCAAGATGAGGGTCGCACTGTGGCGACCGAAAGGTGGCTAGAGAACGCTCGGGCCAAGGATTTTTCTTGGTCTCCCCTCGGCCAGTATTTGGCGGTGCTTGTGGACGATGATTCCCAAGAGCAGCTTTGGATTTGTGATCGCCGGGGACAGGTGGTACGAATCATCCCTCTTCCGGGAAAGAGGGTTACTGATCTGAGCTGGTCGCCTGAGGAGAAGCAACTGGCCATCAATGTCGCTGGGCCCAATGGCCCTGAGGTCTTGGTGACCTATGCGAAAGCTGATGTACTTTTTTCTATCGGAGGCGAGTTTTCTGGTGATGTCAGCCTCTGGCTTGACACGGGGCTCTATTTTGCCCAAGGCCACACTTGGTATCATACTTGGGGACCGCAAGTTACACCTGTTAAGATACCGAGTCCGGTACCTCGGGTGTTGCAGAGGCAGAGAATTCTCTCGCCGCAGGTGATTAAAGAAGGCAATACGATTCGTCTCACTAGACCATCTCTCACTATACCGTAAAAGGAGACTATTCATGCACCTATTAGTCACGTGGCAGGACCTTTCTGATAAGGATTTGCAGCAGATTGAGGAGAAAACGGGAGCTACGATTCTAAAAGGGTTTACCGAGGAAGAGGCACGGGAATATGCTCCCCAGGCCGATGTGATTTTGGGTGGGTTCGGTGCCGCTTCGGTCTTGGAAGCAGCGGTCAAGTGTCGTTGGATGCAAACTCCCTTTGCTGGAGTAGAGTCTATCTTGGCAGCTAAATGGGGAAATCCAGAGATGATCCTCACGAATGGCCGAGGCAGTTTTGGGCCGAACATCAGTGAACATGTCTTAGGTCTCATCCTTAGTTTTAATCGAGGACTCCACCTGGCACGAGATCAACAGAACCAGAGAGTCTGGCAACCCCGCTTGCCAATTCCATTTAGAGAGTTGACTGGCTCCACAGTAGGGATTCTAGGTTTTGGAGATATCGGGCGCCATGTGGCGAAACGGTTAGCGCCGTTTGACTGTAAGGTAGAGGGGTTTCGTCAGCACCCTTCAGAGGGTGTTCACGGGCTGGATGAGTTTGATTCGTTCCTTCCAAGCTTGGATTACCTCGTTTGTGCACTGCCTGAGACGTCGAAAACCATCGGTTTCTTGCACAAGGATCGGCTCCGGCTTCTGCCAAAACAGGCTATCGTGGTCAATGTGGGTAGGGGAAGCCTCATTCCCACAGATGATTTGATTCTCGCATTGGAGGAAAAGTGGATCTCGGGGGCCGCTCTCGATGTAACTTCGCCAGAGCCACTGCCCAAGGAGAGTCCCCTTTGGACTATGCCCAATGTGATTATTACCCCTCATAATAGTGGATTTACAGCCCATCTCAAAAAGAGATCACTCCAGACCTTCTTTGCAAACTGGCAACATTTCGTCGAGACGGGGCAACCCCAGATTAACCTGGTTTCTGCTTCTTTAGGATACTAAATGGCAAAGAAAAAAGCACCTTCCGAGGAAGGCGCCTATCATTAGGAAGCAGAAGTATCGCTAGCGCTTTTTGAATCGCTTTTGCTATCATTGATGTAAAACCCAGACCCTTTGAATATTATGCCGACGGACTTGCTAATCAGACGCTGAACCGGGCCATCGCAGGTTGGGCAATGGGCAAGTGGATTGTCCTTAATACTTTGTTGTTGCTCGAAGTGACCACACTTGGCACACTTGTATTCATAGATAGGCATGCGGCAACCCTCCTTTCAGGGTAACTGGTGAACGCAGGGTGTTCACCAAACCATTGTACAACTTGTGGGATATGAGTGCAACCTGATAAGGCCAAATTTGAGTGAGGAGTCGTTAGACATGAAACGTTATTCATTAATTTACACTGCACTTATACTGGTTTTTGTGTTATCTAGTCTGGTTTCAGCCATGAGTTTGCCTGGAACCATCCAGCTTGATTTAAGTCAACCTCCCGCTACTGAGGAGAAGGAAAAAGACCCGGTGTTAGAGAAGTATCATGAGGTGATGAATGAGATTTCCATCTCTGATGAAGCCGCTGAGGTAGTAGAGAATATCAGGAAGGCCGTAGAAGGTATTAAGACCATCACCATGGATGTGGAAGTCACCGAAATTCGGGGCCAGCGCCTGGAAAGGGTACTCGTTCACCTTTTGGCCAGCGTAGAAGATGTGATAGCAAGAATCGAGTTTCTTGAACCCAGTGCTATGCGTGGCCAAATTCTAGTGGCAGAGCAAGAGAAGATGGAAGTCCGTATTTACCAGCCGATTAACAACCAAATTGCTGTTCGAGGATTAGAAGATGCCAGCAAGGAAGTTTTGTCAACCTTAAGTATCGCCGATCTCAACACCTTCTTTGACTTTTCCGAGTATACCGTGGAAGTGTTGGACGCCATTGAAACAGACGGGGTCACAGCCTATCGCTTGGAGGTTCTGACCGAGGATGAGGTTCTACATGTAAGTGTCAAGAGTGACACTTGGTTTCCCCACGAAATCGCAGTGGTAGAAGGGGAGCCGCCTGGAACCTTAGTCATTTCTAATGTAGTCATAGATCCGGATCTGAGTTCTGAAACGTTGACTAACCTGCCCAAGGCAAAGGAAGTTCGGATGTAAGGGAGTGGTGGTCATTGGGTTCTAGATCCCGTATTCTACTCATTATTTGCACAATTGGGATCCTAGTGCTAGGCTCTGCTAGTAGTATGAGGGCCTTTCGTATTGAAGATATGCCCTTCGGTTTCGGATCAGAGGGTTGGCAGGCTGGGTTAGGGTTGAGCCAAGAGACCATACGATCCCTGGGTTTGTTTGGGTACGAAAAAACTGGTATAGGTGGTTACCTGACACATTTAGACGGAAACGATGAAGCCTCAAGCTGGTTTGGCGGACATAGGCAGGTTTACATGGGTAATGTTGGTTATACTTTGGAGCTCTTTGCCGGTAATACTAGGCGGCCGATCTTATCTACCTTTATGACTGCTGCTGACCCACATGTAGGGGCTTATGGCGAGTTTAATCGCATGTATGGTGAGGTCGGGCATGGCCTGGCTGGTACCGCCCAGCTGTTCGTAACAGAGTTGGGTGAGTTCGAATACAGTATCAGTCCTTATATTCAGTTTACGAGGCAAGGGATCTGGCGGTTTTCCTTATCCCTGGGCACCGACTTTGGCTTGGGTATGTCCTACGCAGAGCCAACGGAGCGGTTGAAGCTCGATATTATGTTAGTCAATGAGGGAGTCAGTTTTCATGTCCTGTTGTCTATGACAGAACTGCCCATGACCCTTGGTGTGGGGATGACCCAAGATCAGCTGCAAGCCTTTGTGCGGTATTTGTTTTAGGGCGGAGAGTTAAATGGGGGCGTGACTATGCCCTCATTCATCGCGTAAGTGGGGGATTAAATTGCCGATGCATGTAGTCTTAGTAGAACCAGAAATCCCGGCTAACACCGGTAACATAGCACGTCTTTGTGTGGCCACAGGATCGTCACTCCATCTGATTCGACCTTTAGGGTTTTTCCTCACTGATCCAAAGCTCAAACGAGCTGGTTTGGACTATTGGGATCACCTGCAACTGTACACCCATGACTCCTTTGAAGACTTTCTTTCGAGAGCGAAGCCAAAGCGAATGTTCTTGGTGGAAACAGGGGGACGTCGCCTCTACTCTGAGGTCGAGTACCAGGCAGGAGACTACCTGGTCTTCGGTAGTGAGACCAAAGGATTAGCAGAGGGAATTATGGAACGTTATAAGGATTCTATCCTTACTCTGCCTCAGCAGAATGTGCGTTCCCTTAACCTGGCAAATACTGTATCCATCATTGTCTATGAAGCCTGGCGTCAACTAGGATTCGTTGATCCGAATTATCAATCGTAGGCAGGAATCAACCCGCCTGACAAGAATACATAGGAACGTACAAGGCAGAAAACTCAAGGGTCCTCGTGCAATGCCAAGAAAGTGGTGTAGCACGGGGTACTATTTGCCCGGGAGTTTGCCATGTATCACCCTAACTGTTCTACGGTGGGCAGCATAAAAATTACAGAGTGTGAGGTGATTTGATACATGCGACGAGTAGGATCGTTTTTCGGAGGAATCTATCCGAAGAGCGCCAAGGCAAGTACTGCAGGAACTCCCATTCAGCTTCTAGGCGCACCAGAAACCTTGGTGGTACCGCTACTACAGCATAGTGGCGTAGAAGCCAAGCCAGTTGTGGCAAAAGGTGACGAAGTGTTGAAGGGACAGTTACTTGCTGAAGCAGGTGATGCATTGAGCGCTCCCGTACACTCGCCAGTATCAGGCAAGGTAGTAGCGATTGAACCAAGGGCTCATCAATCGGGTCATTCTATTACAGCTATTGTAATAGAAAACGATGGTAACGACACCTGGGTGGAAAGAAAGGGACATCCAGATCCGGTGCAACTTGATAGCAAGACTATCCTTGACCGCATCAGAGAAGCCGGTATCGTCGGTATGGGTGGGGAAGGCTATCCGACAGCTGAAAAGTTGAATCCACCAAAGGGCATTACTCCCGATTATTTAATTATTAATGGTTGTGAATGTGACCCCTACTCCACTTGTGATTTACGGGTCATGATAGAATACGCCGAGGATGTCATCTTGGGTGCGAAGCTTATGGCCAAAGCGTCAGGTGCTCGGAAGGTTGTTATTGCCCTTGGGAATAACACACCAGAGGCTTATGCAGCCATCAAGGCTAAGGCCGGTTCCATTGAGGTTGTGACCCTACCTGCTAGATATCCAAACGGCGGAGAACGGCAAGTAATCCAGTCCGTTACAGGTAAAGAGGTACCAAGTGGTGGGCTTCCCCATCAAGTCGGCGCCTTAGTTGTGAACGTAGCAACCGCAAGAGCAGTAGCACTTGCTTTGCGCGATGGTGAACCTCTAATTTCCCGTGTTGTGACCATCACTGGACAGCCTCTATCGCAGCCAGGTAACTATTTGATTCCAATTGGAACACCACTTGAGCATGTGGTTCAGACGATTAGTGGGTTTGGCCAAGAAGTGAGTAAGGTTGTCGTAGGCGGAGCCATGATCGGTGGGGCACAGTTCGATCTGCAGACACCCGTGACGAAGACGGCAACTTGTGTTATCGCCTTTGCTCCAGGGGAAAATACTACACCTGATGCCATGCCTTGCATTCGATGTGCACGCTGTGTTGACGTTTGTCCAGCCAATTTGTTGCCTTTGAAACTTGAGGCCTTTGGCCTTAACGAGCGGTTTGATGATGCTCGGGAGTTCGGTGCTCTAGACTGCATTGAATGCGGGGCATGTGAATACATCTGTCCATCGAAACGGCCTCTCTTGCAATACATCCGTTTTGCCAAAATGGAGATTGTTGCTCGAGATAAAATATCAAGTTAGAGGAGGGTGGGGCAATGGATGATTTGAAATTAGTTGTTTCGCCGTCTCCCCATATTCGGGATAACGATACGACGGAGAAGGCAATGTTCGCTGTTCTAGTTGCACTACTTCCGGTGATTGCTGCATCGATTTACTTTTTTGGCTTGGATGCTGTGCGCCTTGTGCTCCTCTCGGCCGCGGCGGCGATTGCCACAGAGGCGATCTTCCAACGTTTGCGTAAGCAACCGATTCGTGTCGGAGACGGAAGTGCTCTGGTTACAGGTGTGCTCTTAGCTTTGATTGTACCACCGAGCCTACCAAGCTGGATGATGATCTTGGGTGCAGTCTTTGCCGTTGCCATTGGCAAGATGATTTTTGGCGGTCTGGGACAGAACCCATTTAACCCAGCCCTGATCGGAAGGGCCATTCTGGCGGTGTCATTCGTTACCGCCATGACTGCAAGTTGGGTCCCTCCGGTTGACACATTTACCTCTGCTACGCCTCTGATGCTTGGCGAGGGTGCAGTGAGCATACCGGATCTATTCTTCGGATCTGTTGCAGGTTCTTTAGGCGAGACCTCGGCTTTGGCCATTCTTCTCGGTGGCATTTACCTCTTTTATCGAGGTTATCTAGATTACCGGGTTCCTGTCGGCATTTTTGGGGCTGTAGTCGTTATGGCATTGGCCACAGGGCAAAGTCCGGTCTTCCATTTGTTGTCTGGTAGTGTCATGTTTGGTGCGATCTTTATGGCCACTGATCCAGTCACATCGCCTATCACGAAGATGGGTCGCTGGATCTTCGGTGTCGGCATTGGTCTTATCATTATGTTGATTCGGACGTGGGGAAGCCACACAGAAGGCGTAGTCTATGCTATTCTCCTGATGAATGCTGCAACTCCGCTGATTAATCGTTGGACTCGTCCTCGAATCTATGGTCAAGGGGTGAAGATGAGTGAATGAATCCCTTAGAATGGTCGTTGTGCTAGCAATCATTGGCATGGTTTCTGCGGGTATTTTGTCTGTGGTTTACGGGACTACAAGTGTTATAATTGAAGAGAACGCTGCCCGTGCCTTAGAAAGCGCCGTCTACGAAGTGCTGCCAGGAACTGCCAGTGTTGAAATCATTAGACGACAGGCGAATGAACTGCGTGTTGATGATCCAAAAGAAATGCGGGAAGCAGAGCAGGAGACAACACTAATTTACCAGGGTCTCGATGCTCAAGGAAATGTACTTGGTTATGCTTTTGTTGGCGAGGCTAATGGATACGGTGGCGTGATCCGACTCTTAGTTGGTGTTGACGAAGCCACGGATCAAATTCTCAATGTTAAAGTCTTATCCCATAGTGAAACTCCAGGTCTAGGTGACCGGATTGAAGGAGAAGGTTTCCGTAATCGCTTTGTAGGTAAGACGGTGGAAGATCCCATTACTATTGGTCAAGACATTGATAACCTCTCTGGGGCCACTGTATCTGCAACGGCAGCAACCGATGCGATCCGCCGAGGCTTGAGTGAAGCGTTAGCAGCTTATAGGGGAGGAGAATAATTATGTGGAAGGACTTTGTGCGCGGTTTGTGGGCAGACAACCCCACATTCCGGCTGAATATTGGTCTTTGTCCCGTTTTGGCCGTGACAGTCAGTGCCCTAAATGGACTTTCCATGGGTCTGGCAACGACCCTGGTCTTAATTTGCTCAAGTGCTCTAATCAGTCTCTTGAAGAACCTGATTCCTGCGAAGGTTCGAATTCCAGCCTTCATCATTGTGATTGCGACCTTTGTAACGATCGTGGATCTGGTTATGCATGCTTATCTACCAGACTTGCATAGTGTGCTTGGCCTGTTTATTCCTCTCATTGTGGTAAACTGTATTGTATTAGGGCGTGCTGAAGCCTTTGCTGCGAAACACTCTGTGCTTCGCTCCGCTGTTGATGGAATCGGTATGGGCCTTGGCTTTACCTGGGCGTTAACCTTGCTTGGTGCCATTCGTGAACTTCTTGGCTCTGGTTCGTTATTTGGTATGGCTCTTCTGCCAGAAGGAGCCACAACACTGGGTATCATGTCCTTACCACCTGGAGCTTTTATCACACTGGGTCTATTGATGGCCATGATGAACATGATTACTGCCCGGCAAAAAAAGACGGCTAGCTAGGAGGAGACATCCATGAGTTTGTTTACTATTTTACTCAGCGCACTGCTTGTCAACAACTTTGTCTTAGTGCGTTTCTTGGGAATTTGTCCCTTTATGGGTGTTTCCAAGGACGTTGATTCGGCCATTGGGATGGGGTTAGCTACGACCTTTGTTATGGTTGTTGCCGCCGCCGCCACATGGCTCATCCAATGGTTTATCTTAGAACCACTTGGATTACCGTTTTTACAGACACTCTCCTTTATCTTGGTCATTGCATCCATGGTTCAGTTGGTGGAAATGTTCTTGCATAAGACCAGTCCTGGTCTATATCGGGCTATGGGTATTTTCCTACCCTTGATCACAACCAACTGTGCGATTCTTGGCTTTGCGATCATGGGAGTGCAAAATTCCTATTCTTTCATTGAGACCGTGATTTTTGGACTCGGTGCAGGCCTTGGCTTTACCCTGGCCTTGATGCTTATGGCAGGTATTCGTGAAGAGATGCAGTTTGCAGATATTCCCAAACCTCTGAGAGGTGTTGGTATTGCATTTATTGTTGCCGGCCTATTGTCTCTAGCCTTTGGAGGCTTTGCCGGACTTGTCTAGTCTAGTTAGGAGGGGTTTTCATTGAATACTACGATTGTTTCCCTCGTTAGTATGGGTGCTATGTCGGCTCTATTCGCCTTTGGGCTGGCTATAGCTTCCAAGAAGTTTCATGTGGAGACCGACCCCCGGGTTCAAGAGATTGAAGAAGTGTTACCTGGGGTAAACTGCGGGGCCTGTGGCTTTGCTGGATGTAGCGCCTTCGCGGAAGGTGTTGCTGGTGGCGAGGCACGAGTCAACGGCTGTCCTGTAGGCGGTGCCGCAGTGGCGAAGTTGGTTGCGGCCATTATGGGTGTCGAAAGTGACGGCCTCAAGCGGAGAGTAGCCCAAGTATTGTGCAAGGGCGGTCATACCGAAGCCAAAGAGCGGGGCGGTTATGATGGGCCAAAGGATTGCCGAATTGCCCATGCTACCCAGGGCGGCGATAAGGCCTGTTCCTATGGATGCCTAGGCTATGGTTCCTGTGTTGCGGCCTGTCAATTTGGCGCTATGTATATGGACGAGAACGGTCTACCTGTTGTCATCGAAGAAAATTGCACCGCATGTGGTAAATGCGTAGACGCCTGTCCCCGAGATATTATCATGCTCGTTGATGAGGAACAAGGTGTGCATATTCGCTGCCGGTCACTTCTCACCGGTCGCTTTGTAAGACAGGTCTGTTCGGTGGGTTGTATTGCATGTCAACGTTGCGTGAAGGTTTGTCCTACCGGTGCCATCTATATGGAAGATAATCTAGCGCGCATTAATTATGATAAGTGTACCAACTGTCAGGCCTGTGTCGAGGTATGTCCTATGAATACCATCGACTGGCAGGAAGGCAAGGGGATTTTGGACAAAGTTGCTGTTGGTTAAGGGAGGATTTCTGTGAGTGGGCATGTCAATAGAGGGCACTCGTTCGTAGTATTTGTTGTACTCATTGGTGTCGGTTTAGTCACACTTCTGGGCTACTATTTCGGGTATGTACCGTATCTTCAAGCAGGTAGCACAAGTACGCAGAAGACAACCCTACTCATGGACACTGTTGTTGACATTCGCGTGGACGGGCGAAATCCTGAGGTATTGATTGAAAACGTCTTCGACACGGTGGAAGACCTTGAGGGAATGTTGTCCCGTTTCATTGCGGACAGTGAGATTTCGGAGATTAATCGCAGGGCTGGCCAGTGGGTGAAGGTTAGCCCCCTCACCCTAGAGGTGATTGAGCTCGGTCTAGAACTGGGAGCTTTGACTGGTGGAGCTTTTGATATCACCATTGGGGCTGTTTTAGATCTATGGGGATTTGGGTCAGGGGAGTATTATGTACCTACCGAAGAAGAACTTCAGTCTGTCCTGGCAACAGTTGACTACAGGAACGTTGAAGTAGACAAGGGCAAAAGCCAAGTTCGGATTCCCCGTGGTACTGTCCTTGACTTGGGGGGAATTGCCAAGGGTCATATCGTCGATCAGGGTATTCAGATCTTGCGTAATGCCAGAGTCGAACGGGCCTTTATCAATGCCGGTGGTGACATTTCTGCCATTGGACGTCGCCAGGATAATCAGGCCTGGCGTGTGGGCGTTCAAGACCCTGAAAATCCTTCGGAGATTCGTTTCATTCTTCCCCTAGATGATCAGAGTGTTGTAACTTCAGGCGATTATCAGCGCTTCTTCACCTATGAAGATGTGCGTTATCATCATATTATCGACCCCCGGACAGGCTACCCAGCACGGGGAGTTACAAGTGTCACGATTGTAGGCGATAACTCCGCTACCTGCGATGCTTTATCCACAGCCGTTTTTGTGTTAGGATGGAAGGAAGGACGCGAGTTAGTCGAACGCGTCCCAGATGTGGAAGCAATTATCGTGAGTTCCACCGATGTCTGGATTTCCCCAGGCTTGGCGAAGGTGGTAACTCGGTAGGAAGGGAGTGAGCCGCATGTATGATGTGGCGATCATTGGAGGTGGGCCAGCTGGCCTATCTGCAGGCATTTATGCAGCAAGAGCGAATTTGAAGACCGTCATTGTTGAACGGGGCCTCTATGGCGGGCAAATGCAAAACACCCTAGACATTGAGAATTATCCGGGTTTCGAGAATATAGAAGGACCACAGCTTTCAGAGCATATGTACAACCAAGCCCTCAAGGTTGGCGTGGAGTGGAAATATGGTGATGTGACCAGCGTTGAGCTCGAGGGGCAACCCAAGTTGCTCAAGTTTGGCGATGAGGTTTTGCAGGCCAAGAGCGTGATCATTGCCAGCGGAGCGACCCCCCGCCCATTAGGAGTTCCTGGCGAGGCTGAGTTCACCGGACGTGGGCTGTCGTATTGTGCAACCTGTGATGGTGCTCTCTATAAAGGCGCTGATGTGGCTGTAGTTGGCGGCGGAGACTCTGCTATCAAAGAGGCTTTGCTCTTAACTCGCTATGCCAGCACCGTGACGGTGATTCACCGCCGAGACGCTCTCCGGGCCACCGGCATCTTGCAGAATCGGGCCTTTGCCAATTCGAAGATCAGGTTTAAATGGGATTCGGTTGTCGAGCGCGTTGAGGGTGATACTCGCGTCAACGGAGTTCTGATTCGTAATGTGAAGGACAACTCCAACGAAGTACTGGCTGTTAAGGGTGTCTTCATCTATGTTGGCGTGGATCCCGTCACAGACTTCCTGGCAGGAAGCAAGGTCCTTGACGATGAGGGGTACATTCCCACTGGATTTGACATGGCGACATCGATTCCCGGAGTGTTTGCAGCAGGAGATGTGAGGGCAACCTCTATTAGGCAGATCATTTCTGCCGCAAGCGAGGGAGCGACCGCAGCTCTGCACGCTTATGATTTTGTGGAATCACTCAGCAACTGATTAGGATAAATTTTCCCTCCCCGGCCGATACTATCTCCATGAGGCCGTGGGAGGTATTTTTATGCGCGTAATCCGAAGATGGTTTATCCATGCATTGGTGATCTTAATGCTCATCGCCCCTGCAGTAGCAGAAGCTCGCCTGCTCAGGCGCGGCATGCGGGGACAGGATGTCCTTTCTCTCCAGCACATACTCGTTGATCTAGGGTATGATCTGGTCCTGGATGGTGCCTTTGGCTCGGAGACAGAGGACGCCGTAAGAAGCCTTCAAGCCGCTATGGGGCTCACAGTCGATGGTCTCGTCGGCGAAAAGACCCGGGACAAGCTTGCAGAGCTCCAGGCCAGCATTGTGCTTCACACCGTCCAGAAGGGGGATAATTTGACAAAGCTGGCCAAGGAATATGACACAGTGGTGCGGAACATCATCCTCTATAACGGCCTCAAAGACCCGGATCATATCCTACCTGGCCAGGTCCTTTACATTCCCACCAACAGTGTACCCGCCCTGGGGCTCTTGCCCCTACGGAGAGTGACGATGCAGTGGCCCGTAGAGGGACGCATTAGTTCTGGCTATGGGTATCGTACTCATCCGGTCTCGAACACCAAGCATTTCCATGGTGGGATCGATATCGTTGCACCCGAAGGGACCAAGGTCCAAGCGGCCGCTTCAGGCAAGGTATTAAGCGTGGGGAACCGAGGTAACTATGGTTTGTCGGTGGTGATAGAGCATGCAGGTGGTGTCACAACCTGGTATGGTCATGTCTCCAAGGTCTCGGTAAAGGTCGGCGAACAGGTAAAACAGGGTCAAACCATTGCCCTAGTGGGTAGCACTGGCCTTGTCACTGGACCGCACCTGGATTTTCGGATCAAAATAGGGGACCAGACTGTGGACCCCTTGGAATGGCTACCTTGATAGTGCCGGGCTATTTGATCAGGTGACTGAGGGATTGCAGAAGATCTTCAACTGCCTCCATACTTCCATCATCATCGAGGGCTTGCTGAATGCAGGCCTTGGAGTGCGTTGTGAAAATCGCCTTTGCAACTCCGCCCAAGGCGGCTCGAGCGGCAGCCACCTGTGTTAGGATTTCGCTACATGATTGCTCCTCTTCTACCATGCGCTGCAAACCCCGCACCTGACCTTCGATTCGTTTTAAGCGCTGAATCAACTTTGCTTTCTCCATAGTCTAGCCAAATCTCCCTTCGCCCTGATCATACTTGGTCTTTTCCCCAGTGTCAAATGCTTCGCCTGCCGCAAGGAAAAAGCAGGACTTAAGGCGAAAGATACAGGGGAGGTGATGGAATATGATCGCTTGTGTACAGATGAAGCTGCGTGCTGAGGATTATCGTAGCGAGGAGAGTTTCAGAGCCAGAATCATGGAGATCTGTGCTCAGGTTCGGGAAGTAAGTGGAGATGAACAGCTTCTCATTGTCTTTCCGGAACATATAGGCACATTCTGTCTTTTGTGCAATGCCCCAGAGAGGGTCTGGTCGCAAAAGACCTTTGCTCAAGCTAGCGCAGCTCTGCTTCTTAAGCATGCTCCCCGAGTGCTCCATCACATGCTTGTCCACCGGGTATCTCCTGTACGCGCCCTATTTCTGACGCTCTCTACCGAGTTAGAGCGAATCTATCTTGGTGCCTTTACGGAGGCGGCTAAAGAGTATGAAGCATGGATTGCCGCAGGCTCCGCTACTCTACGCTGGGGTCAAACCAAGAGAGTGTTTAACACCGCACCACTGATTACCCCTCTGGGTCACGTGTTTTATCGTCAACACAAAGTGAACTTAGTCGATATGGAAGGCAGAGAAGGTCTTGATCTCGCAGCGGCACCCCTGAACTATGTCAGTGCGGTCCAAAGCCCCTTTGGAAACCTAGGCATCGCAATTTGCCTAGATGCCTTTAGCCAAGATGTAAGACATCGCTTGCGTGACTTGGGTAGCGAGATTCTGCTGCAACCTTCTGCCAATAATGGACCCTGGAATGATTGGCAACAGGAGGATTGGCTCCGCAGTAGCTACGAGGCTGTAGTCACTAATGGAGAATTCCGCTTAGCAGTAAATCCTATGCTGGTGGGGAGTCTTTGGGATTTGGAGTTTGAAGGACAATCAAGCATCATCGATCACCAAGGCTATGTGGATAGGGCCAAGACCCATAACGAAGAGGAAATCCTCTTTAGAAAAGGCTTTTTAGACTAATCACTCTCCCTTGGGGGCTGAGGACTTGTTGGTTCCAGAACATGCACTTGATCACCCCTGCTTGATAGTAGATGCGAGGAACCTTGCTACTTGCTGTCACTCGTCGCATCAATACAGTGACCGTATCGCCCACCTTGGCTTGTGGCACCTTACTTAAGTCTACTGAGGTTAGACCCATCCCAACTCGACCCAGAATGGGTAAGGGTCCTTGGGGATGGAAGACATAGTGTTGACCCTTCAGTTCCTGGCCCAGAGCCTGTTTAACCTGGCGCCAAGGTGTGGACAAGGGCTCTAACTCAAGACCATGACTATAACCTACCGGGATTACTCCCATTCTGGTAGGTTTTTTTGTGCGGTAGATCCGTCCATAACCAACCGAATGACCCTTGGGGAGAGTCCGGATGTGGATCAGTCTTGTCTTAAAACACCAGGTAGGAGCTAATTTCCAAGGTGTTTGTCGGACAAGGGGTGACTGACCATAAAGCAGGGTTCCGATTCTAACAAGGTCTAGGTGACTCGCTGGGAGTGTCAGAAAGGCCGCACTGTTGGCCGCGTGCCACAAGATATCTCCATAATTTCCGAGGGAGCTGACCTGATCCTTTAATTCCAAGAACAGACGTAACTGGCTTTCTGTGAAATGCCGATCTTTGGCGGCGGCAGGAAAGTGGGTCAGGATCCCTCCGAGTTCTATGTTCTGCATGCGAGGGAGGATGTTAAGGAGGGGTAGGAGATCCTCGGGGGCCAGGCCGAGTCGACCAAAGCCCGTATCCACCTTGAGGTGAATGGTCACTGGTTGGCGTTTTTTTTCTGCTAAAACGGCAAGGGCGGATAGTGACTCTAGTGAGCTGATTATCGGTATCAGGCGATGCTGCAGGAAAAGGGGCAGTTGACTCTGGAGAGGCGGTGTCAGAACCAGGATCGGTAAGGGCACGAAGGACAGGATCTCCAGAGCTTCATCTAGACTGCTCACAGCTATCAGAGCGTATCCCTTGTTCTTTAGGAAGGCTGCGACAACAGGAGCCCCATGCCCATACGCATCACTCTTTAGGACTGGTAAGATGGGAACTTTGCTATGATTTTCAAGATTCGTTAGGTTCTCGTCTAGAGCACTTAGGTCGATTTCGATCCAGCACGAGTACGCTTGCGTAGCCAATTGTGCAAGGCCAGACCCCTTTGCCATAGAATATAACCTCCTCGCCGAATGGGACGGTCAAATTCTCCTACATATGTCTCAAGTTGAGCTCCAAACCCTTCCTTGAATCGGTAAAGCCCGTAGAGTGGGTTGGACTCCCTTAAGTCGCCAGACACTCCCCGAAAGTCATAGACTCTGCAGCCTAGTCCCTTAGCCCAGCGAATCATTTCCCACTGCAAGAGATGAGACGCCTGGAGATTACGCTGTTCATTACTTGAAGCTCCATAGACATACCAGACCCGCTGGGGGAGACGAAAGCAGATAGCTCCCGCCAGAGCTAAGTCGTCTTTGTAGGCGAGAAAGAGCTGCCCGAGGTTGTTTTCTATCAGGTGCTCCCACATAGCCTCAAAGTAGTCTAGGGGGCGAATTGTAAAACGGTCCCGGGCGGCGGTTTCTTGTAGCAGACAGTAGAAGACCTGGAGCAGCTTTCGATCTCTAGCCTGGATCACTCGAACCCCCTTACGCTGGGCATAACGGATATTGTAGCGGGTCTTGCTTTTCATGTTCTGAAGCAAGACATCCAGAGAGTTTGCTAGAGATAGGGTCATCACATGACGGGGCTGCACACTTTGGAAATCATCTCCTGCATCGACGAAGCGGAGCTCTAGGTCCCGTGTACAATTGGACCAGAGATCATCTCCCTTTGGAATCGGGGGGTCCATTTTCCAGACCAGAGCACCTTCGTCCCTAAGGAGCTTACTGCCTGCGCCAACTAAGGCCCTCAATGCCTCTCCTGATAGGTAAAGGGGTCCCCTCGGGGAATAAGCAATTTTCGCTCCCAGGGGTAGTCCTTTCGTAAGGATGAGGGCCACTCCTTGCAGGCTTCCTTTTTCAAAGACCCCCAACGGATAGTACACCCAACCGGAGGTAGCCTTAAGCCTGCCCCATTTGGTCGTTTGAAGCACATCACCCCTCGGATGGCTAGCTACGAAGTGATCAAAAAGGTCTTCTTTTTCCCATAATAGCTTGGTTTCCACAATCCTTCTCCTTTCAAACCTCTCTCCGTATCTGTACTAATTACGACAACTGTCGCGTATTTATTCTTAGAATGCGAAAGGAGGAGACCCATGGGAGCAAGACAATGGCTAAGGGTGTGGATACTCGCCATGCTGATCTTAACTCTGGCATCTATGGGGCAAGCTCTGGCCTTTGAACCCGTGCCGGAGCTTAGTTCTATTGCTTATGCGGTCTACGACGGAGACTACGGATACCTAGTGCTAGAGAAAAATGCCTTTCAGCGGCGTTCTATCGCAAGCATAACAAAGGTGATGACCTTGCTCGTTGCTGTTGAACTCGTGGAGGAGGGGAAACTCTCCCTCGATGCAGTTGTGACAGCGAGTGCCAAAGCACAGAGCAGGGAGGGTACCCAGATTAAGATGCGGGCTGGAGATCGCCTGACCGTCGAAGAACTGCTCTATGCCACGGCGCTTGTCTCTGCCAATGATGCTGCGGTGGCCCTGGCGGAGTATGTGGCCGGGTCTGAAGCGGATTTCACTAGCCTGATGAATGCCAAGGCAGAGGAACTTGGTCTCAAAGATACGCACTATGTGGATTGCACTGGGCTCCTTTCAATTTTTAGCAACAACTACTCCACAGCCTTTGATCAGGCCAGATTGTTACAGGCAGCTTTGGAGCATGAACTCCTGGCTAAGATACTTGCCACACCAGATTATTTTATTGAGTCTTATGATCGTAAGATCAAAAACTCCCACCCTCTCCTAGATCGCGAAGGCGTAGAGGGGGGAAAGACGGGGGCTACAACCCCTGCTGGCCACACCCTGATCACCGCTTGCCAGAGACAAGAAAAGAGGTTGATCATTGTCGTCTTAGGGGCGCGGAGTCGCGAGGTGCGAAACCAAGAGAATGAGGCTCTATTGAACTGGGCTTTTAGCAATCTACGAACCTTGATTTCCACCGAAGAGGTGATCACCCCGGTCCTAGTGCCTGACGGTGTCGATCACCAGGTAAATGCAGTGTTAGCCAGAGAATTTCAGCTTGTAGCTAAGGATGAGGCTGATTTGGAGTATGAGGCCGAACCGGAGATTATGCCAAATTTAAGGGCACCAGTCGATCGGGGAGATAAA